>JAABUO010000155.1_pt1 | contig 180507 bp, 194 predicted proteins | sample 5559291 | NCBI WGS metagenome assembly JAABUO01 (sample SAMN10711878, study PRJNA513372) | rock metagenome | isolation source: Antarctica rocks | place: Antarctica: Victoria Land, Finger Mt sud
CCGTGGGGGTTTCCTAGATAGGTATGTACAGCATCTCCCCATCTAAACCGCAACAACCAAAGAACAAAAAAAAACAAAAAAAGAAAAAATCCCCCGGCCATGCAACAGACATCGGTCACCGATTGGGGGCCCCGCGCAATCTGCACTGCACAACGCACAACATGATCACCATGCATCCAAGGACATCCTGTATGCCTTGTAGCAGATCCGCCCGGGATATGTATGTGTCACCCAGAGCATGGCGTCGTGCCCTGTGAATATATGCAACTGCTCAATTCCCTCATCTCATCTCATCATATCACCAAACCACCAAGGGCGGCCCTCTCAGCCCATTTCCCCCCCTCTTTTTCTCAAATCACATCTGCCTTAAGGTATCCCCTTCCAAAAAAATCCCCCAAAATCCCCCCATCACACCGCGGCACTAGCGTTCCCACTTAGGCGAATTTTTGCGTAATCCAGGGACTCGCAGGGATTGGGCGCCGCACGTGCATTAGCGGCGTGTCCCGGGGATTTGGGATGTGGGTCAGGGGGGTGTGTGTGTGTGTGGCTAGCGTAGGTAGGGGTTGTGCTGCTCGCGAAAGGGTGTCGCCGGATTGAGGGAAGGGATAAAAGGAGGATGTGGAGATGGATGTTCGGTAGGAAGAAGGGAAGGGGAGGGGGAGGGGGAGGGGGAGGGGACGGCTCGTGCGTGGTAGGGGTTTATTGTGTACCTATGTTTCAGATTTGATGGGAGTGGAAGGTGGAGATTTAAAAAGTATGTACATAGGAGGGTGCTTGATGTGCGTGTGGGATCGTGTACTGTTTGTGATCCAGGGAACTGTAGCTTTCACCACAGGGGGAAAAAAAGGGTGAGAGGAAAAAGGTAGTTTGATGGTCGGCTTCTGGCATATTCTATTCTAGACGGTACCGAGCCTGTTCTCGCTTGACTACCTTATTCTATGCGGTTCCATTCCGCGGCAAAACCCTCAAACCCAATTTTTTTATTTAATATATAACAAGGAACGCACGGAAAAACCACAATCTGCTGTTAATGAAGGCTGCAGGTCTTGCTGTATCGCCCGTGGCTGGGGTGTGCCGGAAACCGCATGCGATAGATTGGCCGTGGTTTTTGTGACAGTACGGCGGAGGATAGGGCGTAATGTAGTGTGATCATGCTGCGTGCGGTCTTTTGTTGTTGGTGGCTTGTGATTGATGAGGCTTTTCTTTTTTTTCTTTTTTTTTGGAATCGTAGTAGGTTTTCTTGTGGTTGGGTGTTTGGAGAAGGGCTGGCGGGTGCTGATGAGGTAAATCCTTGGTTGAGGTTGGGAATCTGTAATCTGTGAGCTGTGAGCTGTGAATCTGTTGGTAAGCTGCTTTCATCGTTCTGGTGGTTGACTGTGAGCTCGCGATTTCCTGAATGGAGGTGACAACACGTGCCTGCAAATTTGTGTCAATTTCTCCTGCTCTCGCCTCTGTCTCACCTCTCAAATCCTAGTCTATATACATATCCTAACATGTGCCAATATATATATCCATCTGGGACCCGTTTATGTGCGGGGACAAGCCTGTCGAAATCATGTGCTTTGTAGAAATGTTTAGTCCCATACGTAGAGACAGAAAAAACGTAGAGAGATGAAATAATATAAAAGAGATGCAAAACCCTTGGGGTATAACCAAAAAAAACAAGACCGCCCGCCACCCAGAAAGTACGGTGTGCCCAATTCCTCCGCCTGGCCTCTGGAATTGAAACAAACGCTGCACGCTCCGAACGCTGACAGAATGCCGACCCGGGTATCTCGACAAATCAAAAGAAAAGGATTGCGATGCCGCTAAATCAGACGCTCAATTTTTGACGCTCAAATGACTTTGCAATTCAGTATGTGATGGAGTAGGCAGTAGATTGCCACTCAATGCGTGTATATGGAGTTGTATCGATTATTGACTAGCCTTCCAGCCGCGAGCAGCTGCAGAATGGTCGAAAGGTCCGGTTTGGGAAGGGACTTGGCCTGGCAGAAGCGCCCTGTTGCCTGTAGGAGCTCGCGGGTCGGTAGCTCCGGGCCCATTGGAAGGGACCTGAGGGTAGCGGTTGATGGCCGGAGGGGCTTGAGCTTGCGGAGGAGGACCAGGTACTGGTACGTAAGCGCTCGTACGTCGGCGGGTGTTCCTCGCGCCACGGCTGCTTTCCTCGGATTTTTGCCACTGCGTACTCGCAAAAGATCCATTACCGCCGAGCTGAGCTTGTCGGAGATGCCTTGGAGAAGGAGGACGAGGTGCGATGTGCACATGGCCAGGAACGCTAACACCCATGCTTCGAAAATAGTCTCTCTCGCCTCGATAGTAGTCTCTCTCTTCAGCCAATTCCCTAATCTGATGCTCCAACTTGGCGATGTTGCTTGAAGTTTCTCGCTCCTTCTCCTTCCGGCGTTGGCGAAATCGATGGGAGGCGGTAGCATTGCGCTTGCGTTTCTCGTCAGCTACTTTCGACGCAGCTTGCACGTCAACAGGTACCTGAATGGGACCTTGCTCCGTGTCGAGAGTCATCAGGTGATACGTGCTCTGTCCCATTGAGCTTGTTGCTGGGCTATAAGGTTCTTTGGACTCATAACCCAGCTGGGGGATTGCAGAAGCAGTGCCGTTGGAATTGTACGAGGACCCGAAGTATGACGAGGATGGCTGGTTGGTAGACACGTTTGGATGTGTAGCAGGCGGCGTACGACTAAGTCGGCTGTAGGAGGAATACGAAGTACTAGGACTTTCGCTGTGGGTTACTGTCGGTTGAGCAGCTACCCCACCGCTGCCTCGACGGCTGAAGAAGTTTTGCAGCTGCAAGTTGCCACCACTGGCTCGACGACCCGGAGATAATTGAGTCGGGGCCACAGGGAATCCATGGTGAACTCCTGGTATGGCAGACCCGAAAGAGCTCTCTGGCAGACTCATCATGTCGGGTCCGATACGGTCTTTCGATGTAACGAAGGGAGACATTCTCGCATCTATGGTTGCCGTTGGTGGGTTGACCGTACCAGGGTTTGTAGCATAGGCCGACAAGGATCGAGGTGTCAAAATCCGACGCGGTGCTGAACCTGCCAACGAAGCGTATGTACTGGTAGGAGGTGTGATGCTGGGCAAAGAGCCATCACTCGGAGACTGCGACAAGGAATTCGGAGGAACCCGCGGAGAACTCCCAACAACCGATGGGCGGAAATCAAAGTGGTCAGCTGTGCGTCGTCGATTCTGACTGTCCCAAGATTCTCTGGTTGTAGGGTTGAGAAGGTTCTGCACGCCTATAGGCCGCGAATGCCACTGATCAGAGCCACTGGGTGTACGTGGTCCGCCTGATGCATCCTGAGTTGACGTGGCACTATGAAATCCAGGTCTTTCAGACGCAGGCCTATAAGTGTCGGTTATGGGGGGTAGAGTCCTTGATCCTCGAGGAGGCAACGCTTGTGTTTTGTCATCGAATGGAGGGCTGGAGGGGCGCGAGGGTGACGGCCCCTGTGACATATGGACCTTGTCCCGAGGGCAGAAAACGTCTCGAGCACCGTTACATTGATAGACCTTCTCTTCCTTCGGATGACTCTGCCGCCAATGCTCTAGTGATGACTTGAAGCTCGCTTCCAAGTCGGTGCTGCGGTCTTGGGGCACCGAAGGAGAGTAGGGTCCTGGAAAGATGGGGAAGAAAGGTGTGCTGACCTGGAAAATCGCCAGGGCGGCGGTTATGCAGGGACGAATGACGTCCCGCGGATTCAAATGGTTGACGGGCGGAGGGATCAGAGGTAGGGACCAATGGCAACAGGGAGTATCCAGCACCTTCGAGTTTCAAGGCTTATTAGGCGAACAGCACGCGGAAATGCCCAGGACCCGGACGATATCTCCCATATCGTAACCAGAGATGATTACAAGCAAAGAGGTGAGGTGAATCAGGTTACACAAGACTGACGGATGGGCAGAAATCCAGGTGATTTTCAGGAACAGCAGGATGCGTAGGGAGCAGGCCACGATCTATTTAGCTTGGGGGTAAGGTAGCGGAACATGCCCATGTAGCGGTGTAAAAACAGCATAATGATGACACTTTCTCTTCGCTGCACATCACACTTGAGATCGTGAATGGAAGTCAGGGACATGAAACTAAAGCGACTTTGCAGGCAAGCTGCATGGCCAAAAGGGACTTTGATCTTTTCTTGGGACGGAGCGGCCTCGGGGGAAACGGGACGCGCTGTTAGCTACATGGCGTGTTCCATGGATGATGGCTCATGAGTGTGACAGGCCCTGATTGAGGATCGAGTATTCCGTATTAGTATTCGAGAGAGGGGGGGGGGGTGCCCACTTACTTCAGCAGCAAACAAGTAAAATAAAAGTCTGCGGCCTGAAATTTCCATTCTGACCGTTTCCGGTAAGCTTACCTTTCGGGGCATCTCCCATCACCAAACCACCGGCATCCGCTAGCCACCCACGCAGGGCTTGAGGAAGGCGTACGAAAATGACAACCATGAAAACGTTGGTTGGATCTGGTATCCTTGTCATTAACCCTGCGCCTTCGCCACTTGGGTGGGAATACGGAATAACATCTCGACATTTAAGGTATTCAATAAATCATGTACATAGCGACGGCGTCTGGGTTAGTTGGGCTTCCCCCAGAAGTGTGTTCCACGTGAGCGACGATCAGCTTTCGATAGGCAGCATCGCTGGACGATAGAGACAGATACACACTGCTACTACACGTCCTCATAGCTTGCAATCATGACGCATGGACACATGGACACCGCGACTACAGGACTACAGGACTACAGGATTACGCTCTTGCCGCCCAATGGTCGCCGAAGGTCGAGGCTTGACAACGCTGGGCTTTTCCTTAGCGAGTGGCAGCTTGTGCCCGACAACTCGAATTACTGTAATTCCCAAGCAAGGCTGCACTGCGCCGTGTGCCACGTTTTCCTCGTGTGCTGTGCAGAACTAGGGTGGCTAAGGCGCCCTAACAGGTATGTAACAGAGCTCTCTAGTCTGTTACTACATAGACTACCTTAAGGCAGGGAGGCATACCAACAAGGACGACGAGTCTCATAGGCACGGAGAATCTCTTGAAGCTGCCCGTCAATCTAAACCCTACGGAGATTGCGACTGGACCTTTGGGATTCTGACCCGAGCCTGTCATTTTCTGTCATCACGACTGTTGGTGGTTGCCCTCCAAATCATATCCAACAGTCGAACAATTGTTGTCGATGCTTCAGTGGCTGATGACGGGGAAAGGTGGCTCTTCGATGGGAAACCCCGCTGGCCAGTCATTCATTCCGTGCAAATCTTCATTAGCTTTCTGGTCCCCATCCGACTGGCGATCAGACACCTCCGTGTTCCCCATGAATCATTTATTGCGATCACCCTCGCAAAGATAAGAAAAACGTGATATCTTTTCCACGAGGGAAATTGTGATCATACAAAGCCCCGGCCCTTAGGCTCCTTCGCTAGCAGCGCCAGCAGCCAGACCAACCCGGGCGACCGTTCCTTGCGTAAATTGGTGGTCAACACGAGACTTCTAGCTTTTCGGAACCTCCAAAGGAGTTTCCGAGATTAACGGCGAGCTCTCATGGTCCCCATTAAGAATCCTCGTGGCTTTCCAGGCTTCACTGGGTTGGAATCGGGATAAGATCTGGTACATCCGTAGGATCGTTCTCTAACGCTTCTATTCCGTACTACAACGCGTTGGGAACCCTCGGAACGCGGACTTCTTTTCGTCGCCGACGATCCCTTGAGGTAGCGTGCACAGATGCGTCAAACGTCTCTCGCGCGCCAATCGAGTCATTCTTTGTAGAAGTACGGTGTACAGTACACAGGATTATATTGTGACTGTAGTAGGCTAGTAGTGGTACTCTGACATTTGAGACTGAATTACTGGAGCTGTCCATGCAGACGACACGATTCGCTCGGGGATCTCCACTACTGTTAGTATGATTATTGTTGTTGTTGTTGTTGTTGTTCTTGTCTGCGTGCTTTCGGCATGTTATGCGTCGTGGCCTTCAGCGAGGATTTCTTGGAACACGCTACCTTAGCTGGATCATTACCTTGCCAAGGCAAAGTAGTACGAGTACCTTACCTTAGGTACCTAACGTAGGCACACTGCATGCTTGACATACATGCGTTGTGTCGCCTTGATGTATGCGTGCAGTGCATTTAGGCCTACTTGCATGATGCATCGCTCTTCAGTCACGGGGTTGAATCGTGACAACAGACTGCCAGCGCATGAGTACACCATCCACCTTGTCTCGAAAGTATCGAGTCTTGTATTCCGTATGCACGTTCCATACGTGGCTCCTGCTGGCTCCTGCACCTCGCCTGACACGCAGCCTTATTCGCATGGTGTGGGGCCGGCCTACAGTACAGTTAGAGCCCTACGGTACTTTCCAAGCAGGCCACACTGTCCATATCAAGGTGCTCATGTTGTCGCCGCATTTCTACAGCGAGTCGATGTGTTGCACTGCCATGACGTGCTTTGCCTTGACGAAACCACGGCATTCCGTCGCTCGGATTTCCCTTGACCTCGTCTCCACTGCCTTGGGTTCCAACCCTGAGTGAGGTAACCGCTTACACAAGCGAACCAACGTCGAAGTTTCAGACTGGAACAACATGCAATCGCAACACGCCTTGTACTTGGAATAGCGGTGAGAATTACCAGTCCAGAGCGTGACGTGGGAAGAGCGTTCCAGTCGACGATGCCAAAGAATTCATGAATTTCATCGACAGGGCAATTGCACAGGGCATGGTGTCCCGTGATTCGCTCGATTTTCTATTTCTAATTCTATTTCCTTCTCAGTTCGAAGAGGTTTCGTTAGTCAAAGAAAAATCCAATACGGCTAACCTTCAGCTTTGTGTGCTGTGCCCCATCTGTGCAGTGCACACCGCTCATCCAGTTGCACTCGAACGGCGTTTGAACTTATGCAGCTGCGTGCCAGATACCCCGACGTTTACCCTGAACAGACTACCGGCGTACTTGACCGACTCGGGGTATTTGTCAGGGTCTTCCTCTTCTGCAGAAGTGACAAAAAGGTCTTCGCCAGCAAACCCGGGACATGAAATCATACGCGTCGGTAAAAAGATCTCGCCTACGATCTTGCCCTCGGGCGAGATTCTCAGCACCTTTCCACCTCCACAGATCGCTGTCCAGAGGTAGCCCTCGCTGTCGAGGACAAAACCATCGGGACCCCCTTCTCCCTCGTAGTGGAAGAAGACTTTCTTGTCAGACAACTCACCTGTGTCTATGCTGTAATCAAATTTGAAAATATTCATCGTCGGGGTATCGATGAAGTACATGGTTTTATCATCTTTGGTCCAGCCAATTCCGTTTGGGATGGTCACATTCTCGATCATTCGATGGAGCTTCAAGTCTGGATCTAAACGGAAAAGAACGCCTTCGTCGGTGAAGCCTGTAACCTTGGGATCGTTCATTGCGCCAGCCCAGTATCTTCCTCTACTGTCGACGGCTCCATCATTCAAACGCATTCTTCACGTTACATGTCAATGATTGCTTTAGCCTTTGGAAAACCGAGAGAAGGGCACCTACCTCTCTTCTTTACCGGATCCACCACGTTCATCCCAGATCTTCTTTAGATACTTGAGTTTGCCGGTCCTTCGGTCCAAGAAAGCATATCCAAGCTTGGCTCCAACGACAATTTCGTCGTCGGTACCTTCAACATCCGCCGTTGTACTGTCGACAATTTAGTTTCATATAAAGCATGTCGATGATCGCATCGGACCTCACAGCTGCCTCGAGGTCGAAAGTCTTGAGCGACGATGGGCCCTTGTTCAGATCGATGACATGCAGTTTCTCTTTGACGATATCTACGAAACGAAGACTATGCAAGGATTTCTCGTAGAACGGGGCTTCTCCAAGCCCGCAGTCCAGTTTCAAATAGGGCTACCGAGTGTATGAATAAGTCTTCAACCTCACGCTGTATGTCTGCAATCAGAAACGCAGTGACGCACCTCTGATACAGTCCACCGCTTGATATCGGACATGGTCGCTCCGATTGATTATTTTTCTAACCCATATCTTTCAAGCCACAGAAGCTCCTTTCCAAAAGTACGATGATGATGATATTATTTTAGACAATTGGTGAACCGAGGACTTTGAAATCATCACGATGACGTAATCTGCTACAGGAATTGTGATTGTGCTTTTCTACCAATAATTTTCACTTAGAGGTTGACATGTTCAGCTCTGAACAAAGTACAAGCAGGCTTCTTGATGGCTACATGCACGTCATTCCCTACTATGTACCAAGCAAAGACCTTGGAAGCGCGATTGATGGATTGTTATTGTTAATCCTCTTTTTACTTTATCAATCAAGTAATCGGGACAGCATGAGGAAACAATTGCCAGCGATCTTGGACGGGCTAGGGGGTCATTGAGTTCTCTATGTACCTTACCGACCTTAGACACCTAAAGTAGCTACTCCGTCCAAGTAAAAGTAGGCAAGTGGGATCACACGTTGCATGGGCGGCGGCCTGAAGATCCCGTTCTGGCCGCCATCTAATTTCGCTCCAGCAACGTGGGAATTGCGATGATGACCCGCATTTGACACCACCGCCCATCTTCTCCCCCCTTCTTTCCCCCCCCCCCCCGGAAAGGGCACCCTTAGGCCTTAAAGTAACCATGTCCCTGTTGAAAAGCTAGGGGAGCCGGAAAGCTGCAGCTAGCCACCAACGCCCATTCGCTTTACTCGAGGCCTGAAATTCCTGAATAATCAAGGTATCTACTTATATAACTACTGTACTTACTTAGGTAGGACTCTCCGAACAATCGTAGTCACGTTGAGTAATCAAGCGGAAGCGAGACAGGATGTGGCAGAAGGGGTCAAGGGGATGAGGATGGCTTATTAAACGATATGCCCAGCGGCCGCATCTAAAGTCTAAAACGGTTGGAATTGGACACGAGCTGTCAGGCTTGCAGGAGACGTCAAAGCTCTGCAGATGCGTTGCCAAGACGATAAAAGGTGAGGCGATCAATGGGGCGGCCAAAATGACAACCACTACTGACTGACTGCTTTGCGTCGGTGTTACTGTATGTACTTGGATCCGAAAAAACGGTCGTCCTTTGACGTCCTGTTCATCAGCGGTTTGCTCCCTCCCTGTCCTGCGGATTCCCGACCGTCAAATCTCCAAGAATGGCATGCCACTTCGGGGGGATGCTTCATCATGCATTCATTATTACGGAAGCGCCGACACAGGCGGAGCCAGCAAGCACAACGCGCGAAGCCACACGAGTGAGGCTTCCAGAAGTTCCAACTTGATCAAGTATGAAACCTATAGCTGCTTTTCTGCTTTGTGTTGTCAACTCGTTTCTTGCGGTCGTCTGTCAGTCCCAGCGTGCCCATGCGGTGACGGTGTCGTGAGAGCCATCCAAGTCTCAGTCCACCTACCGAAAAGTCGCCAGACACGGTCTCCACCGTGGCGCCGGAGGAACTGTGCTTCAACCGCAGGCTATACATGCCCTCGAAGTTTTGCCAGCCAAGGCACACACCCCATCCATAACCCCCCGCTTGCGTGTTCCATCGATTAATGATACCAAAGCCGCCGTACCTTGCTTGGCACACAAACCCTCTCTCTCGCCTGCAACATCCAAAAGCACAGTTCGGATCCACGCAAAACCCTCTCTTTCCCGAAGAGAAGCGAGTCTCCCTCCTTCCCCAATGCCCTCGGAACAATCACGGCAAACACTTGTTGCTGGCATAAACCACATGAAACCACCCCCCCCAAATCTCGCACCCGCCACCCCAACCAAACCCTCCAGATTTCGAATAAAAACAACAGACCCCACAACCCTCCCGCCACATCTCCTTTCCCCAAAACCTCCGTACCCGCACATGCCTCCCCCGCCCTCTCCACTCATCCAACCCTCCCCCCCCTATCCAAATCCCACCAAACCCCTCCTCATCCCACCCGCCCACAAAACAACTTCTTCTCCCCAATTTAAAAACATCGCCGCAAGATCCACACTTCGGCGCACCAACCTCGAAAGTCCAAGTTGCCACCCCAAAGAAAAAACCCACTTCGAAATCCCGGCTTTTCCAGCAACTAGGGGCATGTACTGTAGGTAGGTACATAGGATACGGATCCACCCCCCTTTTTCAAGATCACCCCTTCCCACCCCCCTTCCAGTGCTCAAAAGTCAACATCTCGCTCCCGCTTAAACGCTTCCTTCCCATTCTTTTCCCTCCCCTCTCCTTGTACATCTCCGCGCCCGCTTTTCCTCCATAGTAAAAAAAGTCGAAAGTCGAAAAATCTAAACGGAGTGGATTGTGACAGCTCCCACCAAACTCGTCTTGGGCGGAAGAAAAAAAAAAGGGGGGTTGTGTAGAGAGGGGTGGGTGGGTGCGGGGAATTGGGAATGAGGATTGAGGGAGGTTGGATGGGATGGGATGGGATGGGATGGGACGGAAGTGAGAGAATGAGTGGAGGGTGAGAGGTGAGAAGTTGAGGAAGCCAAAGTACAGGCACAGCAATCGGTGCAATACCCTACAAACATCTCCAATCAGAATTCCAACAACTTCGTTTTCTGACAGAATGCACGCCCGAGCAATGGCCCCAAAGCCAAAGCCCTAGCTAGCACATTCGTATCCCTCCTCTGTCCTACTATCTGATCTAGAAATACAAGGCTTGTCAAAGCCAAGCCCTTTCCCTTTTCCCTTCCACAAAAACGCCACTGCGAATGCCTCTCACTTGGTTCTTCCTCGGTTCCTCCTCGGTTCCTCGTTTCACGGACTCGGCGTCCCTTCCTCATACCTTGGCCCTCCCTCCTCTCCCTCCCCGTCCCCATCCCCAGCCCAAGCAGGCGTCTCAGGCTGCCCGCTGTACGGCGTCGGCGCATCAGCCGCATACCCGCTGAACTTGGGCGTTGGGGCCTGCTGCGCCATTGGCGTGGGTGCGTTCGCGTATCCTGATGGCGTGGGTGCGGCGTGGACATCTTTTCCGGGGGTCGGGGCGTCGTAGGGGCGGGAGTTGTAGGGATCCTGTTGTTGCTGTTGTTGGTGTTGCGGGGGAGGAGCTTGTTGGTAGGCAGGCGTGCGGGAGGAAGGGTCGTAGGCGGGGGTCTTGCCGCCGCTGCTGGTGCTGAAGGGGTCGTTGTAGGCGGTGGAGCCGGCGGTGGGGTTCCAGGCGGGGGTGCGCTACATGGGTCGATTAGTTGAGGGCAAGGGATAAGAGGTAGGAGAAAAGGGAATTTACTCCTCCGGCCATGGCACTACTGTAGGCTGTTCTTGAGCCGTCGTAAGGGTTGACAGTCTGGCCGCCTGGGGCGCCGTAGGCGGGTGTACGAGCCCCAGACATGGCGTTTTGACTCCATGCGGGTGTTCTTGAAGATGACGCTCCTCCTTGCCATGCAGGTGCTGTAAACTGTTAAAAATTTTCAAGGCATATGGTTTTTGGAAACTTACTTCTAGCTCCTCCGGCGCCTGCCCAAGCTGGTGTACGACCTCCTGGGCCTCCAGGCACAGGAGTACGGCTACTACTTTGCCAATCGGGGTTCCTCCCTCCGAAGCCACCACGATCGGTAATTCCTCTGCCGCGTCCGCCAGCGAAACGTTGATAATCGATACTCTGTCCAGTCAGAGAACTAGCAAAGGTCAGTCTGTGTTGTTGGTGGTGAAGAGAGGTGGAACGTACTCTTTGAATCCTAACGTGTCCTTTGGTACTGTAATGGTCTTGCCCTTAGTGTGTAACTCTACTCGCGCCTCACTATCAGTGCTGTCCTTCACTATTCCGAGTAAACCCTTATATGGGCCCCGTCGGATGGTGACTGTTTGACCTAAGGCACGGTCTCGACCAAAAGACTTCGGCGGTGGCATGGCACTATTGCCGTTTGCGCCGTTCCTCTGTAAAGCAGGATTCATTCTTGCTAGGTTGGGTCCAGTGCTAGCACCTTGGGTGACTCTACCACCTTTCGCGGCGACAGTAGCTACGTTGTTTGTCCGTACTACAGCGATACCTGAATTCTCCGTCTGCTCGCGGTTGTGCAAAAAGAGGAACGATCGGTATATGTGCAAGATGACTCCTTGTTTCTGCTCACCACCAATTTCACGCACTGTATCCTCGGTTCGTATTTCGTTGCCGTTACGGTCAGTAGCAACCGCGTTCCGGCGCTTTTCGATTTTATTCGATATTTGCGAAGGTAAGATGGACCTGATGGAACCGTTCTGATCTAGGACTCGTAAAGACTCCCGGTCGACTTTGGTAACACAACCCACAGTAGCCGCACTATGCTGTCATGAGTAAAGCCATCGCCTGCCCTATACTAGAAACCACTTACTCGAGTTGCACCAAATCGTGTATGTCATATCTCCCAAGCCCACCAGCAACACCGGAATCGGTTGCTTCTCTCAAGTCTTTGCTAAACACTGTGATCTCTTGCATACTAAGATCACTCAATATTGTGACCGTATCATTTTTGATAGCAACAACCATGCCAACCTCGTCACGGTAACGGCTGCCACCAATGACTTTCACATGGTCACCTTCTTTGAATCGCTTGCGTAGACCCTTGACTGGAACTTCAATGCTTTGACCTTGTATCTCTCCATCGGTGACGCTCAAAGTCACAATGTCTCCCCGCACCGAGATTGCTTTCCCGCAGACACCTGTCTGTTCACCCTCATAAACCTCAACCATGTCTCCAGGTAGATAACTCTCATTCGCGGAGGTATTTTTGAGACTTTGTGCTAACGCCGCTAAGTCAAGATTTTCTGTCCCATCTGCGGCACCTGCAGTGAATTTGGTAACCTCTTCTAAGGTTGGGTTCACATTCTTGGTAATAAGATGCTGAATCTTGAATTCCTTGACCAAGTAGCCGTCAACATAATTATCATTAAGATATGTCCAATTCTTCTTGTTGAAGGTAGACATCGAAGAAAGGTATTTGCTGTGCTTCTTCTTGGCCTCCACTTCGCTGAATAACCGTTGTGGGGGTCGGGTTGCAGGGTTGGTCATACCGTAGGCCTTTTGTCTCTTCCTTTTCGCGTCGCCTTTTATATTGCCGTCTACCATTGGTGCGTTCGCATCTTCATTAAGACCGTAATCGAGTCGGGGGACTATCTTCAAAGTCACCTCGAGTCCATTGGTCTCAACATCATCAATCTGAGCTAGGTCTCCGACATATTTCCCCCGCTTTATTCGGACGTAGCCACCGGGCTGTAGCTGCTCGCTTTTGGTAACACGTAATAGATCCTCCCTTTCTGGGATAGGTACCAATAGAACCTTGGTCCTAGGATACACGTTGCTGATCCCATCAAGGGCAGTATACACGTCCGCTTGCTTAAGTGCCTCGATGTAAACGTATCCAATCATAGTTCCTCCTCGCTCCAATGCAGAGATAATTGGCAGGAGATCCTTCGACGCCCTCTCTTCCATCCTTTTGGTTATAGCAAAGACAACTTCGCGCTCTTTTCCAGGCTTACACTTGACACCCCATATACTTGCGTCTTTGATATCGGCCACTAACATACGCTTCGGCACAATTTCTCCATCCTTTGCTGCTGTTGTCCGCGATCGACCGTAAAGTTCCTTTGCACGCTGGGCTTGCTTCTCTGCATCCATATGCTGTGCGTTTTCCCTCTGTTGGTCGAGCTCTCTATGCCGCCTATCATCGGTTTCAGCGCCTAATGGAAGATCGTTGATATCGTCCGGGTGGATATCGGCAATGAAGGGGTCAGCCTGCCCCTCATCATCTTCATCGTCGCCCTCGTCTTCCTCGTCTACTTCGGCTTCGACATCAAGGTATTGGTTTCTCGGGTCCCGGCGGCTCCTCTTCCTTGGCCGTCCCTGCAAAATTAAATCAGGCGAAAGAAACCAAGGACTTGACCACATTAATACAAACATACCACTGCTTCCTCGTCTTCCTCATCTTCTTCGTCCTCATCATCGTCTGCCCCATCAATATCTTCACCGCCAGATTCATTGATATCTTCCTCTCCTTCCCCATTCTGTCCATGGCCATTACTTTGTAGCCCCATACCCTTCACGGGTGGAGATGCTTCTGTGTCCTCCTCGCCATCTTCATCTTCATTATCTTCCCTTAGCGATCGCCGCCTCTTATCGGCACCATTCTTAGTCAGCTTGGAGCTCACTTCAGCTTCAGAGGCGCCTGCAGCTTCATTATCCGAGTCATCGGCAGGTGCAGGATTGAAATTATCGTCCTCAGATTCGGAGCCAAAGTCCTGGTCGAGGAGTGCCGCTGACGACATCTAGGAAAGCTTTGGCCTGGTGACCAGAGTACTAAACTTAGTTGCAGCGATGAGAGTAGAGCTTGCTGTACATTCAATTGCGCTTGGGTGGTGGAGCTCTTTGTTTGGTATTAGGATATGGAGTAGATGCTGGGAAATGCCAAGCGATTATGTGATTGGCCAAAGAGTTACTCCGCAACACTTCAGCCTCAGGGCATTCCACAATGGCCGTTTATAACCAGCTCAACGGTTTCTGATTATTTTATTTGTATTAGATTTTCTCATCGATGCTAAAGGTCTCCATCATAACCAGGGGGCTGACTACGAAGACCAATAGTAGCCTCGCTAGTTTTTCTTTTCCTCCTTCTCATCTAAGTTTACATATTCAACTAAATGAACAGTCGCATAAACTGCTAGATAAAACGCATTACCAGTTCAAAGTCAGTTTCAAAGCATGTACTCCGTAGACCGTACGACAAGGGACTCTAAATGAAGGATCGCACGGGATGGTGCTTTCTAACCGAGACTGCTGTGTTTTTAGTAGCCGGCCTTCTAGGCTCTATCTACTCATAAGTGATCGACGCTTACTAAACCCGCAATCGTCAAGAAGACGTGATGGTGCTTTGCTGAAATCTTATTTGCGGTTTGGTGGGGTAGATAAAGAGTACCTAGGGGGAGAGAAGGTCGCTCAGAGTTCAGGCACGATTGTAATTCGTATTCATTGAGCATTAATAGCAGCTTTTGGCCGTTATGTATCTAACTCATAACAAAACGTTGATGACATTATCTCGACATAAGCATTCTACAAACGCTCAAACGTAGCGCTAAAGAACATTCGCAGGTAGGGAAAGAGCCGTTGGTCGTTATATGGAGCCAAAGTAGAATGGATCATTGATCCTCACCAGATATTGGGTAAGCGCCAGGAAAATGGTAAGAGGAGTCGGGCTCCCGTTGAGATTCGAGATCATAAACAACGTCTTCAAAGTTAGCGGACGACTTTGGGGATGTACTAAGAGGTGCTCCAAGTGTATGTAAGGCTAAGAGCTTCTGAAAGTTCTCATGAAGCCCGACCTCGCTGTCTGATAGGATCTCTCGCTCTGCTAGGTAGTCGTAGACAGTCTTGCCCTCGTCATCTTTCGACGATGTATCGAGACCCATCAAATTAGCATTCGATAGGGCTGTTACCGTTTTTGCTCCACCCATACGTGCAGCCATATGCAGGATGTTTCTTCCATGGATGTTCTTGGCTGTGTAATCAGCCCCTTTCTCAAGAAGCAGTGGTAAGATTTCGAAACGATCGAAGGAAACTGCAAAATGAATCGCTGTTTCTTGCGACGAATAATTCGGAGTATTCACGTTCGCGCCAAGATCGATGAGTTTACGAGCAATTGAGGTATAACCCTTGTAGACTGCGTTCAGTAACGGGGTCTCTCCGTCCCCATCTCGAACATTTACGTCTGCTCCAGCATCGACGAGGAGATCAACGACATCAGGAATCTCGGCCGTCTCAATACAGCTGCACACACTGTGCAGAGGAACCCGAGCATATTTTCGACCTCTGGCATGAAGGTTTATATTTGCGCTCAGCAAACGCTTGCAAACGTCTGTGCTTCTTACATAGAAGAGACAATTTTTGCCTTGGTAATCGATTAGGTTAGGGTCGGCATTGAAAGCGAGTAGCGTGCTGACAGATTTCGAATCGTCTCGAAGAGTTGCCCAGCATATCGGTGTTCTATTTAGGGCATCCATAGTATTGATAGTAACTGTTGAGGAACGAAGCTCGGTTTCAAGATCTCTGCTGACGCTCCCAAAAATAATCTTGTGTATCAATGTAAAGCACCGAGTTTCGGCGTAGTCGGAGCCCTCGAACATATCCTTTACGATCTGGCTATCTTCAGCCTCCATTTGGCCGGACAAAACCGCGTCGAAGAATGCTTCTACAGGCTTCCTCCCGAAGGTATCGGCAATGTCAGCATCTGCGCCTTGTTGTATCAAGAATTGGCCCAACTTAGCATTCCTACGTGTTGCCGCGTAAATTAAGGCATTCCCTCCCTGCAAGTTTGTATCATACGGCGACGCCTTGCCCTTCGAGAAGAGCCTTTGAATAGCTACGATATCTCCGCAATTAGCGTAGTTCCACAGCAGATGAGTCCAAGGCATAACTCTTGGCATCCGCATAGAGAATGCTGGACCCTCCAGTGGAGTGTACTTCCAGACCATAGCAATATATCTATTGATAAGATACCTTGGAAGATGAAAGGTCATCCTGAGTGATGAGACACTGTACCGACGGCAGCTGTGTTCATCACATACTAGGCTTGGGATAGAGTAGTCGATAAACACGTCGCCGAAAATGCTTCTCAAGATCCAGGGAGACTTGAAGCTGCTTTTCCGATGACAGATACAGCTACACCACTCAATGCACTTATACCGGGTTGGCATAGAAATTTGCCCCCAAGGATTCGTGTCTCGTGTCGGACCCGTGAGAAAGGTCGGTGACGAGGCGAAGAATGGACAAGTCAAAGTGGGCGTAGACTTAGTCGATGAAGGTAAGCCTGGGCCAAGTGTTGAGATAGCAGGCTCTAGTTCAGCAGGTGTCCACGGCACAGTCTCGTATATTCCCTGGATTGGGGGAGCAATCTGTTCGATGTGGGTCGTTCTTTTCAAGACCGTGGCTAGCATTTCTGAGTTTTGCGAGTGCGCGGCTGCTGAGGCTGACATGATTTCTTTCAGCTCAGTCGTTGAAGACCTGAGTCAAGTTCAGCAGTCTGTCTGAAGAAAAGGAAACGGTCTTAACAGAAGTGAGCTGACCATCACCTACATGGTCAGCAAGCTTAAAGTAGTTCCTGAATCTACTCTAATGGCTCGCAGCTCAATCTGTAATTTCTTCACCTTATTCTTGTTTCGTAACCATACAATGCGAGCTTTGTTTCCATCGTTCAGTCTGGAATCCCGAAAGAATCGAGAATCCAGAAGACATTTGATGTCATGTACCTTCTGCCCGGCTTTTTCAACGTGCTCGATAAGGCTGCGAACATTTTGAGTACATCGAACGCTCTGATAATGTTCGATAACTAGTCCAACACCTTCTAGAAACATATGGAGCTCTGTGACATCACTGAGTAGGTCAACAATTTCCTGAGGGGCCTTGCGATAGCTGTTAAGCCTTTGAAGTCCTTGTACAACAATCTTGGCGGCACCAATTACGGCCAGGATTCCTGCGGTCAACGATAGTGGATCCATCTATAGTACGAACGCTGTGTTGGAGTAGACTCTTATGGTGAGTCAAGTATATACTCTCTAGTGGGGAGCAGTAGGAAGCCTTGCCAAGGCTGTAGAGAATGGAATGTCATGGTGACGGCTGAGCCTCAAGCTGGCGTTTTGTCGGCTTGATAAATGGGGCCAAGCCGTAATTCCTTTTCCAACACGGAGAACTATCTAATTAAGGGAATGATTGTATGATGTGCTTGTAAGCCGACAAGAGAGAAGATAGTGCAATGCAATTAACAGAAAGGAAGACTCTAATAGAGTAGTACAGTTTGTTCATGCTGGAACGTCGTGAACATATCCGGCCACGCCGGCCAAGTCGCGAAGCGGAAATTGCTGGTTGGCGGAGCACCAACGGCTTAGCGCAACACAACAATCGAAGAGAATCATACCGCTCACTTCGTACTTGTAAAACGGAACAATGTTGGACGAGCTAAGGAGTGCACATGCTCGACTCGGCCACTCCCCCCAATCCTGACCCCTAAAGGAGCGTATTGGGACTCCAACCCAACATACTCCAACCCAACATACTCCAACCCAACATCTTACGCTACAAGAACATCATCTCATTATCCGAACTAGGCTGGGCGGTGTTACTGCCACAGCCATTGAATTCCCCAATCTTGCTAACAGACCTCAATCCTGTGAAATTAAGAACACAACTATAATATAGATAGAAAAATCGATCTCACGTTCTCTACTACGTAAGAATTCTCGCAAGCATACCAAATCTCACGTTTCTAAGATGTCTTCCTCTTTTGATGCTCTATCCCCCAGCTACCAAGATCCACGCCTGCCTTCATATCAAACCTTGAATCCTCTCTCTTATCGAAGTCCAGACTCACCTTTGCCGCGGCGGAGGCGCTCACCTAATTTTCTTGCTTCTGTCAAAAGTCTGGTACATCGGTCTCGATCACCTCTACGCCCACGAACTAGCAATGGAGAGATATACAATACGCCTTTGACTGACGGGTCATACACCGCCACACACCGGCAGCCTATACCTCTCGCAAACAATGAACCACGTTCGTTGAGATCCCCAGGGCAGAAGCAGCGAAACCGCCGTGAACACATTCCGAGCATGATCGACTACTTGACATTATCGCAACTCGAAAATGTCTGGCAAAGACAAGATACGTACAAAGGATGTGTCCATGCACCTCAAAGAGCTCCTCAGCAGACCGTCATAACTCGCAGCCAGCGAACCGAAGCAGATCTTAAGGTTCCCTTCATTCATATTCAATCGGCACAACGGCGCTATCATTACCCTGACAATTCGGCTCGCTCGAGGTGAGCTGCTGTATCTACGGCGACAGATGTTCGAGCCGATCAGCACAATGATAAAGTGGACGAGCGGGACAGCTCCGGTATACCTTCAGGATATCTTGCCCAAGCACGTCCCAGCCTGAGGGTCATCGCGATGGACCAGACCCTGGGCTTAGGATTGCACCACATGAACCGAGACTGCGCTAGACTTCATTGCAAATCTTCCTAGGAGAACCCGGAGGAGGTTTTCGTTTCGAACGGAGACATGACGAGACTTGCACAGTCCCAACGGCAATCAAGACAATTGATCGCATTGATGCACGTTGAGACCGATGCCGGTCACCATTGGAGGCTTGCGGCGGGTCAAAGATGGAGAGAATGCCTCGCGGTCTGTACCTAAGGATGGCTTCAACTAGCATAGCCGCACATAAGGCATAATAATCTACTGTACGTACCTTAGTGAATAATTAGGAGCTAGTTAACTAGCTCTTACCCAATTACCTTACCTTAGACTCTCCATAATAGGTACCTTATCCAACGGGCACTGCAAGTAATAATCCGAAGCAACAAGTATTTCGACTCGTTGTACTATTGCGTGGCGTAGAACAAAGCAAAGAAACCCAGCAGAAGATCCCAACCTTTCTCTTTCCATTATGCGTGAATCCGTCCATGTACATCAGCTACTACTTTAGTTTCGATTTTTGGATAACTCGGTCATGAAGAGAAAGTGGCCTGCTGCTTTGGAAATCCGTGGAACTTAGGCAACCAAAGTCGAAATCAAAGACAAGGATTTCCAGAATTTTCGCTCATGGTCTAGGCACCAATAATGTGCCTCGCTATCATTGCTCAATTCAATGACCATTATTGATCAGTGAAGAATCAATCGTCTAGTGGATGCGTGACACTTATTGCATCGAATTTTCGACCTTTCAAACTGCGCATTGGTGTCTCTTTGATGAACAACACCATTTAGATCCCAGCTTGATGCATGAAGCCTTCTCCATTGGCACCCCTTATATCTACTTCTTAGGCCACTGCCTTAAACAATCAGCTCGACTTCACGGGTGTCGTGCAATCTGAGCGCTTGAAGAAGTCGACATTTGCCTTGTTGCAGCTTTTAAATTGTATAATTTTCGCGGGCAACACACAAGACACCTGTTCGTTACGGCAAAATCGATATCATGAGACGCGATTAACCGGTGCGGACAAGCTCCACCGAAGCCCGCGTTGCACAAGCGCTTGAAAAAGACTGGATAATATTAAATTAATCTTCGATCAGGCGCTTGCCGACATAAACCCAGAGAACACAAGCGGCGGAGTAGTTATCTTAGATGCGATTTCTTCCTATCGTTTCCCTCGACCCTGCCGTGCGGTACCTTGGGGAGCTATTTCCTATTGGCCCTCCCACTCAAAATGCTCCGGCTGAACCTGTATTGGCATATTATTTAAGCGCATGTCTTAAGTTTATCGACGACGTGAAGTCTGCCCTGGCTTGGGACATGCTCTTTCACTATCGTATTGCGCGCATGAGGAGTGGGGAAGAGTGGACTATTTGCTAGCTACTATCTTTGCTTTACTTTCAATCGTTTCTGTCTTAATTTCTTATGTTGTTACGAGTTTCTGGGTTTGCAACCAGTTCATCGTCCTCTCTACCAACTAAAGCCTTCTCTGGGCAGGGTTTGACAAGCTCTTCCAGATCAACCGTAATGCAGTGATGCAGATCCGCGTGCTTGCAGTGGTGCTTTTGAGTTATCTATCTTTCTCATCTGTTTTGGCTCTCTATGTTGTGCAAGGCTCCAACTGCACCTCAGTGTGCTCCCAGCGTATAATACCTTCAACAACAAATGGCAGTGATATCACCTGCTATGACAGGGATTATAATAAAACCGCTGTGGGAGCGCTTTTTCGAGACTGTGTGGCTTGCGAGATTCAAAGCCAAACCTTTGACCATGTCACATTACAGACGGACTTGGGATGGGCGTTGTGTAAGTATTGCAGGTCAGTTCCTCATACGACGAGGCATAGGTGACTAATCTGGGATGTGAAGCTAGTTAATATGAGATATGCTTTGGGTTGGTGTTCATTTGGCTTTCCAGACGCCAATGGCTCGAGAATGTCAAGTCCATGTAGCGCAGCCTGTGCACAAACATCGAACGCCCTCAAGACGAACATCCTTACTCCAAACATCTCCACACCGTACGATTACTGCCAGGATCCTACTTTTGTCCCGAGTGCCGGACAATGTGCCTCTTGCTATTCACAGGTACCAAACAAACTCTACCTATCCAACTGTAAGCCCCACCACGCCCTTGATCCATTGCAATAATTATTTACAATCCGATACAGTTATCAACACTCTCAAAGCCGCCTGCATAGCCCAACCCTCGCCTGCGACACCCTTTCCTATCGATCCTTCCCAAATCTTTACCCTCCAGCCCCCGTCAGTCTATCCCAACAGCACCGCCACTTCCACTCCAGCCCCTTCCTCCGGCCTTTCCTATAACGCTAAACTCGCCATTGGAATCACAATTCCCTTCGTCCTGCTTGCCCTCCTCTCCATCCTCTTTCTCTATTGGTACGTTCGCATACGGCCACGCTCCTTGAAATCCAAATCAAAACCACATCGCTGCCAACACCGGGGTCACCCAAGCATCCCAAGCCACCCCAACCAGATGAGCAGCTACTCCGCTTCCATCTACTCCCAACAAACCCCATACCCCGAACCTCTCCGCATCTGCTATTCTCAGCCTCTAACGCAAAGCTCCGGCAAGCGTCTCTCAACCATCGCAAGTACAAGCCCGCCTACCTCGCCTCGAGCCCCTACGCCCTCGGGCCTCACATCCTGGGAGCGCGCTGGCATCCGGAATTCGATGCAGACCCGAGAATCCAGGGACCTGCGGAGAACGAGCTCCGAAAGAACAAACCCAATGAGATCGAACTCGCAACGATCGAACCTGAAAAGGACAAGGTCGCAGCATATTTTTGATGGGACGAATCTGCCGCCGAGTGTCAAGAGGGGTGGGACGTGGAAAATGAAGAGTCAGGACGATCTTTTTGGGTAGGTGTTGGGACTTGGTTGGAAGGATGAAAGCAGGGTTCTTCATGTTGGGGGGCTTGGGGGATTGGGCGAGCCGCTATCAACACGACCTACGAGCTATGACGGTGAGACCACGACACGACTTCGGATTGGGAAATTTCGGATGGGACTCCTTACACTCCCATCGCTATTTATGTACTTTAGACAGGAGCCACGGCGCACTTTAGACGGATAGACAGAAACCTTGTTACTTTTCTGATGTGTAGAAGATGTCGAGACGCACAACCTGACACAAAATAGTTAAGTGAATAGGTGAGAATTGTTACTTCAGATTCAGCCAATGCTGCACTACTGATGACCTGAGGGAGGTGTTGTTTCAAGATCATAATGTATCCTGCGACTGAGTAGCTAATGAGAGACGAGAGCTCGATTTGCTTTTCGATTGTGAAAGAATCATCAAGGCACGAAACAGACTGACACCCCGCTCTTCTCTCAACTCTCACCTTGCTTCCTCCATCGTCCTTCCCACTAATTCCACATTCTCTTCTTCTCATCTTTCCTTCCTCGGTCTCATTCTTCGACCGAGACAACTGTGGACAGAAATCTTTCGAAAATCTCTAAGAATTCACATCGGATAAAGTTGAGAAACGAAGGTGATCGCAAACAAAACGAGCAACACATTCAACTCTTTCTGTACCTGTAAACTTCACTTCATTACCCCGCTAAAAATAGCCGTCGCGTTCGTAATAACCGTGCCAATCCAACACTCAACTCAAAGACTCAAAGATCACCATCTCCTTTTAGCTCAACCAACAGCGATTAGCCAACGGCGTCATGGCGCCCAAAAAGCGCAAATCAGTTCAGGCCGAAGTAGATACCGTGTCTGTCCACAAAAGAGGGCATGGGCGTCCTCCGAATGCTCCTCCTGTCCCCAGAAAGGGCCGTGGCCGTCCACCAAAGGCTACAAGTCCGCCGAAACGTAAATCAAGTATAGTTCAGCAAACGGCGTCTTCGAGCCGTCCGAAACGGACTTCGCCTGTAACGAAGGAAGTCTCAAAGATCACTCGGAGCTCGAAGAATGGGGGTGTAAGTAAACCTATAACCAAGACCACCAAAGCGGCAAAGACGGGCAAGGGCACGACAAAAGTGAAACCAAAGAAAGCCACTAAATCAGCAACGAAAAGCCGCGGATCGGTCAAGAACTCAGTGAAAGAGAGGAGAGACTCCAATGTCTCGATTGAGATCCCGCAAGTTTACACGACGACTGCTAATCCTGTGGATGAAAGCGAAGGGGACGAGGATCCAGAAGGGCCTGCCTATTGGCTCATGAAAGCCGAACCGGAATCACGAATTGAAAAAGGCAAGGATGTGAAGTTTTCGATTGATGATCTGAAGAATGCAGTTGAACCAGAGGCGTGGGATGGTAAGTCCTCTGATTCGAGAAATTCTGACACGAAAAGGGCATGACTAATGATATGTAGGTGTTCGCAACGCCACAGGTTTGACTCAGAGGAACTAGAGATAGCTCATAAGCTGACACGGATAACAGCACGTAACAACATGAGAACCATGATGAAAGGTGACATGGCTTTCTTCTACCACTCCAACTGCAAAGTCCCTGGGATCGTAGGTACCATGGAGATCGTGGAGGAGCATTCTGTTGACGGTAAGCTTTTTGCAACAAAAGAATGTACAAGTACTGACGCAGCAACGTATTCGTCAGAGTCTGCATTTGATCCACAACATCCGTACTATGACCCAAAGTCTGCTCGGGACAATCCGAAATGGTGCTGCGTTAAGGTCGCGTATCGGCAGAAGTTCCCAGAAATCACCAGGCTCAAGGAGTTGCAACGCTATGCCAAGGACGGCGGCGTCCTAGCGAACATGCAAACTCTTAGAACGGCTCGTCTCAGCGTCTCCAAGGTGACCAAAAAGGAATGGGACTTCATCATGAGCTTGGTGGATATCGAGGATGAGGGTGCACCGTGAGGCAGCTTTTTGACCACCAATGACAGCTAAGCAGCTTCTAGAGCAAGGCAAAATTGTTTCCTGGGTCCGATTTCCATAGCGAGGCGCTGGCGGAGACTTGCGAACACTTGAGCACTTCTTTCGACCAAGACCATTGGAGGACAATGAAGAGCGTGGAGGCTCTCCTCAGACTGATAGATCTACCCTTGTAGAACCGCACTGCCATGATCTCTTCATGAAAGTGTTGGCTGAAGAGCATAGAATCGAACGGGAAAGAGGCCCTTTGGAAATCCCGGTTGCAGTTCCGTTCTTGTAATTCTCAAGCCAGCCTCCTCGAAAAGATACCGGAATTTTCCATCCGTTCTAGTGATAGAGCTGTCCACCTCGTCGAGCATGTCCTCCCCGTTTGGATTCGTACTCATGTTTTCCTTCACCACGACCCAGCCTCCATCTGCAATCGCTTTTTTACACCTTATGAAATAAGCCACCAATTGCTGGTCGGTAAGATGCCCCAAACACCATTGATTCCAAATGAGATCATACGGTCCCTCTGGGTCCCAATCCTCCAGCCCCTTAACGTACATGTTCCCTACTGTTCCACTACCAGCCATCTTCGCCTCCTTGGCTGCATCAGCAAACCTTTGGATCGGTTCTACCACGTCGATAACCTCACAGACTTTACTCAGAAAGCCAGCGGTAACCCGTCCAATACCAGCTCCACAGTCTGCGCCTCTGGACAGGATTTTACGATTTGTAGCTGTGGCAGACTGACGTCGGAGTTTAGCGAGGAAGTTTGCAGAACCTCGCAGATCAACACGCGAGATCTGAGGATAGCCACCGAGCATGCCATTCGCCGTGGGCGAGACCGTGTTCCAATATTCGATAGCATCCGCAGGGGACATCTGCTCATCTGCAGTCTCGGCTGGCAAGGCAGCCATGGTGACGATTGTTGTTCTACAGTCAGGGTTATGGCACCCTGATGTAACAACGATCTCGAGGTCCCCATGGTCTAGCACGGGAGACCACCTATCCGTGCCCCGCCGTAAGCTCATCCTTCGCTTCAAGATGAGCTTAGGGCGGGGCACGGATAAGTACGGCTTCGGACGATTGGAATAACGGCGATATGCTAATCTGTCTTTGGTCAGTGGGTTTTCTCCTTACGGTCCAACAACGGTTCAAGTAGAGATTCTTACACGAACCCAAGGGAAGTGGGGTGGGTAGAATGCGGAGTATTCCGTAGTGGAAGGTTATACCTCAACAGGCAGTTTTATCCGTCATCGGACATAATCGGGGTTACTGCCTTCCAAAGTGCTTTACCCCTCTCTGCAGCAAAACATATCGTCTTTTGAAACCTCCTCCATCTCGGTTACACGAATCCATCAGAGCTTTCTCAAACATGTCCGACCTTTCCATTGAGCTTACGGCCCCTAATGGCCACAAATACCAGCAGCCAACTGGGATCTTCATCAACAACGAGTTTGTCAAGTCGAAAAAGGGAGAGAAGATAACGAGCATCAATCCCACGTATGTCCTCTTGTGACTTGAGCAGACCTAGCGTTAAGAATCTTCTCCTCACAGTGACGAGAAAGAGATTGCCTCTGTCTACGCTGCCTCCGCCGAAGATGGTATTGATTTCCCCTAGATTCCAATTCTCCGAGGAATACGCCTATCTGACCCTTGCATTCAGTCGATATTGCCGTCGCCGCCGCCCGCGCGGCCTTCAAACATCCCTCCTGGCGCGATATGGCTTCCACAGACCGGGGAAATATGATGATGAAGCTTGCCGACCTGGTCGACGCACATGCGGAAACCCTTGCCACAATCGAAACCTGGGACAACGGCAAACCTTATACCGTCGCCCTCGAGCAAGACGTAGCCGAAGTCGGCGGCTGCCTACGCTACTATGGCGGGTACGCCGACAAAATCCATGGCCAGGTCATCAATACCTCTCCTGCTAAATTTGCTTATACAATCCGTGAACCGCTGGGTGTATGCGGGCAGATCATCCCGTGGAATTATCCGCTGTTGATGGCGGCGTGGAAGCTGGGTCCTGCGCTTGCATGCGGGAATACTGTAGTGATGAAAGCCGCTGAACAGACCCCTCTCAGCGTCCTGTACCTAGCAACCCTAATCAAAGAAGCCGGCTTCCCACCTGGTGTTGTCAACATCCTTAACGGCTACGGCAAAGACGCCGGTGCTGCCATCGCGTCGCACCTCGACGTTGACAAGATCGCCTTCACTGGCTCCACAGCTACAGGACGGCAGATTATGAAAATGGCCGCCGTCAATCTCAAAAACATCACTCTCGAGACGGGAGGCAAGTCACCTTTGCTCGTCTTCGAAGATGCAGACCTAGAACAAGCCGTCAAGTGGAGCCACGCAGGCATCATGTCCAACAGCGGCCAAATCTGCACCGCCACCTCCCGAATCCTCGTCCAAGACACCATCTACGACAAATTCATCGAAGAATTCAAAAAAACCGTCCACACCGTCAGCAAAGTCGGCGACCCCTTCAAAGACTCCACCTTCCAAGGCCCCCAAGTCACAAAACAGCAATACGAGCGGGTCCTCTCCTACATCGACTCCGGCAAAAGCGAAGGCGCCACCCTTCTCACCGGCGGTGAACCCCATAAAGACGCCGCCGGCAAGGGCTTCTTCATCGCCCCGACGGTCTTCACGAACGTCACCGACACAATGAAAATCTACCGCGAAGAAGTCTTTGGCCCCTTCGTCGTCATCACCAGCTTCAAATCCGAGGCTGAAGCCCTGCGGCGTGCAAACGACACCACGTACGGCCTCGGCAGCGCGGTATTCACGCGGGACCTGGAGCAGGCGCATCGCGTGGCGAGGGGCATTGAAGCGGGCATGGTGTGGGTGAATAGTAGCAATGATAGCGATTTCCGGATCCCGTTTGGGGGGGTAAAGCAGAGTGGGATTGGGAGGGAGTTGGGGGAGGCCGGGCTTGCGGCCTACACGAATGCGAAGAGTGTGCATGTTAATATGGGGACGAGATTGTAGATGGGTGGAAGGTAGGGGGTTGGTGCGCGGTTAGTAAAGGGGACTATCAGAAGGAGAGGAAAATGACAAGAAGCGTTTGGGATGTAAATACCTCGCTGGTACAAAAGCGTAATTTATGGGTCTTCTTTGTATGTTTTCACTAGTTTTCTATATCAATAAGAGTTTATCCAATCCTCGTCGACGACTTCCAAAGTGAGTTCTATACAGTAGGACAACTCCAACCCGAGAATATTTCCGTGGAAATGGTCCATTTCAAACCCAGGTGTCCTCACTCTGTGTCTCGTAAAGAGAGATTGGGGATGGAAAGCAGCCACGGGGAATGTAGCTGGTCGCTAGTATAACAGCGTGGATTACACGGGTCTTTCCATGTACGTTGCTACTACCGACATGAACAGCGAGTGGGAATATGTCCGATTCTCGCTGACGTTGCAGGGGTGGGTCATATAGCTTGAAGCATTTCCAAAGTAGATCATTTCCACAGAGACTTGCAGTTCGAAAGCCAAGTATCCTCAATTGAGTTGGCGCTGATGGTATCTGATTCGAAGTTGCTTCGCCAGAAGCTATATCTTCAAGCAATGGCCGTATTGGCATTGAAAGTTAGACATGGAGTGTCCGGTCATAATGCCATCTCTGCTACATGATTAATCCGAGCGGCCGCGGGAATCGATAAGTGCATTGGAGCGAGTAGGCCAATCAGTCAAATCGAAGACGGGGACGGCCGGGGCGCCATGGGCTAACTGTAAGTGAGACAGCGATAAGTCCGGCCGACTTGGGTTAACTAGATAGTCGCCAGCTCTAGGGATCGAAGTCTTGGTTTCATGACACGTCTTGATACTCAGTCCATAATTTCGCTAGCGAACTTGCTCCTTGCTCTAATTCTTGGCCCATAGAAGACCAGAACCCACGGTACGATAGTGAGAACAGCTCCCAGGCCTCCGAGAAAACTTGAGGCTCCTGCAAAGGTCATTCGGTGGAACATGGCGCTCGTGACTAAAGGGAAGACACCTGCGAGCATATTTCTGCAAAACGACTGAGCTGCTAAGGCCGAGCTAGCATACCGATGATATGTATCGGCAAGGTAATTGAAGACAGCGAGATAGATGGAAAAGATGCCCATGGTGGCGCAGCCAATGGCCAATGTAGGCACGATCCAATGGATTGAAGGGAAGGAAGTCCAGCCGAACCAGAACAGACCAATGGGCATCAGGGCGCTCTCGATGCAGCTAAAATAGAGTCGTCCTTCGGGGGTAGAAGACATCTTGCCGTAGTGTCTCGCTACCTTCTCTTGATAAACGCTCAAGATCGTGGAAAGAATTGCTCCGACGCACATAGCTGAGAATACGGCGCCGATTTGTGCAACGTTGAAATGGTGGCTCGTGCTGAAGACGAGGGGTATGGATGAGAATGTTAGGTAGAGTACAGCCCAGCTAAAGGATACCCATAGGGAGAAGAAAAAGACCACGGGTTCAGTGAATAGTAAGTGGAAAGGTCTGTAAACCGAGACGCCAATCATTTTTGCAAGGCTCTCTCTTTCTTCATCAGATTTGACTTTCCATCTGATCCTTTGGCTTTCTTTCTTGATACCACCATCACCGACTGGTATCTCAAATCCCACGAGGCCGACCTTTTCTCGTGCTTCATACCACTTGTTGAGAATGGCTGCCCTGCGGCTGAGAAGGACACTGCCTCGGGTCTCTTTAAAGAAGACTACCACAAGAAGAATGAGGAAGCCACAGCTGATTACTTGAATGTAGAATACCCACCGCCAGGAGATATGCTGAGCGATAAACCCCGAACATAACGGGCCTAATCCAGTGCCGAGTAATGCCGCTCCAGAGAACAATGCCATAGGGGTGTTCCTGTCTTGTGTGTGGTATATGTCGGCAACGACTCCACCGACCATAGTGGAAAACGTGCTTCCACCTACTCCAACAAAGAACCTTGCTACCAGCATCCCCGGATACGACCGCGTAATAGCACAGCATAACTGGCAGACAACAAAAAGGATCCCCGAAGCCACGAAGACTGGTTTCCTCCCGTTGAGCTCGGAGAAAGGCGCGAGAACCATTGGGGCAATTGCAAAGCCAGTAGTGAAAGTCGTGATACCCACCAGAATAGCTACCTGACTGACACCCCAGTACTGGGACATTTGTAACGAGGCAGAGCTATAGGAACCTGCTGTATAAGCCGTGACAACGGTGACGGCACATGAAAGCCAGGTGGTAAAGGTCTTCCGGGACTCGGACCAAGTGAAAGGGGATACATAGTTTCTCAGATCCGGTGGTTCTGGTGCCAATGTATCATCCTTCCCTGGTACTGTCAAAGTTGATGGAAAGGGTAACTCGGTCTCAAATGCCAAGTAATGATAGACGATAGGGACTTCGTGTTGTTGAGCTACCGAGATAGATAGATTCTCATCTCGACCGTTCGTCTTAGCGCATTGGTACGGCGGTTTACGATCGTTCTTCTTAGAGGTTCCAAGGTCGGAAGACTCTAGTGCAAGCTTGATCTCTGGTGTGACCATGACTGGAGAGGGCTCAAGCTAGCAAAGAGAAAGAAAGGTTCACGAGACAGGAGGACAAGTCTGGACTACATATATAAAACCCCAGAATGATGAAGGAACAATAAAAAACAAAGCCCTTTGTACCGCAAGAATAAGGTAATAATGGAGGACTCTCTGGGCGTTGGACCCTGGCCTACTTACCTTACCTTACGGTACTGTACTCCCACCATCGGCAAGCGTGCCGGTTCGGACCTGTAAGTAGTCTCGTAGATCATAAGGGAGTCTTCGGCAAGCCCATGTTGCCACCGTCCCATCCATGTTCACAATCACAAAGGTTTGAAATAGCTAGGTACCTTACCGGTATGTATGATTGGGTATTGTTCTGATTACTTTACTTCCCTGTATCAACTTGTGTAATGTTGGTACTGTCCGACGTTACCTTACCTTATCCTCTTGTGATTGTGAAGTTTGACAGGAGTGACGTCAATAGTCAATACTCTCTAGGAGCCGTTCGTTACCAGTAGCCAATCAGACGTGTTCTGCCGGAAGGCGGTCTCACATCGCGAATTGCGTGCTTTACTAACTTTCTTCTAATCGTATCTTGTGAGTGTTTGTGAATGTTTCTGCATTGTAAGCAGTCTCTGAATCACTTCGTGATCTCCCTTATATATCTTTGATCAGTTATCCATTTTCAAACCATCACAAAGAACCAGGAGCACTACAAAAATGTCTTCTACCGACGAACGCATCGCCCCGTCAGTAGCACCCCAGGACTTGAAACTCCTTCCGCATTGTAGAATACCTTGGACTATAGCTAATTGATGTACCAGCCTACGCCTTGGTTCCACCGCCCCTAACTTCAAGGCCGAGACAACACAAGGACCAATCGACTTCCACGAGTTTATAGGCGATAAGTGGGTTGTATTGTTCTCACATCCAGAAGATTACACGCCAGTGTTCGTATTAACCGGTCTTAGCCAGACAATCGATGAGCTGACCAAAGCCCACAGATGCACGACTGAACTCGGGGCCTTTGCTAAACTCGAGCCTGAATTCACCCGTCGTGGGGTCAAGCTGATCGGGCTGTCCGCTAACACAGTGGAAAGCCATGGCGGCTGGGTGAAAGACATTGATGAGATATCCGGCAGCAAGCTCAAATTCCCAATCATTGGTGACAAGGTAAACACGATTCATGACAAAGGGAAACTGTGACTGCGCTGACCAGACCTACCATCTATAGGAGAGAAAAGTTGCCTACCTTTACGACATGCTTGATCATCAGGATATTACCAATGTCGACCAGAAAGGAATCGCTTTCACGATTCGAAGTGTTTTCGTCATTGACCCAAAGAAGACCATCCGCCTTATTATGTCATACCCAGCGTCAACCGGTCGCAACACCGCAGAAGTCCTGCGAGTAGTAGACAGTCTGCAGACCGGAGACAAGCATAAAGTTACCACCCCGATCAACTGGGTGCCAGGTAAGTCCTTCGTACGGATTCTGAACGGCGAATTCTCCATGCTGATTGTACTGATAGGCGACGACGTTATTGTACATCCCTCGGTTAAGACCGAGCAAGCGAAAGAGATCTGGCCTGAGATGAAGATCGTCAAGCCATATCTCCGATACACACCGTTGCCAAAGGAGAACACAAGCGCAGCGGTCTAATGGGTCAGAATGGTAGAACAGGATTCTGGCGCACGGTTGAATGTGCTTCGGTCGTGATATCACACAAGTCTTAGCATTAGCATCAATGCCAGCTTCACGACAGATACTACCTGACGGGACTTCGATGCGCTCGTGAACCTGTAGTTTTCTTTGAAAGCTTTGCTAGTAAGATAAAGTATTTTAGGCTGCGATAGATCTTCGGGCTAACTGAAGTGCGGATCTCGGCAAATCTTTTGCTAAAGAACCCTGCAAAAGAGCTGGAAAGTGCCGTGAGTGCCTTACCTTAATCAAGGTAGGTAGACATTCGTACCACTTCCCTTGCAGAGACATATTGGTCGTGCCAAAACTTTCTCCGGTAGCACGACGTAAGGAGTTTCCGAGTTCTCCTTCATTCACTTGCCGCCCATCGCTGTCAACGCCTTCGACTTCCTTGGTGCGCAAGGGTCTTAGGCGTACATGTACGTCGTAACGTCGGCAGCCGCGACACGAGTTGTAGCTTCCATGGCTGGAAGGCTCGCACTTACTGGATTTGTCAGTGTGAAACGTACCTGACCGAAGGTAGGGAATCTGAACCCCTGTTCTACTCGAGGCTTGGGATTGGGTTTTGGTCGTTCTGCAGCTCTTTATGTCCAAGGGGCCTCCCACCAGATATCTTCTGTCGTCTCCCTACTTGGATTGCTCTCTTACATAGATCTATTACTGAAGACGCTGAAGCTTATGATGATTTCTATAGGTGCTCAGCGCTCTGGTTGGGCGCTCAAGTCTCAGGTCACACACAATCTTACTCACAGCGATCCTCACGAGATCCGGTCAGGGAAGACGCCTTCAGCACCCAATCCTCAGGTCTTCCTGGAACAACCCATATTCTCCCCAGCGATCCCAGAACTTTCGCTGCCTCCCGAATTAAGTCCTGTGTCGAGCGATAAACCTTCGTCTGGCGTTTCCTACAAATCCAACTTCAGCAAGCGGAGGCCCAGGCATGTACCCATCGTCCTATCACACAACATCATCACCTCTGTTTTAAGTGGTCTTCCGGACTCGCCGAAGTCTCAAGGGAGCGAAGGTAGATCGAGTTCTACTTCTACCTCCGGATCTGAGAAGGACAAGATCGCAGCGGTATCGAGCCAAAAAGCGCGGCATATACCCATTGTCATACCCGCTTTCGCTCAGCCTCACAGTCTTCTCCCGCCTACGCCTTCGACAAGCGAAAGTAACACTCCCAGAGCGTCACCAAGATCGCCATATTCGTGTGAGCAGATATTCATGAACATGCCACGTCCTCCGACTAGTGACAGTAGAACAAGTACTCTTGATTCCAATGTTTCCGTACCATCCCCAGAGCAGATGTATGCTGGACAGTACCAGCCTTCCTCCAGCACTTACCTAGCAGACATGAACAGCAGTCAGTCAAGCTTGAACCAAATGGTGCAAGACGGACAACAAAGCGCAGATCTAGGTTCGCGGCCATCGAGAGCTGGCGAGATAAACTCGTATTCTACAGCGTCATCGCCAGCACCAGGTCAGCGATTGCAGCCGACAAGTGGGACCACAAATTTATCGGGGCTAGTGTGTAATGTACATAGAAGTACAGGTAAAGAACCGCATGCGCTGGTCGGTGCGACAACAACAATCCTTGGCGACAAGCTGTATGTATTCGGGGGCCGTGTCATCTCGCGGCGGCGGCCACAGTTAACTTCGGATTTATATGAGTTGGATCTTATCCGACGGCACTGGACAAAGATCGAAGCTGCGGGGAATATCCCCCCTCCAAGGTACTTCCATAGTGTCTGCACTCTGGGCGATACCAAACTGATATGCTATGGTGGTATGTCACCTGCATCTCCTACTTCAAATCAAGCGCAAAGCGATACGACCCAACAAGTTAATGGCTCCGAACAACTACCCGCAGTTTCAGTGATGTCTGATATACATATTTATGATACCCCTACACGAACCTGGACATACATAGCTACTGCAGATACACCACAAGGACGTTATGCCCATTGTGCGGCGGTGTTGCCTTCGTCGGCTACTTTTACCTCTGCAAACGCTCCCCTGTCTGCTATACATCATAACCCGGCTTCTGCAAATCCGAATCAGGGATCTATCGGCATGGCTCTTGACGGTAGTGGAGGTGCAGAGATGGTTGTGGTCGGAGGCCAAGACAGTGCGAATCACTACATTGAGCAGATTAGTGTCTTCAATCTAAGAAGCCTCAAATGGACTGCTACGCATACGCTCGGAAGGAGCTGCGGTGCGTATCGAAGTGTAGTTGCTCCACTTACGAGCATGCCAGCTTCGAAAATTGGCAAAGGGCCGCAGCCGGAGTGTAGCACCGAACAAACGACGAGGACCTCAGACCCGGCAGATGCGGGTTCTTGCATGCTGATATACTCCAACTATAACTTCCTGGATGTCAGGCTGGAGCTCCAAGTACGTTTGACAGATGGTTCATTGGTCGAAAAACCAATGAACGGCCAATTTTCGCCGCCAGGTTTACGCTTCCCAAACGGCGGTGTGCTGGATAATCATTTCGTTGTCAGTGGGACATACCTGACTTCATCAAAACAAGAGTACGCGTTGTGGGCTCTTGATTTGACAACGCTGACATGGAGCCGCATTGACGCCGGAGGGAGTGTCTTCAGCCAAGGAAGCTGGAATAGAGGGCTGCTTTGGTCTCGGCGAAATACTTTCATCATACTAGGTAACCGGAAACGAAGCCTAGTAGAGGATTATAATCATCGGCGGATCAACTTCTCTAATATCTGCATGGTTGAACTAGAGGCCTTTGGTCTTTACGACAATCCTCGCCGCGCCTGGCCGACATCCGCTTATCCTTCCAGCAGCGCCCCTATCCTCCCTTCATCCCTCACGCCTAAGCACTTGACCCCAGGTGGTCGCCCATATCCACGGGCCGCTATAGAACTCGGCCAAAGGGCCCTGAATATCAGAGAACTTGCCGATATGGATCTTCTCGCCCTCGGGGGCGAACGATTACCTGTTAATTCCCACCTCCTGGCTCGTCGCTGGGGCCCCTACTTCGTCCAACTCCTCCGTGACAGCGCGACATCGACATACTCCACCTTCGAAAGCGATAGCGGCTTCTCATTCTCCGAAGCCGGCGTTCTCCGCCCCAGCACCACGGCCTCTCGCTCCGTAGCCTCACGCAACTCTAGCATAACCATCACTCCCAGCATCTCCACAACCATGAACTCCGCTGGCACCGCAACCATCACATCCCCATCCAGCCACGCTCCTATTTCCTCAAATATCCCCCTCGACCCGCCTACGCCTCACAATCTCTCCCCTCCTTCCAGACCACGCGTCCTCTACCTTCCCCACACCCTCCTCACGCTCCGTGCCCTTGTCCATTATCTATACACCTCTTCCCTCCCCACCCCATCTCACCCCCTCTGCAGCCCCCAAATCCTCTGCTCGCTCCTTCAACTCGCGCGCCCTTACCGTGTCGACGGCCTCCTCGAAGCCGTCGTCGAGCGCCTCCACCAAGTCCTCGATGGCCGTAATACAGCCGCCGTCTTCAACGCCGCCGCCATGGCCGCCGGTGGCGGCCGCGGCACGGGATTTCTTTTTGGCGGCGACGGCCCTGAAGCCGAAAGCCAGCCGACAGCCAACCCGGGAAGGCTAGAGGCCAGAGACCATGGCGCTATTGAGAGTGAGGACGAGGATAGTAGGAGCGAAGTCAGCGGGAGCACGATGAGTAGTAGCGCGACGGGAAGTGACGCGTTCTTCTCGAGCAGTGATGATGTTGGAAGAGAGGGGGAGGAGGTGTGGGATGGCGGGATTAGCTCTGTGGTGGGGTTGCAGAAGAGAGGGTTGAGGGGTTTGATGGAGGGGAGGAGGATGAGGGAGCGGGGGAAGAGTGGGGGGCAGGGGGTGGGGTTGGGGTTGGGAATTGTTTAGTGTTTTTATGGGGAGGGGGAGTTTCCTTTGGATATTGCGGGTTAAGGTAAGGGAAGGGAAGGCGGGGTATATAGGTCCGTTTCTGGGGGATCTTTTGTAGACGGTTTGAATATAAAAGATTGGGTATGGGTATGTTGGAGGTATGGGTGAAAGGTTACGGAGTCTCTTAAAAAAGGTGCTCAATCGATGGAAGGGAAATGGAATTACTAGATCTATCGAACGGGAAATCTCGAAAGATAATGAGGACCTGGTGTTGAGCTGTATCGTCCTAGATGGCCATATAAATTCGCCTCTCCAATCCCCTCATAAACCCTTTAAACGCTTTTGATATTCACTCCAACATCGCCCCCGCCCAAAAACCTGACCCACCGACCCACTCACGCCCCTCTATAATGTCCCGCAACCAAAAACGCCAGCTCCAGCGCCTGTTTCTCATTCAACCTCGGATCGCAATAGCTCGTGTAGTTTGTGCTCAAATCCTCATCTTTCAACCCTTCGCTCCCACCCACGCACTCCGTCACCGCTTCGCCGGTCAGCTCCAAGTGCACGCCACCGAGGAACCCGCCGTGCTCTGTGTGGATCTGCAGGGCGCTGCTGACTTCGCTTAGGATGCTGCTGAATTGCCGCGTTTTTATGCCGGTGGGGGTGGAGCGCGTGTTGCCGTGCATAGGATCGCACTGCCATACCACGACGTGCCCGCTGCTTTTTACGGCTTGGATATGCGCGGGGAGGTGTTGCTGTATGAGGGTTTCGCCGTAGCGGGTGATGAGGGTGACTTTGCCGATTTCGCGGGACGGGTTGACGATGTCGAGGAGGGAGACGAGTTCGTTGGGGAGCATGGAGGGGCCGACTTTGATGCCGATGGGGTTTTCGAGGCCGCGGAAGTATTCGACGTGTGCGCCGTCGAGTTGGCGGGTGCGGTCGCCGATCCAGAGGAAATGCGCTGAGGTGTTGTAGTAGCCTTTGCCGTCGCTGCTGGCTGAATTGTGGCCGTTGGGGAGGTCCGGCGCTGAGCCAGAGGTGGGCTTGGTGCGGGATGTGGGGTGGCGGAGGCGGCGCGTAAGGCTTTGCTCGTATTCGAGGAGGAGGCCCTCGTGGCTGGTGTAGAGGTCTACGGTTTCGAGGCCACTGGCGGCGCTGTCGGCGCCGACGGTGCGCATGAAGCGGAGGGAATCGGTAATGCTGTCGACGATGCGGGTGTATTGGGCGTTTATTTTTTCGTCTTTGACGTGGCCGAGTTCCCAATCTAGGGGAGAATGCAGGTCTGCAATGCCAGATGCTAGGGACGCACGAACATAGTTCAGAGTGCTGGCGCTGTGGAAATATGCAGCTACCAGTCGTGAAGGATCGGGTGTCCTGTCTTCAGGGTTATAGCCATTAATGTTGTCACCTCGGAACGCGTGGATTTCCGTCCCTTGGTACATCTCTGTCGGCTTGGACCTGGGCTTTGCAAATTGGCCCGCCATTCTGGCGATACGCACCACAGGCTTGTTGGCGCCCCAGATGAGAACCAAGCTCATTTGCAGTAAGAGCTTTATCTTCGACTCAATGGCATTCTCCTCGCAGTAACCGAAGAGCTCAGCACAGTCCCCGCCTTGTAGTAAGAAAGCCTTGCCCAACGCAACGTCTCGTAGACTCTTTTTAAGCTTCACGATTTCGGTAGGAGTCACAATTGGAGGAAGACGCTCGAGTTTGGCAAGGGCTTTGGAGACCTCAGCCCGGTCATTGTACATGACATCTTGTTTTATGGGTTTAGTGGTCCAAGACGAGGGACTCCATTCTGAGGAGGTACCGTTGCTTTGGGGGCTTGCTGTAACTTTCACTTCAGCCGCAGCTTGACCATTTGTGCTGAGGGTTGGGGCCTCGATGGGCACCTCATGAGAATTTTGAGTCATCCTAATGAAGGATCACGATATAAGAAGATACAGAATAGATATATGAGAATGGGTTCAAGGAGAGAAAAACTTTGGAAAATCAGAGGTGTTTCGATTTAACAGAGCTGAAATATCCAGCTTGGCACACGTTCTGCGGCAAAGGAATGTTGCAAACGTCAGCCATGATCTTAGAAGAACAACTAGCTTCTAACCATAGGCGTTCACTAGATCATCGTACGGTGTCGATATTGGCTGCTGACTAGAGCGGTGAGAGTGGCACGGGAAATAGCTGCGGACAAAAAGGCGGAGGAGGCTTTCGAAAAGTCCGCACTTCCCCAACCCCCCTCTCCATCTCCACAAACTCGAAACTCTTCCATCGCCGTCATCATCAGCGCGCCGTAGATTCATACGCTTCTCAGCTCCGTCCCAAAATGGCAGAGCCCCAACCCTCCACCGTCAATGAAGGCATGGACAATGAAGATGCGCCCCTACCCACCAACCCCGAAGACCGCAAAGCGGCCGCCGCCATGTCCTCCCTCGATGCCCGCGGCGACGACGAACCGGCATCCAAAATCACACATATTGATCAAGAAGCCTTGGGAAAGGCGATTAGTAGATTGGAAGTCAGCTCAGGGAAGGGGAAAGCACGTGATGAGGGGAAGGTGAAGGCGAAGGAGGTGGAGGAAAAGAAGAAGGCGGTGAAGGTTGATCAGGCGGATGTTATGTTGTTGGTGAGCTCTTGGGCATCTAACACGATGGGTGAAGGTGTTTGCAGAGTGGCTTTGCTGATTATCGTGGCTTGTCGCAGGTTGAGGAGTTGGACCTTTTCAAGACCAAGGCTACTGAATTGTTGAAGGCGCATGAGGGGAATGCAGTCAAGGCAATGAGAGCTTTTGTGACTGCGACATCCTGAGAGAGATGTTTATCGACGCTCTGAAGCTGGCATAAAAACAAGTCGATATCCAGTGCCGCCTTCCCGTGGGAGCGAGAAATCAACGCCATAGGATACTTCCCTCGTTGGAACGGCAAATCAGCTTCAGATGGTGGCACTGAAGCTGGCAACCAAACGGAAACTGCCAAACAGCCAGGTAGCTGAGCAAATCAGACTCGTTCGGATCGCATTTCTTCGCCGGTAGGCTTAAGAAGTACTCTGTGATACATTGGAAAGGGTGTTCGGCTGAAGTGGTCTGAATTTTAACCTAGATAAGGTCGCTACCGGTAATGTCGCTTTTAAACGAAGTCAAGGAGCAAATGCTCAAGGATTATATTGCCAATTAGGAGATAGACTCCTGAACGTACGTTAAGTCCATTATTTTATAAGGATGGAGTTTAATGGTATTTCAAAAAGCTTTGCCATTTGTGGATGTCTACCGAACGCGTTCTCTAACAGCCCAGCCCCACAGTTACTGTACAAAATTCCATCAAAGTGCAAACTTCCCAGATCACCGATCAAACGAGGGTATGTAAAGCAAATAAGGGTACGCAAAGCTCAGATTAGAATCCCAAACGCCACCAAACCCCTTTCCATCTCTCATCTCTATCCTTATATTCTACATGCCATAGCTCACCGTCCTGCTGAGCGGACTCTGCACCTTCGACGTCCATTGCAGACTCTTCCGTCTCGCCATCAATAACCTCTGCCTAACCTTCTCATCTTGCTGGTCTTCAATCTTCCCACTAACCGGGAACAGCAACTGCTGCATTTGCTTTGGCGGACACGTCTGCTGTACCAGCTGAGCCCCCTTACTCAGATAATACGGAGTCGTTGGAGAGCCCCAAGTTGATTCGTCTCCATCTTCAGCTGCCGGGCTGTTTGCAACCGGCGTTGTGGGAGCCTGTGGCTGGACAATGAAAGATTCGCGGCGAGAGGCCGGGGTGCTGAAAGTGAGAAATTCTTTTGTTGGGGACATCTCCGCAGGCGCTCCCTTAGGTGGTGTATCTACGGGAATGAGATTGCCATTCATATTCGCGAGCATACGAGGTTCCATGGACTTGCGACGACGGTGGCCACCTCGAGGAATCAACGAAGTATCAACAGCGTAGTCGATCTCGTCCAGCCATTTTCCTTCCCGCTCGCAGCTAAAACTGTTAGTGTACGGACTAGGAATAATGGCTTCTTTATCACTCACTCTAGGACCCATCCCACTCCGACACACAGAACCACGCCTTTGCTCTCACGGACCTTCTCAAGGGTCCGTTTCCCACCATCTTTGTACACCACATGTGTGATTCCAATCTTGCCACCTGGCGTGCTAGCGTCTGACGGTTCAGTTTCATCCTCAGGTCTTACGGACACGCTAGCTCGTGGGTTCCACAGCCACTGCTTAACACAACGCGCTCCCATTTGTGTCAAAAGCTCAACAAAGATCCCGCTTGCGTCTGCACCCTCCGTCGTGTGCACATCAACATAGACCACTGCACCCTTGAGAACGTCAGGGACTGTATTAGTTCCCACTGGACTACCAGCGATAGAGAAGCTGCCAATTTTCGGTGTCTGCGGATTCTCAATCGATCCCTCCATTGACGTCGTAAAGTTGATCGCCGGCATATTCACTTCCTCTGAGTATATAAAAGCGTTTGCACCTTGAGGCTTCGAGATGACGGTACTGCTGCGATCAGCGCTCCGCCTATCAGGGTTATTGGCAACAGCCAAAGGCCCAGTCAGTGATTTGCTGCGCTTGCGTGGGATTTTTCGTGGCGATTCATCTCCTGCAGGCCGTAATGGTACTTTTGATACTGTATGAATCTCTCGAGGCTGATCAGAGAAGACTTTAGCTGGCGTGCACGTCAATGTATGATCCTCCGTTTTTTGCTCGGCTTCCAGCAGTAAAGGGTCAATCGGCAAAGCGTTCTCATCACCGTATTCTTCTGAAGCCTGAGAAGCCTGAGAGTCTTGGCTAGCCTGTATATCTATACAATCTTCTTGACGGATTTCTGGCTCCTGCATGGTCACGTCGCCCTCTTCGTCACGCATAGCCATCTGATCTTCAAAGAAAGAGGTCTTCGGTGGTGATTCCACAACGACTTGGCCAGGCCTGTCAAGGCTCGTTGCGCTTCTTGCTGAAAAGACTCCGTGATCTTGACTAAATCGATTGTAGGGAGTCTTCTCCTCCGGACTCGACGCAACCCAAGAACTCAACTGCATAGCAAGCGGAGTAACGGAGATAGTATTATGGTCGTCTTTGGACTTAGCCGACGCCTGCAAATCGCCTTGAGCTATCATTTCATCTTTGGCGCTCTTCATCGTCGCCATTTTTGCGAAGACTTTAGTATTACCGGGTGTGCTAAAATCCTTCGTGGAAACCCCATAATTTCTGAGCGGTGTTGGCGCATGCGGCTTAGTAGGAGAGGACAACTCGTCCTCCGAGTCGGAGTCCTCAGGAGTATGTCTTAATGTGGGAAATACCTTGGTGAAGGCTGGGGCTGCAAACAGGAAGGGAGGCTCGGGAGGTGTAGTGCTTCGAACATAATCCGCGTCATCGGCGAGCTTCTCTACCGGATCCACAATGTTCGAATTACCACCATCCTCAGACGTAGCTTTGCAAGGTCGTGAAGATGAGAGAGACAGGCTTTCCAACGCTGGCTCGTAGAAGATAGGTTCCTCAGGGGTTTCTAGGACTTTATCTAAAAGGGAAGTTAGGGCTACCATCCTTATCCCCATTCCCTCTTGAGTGCTCTCAGTCGGAGTAGCGGTTGAAATAGCTTGTTCAAGAGCTGTTTCCTGCTCTATTGTGGTGATTTTGTGCACTTTGACCGAGCTTTCTGGATTCCTAACCGCTCGAAGAGGACTTGTGAAAGACTTTTGTGACAATATCTCCGGAATTTCGAAGGTGTTGACATCTTTGGATGCTGTGACAGCATCAATGATGGGCACAGACTGCCCCAATTTTCCAGGTGTCTTGGGTGCTGATATCTTCATGGGCGATCCTACTGGGCGGCGTGCAGGGGATTGAAGTAATGAAGCTTTGGTAGGCGACTGTAAAGACAAGACATGGCGCTGCCCCAATGCGTCCCCAAAGTTACCTCGTCGCGCAGACTCTCCAAATAGAATCCTCGCGGGCGAATGCGATGACTTTGGAGTAGGGCGTACCATACCATCACCAAGGTCTCCCCTTCTTGGGGAACCTTTCAAAGCGTCCTTGAAAGGCGATAGGGGAGGGCGTCGAGCTGGGCTTGCTAAAACTGTAGCCAACAAATCCTTCGTGGGTGACGCTGGCTCAACCGTCGATAGAATCTCCAGCTTTGAGACTCTATCGCCTATCTGCTTATTAGGGCTCGTCGGTAGCTTAATCGGAGATATGCTGAGAGCTCTCATGGGGGATTTGTCTCCGCAAAGCTCGTCCTCGGAGCTGATGGAGCTAGATTTAGCGATCTGCTTGACCTTCTTTGGTGATAGAGGACCTATCCCGTCTTCATGAGCTCCATCATTGGTCTGCGTCTTCTGTTCAGCTGCTTTTCTAACACGTGTTGTAGTTCTTGCTACAGCAGGCTTTCTAACAGGCTTAGCCTTCAAACCAGTCGCTGGAGTTGTCTTTTTTGGGACTTTTACTTGGATGGGCACATTCTCCTTGTCCTTGTCCGATTCGTCCTGGAACTTGACTTTCTTTTTGGCTACTGTTGGCTTTGGAATTGAGGCAATGATGGAAGTGTCGACGGCACCTGATGCTGCACGACCGCGCGTTGTTCTCATCGCTGGTACTGCTTTCTGGATAGGCTCCTTGGTATCCGAGGAAGTCGAAACCGCCGGCACCACCGCGTTCCTAGGCCTTCCTCTCGGCTTCAGAGCCTCTGTCTTCGGCTCTTCCGCGACGGCAGCTTTTGCCGGACGTCCTTTGGTTTTTGTTGCAGATTTTGCTTTTTCTACAACCTCCAGGGCATTTTTAGTAGGCTCGACGGCCTTCTTGATTCTTCCCCCTACCTTAGCAGGCTTGCTCTTGGGCTGCGGCTCTTCTACCGCTTCTTCTATAGGTTCGTCATGTTCGTCGTCCGCTCGAGTCTTCCGCTTGACTGGCCTGGCCGATTCAATGGCTTGCTTCTTCTCAACAGAAGCCTTCGCAGAGGCAGTCGTAATCTTTGTAGTTTTAGGCATCGTTCCCGAATCTATCGTAGCTTTTGCGCGTGCGCGCGTCACACGCTTTGGAGGAGACTCGGGCATATCTGCAGTCTTCTTTCTCTTCGCCGCTTGCGGTACTATTGCTGCGGCTACCATGAGAAATATTGTACAAGTGCTGTCCAAACAGTTGTTCAGGATTTCAAATGTTATGTATGATGGTGAGTAAACTTGGTTTGTCAAGCGAAGAAGAGGGCGGGGGTGTTGTTGTTTACACGACCTGGATTTGGTCCCACTTCCATAGCAACGTTAGCGCTAAAAATGACTAGCCTTTTTTGGTGTAGTACAATATGTCAACCGGTCGGTTACAAAAGTGAGTCTTAAATTTACTAGCGGCCCTCAGCCCTATAGGGCGGAGATTACCAACCAGATCACACCTGAAATTCCAAAAAGCTCACCAAGCGCAAGCACACTCGCGTTTCCTCTCGCCCCATCGTCACGTCAGAAAAGCAATATTGGCGCTATTGTCGGCGGTGTCGCTGGAGGATTGGTCGTTCCGCTTGTTCTCACATAGCGTCAGCCGCTGCTGTCTGAAGAGGTCGGCCCCTCCTTCAGCAAACAATGCGCTCCACTCGCAGCAAGGGTCTTTGCAAGAGATATATGAGGAAGTGTGAGCAGGCTTTGCTCGAGTTGAATGAGCAAAGATTGCTGGAAATGCAAGGTGGGGCGAGGGCTGTGGAGCTGAATGGCCATTTCAACACCGCCGAGCTGCAAGCTCGTGCAGATCACCAATGATCTTTGTTCGTCGCTACTTCTGCTGATTACTAACTTGCCAAATTACTTGAGTGAATCGGAGGCCCTCGTGACGTTCATCTAGTAACTCGTTCTTCCAAAGCCCCAACAATGGGGGGGTGTCATTGCCGGATGCTCATAGTTCTCAAGGTCCTCGACTGATGCACTATCCCATATGTCGACTTGGGACGCAGCTCTCTCTTGCCACTAGGATAGCGGGAGCTGCGTCAGATACTCCGTTGATTCTTTGAGGCAGACGTTCATGATGTGGGTCAGCCATGCTATTAGCCCGAAATGTCTACGCAGACGTTAGGCTGACGATCCTCTGGTTGATTCGTTATGATTGACCGTTAACTGTCTCATAGATGATACGTTTCAAGGTTTTGCATGACTCAACCCAGTATTTGATTAGAACCTACATCCAGCATGAAGTACAGGAGAGACCTGACGAACACAACTATCGTAGTGAAATTTCTCCACTTTGACTTTTTTTCTTCATAGAGTTCTCCTAAGCTTTTGAGCCTCGTCCATCTGATTTCTTCCAGATGAGTCTCCCTTCTACTTCCTGACTGTACGCGTCTTCGACCGCTTCTTGTTTCACAGGGACAATCTCCGCCCAGAAAAACTCCATTTCACTGGGGACTCTACAGTGAAGATTCCATTTGGTTGAAACATTTTATTCGCCTTTGTACTATATTATATACTATATACTAGTCTCATGTCTTTGCATCCTCTATACCTGCGCGCTCCTCCTCCTTTCCATGAAGTTACTATGCCATACAGTAACCCTGCCATCATGTTTGCCTCTGCGACGGCCTGAGCAAGAGCTGAAAACTTTAGGAGAGATTTCAAGGGAAGGTTGTATAATAGTCCAAAAATAAGTCCAATGCCTTTCTTGTCCATCTGTTCAGCTGGAACGCATGACATTGATATCTTAAGTGCTTCCTGTATCTTGAGATACGTAACGGTGAACCGTATCAGGAGAGGGAAACTCGAGCTTCTGAACCGAAATTATGAACAGGTGATAGTCCATAATAATAGACGGGAAGAAAATGAACTTGGTGAAAGCTTACTGGTAAGTTCTTACTGCTTTCGGATCATCGAATCATACATGATACTCGGGTCATGCCTGCTCGAGAGCCGTGGACGGTGACATTCCTTGCCCTCTCGCTTTCTCAATTGTTGTCTCCTCTACTTGGTGCTCTTTGTTGAATCTGCTTTGTCGGCGTATATACTCAATACTCTTCTTGAACTTCGCTTTGTTCTGAAAACAAGACCTGCTCTTCTTCCAGTTTTGTCCTTGTGTGACTGGGAATGCCGCATCAGGACCGTTCAGCATGGCTTTGTCCTTCTCCATCCGAAATATAAACCCATATCTTTAAACAGTGCGTCCTTGTGCAGTTGACCGCTTCGCTCGAAATCGTTATTACCCAATAGAAATTACCTACCCCGGAATGTCCACGACAACATCAACGCCAGCCTACAATGGCCCCGACTACGCACGAGGCAACCAAGCCTATAAAATCCGTGCTTGGAAGATCATCGCAAACAACGACACTAGCGAGCCCTCTTGTAGCATTTGCGTAGATAAACATCAAGCCTGCTACCGACATCCTGAATACAGGAAATGCGCATTCTGCACAGCTAGAGAAATAACCCAACCATTCTGTCACCTACCTGGCACGCCGGATCCTCCTCGGACTCAGCGCCTAAAGAGAAACAGGTAGGAGTCTTGATTCGTTTTGATTTAGGTATACTGACAAGAGAACAGAGAATCAACACCGACAGCTAAGGACGAGCCGGACACTGCTGATCCAATGGCGAATCCTACTGAGGAAGAGAACCGTCCAGTACTAGATGGTGATAACGAAAATGTTGTCACGGAGCTGCAGGACATAATCACAGCGCAAGAGGCTCGAATCGAGGAGCTGTCACAGTTATACGACCAGTTGAATAAGAGGGTGACATGTTTAGAGAATTCTGCGGCACGCTCCTCTGCCAACATGAAGAGTTTCGAACAGCCTGGTATGATGCGGTCAGACAATACGCAGAATCCTCGACGTCTGGATCCAACGATGATGCAGACTCTGCCAGCGAATTCTCCCTACAATCCGATATTCCAAACTCCGCCCGTTGCGCAGCAGCAACATCAACCTATGAGCCCACCTCAGCCATCAAACTACCGACCTCCCTATACCGAATTCGGAGAGGAGCAGTCCGGTGGTACTCTTCCTGAACACACCGTATCTCATGTCGCTGGGTTTAGGCCGATAAACTGTAGCTGTGCACTGCCACACACGCTTAAGAATGGAGGCACAGAGATTCCTCGACAAGGGTTCACCTAAAAAATCTTCAAGTTATCGAGATATCTTTCTCTGTCCAAATGTATCAAGAGATCCACGTCCATGAGAAGGGTGCTCCGGCGTTGAGCAAGCCACGGGGTAGTCGTAAATCGTAGGTATTTACGTCGTGAGATTTCAACCGTGTTTTGCTAATATCTTACTGTTTGTAGGGCTTCGTTTCTACCAAGACAACATTGTCACTCTCGCTGAAAGTTTTTTTCCCGTCACAGAGGCTACAATTCGAGTGCTGCCCTTCAATGAAGGATACAATCCTTTTGAGCATAGCATCGTGTAGCGCACTCTTTTTCAAAAACAAACTCATCTGTATATCCGCCAACTTCGCCTTCTGATCCTGTAATCGAGTCATCTTATCCTTCACCTCATTCTGATTCAGCACAAATTGTATCCTTTTCCTCAATCCATACTGATCCCTCTCACTCCTCTTCAGCAGATCATCCGCCTCATAGAATAGGGTGATACACGTTTTCAATAAACTTTCAATTTCGTTCTTCAATACATCCCCAGCAAAAGGGTCCATATATCGCAATGATGATGGAGGTGAGACCAGGCGCATTTCAGGATTGGATGCATAGTGCATGTCGTCGAATACGTACTCGGCAACGCGATTGATCTCGTGTTGCGTAGTACGTAGATCATTGACGAGGCGCTTCATCTCTACAGGCGCCCCGCGTGTGGAGGAGATCAGAGCGATATAGAAGGCGAAGAAACCGAGGGCGAAGGTGAGGATGCCGAAGATGTTGGCGGTGGTCGAGAGGGGACTGTCGCTATTCATTTCAGGCGCTCAAAAGCTCCTGCAAGCGGGGACGATCCAAGGTTCTTTGATCGTAGAGCCCGACCAAGTTTGATGTGTTTGGGCCACCGGGCAACTACGTAGTGAACATGCGCCGACCTTGGTTCTGATCGTTCATGTCGACGGTCTTAGGTGCTGGTCATAAAGAATTGGCCAATTCGGTGGCCTCTCGCTTAATCTTGCACTAATTTGCATGTGTACATGCAAATAATGGGCCCTACAGGCACGACAGGGTAAGGTACTTGCTATCAATTTCCGCGACGAAGTCATCGAGATTATCGTATCCTCCTCCAGTTACACCACATAACCCCCTATGAACTGAAGTCATATCTCATTGAATTCATGCAGTATTCAGGGCGACCTTGCAGTGACCTGACATACCGGTGAATCTCCGCGTGTTCCGTCAGAACGCCAGAGTACGATACTCCTGGGCGCTATCACCATTGCTGGTAAGCAAGCCCTTTACATGATGTATACATATCGCGACAGCTAACTAAGAACGTGGCGGCGTACTCGCGCCCATCCCCCTCCCCACCAAAAATCTAGGCCCTTTCTCAACCGCGCACCCTGCCTATTTCAAAGCATGCCAGCACTTCTTCCAATTCTGAGAAGAGCGGCATGCTATTATGGAATACACTTCTCATCAAACATTGTGATCACCGGCGGACATCAGCTAGAAGCTCTGAGCGGATACTGTAGCAGGCTATGTTGGGTCAATTACTGCAACGATACAAGTTGGCGGCAGCCTAAGACTTACTGGACTATTCAACATGCTATTTCTCTTGTTGCGGCCTTTCTTGATATGGTTCTTCAACGCGCTCGAGTCTAGCGGCTTAAGTAACTCGAAGCTGCAAAGCAGCTCCCCAGATACTGACATGACCGCTCCCCAGTTGTCAAACTCACCACAGTACTGCCATGGAGTTAGTCTTGGTCCAAAGTACATATCAGGTTAGGTGGTTTACGTTAGGAGCCGAGAACACTGTCACCAATATCCGGTCATTGAAGAATTCATACCCGTCTTCGACCACCATGTGCGCCCTGCACACAAGATCGAAATCGTGCCTTTGCAAAAACTCCATGATGACTTTCTTTCCGAAGCAATAGCTCACGCCTCTTTCGTTCGCTTCCCAATCAGTCTCCATATCTGCTGGATCGCTCCACAACAAATCATTGAGTAGTCCATAGTCAGGCACGTCCGTCGGTCTTGCGATTTGTCGAATATCGTCCATATGAGTCAGACTTGGCGAAAGGCCCCCATGGACGCAGAAGATTTTGCCTGCTACAATCGCGGCTATCGGAAGGCAGTTGAATGTATCTATAAATGTTTTCCAAATCTTTATGTTGCACCTCCGTTTGCATTCATCGTAAAAGCCATAGACTCTGGTGACGTTGGCGCACTCGTGATTTCCCCGCAGAAGGAAGAAATTCTCTGGAAATTTGAGTTTGTAGCAAAACAGAAGAAGGATCGTCTCCAGGCTTTGCTTTCCCCTATCTACATAATCACCTAGAAACAAATAATTGGCGTTTGGCGGGAAGCCGCACATCTCGAACATCCGGATCAAATCGGTATATTGACCATGGACATCGCCTACAATCTTTACAGGGGCAGATAGCTCAATCAAAGCTGGTTGAGCCAACAAGACTTCACGCGCTGCAGTGCAAATCGCCGTAATTTCGGCGTTCTTGAGACAGACAGCCTTAGTGATTTTGGTGGAGTATCCTGCATCCAGCAACCTGGTGATCATATCATCGAGGTCAATGGAGTTCAACGCGCCGATGGTAATGCCGGGCGAACCCGCAACGCTGTCCTCATCCCTTAGGGCTTTGAAGTTTGGGGTGTCAGATGCTTTTGGATTGACAGAAGTGGTTTTCATTAGTATAGATTCTCCAGGCTGCTGATTATGTGATGGGTGTAAAGCTCCTGTTGGTCCCACGTCGGACACATGGTCCACTTCGCCTTGTTGTTGTGCCTTACTAACGGCTCCGTGCCCTTTACCAACAGATGCTGACAGAGTAGGTGATGGTGGAACTGGAGCTGGCGAATCTACCCACTCTGGAGTCGACGCTGCGTCTTCCTCCTGGGCAGGGGCAAGCAGAGATTGGGACTTCGATTCCTTTGACCTACCGCTAGCAGCAGATTTAATAGACGCTACATCAGAGCGATCAGCAGCCCCAGGATCAAAGTTCGAGAGAGAGGCTCTGGGACTATCCGACCTTGATCCTGGGATTTTAGATCGTATGACGCCCCGGAAGGAGCGTGATGACTCTTTAGTATCTGACTTGCTGAACGAAGGGTATGACTGTAGCCCATCACCGGCAGCTCGGTCAATGGAAGTTGATGACGCATTTGTTGGTGTTCTAGAGCCGTCTCGTGCCTTTGAAGGCTGTTGCCCCATTTCTATTACAACTCGTGATCTTTAAAACGTGATAGAGATTTCCCCCAAGCTTGGGTCAGACGGTGGGCTCCTCAAGCTTGCGTGTAGGTGTCAAGCTTCTAGTAACAGACTGTCCAGGTTATTTGGTACTCTATTACTCTGCACGAGATTTCTCCTCCGGTTCTGAGATCTAAAGTTCCAACCCAGGCCAGATATCGCCTTCCGTATCTAGAATATTCTTTATGAACAATGTAGCTCTTTTCGTGTTAAGGCGGCTTGTACAAGATAGAAAGAAACCACAAAAGATGAGCGTCACTGAACGACCATTTAGTAGCCCTCTGCGCTCCTCCCAGCCTGCCGGTATTTGGAGGAAATCGTTCGATATAGAGAGTGTGGAGGCGGTCGATGTGGTTCAACGGAGCTCCTGCCAGGGCTGGGTATAGTTCTAAATGGTGTCGGACGCAATTTGTCCGGGGAGGATTTGATCTAATGGCGGGGACATGCATGTCAGTACTTGAGCAATGAATAGAAAGACATTCTCGAAGAGGTAATGGGTAGTGCAGAGTAGGCTGTGGGGGACGTTGACGCCCGCACCGATGACAAAACCCAAGAAGCATGGAAACTAAACGACAGCTGTCCGGAAGACATGTGAATTCCGATTTGGGCGCGACATAACAATAAGACATACCTAGAGTAGGTACAAAGACGGCCTGGTGTTGATCTGTTGGTCGTCGCTTGGTCGGTAGCAGTTGTTGATGATGGTTACCTTACGAGATAAAGAATTTAGGGCTGGCAAAAGCTTGGGTCTCTCGGCTCGCCTCAGTCAAAAAATTAAGGTTCTGTTTGCATCGATCTTTCCACATCCCTCCGCCATCACATTCACGGAATTTAGAAATCATGCTGTAACATTTCCTGCGCTGAAGCATTTGTCTTCCTGTTACGTGTGTAAGCTAGTCTATATACATGCTTTTCGAGATGCAATAGCTGTCGCAGAATTCCAGAGCATGGGATCTAATCTGACAGACTCGAACGGCCAGTTTTTGAGCATGCTCATATGCTATCTTCAGTTCGATACAAGTTCCCAATAGCATTACGGCTCTTCTAAGGGGGTTTTGGTACTCAAATCCTGCAAGCAGTGGATGACCCTCTATGAAAACCCTCCTCCGCTTTGACCTTAGAGGGCCGAGTCTCTTTTCCTAGAGACTTGTGACAAGCTTTAAGTGGGATGGTTAGGAAAGACGTAACTGAGGCGACAGTCAGCCTCTGAAAGCGAATCCAGGGTGCTGAAACGCCTCGACGGGTTAGATAGAGCACTTGCTGGAGCTGCTTTCGTATTATTGCTTGTATAGCACAATTGGAGCCTTGAGAAAGAACACCCATGACTGTTTGTTATTCCTCGGCCTCAATTTTTGTGATGTGTTGCCCTGGTACCACGATCAAGCCCAAAAAGCGGCTGGTCATGTCCACCTTCACGGTTGCAGATGAAGATGGTGCTGGATTTCTTTCCGTAGAGGCTTTGATTGCGGTGGACGTTGGTGGACGGTATTCATAGGACTGAGAGAGTATGATATTGCACTCCTAGTTAGGTCAACTACTTGTCTCAAGAGCTCTGGGTGGCTTGGCACACATTGTCGGTGCACCTAAATTCCCCCACAAACATCCGTGCGTCGGTCGTGTGCAGATGCAACCGTTTCCCGAGCATTGAGCCAAGGAATTCTTTGCCTCTGCCGTTGTCCATATGGTCAAGTACCTCTTTGCTAATCACGGTTGTGTCAGGCAGTAGAAACACTGCTTCAATAACGTTGGCTAGATATCGTCGTGTGCAAAAACCTATGCCAATTTTAGAACTCATCAAACTCTGAATTCAGCATTACCGTATGAGATGTTTAAACATCACGTGATTTATGTGTAGCTGTTTGAATTTGCAGTCTAACTGTTTTTCATTCCTGACAAATCACGCCGACATAAAGCATTAAAAAAAGGGAACCGATATTTGCACACCCAGTTTCCATACATGCACACCCTATTTTCATACATGCACACCCAACTTCACTACATAAACACCCATCCAAATTAGGATTAGTTACTGATACCTCGGTCGATTAGAAATACCTTTATTTGTATGAGTGCCCCACCAAGAATTAAGTACCTCTGGATCAACTGTTATTTCCAAGCTAATTTACACCTGAAATTGACCATAAAAGCCTTCACCACCTGACGCTTGCACCTGAAACTCCGGAATCTGCTATACAACAGCTGAACCTTCGTCACTCCCCCTACCTCGTCCTCCGCCCCTCCCCCTAGCTCCGCCCCTCCCTCCACCTCGCCCTAGTTACGACGGCGTAACCTTGGGGGCCGGCGTGGTTGTTGACAGCGAGAACGAGCTTTTCATGACTGGTGTAGAGCTCCCCTACCGGCGGCGGCGTGAGATCCATTGGTAGGAGGGAGGTAGATAGTTAGGAGGAAGGTAGATAGGTAGATTAAATATTTGGTAATATGTAAGATGTTGTAACGCGATAAATTTGACGGAGGATGATGTCGTTGCCTGCAGGTACTTAATTCTTGGTGGGGCACTCATACAAAGGTATTTCTAATCGACCGAGGTATCAGTAACTAATCCTAATTTGGATGGGTGTTTATGTAGTGAAGTTGGGTGTGCATGTATGGAAACTGGGTGTGCAAATATCGGTTCCCTAAAAAAATCATAAAAACTAGACTGCTCGGGAAATATTAACGTTAATGACTTTCACGAGTGTTATCATCTTTGAAAATATCGAGTCAACTTTTGATGAGCTCTCGATAAATTCTAGGATCGGCATGTCGCTTCAACCAGCTGTTTTTGTACGTGAGGGGTATTTCAAAGATGATGAAGTAGGCCATTCAAGTGATAGTCCACAATGTAGGACATATCAAGATCCGCAATGATGCTATTGCTCTTACGCCTGTCACAGGCCTTTTTGGTATGGTTAAGGAATTTCCAGTCCGTGCTCTCCGATGTACTTCTTAGTTTTCCAATTGTCAGAAGCTCTCCACTTCCCAAATCCCCTAAACCCTGCGGTGGTAAATCATCCTCTAGATTCCAGTCAATCCTACCTAAGGAGCACCTTCAGAGGCTATGGTTCTCTGCCAAGCCTGAACTTTCTCCTGACACTTATCAGTGCGTTGCTTGATACGGTAGGTTGCACCTCCGAAGAGGGTTAATCAGCTTGCATATATTGCAACTCTATTCGAAGTTCCTTAGTTCTCTAGAATCCGTCTACCTTGTTGAGAGCATAATGTTAGGACGACGGATCTGCGTTGAGAGCCCGCCGGGAATGGGCTCTTACGCAGAGAGTTGGATGATATTATTCACGCAAGGAAATGCTCAGGGCAGATTTCGATCGATCTTCGGAACTCACTTCATGGACAAGATTATGACATCGAGCACAGGCACCAACCGACAGCGCTAGCAGCGCCGGTGGGCCACGGAACGTAAAGCTGTGTGCTGAGAGCGCAGTCTTCCCGGGAAAGTGATTAGCAGTCGATGATTCATGATGTTCGTAGGATTGTCCAGGGGTATCTTCAGAATTTCAGTTTTAAGACAGCACCTTCGATCTCTCCAAAGGCACTTGAGCAGGAGTATACCGGACAAGCCTCAGAGATGGCGAGCAATGATCAAGCTTTTTCCACGACGATTAGCTGGAATCAAGCTCAGACTACTTCACATGGTTGTTCTTAGCTTCAGGACGTGTCCCTTGTGAAAAGATGATGTATGGCGAAATACGGTTTCGAATTTCTTAGGTACTGGGTGCCCTCTCACTCAAGACCTTCGTCGAACCTGTTACGTACATCGTCTTTCGAACGGCGCAAGATTGAGATATCTCGAATAGCTGCACAGGTAGCTTCTTACCAGCTTCTTGCTCTATACCTCAATCAAGCAAATGACAGATCCATATTTCTTGGCGCTTCAAAAGTCGTGGTACTAGGGATGTTTAATCAACTCTCCAATTTCAGGCGACTGAAGAGCAACCTTTTGGGTCCGCCTACTTCTGGATCAAAGGAATCTATTCCTGAATAGAGTGAGGTGAATCAGGATGACTGGTTGCTAGCGCAGTCCTTCAGTCATTGAACTTTGAACTCTTCTACGATTTCACCCCGACCTCACTTATCAAGCTAGCTTCAACAGTCACAACCTTCCACATCTTCTCAACAGCAGTCCCTTCGCGCTGGAATCCAGCCTCTATTTTGTGGATATTTTGAACGCAGCTATGTTTAGATTCAGTCATGTAGAAGTTCCTCTAACAACGCAGTCTCTTCATTCATCGGAGGAGGTTACCGATTTCGTTAGGCCTCATTTAGTAAATCACAAGTGGACTTTAGAACAGAAATTCACGCTGAGCATTCTCGTTCGCTGGTACTTGAATACTTGGAAAGAGAAGACAATTCTATTCAATGCATACTTCATCGGCGCAAAGCTGTCTGCAGGCTCGAGCCGACTATTTTCAGAGAAAGCCATCAGAGCTATGTGGCATGACCTGAGCCGTAAGAAAGATACAGATGGCACGTCGAAGATGATCTGGCAGGACACCGCATTTTCTAAAGCATCGAGCGCTTGGGCAGTAGCTCGAGCTGCTCTGGAACATATCGCAAATGAGCTTGGCTTAGTATTGCAGAAACGGACATCGACATCCATAGATGTCTCCGACATCAGGATACCCTTGATATACCAAGGAATCCCGAGACCTCAGCGTGTCACAAAGAGAAAGAGCTACCATCTCCCATCTCGAGACAGCTCTTCCGAGAACGAGGAGGGCACAGTCTTTCCTCTAGTCTCAAAACGCCGGCTCAGCGATGTTATTCAAACACCTACCAAGGCCGGCACCAGACGAGGTAAGATTTCGCTACTTACTCCGCCATCTTCTTCTCAGAAGCCGGAGCTTCCGCACCGTATCCATAATCCCAGCCAAATTCCCAAGCTCGTGTTCAGAGCGTTTTGCGACAAGAGCCAAGGCATCAACTCGTCGACTTGTATCCGCGCTGGTAGCTTTATGAACAGTACCATCCCTCCTCCTATCAGCAGTAAAAGCCCTACGTTCAAAAAGCACGCACTCAGGCATATCAATAAAGTGCCAAACGGAACAACACCGTTTGTCTCCGTCACTCCAAAGCTGCTCGGCGCTTTCCACCGCGCCTTCAAGATGTCCACTAATCCTTCAATCGCGGTTATTGATCTAGAATTAGCGGGACGCCTAAGAAATACGCAGAAGGAGGACTCTCACCCAGTCGCTCATTCGGTCAAATCACTCAAATTGGAAAGCCCGGATAACTACAGGGGTGCATCAGATTGGCTGGTGTGGGGTGAAATACCTGGGCCATCAATTCTCAGCTGCAACACTATCGCTGACCTCATGATGTCTCCGCTCTCTACTTCTGAAGGTCCATTCTATTTTGAAGCAATACGCTCTGCAGCGTATAGCCCGATCGCTCGTGCTCATATCAGAAAGGCTCGTACTCCTTTAACCTCACATAATGGACAAGCTGTTGGCAGATTTTTACGCGTCTTGGGTATTCCGGCTTCACACCTTCATGATGCGATCTACGCAGTCATTACTGACTGGGAGTTCAATGCTTCCAGGAGCGGAAGGTGGAAGCAAAATAACGAGTTCATGAAAGGCGTGCATAAGGGGTTTAGAAAAGGAACACCGTCAGCCGAAATGAGGATTCGAAGAGCTGATAGTCAAGCATCGGAAGGCACTATACCTGAGGAGAATGCTATTGACAGAGCCGATGACGGCAAGCAATCGAGCATGAACCTGGATAATGAGATGGACCGACGGATGTTGGACGAAGATTGGTGGGCTCAAGCATTCCGAGGACAGCTGGAGAAGGTACTTGACATGTAAAGCTTCAACAAGAATACTCTTATGCAAAATGCGCTTCCCAGTACCGCTAACAGGACAAAACCAACCCGCTGGCCGCCTAGGAGAGCAGAAGTAACTTGGTTGTACATATGACCTGGAATCAGAAGGCTTGGTGTATTCAGTATCTTAAGACATGACATCTGGCGAGAGCAAGAGGTTGGTATCGCGAAAGTAAAGAATCCGGTTCAACTATCCTCGATGGACTATGATGGTTATTATGATGGGTGAGGCATGTGGTCTGGTAGGATGCGCAGCACAACGAACAGGTTATTTTCTCCTAGAGACTGAAGATGATAGGTTGGTCATTCGGTGTGGTGGGCTTTGATACTGCGCAGTGGGACTGGTCTAAGGATGGGTAATGGTGAAACTATCCAAGGGTGACTTTATTTCATTGCGTTCGATTTCGAGAACTCTTTCTACTTCTCTGATACTTTCGTAGTAGATTTTGTCTGGTCATCAAGATGTGGTGGCAGCCATCCCTGTCCTATGTAAGGTTTTCGAATCAGTAAAGGTATTTCGCAGTTACAGTGGTGTAATTACATGAAAATCCTGTAAATCGAGCCTTTAAATCTACTTGATCAAACATTCGTCGACCTTCCGTTTTTGTTTGGCAGGAGAGTTGATGAATGCCGATGCTGATATGAGGGATCCGCCATGGATAATAGTAGAGTATTTGGTTGAATACTCATTGCTATTATATCCTTGATTAACGGGAAAGAGGAGGTAAATGGTCATAAAGGCCTTGATACGCACTAGTTAGGATTCGAAAAGGCTGAGATAGAAGTAGCTCTCCACAAGTGATTGCCATGGGATGCCTGGGTGTATTCGAATCAGCACCTACGCTTTATTTCCGCCAGTTTGTTGCCCACAGCGGCGACAGTGCTTGGATGGGAAAGCGGGCAAGCATCGTTGTCATGACTGCAGAGTTCAGCAACAAGCTTACGCAAGAGGCGGCGGCGAGAGTAAAGGGGATCTGGGGAGAACTGGAGGAACAATTGATTAGAAGGTACGTGGAACTGTCGCTATATTCTTGTTCTACCGCGTTGCTGGTAGTAACATGATGGAGATGCTACCTCTTGCAAGATATATGTAGATTGTAGAAATACTGCGAATGCTGCTGGGTAAGTCTCCACAAGCCGCACAAGACCGCATGATGATCGCAATCACAACAACATGGCACTTGGCACTTCGATTCTCTCAATTATGTCTGAAGCTGTTACAGATGCCAATCGAACTTCAATAGAAACCAAGCGCATCTGCCCAAATCGCAAACCCTTGCATTGTAGATCACCTAGAATTTGGCGAACGACTTGACAGTTTTGCCGGTGCGAGGTAGGACACGGAGAACGTTGAATCGGACCTAAAGGGCGAGCAACTATCAGTAAAAAAATACGTCCGGATCCTGCTGTCTCTCGTATGCCAATCCATGGCTCGAATCCTGAGTACATACCGTCTTGCTCAGAGGTCTGCACTGCCCAACTGTAACCTGGTCACCGTCCTCCACACGGAATGCTGGTGAAACGTGCGCCGCAAGGTTCTTATGTCTCTTTTCATATCTTGAGTATTTGGGAACGAAGTGGAGGTATTCACGACGGATGACTAGTGTTCGGTGCATTTTTGTCGAGACAACGGTGCCAGTGAGAATACGGCCGCGGATCGATACAAGGCCGGTGAACGGACATTTCTTGTCTGTAAACCAAACATTAGAACCTCCGAATGTAGCATAGGTTCTGTACTAGGTCTCGCATTGCAAACTAGGGAACTGTGATCCATACCAATGTATGTGCCTTCGATGGCAGTTTTCGGCGTCCTGAAGCCCAATCCGACGTCTTTGAACCATCTTCGCCCTCCCTTACCTACTCTTGCGCTCTTGGTTCTCTTGCCTTTCGCATTCTGGAAGATGTGAGGTTGCTTCTGAAAAGCACGCTCCGACTGCACTGTCAACTCAGTCGCCATGGTCGCGGATTGTTGGGTATGGTTGTCGTTGATCCAACCTTGAATTTCGTGTGGGAGCCAAAATAGTGGTATCTCGCTTAGCTCCGGTACTAAGCCTAGATAGTTTGTTTACAAGACATTCACGCTATTCCCCGCCTGTTGACATCAATCTCTACCTTTCGAGCTAATGATGGCTTAAACCTACCTAACTATTCCAACAGCCTTGGTGTAATCGACTCATCAGAATGGCGACTCCCCAAAGCCCAAAGGTATCAGCCGCACGACCTCGAGCACGCAAATCAATCGCGCACATGCCTTCCCCGGACATCAGTGGTGACAAAGAGAATCTTACAATTGATTCTGCGGGAATATTGAGTCTCACAACTTCAAAGAGGCCAACAGGAAGGGAATCCCGCAGCAAGAGTATAGGACCTGGAGGTCTGGACGCGCTCAAAGGAAATGCGGGAAACCGGCGCGCGGTAGGATATTTCAAGTCTGCACGCTGTAAATGTAGCATATACTAAGTCGATCAATGATGCAGTCTGCATTGCCGCCGCAAATCAAGTCAATTCTGAAGCCTACGATACCACTCTCGCCTCCGAAACAGATCCCAGCTCGGGTCAGCACAAGGACATCACCTAGGAAGACTGACAATGGGCCAACGCCTGAACAGTCTCAGAATGGTTCATTGATCGATACTTCTATTCCTACACCTACGACAGATCTACTAGGACCCGACGTTCTACCAAACCCTTTTGGTGGCCCGCCAGAGGCTACGGATAATACGCCTCATCTTCCTTTTCCTGTTCAAGGTCAAACACGAGTTGCCGTACGTACTGAGGAGGAGCAACAAGAGGCGGCGAAGGAGAGAGCGCGCCAAGATTTTATAGCTCACAAAGATGCACGGAGGAAATCTTTGGGTATGTGATTGGATGCATCATGACCCGCCAAGATACCATTTTCCATCTGGGTTCATGTACATTTGTTGCTGATTACTGACTGATTGAAGCAAATCGGAGAGTCTCATTTGCGCCAGAGGCTACTTTGCATACATGGGATACTGTCGAGCTTCCAGAAGACTCGACTACTTCATCCGCATCCACAAACTCTACTCGACGAGCATCTGCTTTATCTGCCAATGCAGCGTCACCAATCCCGAGTTCGGACGTTCCAGAGCCACCGTCTACCCCACCGGAGCAGGTTGAGGAAGTACAGGTAACTGCATCACCAGCTCACCAACGCGACCTGCATCAAAAGAAGCGTCGCCGCAGCTCAGGAATTCCTCCAATGAACTTCAATAACCCTAACGAATTTTCTTCGAGTCCATACAGCGGGAGCTCTGTGAACAGTGATGATTCTGGAAGTCAGGCCTTTACGACAGCCGACGAAGACAGCGATTCCTCTGACTCAGATGACAAAGATCTTGTTGAAGACGAGCCAACCGTGACGGGAATTGATAATGATGACATCACTGCTCACTCTTCAGTCTCCAATCGATCGAACGGGAGTTCTAGTACTAGCACAAGTGGTAGACTTGAGGAGGCTCTACGTCAAGCAGCCAGACAAGCTGGTACACAAGGAATCGAATATGATGAGAATGGTGATATCACGATGGAGATGGCTGACGATGAGGTCACTGCGGCCTTCAAACCTTGGATAAAGAAAGGGACGAACGACCCCAAGGTGGTAGGTGATCCCAGTGCGTTTCTGGATCAAGAGAATCAAAACCCTTTTTCGCCAGCCTTCGAGGCCAACGTGAGAAGAAATACCGAAAACAGCGAGGCGGAAAAGACCATGGAGATCACTCAAGCTGGCGGCACAATTTTATCGTCTCGCGAAGAGGGCCAGGTTTCACCGATACAAGGTCGTCGAAAGTCTGGTATGACAGCTAGGCGAAGGAGTAGCGTGAACCGTCATCGATCGTCCGGCGATGGGTCTGCATTTGGGGACGAAACGATGGATTTGACCACGGTGGTTGGTGGTATCCAACAGGATGAACAATTACCCGGTCTTCGTGAAGATGCAGGGGCTTCAGGATCTGGTGATGAGGACGAAGAGCTGACGATGGAGTTTACCTCAGTTGTGGGCGGCGTAGTCGTAAGGAAGGACGAAGGTCAAATCCGAGGCGATTCTGCGGCTGAAGATCTCTTACCTACCCAGCAACTGCTGCACCGCGAGGGAAAACGACGTGAAAGCGAAGGTTCGTCGTTTAGTGGAGAGGACATGGACAAGACTTACGCAGCTGGTGGCATTTTACCTTCGATAACGGAGCGCACTGAACCTGTAGAGGATCAGACAATCGACATGGAGGTTACCACAGCACTTGGCGCCATCTTACCTCAACAGCTCTTTACCGACAACAAGCAACAAGCTAAGATGATCATGGAACGAGAAACAGACAGCGGCCAATTGTCTGGCTTTCCATTCTATGAGGATATCATTAAGGGCTCTTCGGGCCCAGGCTTGCCTATCGATCACCGATTGTCGAATCATATGACTGCAACGGCATCTGAAACAGGGAGCCCAAGTTTGGCGACCTCGCAGAATCGAAGTAACGTTAGAAGAAGTGCAGGTTCAAGACGGTCGGTAACTCCAAAACCTGCATCGAAACGATCTACGCCAATCAAGAAACCGATGACCCCTTCTAAGCAATTGACACCAGTTCCAACACGACCCACTACACCTGGGAAGACACCGCCATCCAAAAACGTAACATTGAGAACTGGCTCGCCAAGAAAGCTATTCCAAGCAGAAATTAAACATACCGCTTCTCCACGACCGACGGTGTTAAATCCATTGTTCCAGGAAGACTTTAATACTGGCATTGCTACGCCGAGCATTGTCCTCAAACCGCGACGTCGGAGATCTTCTGGCCTTGGGGTCGACAAAGAAGGCCTTGGATCCCCTCGAGTGACCGAATTACTTGATAGGCGAGTATCAATTGGTGAACAAGCAGCGAGGTTCGTGCCTCAAGCACAAGTGTCGACAGGCGTACGCTTTGATGACCCCAAAGCCATGGAGAAGGAGGTTGACAAAGAGCGCGTAGAAGATGAGCGTCGCGAAAGCGGTCGCGGCATCTTGCAGATGGAGGCTGACGCTCAAGATTTGGAGGAGGAAAAGGATGCCACGGCCAACCTCAAGGACATGATTGAAAGCCTCACACCACAGAAGAAGAAACTTAATGGACGCAAGAGCTTGCATGTTGGTGCAGCAAAAGGCATTCTGGGCAAACGACCTGCAGAGCTTGACGAAGACGACGAGGACGAGGACACAACCCCAAAACGCTTGAAAGGTAGAGAGGGAAGTCCGGTAAAGAGTGTAAAACTTCCCCTACCACCATCAAAAATCCAGACCACTGGACGTATCACGAGATCTACAAGACTGAGCTTTGCAGAGATATCTGGAAATGCTCAAATTACTACTCCTTCCCTTCGCGACTCCCCAGTGAAGAAGACTGGCAACACGACGCCGAAAGAGCAGTCGCGTTTTAAAGATGCTGAAGCACATCTCAGCCCAGAGAAAATGCCTGTTTCCTTCGAGCGCAGGCTTATAGAAGGCACTGCAGCTGCTGTTGAGCTAGCAGAAGAGGAAGATCACATTCACCTCCAGGACTTCCTAAACATGACCAGCATCCGCTTCATGGAGTTAACAACCACTAAACGAAGACATACTCTTGCCTTAAACCCCTTGTTGGAGGGTAGCGCGAAGAAATGGAATTCTGGAGCTGAAAATGCGCCGCAGGCCGAACCAGGCTTTGAATTAGAGAGTTGTGTGGTTGCTGGTGCTTCCACAGTGCCAATGCTTGAGCTGTATCAGCATGTGAGTTGCTGGCATGACCCACTTCCCTCTAATACTGACCTTGACCCGTAGTCATGCCGAGAACTTAAGAAATATATTGCAGAAGGTCGTAGCATAGTCAAAGAGATTGAAGCTGACACTTATGAAGAGAACCCGCCCCTTTTCCGCGAGTATATGTCTGCACCCCCTGACATCAAGCTAATCATGGATAATCAATTTAAGAATGTGAAAACCCATGCAAGACTTTTAAGTAAAGCCATGTGGTATGAATGGCGTATGAAGTTGCTTGACGGCCTCAAGGAGGGTTTACTACAAATTGATAAAGGCATGAACGAAGACGATGAAAACCTATTTCAGCAGGAGTCTTTCCTCCAGCCTGTTTTGCCAGGCTTAATCGAGGAGCATGAGCATTTAGAAGCTGAGCTTCAAACGCAACAAGCGCAAGCCGAAGCGCTAGCGAGTTGCGATCAAGAGGAGCTGAAGGATGCAAGAAACGCTCTTGTCGCAGTGGAAGAGGATATAGAAGCCAAGCAAAAGACGATTGAAGACCTCCAACATGAATTGCGTGAGAAAGAAACAGGCTTGGAGAATGCTGTTGAACGGAAACAAGAGTATCTTGAGGAGATCAAGGAAGCTGAAAAAGTCCAACAGGAGTGTCGGGGCTGGAGCCCAACAGAAGTTGCAACTCTGCAAGGTCTGTTTCAGCAATGAACACTTTGCTAGACATTGCTTACGATTTCTGTAGCCAACGTAAATGCGCTAGAAAAAGCTTGTGGATGGTCTATAATATCTGCCGCTGGGCAAACCTTGACCCTGTCTTACCAGCATACCCTCCAGCTTTTCTTTTCCCCCGCTTCGTTCATGCCAAACGGCTCTGCACACCCAGTCAACGGTGAAAGCTCGCCAATAAGCCTCACCTACATCGCCGACGCTCACGAATACCAACCCCACCCGCTCACAACAGAAAAGCGATTTTTCCTTCAGATCATGCGTGTACAGCTACAATGCCTTCAGCAATCCCAAACAAAGATCAAGGACTTGCTTGACTTCGTGAGCTCAAATTGGAGAAAGGCGTCTGTGATTATGGAAGAGGCCAGAGCCTTAGGAGTGAGCTACATCACCGAGTCTACAATAACAGCCGATGAAGTGATGGCGATCCGCTCGATTCTTCTCCTTCGATCCATGAGGACAAAGATAGAGGTGACCTTTGAGGTCAAGGTGCAGAGTGGAGAGGGTGTGACGGGTCTGGATATCAAGTTGACGCCGAGCGCGAGAGTAGTGTATGGCGAGGACTTGAAGGAAAAGAAGCTGGGAGGATTTTTGGAGCAGAAGACCGGTGTGGAGACGTGGGCGGAGGCGGATGGTGGCGGGTGGGCGAGAGCAGTGAGGGATTTGGAGGGAAAGTTGCTTTCGAGAGGGAAGAAGTGAGTGAGAATTGGAATTGGGAAAGGGGAGATTATGAATGAAAGTGACTGTGTTGCCTGGCTGGTGCTTCGGCGTTGGAATGGCGATTTCATGGCTTTTTAATTTTTGATGTCCTGGACTTGGTCTACGCAAGATCATTCCACCGTACTACCAACTACATATGTCTTTACCCGTTGTGTCTAGCAAATAGGCATCGCTGATCCAAGCCTTAATTGCAAACCCCACATGCTTCATCTGCATTCCTTTTCCTCCACTTCTCCTCCACTTCTCCACTTCTCCACTTTTCCATCTGACATATCTTCGATATTCACATCAAAGTGAACTTGCATATCGGCCTCACTTTTCCATCTGACGTATCTCCAACATTCGCATGAAAGCGGAGATTAGCAAACCGACTCACTTTCAAAGAGCCAAGCTCCTCGACAGCAGTAACATCTCAACACCACAGAATCAACTCGAAACATCGCCCAACCCCCAGACCCATCTTCCAACCACCATCACCTCCTACAAAAACCTTCCATATCGACACCACTCCCTCTCAACCCTCCCACACCACCTCAAACCCCAAACACCCAACCAAACCAACTCTCCTCCAAAAAAACAAACAAACCACCCACCACCCAACCCCATTTCGAAAACCAAAACACGTCACCCACCAAACCACTTTCCGTCACCGAAAAATGCACCTCACCACCGCCCTCCTCACCAGCACCGCCCTCTTCGCCACCGCCTCCGCCGGCCCAGCAGCCTACGGCATCTGTCAAGCCGGCTGCGCCGCGGTCGTCACTGCATGCTACGCTGCCGCGGGCGCTGTCTTGGGAGCGACTGCTGGGCTTGGAGCGCCGCCGGCGATTTTGGCGTGTAATGCGGCGTTTGGGACTTGTTCTGCTGCTTGTGCGGTTGTGGCGTTGGCTCCGACGCCGTAGGTTAGATGTGGGGACTGTGGAAGGGAGGGGGGTTGGATGGGATTTTAGGGGAGGTAGTTACGAGGGTTTTTTTTAATGGTCGTAGGTTCTGGGGGGTTTCTTTTTCTTGACGGCCGATACTAAGGTGGTTGGGTATGGACGGTTTTCTTTTTCTTGACGGCCGATACTAAGGTGGTTGGGTATGGACGGTTTTCTTTTTCTTGACGGCCGATACTAAGGTGGTTGGGTATGGACGGTTTTCTTTTCTTGACGGCCGGTTCTAAAGTGTTGTGGTTAGGTATGGAGGTTTCGGGGGTTCTGAGGCATGGAAAGGTTGGGAGGTCTGCCTGATTGGAATGAGCGAATTTGGCTTTGGACATCAAATTGACTAAACAATTCGATAGACCCACAGAGTCTGCCCATAAAGGATTTTGGTGATGATGAATGTGCCTTGGGAGTGATTGGCCTGGAGAAACAGGCTGGGCATTTCGGGTACCTGTTTTTGATTGTGATCTTTTGAGATTCAGTCTAGGCCTTTGAGCTTGATGATTTGCTTTTCGTTTCCTATATCTCCGCCCTTGCCGCGCTTCCTTTTTTTCTTTCTCTTCCTGGGCTTCTCCTCCTCGCTACTCTCATCATTAATGGCCCCTTTATCATCATCGTCGTCGTCATCGCTGTCACGGCTGCCACCTCCGTCCACATCCAGTGCCCCAGCAACAGCCTCTTCATCATCATCGTATTCTGCGGCTCCGCCCACAGTCTCCTGCCAAACCTTCACCACGCTACCCCCACCACTAATCATCCTCCCCCCAACCTCAAACCCAACACCTATAACCGGCTCCACCTCATCATGCACCACCTCCCCCACTACCTTGCCCCTCCCCTTCGCCACCTTCACAACCCTGACCTTGCCACCGCCCAGCCCTACGGCCACCAAATCCCCACCCCATTTGTTACCGCCCACCTCTTCCGGAACAGAGCTTACAACGTCTAGGCTCTCACCTCTAGCAACGTTAATCCTCTCCTCTTCTTCATCCCACTCCCCTATCTCCCATCCCCGCAGTACCCCTCTCTCCCCACCAACAAACACTTTCCCATTGATGTTGCAGCTACTCAATAGCTCCTCGCCCATGTCCTCGCTCTTAACTAATACGCCCCTTCTCAGGTCCGTCACAGCGACAGTGGTACTACCTGTGCTGACCCATTGTTTGCTGAATCCACTGGTGGAGGCTTCTCCAGGTGGGAGCGGGGTGAGAGAGGACACGTAATCGTCGTGGGGGTGGTGAGTCCGCTGTGGGGTAGAGGTTGTGAAGGTAGAGTTGGCGCGGAGGTCGTAGATGTGCAGAGCGGAGGAGTCGGTAGCGAGAAGGAGAGACTGCGGGGTGAGTGTGTGGATCAAAGTGGGTGGATCCGTTGTGGAGCTATTGTTCTTGCACATTTAGCCAGTTGAATGTATTAAGGCTATATACGCATGCATCCAGCTATGGCTTGAATGTTAGGAAATATGGCCATGAAGAAAGTGCGACTTACGCGTGGAGCGGTACTGCAATCTTTGACACAACCTGTCCGGTCTCCGTCACGGCCGCTTTCACCAACCCATCGGTACCAGCAGAGAACAAATGCTCGCCATTAGGACTGAATGCTAGAGTGCGACAGCTTCCCTTGTGACGGCGTGTACGCCATGCTACTTCAATGGTGCCGTGGCCATCGGCAGGTGAAGGGGGAAGGCGATGGACCTGGACGTGACCAGACGCGAGACCTAGGGCCAACAGCGAGGCTGTGGGATGTATGGATTGGGCGAAGAGATCTGAGGTCAGTGGAAGCGTGCAGATTGTGTCGAGCATTGGAGAGATGATGATTGGAGGGGAGGGATGGAGATAGGGTTTCTTTAGCGAGGTCGGTACTCTCTATTTCGCTGCTTTTGTGTGCCAAGGGGCCAATTACATTATTCTAGATTAGATAAGATAAGATAAGATAAGAAATATTCTACTTGAGCATACTTTCTAGAAAGTATGCAATTTCGCTTCCCCTCGTTCGTGTTCAACATCGTTCAAAAGGCCTCATTTAGCTCATTTAGCTCATTTAGTTCAGCTATCCACATATACATAGGTAGTAGAGTGTGCGCATGGCGTATATAGTAGATGCAGTCATGTTCAGTTCTGATATTCTGACCCCGTAGAATCTTGGTTAGAAAAAGTCCTCACACAGACACCAAAGCACGAAATTAGACGATTCTCATCAAACATCAACAAATCTGTTAGCAGTTTCTGGAGTACCTCATATCAATCACATCATCATGTAAACGCCTCCGTACACCTAATGTACAACACAACAAGACCTTCTGCACCTTTGAAATGAAACCATACCTAGTCGCGCACGCGTCAAACAGCAGAAGAAACTGAGCTTTTCAATACACATGGGGCTCAAAGATAATGCATTCTGTTCTTCCTGGTCGCCGTAACAAGCTGAATCATGATAAAATTGAGAAGATGGTTAAGCATAGGCAAGGGCATTATAATCGACGTATTTGGTTGTGGAGTACGTTCAAGAGCACTTTACCTTAGGTAGCACCGTCGTTAGCACCTAGAACGCATTGAAGTGTTTTATATATTACCGTTAGATCGCTTTCCACGTTTCAGACGCCTAAAATAACAGATGAGAACGACGCCCAAAACGGCGAGTGTCACTCGTTGTTGCCCTTACTCTTCTACAGGGATGAACTACGAATGCTCAGGAAAACATGGAACGTATCTTTGTACGCTTATAGAGAACGTTCTCGATACCTAACCCTAACGCTCAAAGCTCTTTCTCTTACACAGCGCAGCTACTCATTTCTTGCGCGGCCTTTTGCTCAGAGTAGGAGTTGCTTTTGCAGTTGGTTTCCTCTTCCTTTTTGACCCAGTATCTGCCTCTTCGTCTGAAACCTCTGTCTCGACAGGGGTTGAGTACTCCCGATTACGGAGCGTCCGTGTGACGGAGGGTATGGTCTTTCTAGTTTGCTCTACTTTCGCTGCCTTCATTGCCGCTTTCCGTTCCTTGGCTTCTGTTGCTGTGAGCAGCAGAAATGCTTCCACAGTGGTCTGGCATTTTGCTTCGGCATGGTTCTGTCGCCTCTATGATACCAAATTATCAGCACTCTCACGTATGAGGAACCAGACGTCATAATTTACCTTCTCGGACAAAGATTGCATACACTCGAAGCATCTATTACAATACAATCTTTCCAAGGCTGGTGGTTTCTCTGGCGAGACTGGAGGTGGACCCGAGACTAGGCGTTCGGTTTGAGTCTCGATGTCCTTTGCTATTCCAGAAGATCTTGATGGCGAATGTGTTCCATTATGCTCCTCCTGTTGCTAGAAAGAATCAGCAATTATGTGAGGGCCAAGCAGATCTGAAGGGCTCACTTGAGTAGTGAACAGACCTAAATCTGTGTGGCAGCCCGGATACGAGCATAATCTGGGTATCTGCCGCTTCTGCCCTGTAGCTCGAGCAATAGGGCGATGCTCTATATGGCTTTGCAAATGCTCGAGAACATGCTGCAATATATGTCAGCTGCCCAGTCTGAATAAGACAGTCAGTCTATTACATACGCCAAGGTCTGGAAACTGTGCGATGTCGGCCAGGTCCTCTAAGCAACCTGCAGAAGGGCATCCTTCTCGCATTTGCGATCTCCGATGGAGGTGGCTCGAGATCAGATGTGATATCTGATCCTATAAAATTATAAGTACTGAGTCCCCAAGCAAGCATTGGGTGATTTGCCTCTCTCGTCAGCTCCGTCCAGTCTTGTTGACACATTGGGCAGAGCCGTCTGAGCTTGTGCCGCTGGTAGTGCTGTTCGACCTGCAAACTATGAGACTAAAATCGTAGGGTGGCGAAACGGGTACATACCTCAGAAGAACCGTGTCGAAAGGTTTTATCGCAGACTCGACAGTATTCTTCCCGTTGAAGGAGTTCATTTTCTCGTAATCGAAGCCGTCGCTGGAGGTCCTCGATTTCCGAGAGTGTAAGAATCTTTGGATTAATTAAAGGAATGCCATGACCTCCTCGGATCTCAGGCTCCAGGCTTGGTCCATATCGAGGTAACTGAAGGGTTGCTAAGCTTGTTTTGTAGACGGATTGAGGCACGGGCAAGGAATGCTGATGTGATTCCAGTTCCCGAGCTAACCTCTCCCTTTGCGCTTCGTCTACAGATGTCTCTAGTGACCCGCCTCCCATTATGTGTTTTGTCTGCTCTGGGAGCACTGATTGGTCTGGTAAGGGCGTGTTTGTTCTAGACACAAATATCTCGGCTGGTATCTCGTTGTGCTCCTGCCCTTCGAGACCGGTGACTCTGCTGAGGCTCTCTTGTATTGAGCTGTTTAACGCGGGAAGGAATGAACGATCAATGTTGTACGATCCATATTTGGGCACAAAAACAGTGAACTGCTCTGCTTGATGGTCTTCAGTTTCTTGTGGGAATAGAAGGTCAAGGGCTTTCAAGAACTGGCCACTATTCTGTATCAGATCATCTTTCCACAGGTGCCATTTTGTAGAGCAGTAAACGTAGCCAACCCCATGCGCTGTTATTTTCAAATGACCAAAGGCGGGATTATCGGGCATGAAGTTTTCATATCCATCGTAGCTATCACTGCGGACTCGAGCCTCATTGTCCCGTATTTTCAGACGTGGTAGGATGTCGGCCTTGTAAGAATGTTCTCCCAATCGAAGATCAATAGGGTACTCTCGGGGAGACTCCGCTTCGATGTTTTTAAAGTCAATGAAGTATTTGGAGCCACCCTCATCGCGGACTAGCCTTTTAATCAAGTCGCAGAAAGACCTGTAAGAAGTGTCATGGAGATACAGAGCCCCCTTTCGGGACTGTATCAAGATCCCTGTCTCTTCCTTCTCCTTAGCTGCCGAATATGGGCTAGAGTGTCGAGTATGTGCTGCGAAAGGAACACGACGTGCGACCTGACCCCGCGCTGGTTGCTGACGCCCTCGCACTTCAAATGATGGTGTCATTAACCCTCTTAGATGCGGCGTTTGTTTAGGTATCTCGCGATGAATTTGTCCTCCTGGGATTGGCTTGCGTCCTACGACATCGTTAGATCCTCTGCCATTGCTATTGATTAGTCTGAGCACTTACTGCGTAGCATGACTTCTCCATGGCTTTTCTCACCATAGAAGTCAAGAAATTCTGGTTCCTCTTCCTCGTGATATACTACTTCAACTTTCCGACCAGGAACACCCTTTGTCCAAGCATTGCGCGTAACGGTTGGGGAACCAACTGCCGATGTTGGCTTCTGCGTTTTTGTACTCCGCACATACTCAAATGCTGTGGGTTCGGCCGCTGTATTCGAGGAAGGCTCGTGTTCCCCAGAATCCCGAGTATAATCAGGTTCTTTTTGGGTATTGGGATGAATTCCTTCATTGATAGCACCACGACCAGGCTTCGCGTGTGGGGTCAACTCAGATATCTGGCGCAAACCAGCAGCCCCTGGCACTTGTTGCGAATCAATTGGCGGTATTTTTGGACCATGCGCAGGGCGGTTAGAGGACCCCATTGTGATTAGTCAACGGTCAACGTGTGGCAAAGAAAGATGGTCCCTCAGTAAAAGATTCATGCGTAATGTTTAGTACATATGATAGACCCAAAATTTCGTAGAAGAGATTGTGGGACTGATAGGAAGCGATTAATTTACTCATGAAAACATTGCTATGAGCTCTCTGCTATCGGAAGCACCTGAAGCATTGGGAAGCGTTCACTGAGCTTCTAGGCCAGAAACTCTAGCTGGAGGGTTTTGATACCTTAAAGAAAGAGCAAAGGGGATACGAAAATAGGAGACTGCTAAAGCCGTTTGCGTAAACATTGGAACCGTAAGGAATGACACCATCTTCCTAAGACATGATAGGAATGTAATCCGTAGATGGACTCCCTGAAGTGAGCTGTACCAATTCTTAACCCATTGATCGAAAGCAACCCTAACGCCAAAGCTTGCAAAGTGCCTGAGGAGCATTTGACAATGTGGAAACAATAAAGGAATCAATTGGTGGATCGTGGATGTCAATTACTCAATTACGTAATGAGTCCTACGCGAAAGATGTTCTCCGTAGCTTCATATCACGTCGAGCCAAATCGAGATCTTGAATTTATGGTTCAATGGCAATGCTGAGAGGATTGCAGTCACAATTACCAACAATAGTAACCACTGTCTCGATAGGTGCTTTGCTGGGGACAGGTCTGGTCAAAGCTGTGCCTCATCAACGGCTAGTCCCCAACTTAACATTCCCCGAGTGGATTGTACTAGGTTTGGGCCTAGGACTATGGGCTTTTCGCGAAGCCTCCGAAGCCTCTTACCCTGGTCTGGAAGAGACTGTAGTCAAGTCACCCAGGGAGAGCTTGCCGCGATCGCCTTCCCATATTGCTGATTTGCCTTATCCGCCAGACGTGTTGCCAGGCGCGAGGGATGTCGATTCGCCTTATGGAACCATGAGAGTATACGAATGGGGACCGGAAGATGGTAGGAAAGTACTCTTGATACATGGGATCAGTACTCCTTCTATTGCTTTAGGTTGTTGGGTTACGAGAAGTCCCTTCGTATCGTCAGGACCCACTAACCCATTGACAAGGAGCCATTGCACACGGCTTGGTTGAGAGAGGCTGTCGTGTAATGCTCTTTGGTAAGTAATCTCAGTTCCACCTATATACAAACCTTCTCAAAACCCTTGTTTCGGGCCGTCTACTGCGATGCTTTCCCAGCCTTAACTCTTTTAAAGTGATATTGAGCTTGAAATTTAGCCTATGGATCATGCGTTTCTGGCTTACTTGCAGATCTCCGTAGATCTCTGGGGCCGCGGTTACTCAGATGCTCCCCTCTCAGGATCTCACGCTCTTCCCCAATCCAGCCGCCTCTTTACCACCTCGGTTCTTCTTGCCCTCACATCCTCCACTCTATCATGGACCGGCAGCACCTCTTTCTCTCTTATCGGATACTCTCTTGGAGGTGGCATAGCCGCTAACTTCACTTCCTTTTTTCCGAATATGGTCTCTTCTTTAGTTCTGATTGCTCCATCTGGTCTCCAACGCCCTCATAACATTACGTGGACCAGCAAGCTTTTATATTCTACTAGATGGTTTCCGGAGAGTTGGCTGCAATACTTAGTAAAGAGGCGGTTGAGCGGTAATAATCCGACGGAAAAACCTACAACACCAGATGGACCAGAGGCAGCAGAAGTGCCGATGCAGGAAAGGCCTGGCAGTTTCGACAGAGCGGTACTCTCGAGAAGCAGACCCGGTGTCACAGTTGCTTCTGTAGTCGTGAGTCTCACTATTTTAGAAAACCGGCATCGGAAATCAAAGCTGATTCGGTCCTTAGGCTTGGCAAATCAACTCGCACCAAGGGTTCATCAAGTCATTCATGTCCAGCATCCGCCACGGCCCTATCTATAACCAACATTCCCAATGGCAGCGGATTGGTGAAAGATTGATTATACAGAAGGCGTCTCGAGATAGAGTCTCCGAAGTAGCGGGATTGCAGAACGGTCAAGTGCTAGTCATTCTTGGGGACCAGGATCCTATCATTGTCGAGGATGAGATAGTAGAGGACGCGAGTGAAGTTTTGGGTTGGGAAAATTTAAGAGTTGAAGTCTGCAATGCTGGGCATGAGCTTGCTATAACAGACAGTGAGCATGTCGTTAACTTGATTTGGAAGTTCTGGGGAGGAAAATGATGGTACTCGTCTGGCTCGTTGTAGCAAAGAAGATCTGGACCTTTCGTTTGCTGCAAATTGGAAATCATGACTGTCATATCGTGACTGCCTCTTCGAGAAACCATACTTTGACGAGAGCTTTCCATCTTTCCCATATCCTTTCAAACCCAAACCTTTGCATTAAAGACAAACCGCATTGTTTCACTGCACACTTGAGTCTCACTACACATCAGTTTTTCGTAACATTCAGTTTACCTCAACAGCGTTCAATCTAATACCATTCATTTCATATCGCTGGATTTTGCAAGTATGGCGAAGCGCAACACCAGAATCAGGACCTCCTCGGAAATTCCATTTGTACCCGAAGTCTTTCGTGCTTCTTACGACGAACCAATGCCGATCGACCCTCCAAATACCTCGTACCTTACAGCAATGCCGGAAATACGTCCAAGACTGACCGACGTCGCCAGCAAAGAGGAGCAACATGAATCTAGGTGGAAACCTCTCATGGGCACGCCCAGCAAGCCGCCAGTCCCACCAAACATCCTTGTACCAGACCCTTCGCCTATCCGACATGTCGCCGATGACGAGAGCCCAAGAAAATTAACGCCTTCGAGTCCCGATTCCTTTATCCACCGGAGACGTCAGGGGGAATATGTTCCACGGCCTCCAGTATGGAAGATCTACGACCTACCAATAGATTCTCATTCCTCGCCGAATGGTTTGGAAGATACAGATACCGATACAGGAACCTGTGAGTCTGATGAAGACGTCTTTACTGACTTGAAAAATCGTAATGTATCTTCCATGAGGCCTGCCGAGACAACTGTTAGTGAACAAATTAGGAAGATGGCAGATATTTTTAGCCAGACACCGGACTTGGTCAATATGGCGGAACATGCAGACCAAATTGTTGCTCAAAGTACGCCAGACGATGCTTGCTTGCCATTATTGGTCGCTGCTGACTTTACTGTATCAGAACCTCCCACCGCAGACCCTTCGGAACACCATACATCAGTACATGAATCCACTGTACTCCCTCAAGATTCTGATTACCAAAACTTGCAGAGGAACAAGCATGGGCTCCTTAAGATAACCTCATCCGATATGGTCTGGCAAAGCAGATTAACAGGAAGCAGTAGGGATTGCTCTGCTAAATCCAATTCGCTCATAGTTCCTTGTGAAAACGCCGCCACGCTGCATCAAGAACCAACGGCTGCCCTTCGAGATGATCAGAAAAATCAGGACTTTCTTGAAAACGGCTCGACAGGAATTGAGGGATTAGAAGCACATCCAACTGTTGCCCCCAAATACGTTGATCAAATACCACAAGTCTCCCTCGACTTCACTCATCCTCAGATCACCAACAACATATTATGTACAGATATTCAACAGCCAAAGGAATTCCAGAACCCCATCAGGCCGGGGTACCTCGTTAAATTTATAGGAGACACATCATTCTCTGCGAGCCAATCCAATAGAAATTCAGAGCTCGATGACAAGAATGAATTCATGATAGCAGTCATCTACGACGATGGATGGGGACTTTTTATCCATAGGGACTCTGGGCGAAAACTGACCTGCATTTCCAACGCAGCATCGAAAGGTTCAAGTTGTAAAGCTGAGGATGCTACAGTCGAGGTTGTGTACGACGAAACGCTGTTTTGTTTTCTTCCTTTATGCTCTGTCATGGCCATTCCGGGAAACAGATTCTCTAAGGAAGCAGAATTGTTCGCGGACGAGACAAGAGCATACTCCAAAGGTGGCAAGATTCAGCCTCCACCACGGGCTCATAGCATGGCAGCAGAAGCTGAAGCCAAAGACAGGGGTGTTGTTGTGATATCCGAAGCAGTCTTCAAGAGCTTCGACTGCCGCTGCGAAAAGCCCAGATCTTCATCGAAGCTCCCTGCCAATATCTCTGTCTTTCGCCAAATTCCAGCAGAGTCGCCAACGAAGAAAGACTCTGGACAAGCACTCCCTGCTGAGCCGAACGGCGCCGGAGATAACCAGAAACTATATGAGAAGAAAGAGTCATCGCTTCAACGTTCATATGGGCGGAATTTATTCTTCGCTCGGGGCAAGGACATGACCCTCCAACAGCGCGCTCGAGCGAAGGCGTCCAATGCAAAATCAGAGCCAGTTCATGAATATGGAATCCGACACCCAACGGGACTCGAAGGATACCGGGCACGCAAAAAGGCGGCTAACGCGATCTTGCAACAAAAATCGAAACAGAGACAAAGGGAAGAAGAGGGCCAGGGAGTCAAAGAGGTGGCGGAAACGAAACAAAGTGAGACACAGAGGATAAGGGAACAAGAGAAAATGGATAGCAAGGGGACTACGCCTGAAATCCTTTGTGTGGTATCGAATTGGCTGCAACACCCAGATCATGATGTTGGCGAAGACCCTTTATCCATGGTAGCTGAGGCTTCGAGCTACCCGAGGCCAAGCGACGAGACGGCGGTCAACCCGCTCAAGGCCCAGCAACTATCCATCTCAACTTCGAACAATCGTACTGTTGTCAGCTGGCGGAAAATCCCTCAAGGAAACGGCGACATCCGCCCGGATGACTGCATATCCAAAAAAGGCCGGGGACACCCGGAAACAGTCAAGGAGAATAGACCGTTTCCCATTGGCGGTATTGGAAAGTCGATTCGAGGAAGTCTTAGGGGGATGCGCGAGAAATTGAGTCTTTCGCGTGGAAGAGTCTCGCCTGGATCGGTTTCGTGAGGGTGGTGCCGAAGGTGGAGTGGAATAGATTTCTTACGGTTTCGAATGGTTACTCGGAGGACGATGGTTTTGGTTCATGATAAGAGCTGGTTGGTTATGGGTATTTGTGGAGGTGGTGTGTTGGAGTTGGGGTGGGGGGTGCTTGGATTCATGGATTATACAAGTGCAAGTGGAAGATTCTTTTCGGCTACTGCTCGGGTTATGCTGAGAATACTCTTACCTCCGTATACGGTTGAGGAGTTTATACTTGTCTTTGACCTTTTGAGTTCTTATAGACTGGTGCTAGGCTATCAGCTATGAACATGGTTAGGAAGCTGATAATACAAATGGATTTTGGGGGGGGTTTTACGAACCATCAATACCGCATGTGAATGAAACATTGTCATCTACACTTGGCAAAAACTCACATTCATGGACTTGAGTGTACTTCCGTTTTCGGAAGTAGATTGTAGGAACGGTTTATTTCTCATGAGAGGGAAGTCAAAAACCACGCATGTATAAAAGGGGTATGTACTGTATGCTCAGTGGATCATGTGGAATTAATTGATTGGTTGATTATGTGCAAATGCCAACCGCAAAAAAATGCTGTATGCTTTATGTGGCAAAAATCCCAAGAAACAATCAGCACGCGCGTACAGTATGTCGCACGCCTATGCAAAATGCTATGTACATATGCCCCAAACATTCATCAAAGAAGCACAGATCCAGTTGCAGCAAATGCTACATATGTCGCTAAAAACGCCCTTCGTAAAAAAAAAATTCCCTTAACAAAAAATTTCCCAACCACACACACACCACTTCCATGATGTATGTTTTTTCCCCCACTCTGTGTTGATATCTCCTGCGGGCCAATCTCAACCTCAAAGCCCATAGCCCCTCCCCCTCCCGCCCTTGGGAATAATCTCATCGTAAAACGCATAGAACTTCGTATCGCGCACCGTCCCCCCTATGCTCTCACTCTCATCCTCGTCCGCAACCGTAGCTGCGCGTCCTTTGCCCTTGCCCTTGGAGAGAGTTCCTTTTGCGGATTTCGGCATCGGGGAAGGTGGAACTAGAGTGCTCAGATCCACGGCGCTGGCCTGGTACTGGCTGCGTAGCGCGGGGTGGATCTCGGGCATGTCGGGTACGGAAGAAGGAGATGGGTAGCCGCGGCGGGGCGAGGAGGTGCGCGTGGAGTAGATGGATGAGGGGGCCGAGGGGCGGTGGAATTGTGGGGGGAGGAGGGGTGGTGGGGAGGGTGGCGGGGAGATTTGGTAGACGGAGTCTGGGTAGACGGAGGAGGGCGGGGGGATCTTGCGGCCGGCGTAAGGGCCTGATTTCTGGCTAGGCATGGCGGGAGGTGGTGGGGATGCTGTGCCGATGAGGATGATGGGCTCGTCCGGGCCGTCAAAGTCGAATTCCGACATGTGGCTTTCCTCGGAGATGTCGCGCGTGCAGGGGGAGGGCTGCCTGCTACGGCGGCCGGCGGTCGAGGCGCTGCGGCTACGGTGGCGGGGGTCTTTGAGCGGGGTGGGGGGCGCCATGGGGGACGGGAAGGCGCGGTCGGCGCAGGGGCGGCACAGGTAGTTGTTTGCTTCGAGGATGGCGTGCATGGGCGAGACGGGGTTGTGGCAGGCTTGGCAGGGGGGGTCGGTGGGGGAGCGTTTGGGGGAGGGGTGGTGGTAAAAGGCGCGGTCGGCGCAAGGCCGGCAGAGGTGGGAGGTGCCTTCTACAACGGCTTGGCCGGGGATGATGGGTTTGTGGCAGAGGCGGCAGGTGGGGGTTGTGAGGGAGCGGGTATTGGGGGTTTTGGGGGTGGCGGCGTCGGAAGGGTTGGCGGCGCATTGGGAGCAGAGGTGCAGGTCGATTTCAGAGTATTGAGTGGAGGGGGAGGCGGGTCTTTGGCAGAACTGGCAAGGCTTGGGCGGTCTGGCGTTGCTACCCGAGTGGTTGCTTGTCCTGTTGCTCCGGGCCTGGCTTCCGATGCTGGGCTTGGGACTTCCTCTACCGGCGAGAGGGCTCCTGACTCTGATTCTGCCTGAGCTCTCGGCTGGGTAGGAGCCTGTGCGATCGGTGCGACCGCTTCTAGTCAATCTGCTATCTGGCTTGAGGCTTGATCGCTCAGTGCGACCGCTCCCAGGCCTACTTGAAGCTGCTGGTGTGTAGAAGTTTGTTTGCTTAATAGTGCTGGTGCATCCCTTTCTGCTCGGCCCCTCTGTTCGGTAGGAGTTTGGGTAAGCGGCATTGCTCCTGGGCATACGAGGTCTGTCCGCAGATGCAGGCATGGGCGGAGGAGTGTCGGAGTCAGATGCAACGTTCATGAAATCAGACATGCGCGTCATTCGAGACGAGACCGATCCTTGTGACCCATGGTGGCTAGTGCGATGGGGTGATTGCTGTACATGGACAGAGTGCTTTGGGACCAATTTAATAGCTTCTCCGATGTTGTTCGAAGGACGGGGACGGCCAAATGGATTTGAGACACCCTGAGGAGGCAGTGTAGGAGCTTTGGCACGGGAAATGGATCGCTTCACGGTCTTGGGCTTTGCTTCTGTCTTCGCACCGAGCTTCTTTCTCTCAAAGTATTCTGCTTCGGCTGTGTAGACCTCGAGCGCGTCCCTGCCCCATGATGTTAGTGTATCCCTTAGAGGTCGTCTCTTCGCAACGTACGGTTTCGAGTTACTTATTCGGGCACCACTGGGGCCGCTGGCCTCAGTATAAGCCCTCGAGGCCTTCCTGGAGCTTTTCGTCTGTGCTGGCTCCGGCGCTTGGAGGAAATCTTCAAGATTCCCGTGTCGGTCATACGGATCATATTCCGGCATTGTAGGATGCGTTGTAGAGGATTTGTCGCTACTGCTTCCGGAGAGTATGTTGAAGACTTTCATGAATGCAGATTTTGAGGGGGTTTCTCTCTGTTGCCTGTGGTTGTTCATATTTGCAATATGGTTTGATCTGCGTTCGAAGGTGTTAGATGAATATCAGGTACACACGTGCCATGAGTGAAACGTTGGGGATTGAATGTGATTATAGCAATGGAAGCTTACAGTCTTTTTGTTCCATTTTTAGTACCTCTCTGTGAAGAAGTTCTTTCGGTTTCTTTGTTTGCCCATTTCCAATCCAGTCCGGTTATTGCATGGCCTTTGTTCTGTCATTGTCTCTCCGTCAACGAGGTATTTTCCCGTAGTCTAGAGTCTTGATCTAATAACCTGTATGTCTATATTTAGCAGACTTCACGTGACGAGAAGTGCAAGAGAATGGAACAAGAGCAGTAGTATTCAAGGCTATTGTAACATCAGAGTATTATTCAATGTATATGAAGATCTTTAGCCCCAGCCTCCATAATAAAAACAACCCTGAAAATAGAATTAGACGTGATGCAAGTAAGCGCCTTTAATAAGAATATCAGCCAAGTTTGAAATACAATCACGGGTATAGCTCCCCACCTCTTCCCTGATCAAAACCTTCATCTCTCCTTCCCCAGATCAGAGATTAAGACCCAGGGCCCCAACGAACATTGCTAATCCTGCAGCGAGCGAGACTGACAAACTTGATGCGGTACCGGTGAACTGAACAGGCGAAGTACCGGGGGCAGAGCTTCCTACAGCGGAGGCTCCCGTGGCGGCAGCACCTGCACGACCCTTTGTAGTCGGAGTTGCGAATAGGGGTGGGGGAGTTCCAGCGGCAGCCGGGGCTTTACCAGCAGCAGCAGCAGGAGCAGGAGCAGGAGCACCACCAGAAGTCGGAGCACCACCAGCGGGAGCTGCGCCGCCGACAGCAGGGGCCGATCCACCCGAAGCAGGAGCGGAGCCGCCAGATGCGGGGACAGACCCACTGGAAGCTGGAGCATAAGAGCCATTGGCGGGAACCCCGCCAGCGGGAGGAGCGCTTCCCGGAGCAGGGTAGGGGCCAGCCAGAGCTTTAGGAGAGGATCCAGTGGGAGCAGCTGGGGCGGGATTGGGACCACTGCCAGCACCAGGGGTAGCTGCAAGGGGTGTGGGGGTTGTCAAAGTGGCGACGAGGGGCTTCTCTCCACAAACGGTACAGGAGACTATGGTGACCATGAAGCCTTGCGGAACGTAACTTGCCTCACGTGGCTGGCCGCTGTTGCTGCAAGATTCAGTGACTGTGTAGGTTACCTCTTCTAGGCCAGTGGAGCAGGTCTGAGAGTACACGGTGGTGTACGTTGTCAAGACTCCAAATTTAGGGAGGTCGGTGGAGACGCCCTGAGACATGTCTGAACATTCAGGGCAGTAGGTTTGAACAACGGTGTCAGTCTCCGTAGACATTCCGCTCGTGGTGGTGAGGCAGCTATTAAAGTATTCCGTGACGGTTGAGAACGACTCGGTCATAGTATCAGGCGAGGTGGTATCAGAGGAAGCGGCATCAGTGGAAGCGGCATCGGTCGTAGAGGGATCAGGCGAACCGGTATCAGTCGAGGTGGGATCGAGCGAACTAGTATCAGTCGGTATAGTATCAGTCGAGCTGATATCAGTCGAGGTGGGATCGAGCGAAATAGTATCAGTCGGTATAGTATCAGTCGAGCTGATATCAGTCGAAGCCGTATCAGTGGAAGTCGTTTGCGCCCAAGCGCTGACCACACCTGCCACCAAGATAACAGCGACAGCGGACCTCATTGTGCTATTGGCTTTGATCTAAATTTGAGTGGGGTTGACTGAACGAAGAAAACTCTATTGCTGAAGATCAGGTACTGAAGATATATTAAACAACTTTGCTGGCAAGTGCGAACACGATATAAAGCAGTAAAGAGCGTAGAGGAGAGCGAAGCTGATTGATGCAGACTGGAGTGATGGTGAACTTATAAATTGAAGGCTGGCATATTATGATTTGCATATCTGCCTCTGGAATGTCGGCTACTGCTGAGCCCGCAAGCGATCATAACAACACGAAAAGAGGGAATGAATTTCGAAATTGCTTTCTCTGACTGGACCCGGCAACTGCTAGCTTACTTAAGGGAGAGGCTGGAAAGACGACGCGGAGATGCTAACCCGTTTGCAAACGCATTGATATTTGATATGGGAGCCTCAAGACAAAAGCTTCAACAAAAGCTTCATTTCTTCCACTCAGCAGTAAGGAAACACCCTGATCGAGACTTCACAATATACACCGAGCAATCAACATGCAAGCAAAGGCCTTCATAAAAGGTTTGATCCTAACAACGGCATGATTATAGCATAGCATGTTACCCATATAATCGACATTTCCCTCCCATCGCTCTCATCAAAGAGAACTCATCGAGAGGCAAACTTCCTATAGTCCGGGTCTGTATTGATCTCCAGAACCGCTGCGAACTCCGAAGAGTTCACATGGCAACACATTGCTGTCAGTGATCCTGAACAATGGTCGTGGCTGGTTCCGTGGCTTTTTGATGAAAGAAGAGAAAGGAATTTGCGTTCGGATTGTGGGTTTTAATTGGCTTCGCGCTACTAACTGCTTAGTCATTTATATAATCTTTTAGCGTGCACAGCGCGTTGCAGGGCTCTACCTATCACGAAAGCCCTAACCAACTTATTTGCCAGTATGTAGTTGAAGACCGATACGGAGCACTGCAGTACAGGTGTTGTTCTCAAGCTGTTTTGCTCAAGGCTTGTATGGGCGCTCCATACCAATTACTATGAGCTAGAAAGACATTACTATCATTTGAGATAATCTCCACGACGTTTTCGGCTCCAAACGCCTCTGTCATGCCAAAGCCTAGCCCAAACCCCGCTCATGAGACCCAATATCGCCCGTGGTATTACGAATTGTACTGCATAAGTATTTGCACTGGCCGAACGAGTCCGAGCGAGCTGCTAACAATTGGCGGCAGTTCTCAGTGCCTCTAATAGGCATATCGTTAGGCCTGACAGCAGAAGTAAAGGTGCTAACACCGCTGGAAAGGCATCACCCAACATAAGGTGAGGTGTTCGTATGAAGTCTCGAGTATCGTGGCAAGCCAGAGTAGAAGCGAAGAAGTTGTGGCCTCGACAAATTTGATGCTCGTTGGAGCAGAATCTCACAATGCGACATCTAAATACAGCTTGTCAACACGTTATCCGGGGTAATTCAGATTTGATATCATACCTGCATGATCTTACAAGAACACCAGACGTCTAGACTACCCGGACTTTCCATTTCCAATGGCGGTTTGCGAGTTGGTAGTTTTGAAAACCCCACTTCCGGTGGCTTTCGAGATACCGATGCCGAGACCAACAGCAGCTCCCACAATGACCATTGCGATGAGAATCTTGATCCATAGCTTCTGTTTCTTCGACAAATTCCTCATTGGGTTGCATCCCCTATTCCTCTCCATCTTCATTCGCTTCTCGATCAGCTGGCGTTTTCCTGGCCATACTGTGCACTCCGTCTTCGTCCTTGATATGTCCGAGGATGGCACAATCCGCGAGCCAGCTTCGAGATCTTGCTCGTAAATCTTGATGTTGACTTTCGATTCCGATTTGTATTGCTCCAACGATGTACGGGTGGTAGGATGTGAGTAGAAGGCCGAGAAGGGATGAGAAGATGTCGGGTCATACTCTTCAACAGGGCTATGCGATTGATCGACCGTTGATGCAAGTGACTGTGCTGAGGCGTTGTCGAGTGAGGGTTTCCCGATTGCGAGGTAGGTGGGTTTTGGCTGCGGTTGAGACTCGACGACTGCAGCTCCCATCGTTGGTTTTTCACTAAGAGACATGTCTGCGGTATGGAGTGCGTAGAAGATGGTCTTGCTGATATGATTCAGTTCAGGTTCGTTGAGGAGCCCGGCAGAAGGGGATTGACGGAGTAGCAAGGGAAGACTATGAAGTGCGGTTGACAAGCGGTTGAATTGCTCGACAACCCAATTCGGCGGGTTATGGAGGACGTGAGGGTTAATTGAAGGCGCGACTATTCGTAGTCGCGCAAGGAGGTCTCGTGGTCCTACTATTCGTGATGTTCGTGGGTTAATGGCCGTAAAAGAGTATTGGCCTGTAGTATGCGGTGCCTCTCGGAGAGAAATCGATCTAATTACGTCCCACAGGTAACTGTTACGTGAAAGGCTCTGCAAAGAGTGGACAGAGCGAGAGAAGGTTTGAGAAGTAGGGACAAGTTTTTATGTAGTGAGTGGGTGTTCCCTGACCTCTAAGGAGAAGAATCTTCTCCAGTTGGGACGTGCTTGCCCCAACCCTGTTCTCGTGGATTAATCTGGGTGAGGGCGCATCCGAAGCTAGTTAGCGTGGGTTACAATACAGTAGCTCCGGCAGACTGCGTTAGTCGATTTCGTTATCTATCTTTTCTACATTCGTCAATCGTCACGTCCGTAATACTGCACTTCCAACTTTCAGAGGTATCGTGCTAGCTCAGTATCCTTTGATGGCTCCCTTGGGCCGGCTCAAGTCTTCCAGCTCAAGCAAGACAAGATGAAGACGTTACATCTAAGAATGCATCGATCATGGTATTGCCTTGTTTTACCTATGTATTGGATTGGACGAAGCCCAAAACAGCTCAATATCTTACAGCTAGTAGTAATATTGAAAGCCATCACGCCAATCATTGCCTGTTCCTGGTTATCGATTCACTGATGATGCGCGGGATCTAAATCAAGAGAATCAAGCATCACACTCACGCTTTGGAAATAAAATACATAGGATCCACATGCTTTCTCAACATGGCGGCAACCTTTTGCCTTCTGCATTACCTTGGTTATACGCACCAGAAATGTGTATGATACTTACTTTACCTCAAGATACCTTTCCTCCACGTACGTAGATTTTAATTTCTGTCTCGCAAACCGTACCGTACCCTAGGCACACCCTACAAGCGGGCGGGGTACTCGCATGTGCAAACTCATCAACGCCCAGGCGTGCCAACCCAGACCAGCCGATGCCGGCCCCACCCGCAGGACGGCGAGGCAGACCCATCAGGGCTTCGATGCATGAAAGCATGAAAGCTTGAAAGCCATAAGTAGCCGTAAGACACGTCTTTCGTTGTTTGAACAATGGTTCGCAGGCTTGGGTCAGGACCATTGCTAGCCGCAGAAAAGGGAAAAGAGATCGAGTTCGTGAGGTAGGGTAGGTACACTTCAGTAAGGCGTACATGCACGAGAAGGTTAAAATGATACCCTACTATCCCACGAAAACCAACGCGTGGGTGCGCTGTACGAAACCCAGGGACTACGCGGATCAGCATCCAGCCAGTATGAATGATTGAATGTTTGCTGCTCAAGATTGAGGTCCAGAGGCCCCCTTAATGATATCAATCATTCAAACCAACACAGATAGGCGTGTCATCATCCACCATATGCCTCAGTGTAAGATCATTCGGAGAAGATTTCATTCTGCAGTCACTTCATCAGTCTCTTTTACGTCGTAGTTATCGCACCTAATCTCTATCCAAACAAAACATCGAATGGCATGTTCAAGATCATTCAAAAGCAATGAAGTCGAGTGAAGTTATTTCAAAGCTTTCGAAAATTGGCCCAGAGGCTCCACGTCAATTCCATGCTGTCATACGTGTATTCTCCCGGCTTTTCGCCCTGGTTGCGTCTTAGGATTCGTTTCGAACGATAACCACCTGCACCTAGCTTCGCACACACAAACTCCTGCTACCCAAACCCCTTCCTTCAGCCTCCGTCGAGTAAAATATCTAAAGACGCACGTACATCCTGTCTAAACTTCCTTGTCCGTTGTTCATGGAAGAACGTTGTGCACATTTCCTCGCTCGCAACAAAGACCAGCTAACAGTGGATGCGTCCTATTTGTGGCCCAGAACCCTCGCGCTGTTGAGGTGGCTATGGCGCCTTTACCAACACAGTGGTTACTCCACGCATTCCGCTCTGCACCCATGAACAAGTACCCCCAGTGTAGGGCACCCATGTAGAAGGGTGACACCTTGACGTGATCTCTGCCGCCGCCTGCGCAAACAGCATCAGCGACGACTCTATGGCGACCATGCTGCCAACGTTTAGCGTGATCTTGCAGGTGATCCAGGTCCAGCTGTAAGGTCCTCGATAGCTACCTGCGCTGCCAAAAGTCATAGTCTGAGAGGCGTCAGGGGTGGTAAGCATGCTGTTGACGGCGACGTAGCAGTCCACAGGGTTGATGATATACAAGATTGCTGGGGAGTTACAGTGGTATATGCGGCCATTCGGGATGGTGAGGTTTATTGACGGCTGAACATCAAGTGGGGAGGGATCAAGGGCGGGATGTAGGGCGAGAGCGAGGGACGTCGAGGAAAGGGAGAAGATTAGGAGTATGTAGGTAAGTGAGGAATGCTTGAACATCGTGTTCCTAGTCCTTACTATCAGAGGATGAAATATTGAAGTTGGATAGAGAATTTAATGATGCTTTTGGATGCCAATGGGAACCGCAGGGCAGCTTGATAACAAAAACCATATCAGCGCCAATATGTTGGTGCTTCCAAGGAGTTTATCGAGTCCAAGCGACTTTCCGCAGAGTGTTTGACCTATTGGCGCTGAAAAGGATGAGTACGATCTGCGCTTCTATGCGGGCCGTCTTCGAGCGGGTGTGCTTTACTTTGGCTTTCTGTAGAGCGCCTTTGCAATTACTTCCGCCGGAGGCAAAAGCCATGCGAACGGTGTGTACGACTCCCGAAAATCGCCGCCACCAAACCGATGCAACATTTTTAACATTGCGATATTGCATCCGCGATGTCTTCGCCGCTTCGGATCCCATCCAAACGAAGACCAACTGAAAACGAAACCGACTTCCACACTCCAGTCCACCCATTAAGTATATAATTCTCTCGACCGGAGGGACTCTTCTAAATCGACAAAGCACACCAAGGTATCGCACGAATACAGCACGGTACCCAGAAAACCGTCTTTACTTCCTGTTGAAGACAAAGAGATCGGTTCTTCGAATCTTCACGATTAGATCTTTTCATTGGCCAGGCCCCTGGATCAGCTAAGCCGTCACCTCGCTCAATCACTTTTCGACAACAACAACAAGCCAGTGCTGATGAGAGCTTCTACGGAAAATCATCGCTCGCTATAAATTCACCGTTGAAATTCCACAAGCTTAAAAGCTTAGGAAAGCAAAGGATACTTCGAAGTCCATCCCCATGTGCTTACAGATTTCTTTTTGATACTCCCCGAAGTATGCGACATTCATGAAACCAAGAACTCTTCTTGCTACAGTCTCTACATTTCCCCGAGTTTTCAGATTTGTCTTAATTCATTCTGACCAAAACTCCAAGATTGACTGCCTTGGCTCCAATCAGACTCACTGGAAAACTCACAAGATTTGAGATGAGAGAAAACCCCAGCCAAAGCTATACAAATATCTTTTCAAGTCCCTCCCAAAGATTCCTTGTTGGCAATTATGGACTTTCATAAATCCACGGGACCCCAAAAAGCCCTCCCTATATTCCTTCACTCAAGATCCTCAAAAAATTTCACCCTGTTCTGATACCATAGAACCCCCCTCTAAAAAGCCTTTCAACCCCTTCTCTCTCAAGCAATCTCAAACCCAACACAAAAGCGAGCATCTAAGGGGAAAAAACACAACGACGCCTTCCTTGCTTTCCCCTCCTTCCCCCCAAACCTACCCTTCTATCCCAGGCCTCACCACAAACCCCACCCCATACCTTTCACCCCTCCCTTATCCTCCTACCCACCACTTGTGTTTACACCTCGCCACTCGATCACGCATTTCTTGCGCCCTTTCCTTTCCCATGTCATCCACGCATCACCCCACTACCAAACACACACACAACCAAAAAAAACCTATCCGAACCTCCGCGCTAGACCCCCATCTAAAACACAAAAACCCCATTGATATTCGAACCCATCATCTATCTTCTCAATCAAACAACCAACCCTCACACACGAGGGAAACCCCCCCCCCCCCTTTCCTTTCTCTTCAAGCCGTCCAGCTCACCGCGTAAGAATTCCCTATCAAATAGTAGGTTTTTTTTATGTTAACGAATAATGCATAATATACATAGATATATCGAAACAAACTTGACCCCCCAAGATCCCTGTCTTTGAAAAAGATCTTTTGAAAAATGGGGGGGGTTTAGGGTTATCGTCCTGGAAAAATCCTTCGCTCTTTGTGTGTATAGAGAGAGAGAGAGAGAGAGAGAGAGAAAAGAAAGGCTTTAAAATTCAAAAGGACAATGTCTATGTACTGTACTGTAGGTAGCACAACCCCTCTGATTACATACTACAGAGATCTTGCTTTGATTTACTAAAAGAAGTCCCCATCGCTATGTACAATCTCTTTGAATTTCTTAATCGGGTAAATAGATCCCCCACTCCAATCCTCACATTTTTTCCTTTCAAGGATCTCGTGACAGGGGAGAGGATTAGTAGCTAGCAGCACGTAGACGTGCGGGGGATCTCGTAGCTGAGATGTTAGAGAATTTCTTGCTGGTTGGGTATGTTGAATTATTTACGTTGTAGAAAAGCTGTTACTACTGCGGTGAGGGGGAAGAGAATGAATGGGCGGGATAGATTGTAAAAAATTTTGAGGCTGGTGGGAAACGCCGTCTATGCTGCTTGCTTGCTATGCTAAATGCGATCGTGTTTATATACTGTCGTAAAATTCATGTCGAGGATGTAATCTATTTTATCCGTTAAAATCTGCCTCCACCCCTAAAGATCTTATAGTTTAACTCCCATGTCCTCGAAATCCTCCCTCCTGATCGCGCTTCTGTTGCACATACTTCTGAAAATCCCTCCCGCCTCCCATAGTCTGAGAGGAGTATCCAACTCCGCAATGGCACCCTGGTCCATGACGCAAATGCGGTCGTAATTGATGATCGTCTTGAGCCGATGCGCGATGCACAGTACCGTCTTGCCCTTAAACCCCGTCGCCATCGTGCGCTGGATCTTCTGATCCGTCTCCATATCTACACTCGATGTCGCCTCGTCGCACACGATGATTTGGCTGCCGCGGACTAGGGCGCGGGCGAGGGCCATGAGCTGACGTTGGCCGAGGGAGAAATTGAGGCCTTCTTCTTCGACGACGCCGTCGAGGTGGATGCGGCCATGGGTTTTATCGTCAAGGGAGGAGGAGGCGTCGACGAGGTCGGATTGGCGGAGGGCGGACCAGAGCTCGAGGTCGGTGTGTTCGTTGAAGGGGTCAAGGTTGGAGCGGATGGTGCCTTTGAAGAGAGTGGGGTCTTGTGGTATGATAGCTAGGCGTGTTCGCAAATCTTTGAGACCAACGGTCGCGATGTTAATGCCGTCGATGGAAATGGAGCCGCCGCTGAGCTCGACAAGCCGGAAAAGTGCGGACATGATACTTGATTTCCCAGCACCAGTTCGACCAACGATACCGATACGCTCGCCGCCCTGGACGGTAATATCAAGGCCACGGAGAACAAGAGGCAAACCAGCGCGGTAGCGCATCTGGACGTTGTCGAACACAATTTCGCCTCTCTGGGGCCAGGCAGGGTCAACTTTGTTGAGGATTAGCGGGGGTTCTTCATCGAGTTCGGTGCCGTAGTAGTGGATGCGTTCAGTAGCATTCATGGCGTTTTCGACTTCGGCGAGCTGGCGAACGGTGAACTGGATCATTTGTACGATCGAGAGGATGTAGGAGAGGACAAGGCCAGAGATACTGGGAGAGACGTTGAAGCGCGAAGTTATGACTAGTATTCCGGTGGTAAAGACAAGGAGATTGCCGATGGTGTCGAGGCGGACACTTAGCCAGCGCTGATTAGAGAAGGTGAGGTAGTATGCTGAGTTCATCTGGTCAACAGACACTTGAAGTCCCTTGATAAAGTGATCCTGAAGGCCGTATGCTCGAATGCTAGAAGTACCAGAAACAGCTTCGCTGAAGCGCGCAAACACATCAGATCGCAGTACCGATTCGTGCCTTTTCATTTCCCGAGCCGATGCACGATAGTAGCTTGCCGAGAATAGGAACATCAAAAACAACGGTCCAAGGGCGATGGCAAAGTAGTGGAAATATACAATGATGAGTATAAAGACAGCGGTGATCTGTGCCAGGGTGAAGAAGTACATCCGCATAGCATCCGTAAGATTGTTATCCATGATATCGACATCCTTAGAGAACCGATTTGTTATCCGGCCCAGGGGAGTTGTATCGAAGAAGCTCATCGGAGCCCTCAAAACTCGAGTCATGGCCCGCTGCAACATGACCCTACTTGATCTGGTGCCTAAGACTGAAAGTGAGACGGAAAAGGTAAACATGAGTAATGCTTGCACAATTCCCAAAGCCGCGTACGCCCCTATATATTGACCTGTAGAGTACCCAAATTTATTCGAGGTCCAGAACGACAACCAAAGACTGGTGGCAATATTGGCGCCTTGCGAAGCGATCAGGAGGCAGATAACCAAAGGACCGTTGAGTATTGTTCCCGAAGCTTGAATATAGGCTATATAAATTCCCCAGCTGACACTTTTAACTGCTCGTTCTTCTTGCTGCATAAGAGCCGCTCCACGCTTATGAGTTTTTCTTTTCTTAGCATCTTTCTTTTCCTCCTCAATCTCGTCCCCATCGACTTGCTCTAATTCGACCTTCTCCTCTTGCGCAGTAGTGGCCATCATTTTCTGGAAACCGTCGTTATTTGCTATGAGGTTATCGAAAGTATCGATGGTTTGAATACGACCTTCCTGGAGCCAAATAATTCTGTCACAACGGTTGAGAACGTGTAACTGATGTGTCGCGAGGATCCGGCACTTATCTTTGAGCAAGCCACAGATGGCGTTGTCAAAGATGTGACGTCCTACATGGGCGTCCACGGCTGATAGAGGATCGTCCATAAGTACGATATCGCTATTGAAATAGATCGCTCGGGCGATGTTCAGGCGCTGCTTCTGGCCTCCTGATACTGTAATACCTCTCTCCCCAATCTCGGTTTGGTCACCGTTAGGCAACATCTCCAGATCGGGTCGCAGAGCACAAGCATCAATGACCATATCGTACCATTGGCGATCGTATTCTTTTCCAAAAAGTATGTTCTCTCTCACTGTAGCATTTTGAATCCAAGCATACTGAGGACAGAAAGCCCTCGTTGCTCCCATTGTGACATTACCTCCGGTACGGCGCATATCACCTGCAAGTGCAGCGAGTAGCGAGCTCTTGCCTGACCCCACACCGCCAATGATTGCAATAAGCTCATGACGACCAACTGCAAAATTAATGTCATGGAGCTTGAATGGCTCGGTTTGTGTAAGTGTGCTGGCACTGTCGACTCCATCACCCGAGCCGCTTGATTTTTTGGGGCTGACAGCTGACTTCTCGGCATTCTTAGCATCCTTGATTTGTTTCTTATTCGGTGGGCCACCTTTCTCGGGATCTTGAGTCACAGTACGCTCCCATGTAAAGTCGGCGTGGTCCAAGGCTACCGCGTTCTTCCCTTCCATATCCCACGTAAAGTCGTCCTCCTGCTCCTCCGCCAGCAGAAAGTCCTGGATCCTTCCAAGCGAGGACCATGCATCGATAACTTGACCGATGACCAATGGTAGTAAGTTTAGCGGCATGCGAAGAGAATTAAAAAGAGCCAAAGAAGAAAATATGGGTGCTGGATTAAGTGCGTGCTGGGAGAGTGAGAAAGTGATGAAAGAAAGCATTGATGCGAAAATGGGCAAGGACATCGAGACTGCGTTGATGCCGTTTCTTATGGACAAAAGAATTTGAATAGATCGAATCTCCCGCTTTCTGATGTCGCCGATGCGTTCCAGAAAACTAGTCTCCCATCCAAAGTACTTCACAAACCGGACAGCTTGCAGAATCTCTTGAGTAAGGGAAACTCTTTGGTCAGTAATCTTATTAATGGCGCGTCTTCGAGCAAAAAGCGTTTTGATAGCTTTCGTAAGGGCCGGAATTCCTATGACCAGTAGCCCGAATCCGGCGAGAGCAGAGTAGCTTAGGTTGACAAGCAAAACCACGAGTGTGATCAAGATTGCAACTGGAGAGGTCCAAGTCATATGGAACATGCCTGAAGCTTGGTCTACTCGGTAGGTATCGACGGACATGAGGTTAACCACCCGTCCATTACCCCATCCAGCGCCATCGCCAGCAATTCCCTGTGCCTTGTCTGGTGTGGCTTGTGGGCCTCCCTTGGGTTGAAGCTTTCTGTTCAACATCCTTTTGATAAGATTTTCTTTGCTCCGAGCGTCATCTTTCATAATATCCGCCTTCTCTTGCATACTACCATCCTCAATCGCTTTACCGCCTGCCTTGGCCCTTCCTGATATTCTCATCGCTTTTTCGAAAATGACAGTGATGAGGACAGCTCTTGATTGGCCTCCAATCATTTGACCTCTGTAGATGAAGTGATTCGTTCCCAAACTTTGAAGCATTTGCATCAATGTAATGCCTATAACTAGCCCTACACCGTGTGCAATGTTTGGCTTTGGTGTATGCAGTGCATTTGCACTGTATGCCTGAGTGGCGAAAGATATTAGGTATCGCAGTGTAAATGGCGACATGACCTGAAAGATGCTGGCGAAGAGCTGGCAGAATCCGCCCACCCAGAACTCAAATTTGAAGGTCTCATGCATGGCCCAGATCAGTGGGTATTTATCGCCTCGCGCAACTCGTTTCTTGAAAGACACATTGAGTCTTGCTGATAGTACATCGGCACTCCGTTCTGGGTTTACAAGCCAAATGTCGTTGAGCTCTAATGTTCGTTGGTATCCCACCTAAACGTAAGAGTAAGCCTAATGCATAGCTTTGGTCGTCGATCGGGAACCCTACCGTCATAATGGGCGCCATCCATTGGAAAGTCAACATGCTGAAAAAGCTCGCCCCATATTCCCTGGAAACGATTCTCTCTTTCGGTACGGGGGGCTTTTTTGAACGCTTCAGCGGGTTCAGTCGCTTGTACCATGGCTTCTTCTTTGCTGGTTCAGCGGCCACCGAATATGGCGCGACTGAGGAAGTAGTGGTTGTAGTTGTCAACGTTCTATCTACCACCCGCCGACCATGTCTTCCCTTTTCTTTTTCCGGCTCCGTAGAGGAGGAGAGATCACTCTCGGATCCCACATATCGCAAAGGTTCGCTGGTGACAGGCTCAGAGGTATTTGTGGTTTGGGCAGTGCCCATAAGATCCGTTGAGGCGTATTCCTCTTGCTGGTGACCTTTTTCGGCCATCTTGCCCTAGAATTATTGCTTGATCGAAGTGAAAGACATGGCAGTTCAGATTCATAGCCAAAAAGAGTATTATGTAAGTAGGGTAAGGCGACAATGATGTCGTAGACGACTCGAAGTCCTTCCCCGCCCAAATTCGACAAGCGGCGGCCTCGGTGATAAGATAAGACCGATAGAGTACATTTTGCTCGGTAAGGAAGTCAGCGAGCTTCTCTCACCGTAGATGATCGGATTTCTAGCTCGCAAAGGCTTGGTATGTGATTGGATATTGGCAACATTGCGTTGCGGCTAGAGGCATGCTTGCAAATTGGCATTCCTCGATTAGAAAGCTTGATTTGAAAGCTTGCAGAACTCGCTTGTTGAATGTTCAATCCCAACTTGTAGAATACCAGCCAATGATAATTGACAAGTCGACAATAACTTTGCAAGTTGTGGTGTGGGCTTTATTCGTATGCGACGAAATAGGTGTGTATTAAATCCAGAATGGAAACCCAGAATCCATTCGACTGTAAGGTAGAGACTAGAAGGTCTTTCATTTCTTCCAAACTTCGAGATTACTGAGTGACTATCGACTTCTATAAGCAGAACTTGATGGTGTTTATGAGGTAGGTACGCAATCATAAGGATATTTGTACAATACCTGGGCCCTTTTTACATATTGCTTGCACGCCTTGGCCCTCACAGCTTTACTCTTCCCGCCTTCATCTCTTCCCAGTCCGCGTCACCAAATTCCACATAAGTCCCTCCCTTCAGCCAGTAGATCTTGTCACCCTGGGTGTCTCGAACTTTCCCCGGATCCACCCCTTCCGCCCTCAACCGATGCTTCTGCTGCTTATTGGTTCCCGTAGCTTCGATGTTGCTTACGATTCTCAAAAATAGGGGGACGGCATACTTTGGCATGCTTTGTTTGGTGTGTGATGCCACTTGGTCCAGCATCGCTTGATCAAGATCTCGGCTCAACAGGACCGCGGCGCACCCTGCCCGTCCATCATGATGTGGAAGTTCCACTCCGTAGACGTTCGCTTCGTTGATGTAGGGGTGCATTCCCAGCGCTTCGCTAACTTCCGTGGTGCTGACGTTTTCTGACTTCCACCGGAAAGTATCCCCAATACGATCGCAGAACCACCATCGACCATCAGCATCCCAGCGAAGGCGGTCACCTGTCTGGTACCACGCGTCACCTTTGACAAACACGTCTCTTAAGATCTTGCTTTCTGTAGCTTTGGCATTGCCGTAATAGCCTTGAAAGGACCTAGAAATATCGGCGGGGTCTAACTTGTGGATCAACTCTCCTGGTTCACCCGTCTTAACTCTGACGCAGTGATTGTTGGCTTCTGCACAACGTGTGGGACGTTCTGTTTCCCTATCAGTCTCAACAAGAGCAAGTCCGGCACCCATGGTTGAGGCGGCAAGTAAACCGCTGCGGCCGACTGCGCCACTAGAAAAGTTATTCGAGGAGGTGTTGAAAAGTGCGGAAGGGCTTTCGGTGGCTGCATAGAACTCGCAAATAGTTTCGATACCGAAACGCTGCTTGAACCTGTCCCAAATATCAGGCCTTAGCCCATTGCCAAAAGCCAATCTTACGTCGTTCTTGCTGTCAAGATCTGCGCCAGTTACGGGATCGTATTGTGGCGGAGCGGCGAGGAGATAGCGGCACGTTTCTCCCACATATTGAATGATGGTCGCATCGTGAGCACGTACTTCCGGCCAGAAACTTCGAGTGCTAAACTTATGACCAAGAAGGAATGCGCTGCCAATGACTAGACAGTTACAGAAGCCAAGGGAGGCGGCTGATGTGTGGTAAAGGGGCATACACTAGTCAAAATACTTTTGGTCAGGACTGAGCTCTCTGAAAGCTAAATCGATGTAGGTTGGAGGGTTTTCCGGTGAGGAAACGAACCGTATAGAACCTATCTGATCGCTTCATGCTCATACAGGCTCCTGCAATTCCGCCACCAATGTAGGCTTTGTTCCAGCTTACAATCGCTGGCTTCGGAAGGCCAGTTGTGCCGCTGGTGTATATGAGGTTGGCCATATCTGGGCCCTTAGCCCCTGCCCTTGACGAGTCAGGCTCTCGCACCCCCTCTATGCTAAGGATATGTTGCTCGGTCGCTTCATCAAAAACGAATACCTGAACTAGCTTTTCTTCCCCAGGTGTAGTGAGAGCATTCAACACTTCTTGTGACACCCTGTATTTGACCTCCTCATCAACAAAAAGCAACCTGGAAGTGGAGGACCTGACAGAATGTAGTAAAGGCTTCCCCGTGAGGTTGTAGTTGATGAAGGCCGGATGTGCTCCTAAACTCCAGATTCCCAGCCATAGAAATATGAATTGAGGTTTGTTCATAAAGTCCATGGCTACCAGTTCTCCTGGTGTGATCGAATACTCTTGCTTCAACCAAGTTCCATACTGAAGGACAGTATCATACACCTCTTTATAAGTCCATGTCTTCCCTTCGTACACCAAACAGGGCGAGCCGGCTGTCGCTTTGGCTGTTGCATGCTCTTCGAGGATGTAGAAGAAGTTGACGCGGTCGCGCTTTTCTCGTGCACGAATGCTTCTGGAGCGGGCCCAGTATGGGTAGAGTAATCTTACATCGTGACTGAGCTGTGTCTTTGCGTTAAACCAGGCTACTCCTGCTACTGAGGCCAAAAGAGCAGGGACGATTGGCACTATCTCCAATCAGTAAGTGATCCTACCTACCTACACACCTACAGTACTTTATGCTTGTCGTTTCATACGGGGCCACTAGTGATTGACAAGGATTAACTTACGTGACATTCTTTACTCTGAACCGTAGGATGAAGCCCCCGAGTGCCTCCTGCTGAAGCAATCTTGGGGAACATTCACATCTTGAGGGTAGAGGCGGTGGGGTACGCGGATCGAATCACTTACGCCCGTACAAGCTAGATAGATAATTCATCATGTTGCCCGCCAGAAATGATAGTGAAACCCGACCGAGGGACCTGTACTTCTCATTCGCAAATCGCAAATCGTAACAGCAACCGAAGGTCTCGCTTAAAAGTCGCATTTATCTCCCAAAGCAAAGAACGATTCGCCCAAGCGTCCTTGACAACCGAGGTCACCACATCCGTTATTGTGCTGTCAGTCTATCAGTCTCCATGGTACGTTCTTGCTGGGACAAGCTGGGACAAGCCGTTCAATGGTGCGTCTTTCCCTTGTAATTGCCCCACGGCTCAAATGTTACTGGCTGCAACGACAGAAAAGGGTAAAGACGCTTCGTGCAGTAATAATACCTACCTAGCTTCCATCGCTACTAAGTACATTGGCTGCGACGTTGCTCGCTCTCTCCCTGGGGCTTGAACCCACAATGATCCTTTGAGCTTCCCACTACAGCAGCTCACTCACTTGTGGTCTTCAAGCAGTACTTAGAATAACAGCGCGCATAACAATAGACAGTGCTTATTCACATTTACCCCGGATCGATACTTTCCACAGACTTCTCCTTATTCGGGACTCCTGCCGAGCGGGCGTGCACCCCACAAAGCTCCTCCGACGCTATCAGATCCGGTAACGACCAAACATCGTGTACTCGTGACCGTCTTCCCTTCATCCTCTATGCTATACGGGGATTTCTCGAAGTTCTGTAATGTTTGCTCATCCTGTACCTCGGCTGAGGTACGGCGTTGGGCTCCAAATGGTTGCCGCCGCTTGCTTGGTGGATTGGACCCCTCGAACCACTGAGCAATGAAGCCTTGAAAGGGGCTCCTCGTCCGGCGTTAAAACAGTCACATCGATTTTATGTCGCAAGGCGATGTGATGAACATGGTTTAGGTCTTCCGTGGCATTTCTCCTATTCTCCGATTCGCTCCTACGAACGCTCCCAAGCCGTCCAGGCCGCCTTTCGTTATGGTATTCGATTGTTCAACCAAGCATATTGTCAGTAGATAGTTGCTTCGTGCTTGCACGTTGGACCAGTAGAGCTTCAGACGATCCTCCTACTCAATTTGAATGCGGGGAATAGCTCTTAGAGATGGGCACGTTACATGCTTTTACCGCTTGATGGGGGGGGTTTCCTGGGAGGTATAAGAGGAGTGGAAATGTTCCAGAAAAGATCAGGCCAGCTCGAGATTCTTATAGCTTCTCATTGCTCCATCAATTCTAACAGACCTCGGCATCCGACCTTCACGAGAAGCGTCTCACGAACCATGAAGTCGCCAATCTTATCTCTTGCTCTCCTTGCAGCCTCGGTAGCTGCAGTCCCAGTCGGAGATGCTACCGCACGTGGGTTCGAGACGATGGGCGCGTTCAGTTCCGAGATGAGTAAACGTCAAAGCTTCTCCGTTGTGGAGAACCAACTCGGCCTGTGCAGGCCTGTGACGGTCATCTTTGCCCGAGGCACTATCGAGCTCGGCAACGTCGGCTCTCTAGCTGGTCCACCGTTCTTCAACGCTCTCGATTTCGCCATTGGAGCTCAGTATCTCGGCATCCAGGGTGTCCCGTATCCTGCCAGTATCTGGGGTTACCTTACTGGAGGCGACGTCGGTGGAGGCAAGACACTGGCAGCATTGACTGAGCAGGCAATGGCTCAGTGTCCGGACAGCCAAATCGTTCTCTCCGGCTACAGGTACATAAAATTTGGCTGGCAGGTAACCAGCATATGCTAACTATAAATCAGTCAAGGAGCTCAAGTGGTCCACCTCGGAGTGCAGCAGCTCCCGGCTGCAATCGCTTCCAAGGTAGCCGCAGTGGTCAGTGATAACTTATCCCAACCTCCTCGATCCCCTTGCTGACGAGCTCTCAGGTCCTCTTTGGTGACCCCTTTGACGGCCAACCTCTGCCAAACATCGACGCAAGCAAGGTGAAAACCTTTTGCTTCGAAGACGATCTCATCTGCCAAGACCTTCCCGTTGTCGACGCGTTCCACCTGGCATACGGAGTCGATGCCGTGCCCGCGGCTGAATTTGTGCAAAGCAAGGTTCAGGTCTGAAGAGACGATGCATCATCCACGGGAGAGGTGTACATAGTGGTTGGGTTTCCGTGGTGGTTCGTTGTCATGATTTTATGTGTCAAGATGCGATGGTCTCTGACTTTCTTGTTCATACTTACCTTTTCCTTGGGTGGTGGGAGTCTACAGTCTGGGGATTGTACATACCTTGTTTTATATGGGGGACCTCTTGGTGGACTTTATCTTCCATAAACAAGCCACGGCAGTTCCGGGAAGGGCGTTTTTTCCCAGTCAGGCCATGCTGTAGCAGCACTATTGTCGACGGGATGCTTTTTGGTTCTTGTGCATACGCTTTTCCAAAGTGGCAGCGGCGTGAAAGTCTTCCGTACCATACACTTGTTGATGTGCATTTGAGAGTAGCAAAACCAATATCAGAGGGCTTTCTTCTCCTGAAAGCCCCATATCTTCCTTTCCCTCAAATGGTATCTGTTTCCGAGCAACGTTTCGTGGTATAGTAATGCCCTTTACAGGTGTCACAGCTGCATTGGGAAGCCAACTGAGATTGGTGAGATGCACCTTATTTCCTGCAGATTCTCGACAATGGTGATTCTATTTACAATACAGTTTCTAGACATTTACATTTCACTTATCAACAGTGGTACCAATTCAACCCCATCTATCCCAACGCCTCCCTCGCCAATTTAAATACCCCTCAAGGCTCCTCCTTCGTCCCCTTTCCCCCAAGCACCCCATCCAAAGCGCTCTCAACCCCATCTCCCTTCCCCACCTCCCCCTCCTCCCCCTCCCCGTCCCCAAGCACCTCCCTCGCCCTCTTCTCAAACGCCTCCACCATCATCCCCGCCACCTTCGGCGCCGCCGCCTGGCTCAACGCGCTATACACCGCGCTCGCAAACCGGACCTCAATCACCAAGCTCACCTCCGTCCGTGGCCTGCTCGGTGGCTGAGGAGTTTTCCCATCGGGCGGGGCGGGCTTGAAGGGGAATTCGTGTAGCATCCAGCGGGTCAGGAGGGAGGTGAAGATGGGGTTGTTGGCGGAGAGTTCCGACGTATCTTCGGGCTGGTTCGAGCTGTAGTAGTGGGGGAGTTTGTCGTGGGGGATGGTGTGCGTGGCGTCGCCGGCGACGGCTTCAAGGATCTGGTAGGGGGCGCAGTAGACGGAGGACCGGAAGAGTTCATTGTAGGAGCCCCAACCTACGCGGAGTTCGGCGGTGCGGGGCCACGTTTTGTGGTGGGTGGGGTCCGGGGAGGAGGTTGAGGTTATGGTGCTGGAGGTGCAGTAGGGGATGAAGGAGGGGTAGGAGGAGATGTCGGCGATTAGGTTGTAGATGGGGGCGGCGTGGTAGGGGAGGATGCGGGAGGCGGTGAGGGTTTGGATTGGGGTGAGAGGGTTGGAGATGAATTGACGGCTGTCTGTTATTCTGGAGGGGAGGGTAGCGGGAGTGGTTCGTTTTCGAGGGACGATGAGGTGTGAGGGCGCGGAGGAGGGGCGGAGGAAAAGAAGACGTGGAGTGGCTTTCATCTTGATCCGCTGAATCAATGGATGCTGGTAGACATCAATAGAGCTTTCCGGTTATTGTATAAAATTACTTGCATTATTCAACCCCCAAAACCCCCCCAATTTGGGATCCTGAGCATGACGCTCACACTTAAGAAATTTATTTGACAATTGCAGGGATCCGGTACGGATCCGGGACAATCTCCGTAATCCATGCACCGGATTTAAAGTCATAGGGCTGCAATTTTCCCCAGAGGATAGCTCTTTTTGCAAAACTGGATATCTACGACCCTCCTGTGTCTTAACTGCCATCATGGCCCACCAATTGTCCGAAGAGGAGATGAATTCTCCACCAGACCTCTCCACCCTCTCCGTCACATCCTCAGCAAACACCCCCCCGACCCTCGAGACCCCTCCCCCTCCCCCACCTCCGCTCGACTCCCCCACTCCTCCCCACCGCTCCCACGACCCAACCAACAACCTCAAACGCTCTGACCCCTTCCAATTCGGCTCCCGCTACCTCCTCCCCTCCGACGACCCCTACGAATTCAACGCCTGGGACCATGTCGAAACCGACTCAACCTACAAAGCCCACGCCGAGGCTATGTACGCCTCTCAGCGAGCCTCCCCTGTCTCCGCGTTTGACAAAACCCGCTTCAATACAGATCCCGCAAAGTGGTGGAACAAGTTCTACACGAACAATACAAGCAATTTTTTCAAAGACAGGAAGTGGTTGCGCCAGGAATTTCCGATTCTGGACGCCTTGACCAAGGCCCAGAGTACCCCAGCAAAGATACTAGAAGTAGGCGCAGGGGCAGGCAATACGGCGTTTCCCATCCTTGCCGCCAACGAGAACCCCAACCTCGTGCTCCACGCCTGCGACTTCAGCACCAAAGCCGTCGAGCTAATACGGTCTTCTCCAGCCTACAGCCCTCAGCACATTCAGGCCTCAGTCTGGGACATCGCCAGCGATACCCTTCCAGAAAACGTCCACGAAAACAGCATCGACGTCGTCCTTCTGGTGTTCATCTTCAGTGCGCTGAGCCCCCAGCAGTGGAGGCAGGCCGTGAGGAATGTGTTCAGGGTGCTCAAGCCAGGTGGGGAGGTGTGTTTTCGGGATTATGGCAGAGGAGATCTGGCCCAAGTCCGGTTTAGGAAAGGTAGGTGGATGGAGGAGAACTTCTATGTGAGGGGTGATGGGACGAGGGTGTACTTCTTTGACGAGGAAGAGTTGAGGGGGATGTGGGGTGGAGGCATGTGGGAAAGACAACAGGACGGCGATGGAGACTTCTTACAAAAGACTACGACCCTCTCTCATTCGGTGGACGACGCTGTTCTTTCTTCCCTGGACGCCTCTTCCGATTTTACCCAATCCTTCGAGATTGTGAGCCTGGGCGTCGATAGGAGATTGCTCATCAACCGTCAAAGCAAAGTCAAGATGTACCGATGCTGGATGCAAGGCCGGTTCCAGAAACCTGATGCGGTGAAATCGCCAGAGCCAGCAGTTTCCGCATGTGACGGTCATTTTTGATCCACATCTTAACCTATCTACAAAGCTGCAATCACCAGCCCCTATCGCTCACTGAACTGTTTCCGCCTCAAGATGATACCGAAAGAGAACTAGTTCTCACCTTACCCTCACAGGCATAGCCTGATAGCCTTTCGGCATTACCGCATACGCTTTTGGCAGCGCCGCTGGGCCCCTTTTTACCATCGTACTCACGGTTCCCTTCCCCACCACATTAATCAACTCCGTCGTGGGAACTATATACGGCTGCACCTGGTTGCGAGCCATCGTTCTCTGTTCGTAGGCGTAGGCAAACCCGATCAAGCTGGCTTCGCTGAAGGCAGCGCCGAGGAAGGAGATACCGAATCTGTCGAGGAATGAGATGTGAGCTAGAGATAGAGGGTTGGAATCGGGGAAAGGGGGATTGGAGAGCTTACGGGACGTTAGGACCGACTTCAACAAGGGACCCGCGCTGATTTTTGATGACAGTTGTGTTGGCGGGGTAGAAGCCCATGGGGACGGTGATGACTGGGGTACCGATTAGTGCTGGTAGACCTGGAGAGAAGTCCGTTGGCAAGATCAAAGCATCCAGGCTATAATTTGCTAGAAGCCCTAGAATACCCTGCGGGCCTGCAGTCTGCAGGTTAATTTGATACGCAGCCCAGAACTGGGGGCTTAGGTTGTCGAAACCGAGACCTAGCGCTTGATCCCAGACGCCGGTGTCTCGGTCTGGGTAGTCTTCTGGCGGGAACGCGTGAGTGAAGTTGCTAACGTCGGCGAGGTTGTGCACGTTTTGAGGATTGTAGGTCAACTTGGACAGATAGTTATCTGGGAGATCCCGAAGGAAATCGGCTTCCAAAACGATAGTCGAGGCATTGCCGTTCAAGTATTGGTCCAGAGCGTAGGCAGTAATATTGGTATTATCGACAATGACGGCACCGGCTCGCTTGATAATCTGAATGGATTTCTCGAAGGCAGCTAGGAGGGGTGCATCACCTGCTTGGTCGTAGATTGTATTGCGGGGAATGCCAATGCGCTTGCCTTTGAGACTGGAAAAGTTGCAGGCTGCGACGTAATCCGGAAGAGGATCAGGTTGGACGAGAGTGTAGTTGTCGTTGGGATCTTTGCCGGCTATGGCTTGAAGGATGTAGGCGGCATCTTTGACCGTACGGGCCATTGGTCCCACGGTGTCCTGACGCTGGCTGATGGGTATGACTAGAGCTCGGGACGTGAGGCCCACAGTGGGCTTTATGCCTACCAAGTTATTGACTTCGCTGGGGCTGAGGATACTACCACTTGTCTCTGTGCCAAGAGCAGCAAGTGCAAGTCCTAAAGACGAAGCCACACCACTGCCGCTGGAGCTGCCGCTTGGGTCCTGTAGGGGATAGTAGGCTGCATAACATTGCCCACCGTATGCACTCCACCCGTTGGTACTGTTATTGGATCTGAAATTGGCCCATTGGCTCAAATTTGTTTTCCCCAATATGATAACTCCTGCAGCTCTCAGCTTAGCAGCTATGCCAGAGTCTCGAGGGACCTTTGCCCCCAGCAAGGCAAACGATCCAGCTGTGGTACTCATCTTGTCGAGAGTCGCGATATTGCCCTTGATGAGTAGAGGCATGCCATGCAACGGTCCTCTAGTTGTGCCATTGGCCCGCTCAGCATCAAGTTCTTTAGCAATTGCTAGTGCATCCGGGTTCAGTTCTGTGACAACATTGAGGGTCGAATTCACTTCCAAAATCCTCGCAATGTAAGCATTAACGAGGTCTACGCTTGTAAACAAGCCGCTTTCCAGACCCGTCTCGAGCTCCTCAATTGTGACATCAATCAAGCTTGGGTAAGGACTTGAAGTTGTCTGGTTTGGGCATGATGACTGGCCATTGACAAGAACAAGAGATATGAAGCACAACAAAGAAGCAATGCAAAGGCGTAAAGACATGACTCCCATGGAGCAAGAAAACAATCTGCACAAAGACGTTGAGAGAAAATTGAGCGGCAGCTCAACTAACAATGCAAGAGCTTACTTTAAGGTAAGATTCCAACGGAAAGATTGAAGCCTGAAAGCTGACTGAATAACGGGACGATAACAGATTCAAGCTATCGGCTTTTCCACGGTGGGAAGCTTACATGTATGTCATTCGGCAGTTGATAAGGGCCTGGATCTCAATTAATGTGTGAGAAAACGCCAGTTGAATCTCGTCGAGGTGAGGAGTAAGTCTTGCTGGAAATGCATAATTTAGCATTTGGCGTTGATATGTTCGTCATCATCTATCCCGATTAGGAAGGTAGACAGATCACCGGCATTCCGCGATCTGAGGCCTTCACTGGCCTGTTGCAAGTTTTGATCACCAATTTGTAGAGTACTGTACCTTAGTAGGCGGCCTTGTTGAGTAGGAAGCTTGACGAGCGAGTTCGAGTCTCGAAGTCAATCCAAGTGATAGGCCCCCCTTCGTACCGTGAGGATCCACAGAAACAAACTCATGCAGCTAGACGTGCTATTCGAATCGGATATCGCGGCTCTGCTCACCAACGGTTCTGAAGATACCGGACCTTATCAATCGTTTAACATTATGAATCTGATAACGCGTGGTCGAACTCAATTATCAAGAGTCAAAACAATGAAGCTGAATTACCTTACTTATCCATCTTGATGGGGGCCACCTTAGTGGATCACAGAGCAGTGGCACGTGATCTGGCGGGATATCATTAGCCCCACAAGCCCGATTGGTCGCCGGAACTACTTTTTTCCGTCCGCAAATGATTCGCATTTATTGACTCTCAATCGCGTTTTATTGAATTACTTCATACATGTAGCACTCATGGAACCGGACGAGGGGCACAACGAATCCGAAGATCTAGATGATGTTCGGAGCAATGTCACTGACCGAAGCAACTCGTCCCCACTTGAAAGTGTTCCGGTCAAGAAACAGCCACCCCCCGAGTCAGGGGAGAGCATACGCGTCCGCAGTCTGGTGATTGCCTCGTTCTGGGCAATTGTCATATTCCTTGGACTTCCGACATGGTGGTGGACCACATCAATATATCGGGCGCGGCTCCCTTTACAGGAGATGCTCGAGTGGGCTGATGGAAAGGTATGTACTACCAAATCGAACGGCCTTCACTTGGACAGCCACTAAAGAACCACCGATCAGGCATGCAAACCCTCCTTTCCCTTGCAGATTGTCATTGATGCACCGTTACTGCAAGAGAGCGAAGCGCAGCATCTGGTACGAACGACGCAGCATGCTCTGGATGACTTAAACGAATTTTCCGCCCACCACCTGCGTCTACGTCTGGCCAAGACAAAATTACCTCTCAACCTGACCACTGCATCCATTGAGGACCTGGAGGCAGGCGATGAAATTACAACCAACGGCGGGGAAAATGCAAAAGAAGAGGCAGCCTTGACAGTCAAGCTTCTGTCACAGGAAGGTGCAACAGCAGCACATACCGAGCTACAAGCTCATTCCTCCATACTTGACGTGTTTTATCCTCCAACCCAGGTACCTTCTACATCATCAAGCTCCTCAGCTCTAGCCAATTTCATAGCCGTAAAGCTCCAAGATCTCTTTGCCGAGGAACAAGCGACTATTGCCGATATATTAACAAATAGTCACTCTTCTACCAGCAGCCATCAATTGTCGACGGGTTTAAGCCAGGCGCAGCATGTTTCCCAGCCGATCTCTGCTGCGTCGCGGGACCATAGATCTGGATCAAACAGGTCTCTCCCACCAGAGTTGGCAGCACGTCTCGCTAGCCGTATGACGAGGTCTCTGAAGTATGCACCTACGTATCATATCACGCTTTCTCTCTTCACGCCGACTGCATTACCATCTTCCTGGGACATCGAGTCAGCACTTGATGAATATTTCACACCCCTACTGGAGTCGATCTCAGTCATAAGCAATTTTACAGTAGACACACAAGTTCAGCTTTATGCGACATTTTCCCCATCGGTGCAGCATCCGGAGTATGATTCAGAAACCAGGGTTTGGACATTACGTGAGGAAGACCTTAGTGGCTTCATTAATGCCGCTGAGTGGCCTTTGAGCCCCAGTATTGGTGCTGGTCCGACGTTGAATTTCGTACTCTACGTTCCGGATCAAGCCAATGCTCCACTCGTGGTCAAAGGGAGCCAAGCCTCCAGCTGGTTGATTCCTCAGTGGGGTGGGGTAGTTATACTTAACCCTCCGAGCGAAGCGCCGCTGGCTCTGCGTACCCTGTCAAAAGAGGCAATCCAACCAGCTTTGCTAACATTCTCCCACCAGCTGCTGTCTTTCTTGGGAGCCCCTCAATCACCGCCTTCACTTCCACTACAATTGCAGACATTGACTCGAATTCGAGCTGCATCACTTCTTCTGTCAGCATCATCAACCATGGGCTCCTTAGCGCGGCTTACCGTTGCTCTCCCTTCTATCCCAATCCCAGAGACTGTCTCAGCCGCAGTGGATACCACCATTGCCCATCTTCGAGAGTCGTGTGGTGCTTTGAGAGACGGCAGGTTCAACGATGCACTGAACCTGGCTAGAGTCGCCGAAGCCGAGGCGGAGAAAGGCTTCTTCGAGAAGAGCATGGTCGGTCAAGTTTATTTTCCGGACGAGCACAAGATTGCAGTCTACCTACCATTATTGGGGCCCATTGGCGTTCCTTTGGTGATGAGCGCTCTTAAGGAGTTGAAGAGGCTACGGGCGTCATGAATGACAGGACATCCCAGCCCTTGACGAACCTCGTCTACCTTAATGGCCCCGATTCTTACAACAGCAAACAATTTCCATAACACAGGTCGTTCATCGATCTAGCATGAGGACAGAGAACTCAACCCCACCAGCAGAGTCTCACGTATTCACTGTGCCAACGGATATACACAACACGTGACAACATATCGAGCTCGATTTGCCATCTCCCTGAGAAACGTCTACTTAAAGTTAGGCTCGCGAGCAATACGCCACATACGGTGTATCGAGGCACGACAGACGATCCTGATCAGCGGAAACCGAGTGTTAAATTTACGGCGTAGGTGGATCTCAATTTATCAACTAATTCTGGACTGGTGTGCCGCTGTTCCATTGATGGTGGTGTGTAGGACGTATTGGGGTTCGGCAAGGGAAAGGAAGCATGAAACGGTGATTGTGTATGCAAAGCACCTGCTCGCACCAACAGCAAAGGCTTGATGTTTGAAACCACGGAGTCGTAAGCCAATCCGCCATGATTTGCAGTGGACTACCTTGTCTGGTCCTCGGTTGAGCCTCGGTTGAGAGTATGTAGCTACTCCTCCGCTGATCTTCGCAAAAGGCCCGGAGGCCAGGTCGCACGGGAAGTCGGTCAAGGTCTCTTGAAGCACATAAACGAAACATCAACTTGTCCATGGACCATAACTATCGCAGGTGCCACAGCCACGGCCTCGGCCTTTTTCAACTCATGGGAGGGTGATATTCTTATTGGAGTTTTCAAGGAGCTGAGGGTTCGGCACGCTGCTATGATAAGGCAGTGTCAGCATCTAAAGCCCGGATTGATTCTTGAGTGTTGCCCAGCAATGCAGCAATCAATCGAGGGGCAAATCATTCTGCATGGAAGCCTCGTGGTCATAATACAAGATTCTACGGAATAACGCGAAATGTGATGGCGACGATACGCCATCCGCTGATATGCTCCAGCGCTACTCCATACAGACTACTGATGGAGTACCTTACCTCCGTACCTAGGTACTGCTGTCATTTCCCGTCTTCTATAATATTTCCCCACCTTCCAATTTCTTAAATCAATGCTTTGACTGCTGCTAAGATAGCACTTGGTGACTTGACTCATCCCGTTTGTGGGGAAGTCTTTCCGATTAGCGGGAAGGGCCTCAATTAGTTGGGTAGCGCATCCATACAGCTACTCTCCCTTATCAAGCCCACGGCAAGAAAGGCTTGTTTGCAGAGATTCATGTAGGATATGCTTTACGTTGAAAGTCTTTACGGAAGAAAGCTTTGAACTCGTATGCACGTCTATAGATGCGACGGGAAGTTGAAGGCATTTCGGTCCGTCAGGGGCAAGGACCTGAGCATGGAGCATGTGCGGATCTTATAAAGATGGGGGACGGGAAGGATTGTGTTGGAGCGCTTCGGTGGAGCATCTGTTTAGCTGCGTTAGGGGGCAGGCACAAGGACGATTTCAGTACAACCCAACTACCTTACATACCCAAGTTCACAGCACGAAACTTAGCACCCGCTAGGGGTACTACTGTACGTGTGTACGTACCTCAATTTGCAATTTGTGCCAACAAATTGACCATTTCAAAACCAAACAATTGAATTGATATGGCTGCGATATCATACCCTTAAAACTCTGGCTTCCTGCTGATCAAATTTGGTAGCTTTTGAAGGTGTGAAACCAGGCAAATGCTAGTTCCCCCTCTCCTTGCTTAGTCGTAAACCGTTCGCTGTCCAGGAGTAAGGTACCTTAGTGCCCCTACTGTACAGTATCGCTGCACTCGCTTCTGCGCGTCGGATGAACGTCAGTCCTGATCCTTATCCTACAATGATTTGAAGCAGCACAACTCACAAGGTACCTGATGGCTGATGGCTGATGCTGGATGCCGAGATTGACCAACGGCTCTCTGCATATCCACCTCCTTTCCCCACCTGATACCATCTGGATAAGTGATCGTTAATACCTTTGCCTGCAGCACCATACTTTACAATACTCGAGCCCACTACATCCTAGCCGTCAACTCTCATCTATTAATGCATCGTTCCTAAGGTAGTCTCTCCTGAACAATCACGTCACCTGTTATACACACCCTTGGAAGTTCACTACCTTACCTTACTGCTGTGCGCCTTCAAATACCCACTAAGAAAGCGTGCTGTATCTGATACAGCACCCCTACGTCGCATATCACCCCACCGTTGCTCCATTTACGACTCGCAAGTAGTTAAATGTGAATAGTATGATTCCTTCCAGCTATGATTCTTTGCAACGCGCCGACGTCAATTAATTAATTAATCCTCATAAAGTCCGCGGCGACGCGACAGCTCTAGTCGTAGTGGGAGTGTTGCCCGAACGTGTGAAGGATATAAACCGCATTTCTGCGTGGTCTCACTTCCAAGTTACAACCTCAGGTTTTTGGTTGAATCTTCACCGGTGTAAAAGACCTCGTCGGCGCGGCGACTTTCAAGATGTCCGGCAGAAGCGCCTATGTGCGGGCAAAGAATACAGAGCAGGCAGATAAAAGAGCACATCGCGCGTACTCCGATTATGGACATGGAAAAGAAGAACAATTCATCTATGGCTACCCCGGTGCGCCGATGTCAGTGTCTCGACCTACCTTTTCCGCAGATCCATCACATGTCTCTTCCCCGCGTCCTCGACGTCGTCAATCCATCTCTTCCGCCGGTAGCACATATGGATATCCTCCTCCGTCCATGCGGAAACCTCACAATGGCATCGTTCAGTCACAGATTGAGAAAAGTGACTTCCGAACACATCTGGATGGCATGAGCGCTAGTCTACGAGGCAAGCTTGGTAGATTGATGAAAGGTGGGGATGACCACACGCCTCTGGGCCGTCGGCGACCTGGCCCAGTCGCTGTCAGCTCGGACACGGAATCGCACAGCACTGACTTCACGCCTTCAATCAATGCTGTACCGTCCTTAACAGCGAGCACGTCTCCGTCCGAGGGACCATCAACACTATCTTCCTTTGGTGCGCCTACCTCTCATGCGATCAGGTCAAAAATGCAGCAAGAGTCGGTGTTACATAAGATTAGGAGGTTTGAAGGGAGTGGAAAGCTGCCTCAGCTAGGCTGGAAATCACTGACAAATGTAAGTTATTATGTCTTTGACCGACGCTTATCCGTGTGTGCTAACCAGTTTCCTCAAGACGCCTGAGCTGTGGGATGAGCATGGAGATACGTTCGTATACATGTACATGCAAGGCTCTAGAACGAAGCCACCGCCATCCTTCCGCATCGACTCTAGTGTCATCGTACAATCTGGGTCAAAAGCATTCATTGACCAGCTTTGGCATCCTGACGAGCCCGAGGGCTGGCCCAGATTCTATCCACATGAACCGCGCGATTCTATCCCGCTCGGGGATCCATCCGAATCGTTCACAAATTACGCAAATGATATGACTTTGCACGATGGTGAAGACGACATCGATGCGATCCGTCCAATAGACGATCCAAGGAGATATACAACAAAGGCTCCCAGAGGCATCCAGCATGAACTTTACATCCCATGGCCTGGAGCAGAAACTGGGATCCATTCAACTATATGGCACATTACGACCCGAAACTTCTTCGCCGTCATGTATGATGCAAACGCGCTCGTCGGCACTACCCTGCACGAGGCTATGTTCAAGCTTTTTGAACGTATCAATATGTATCCAGATTACTTGGACAGGAACATCAGCAAAGTAGCTTGGCTCACCGACTACATTGTCCGGCACAAGTTCGACGACGTTCGTAACAACCCCTCTTATGCAGCGTCATTGCTCGCCTTCAGCGAGAGCCCGGGAGTGCAGTGGAGAGAGGGGTACATCGAAGCATTTGTGCATTGCGTAGGCATGTCGAACGTGGGTCTGCAAACAATACCCGAATGGCGTTACATCACACCAAACACCAAGATCTTCATCCAGAATGCGAGTATGGAAATTGAGGAGCGAATTCACCGCGCACAGGTCTGGCTTCTCTCCTTTGACTTCAGTCGAATGTGGCCAGTCAGCAGCGCACCCCCGACTTCTGCTCGCCAATGCTTCGATAGGCTGAGGAAGTGGCTTTGCAAATACTACGAAAACGCCTTTCTGCATTGGCCACCCACCAACGATCAGACATGGCTGACGCGGGATATGGTCATGCGCCTCAAGGAAGACTTTCACGGGCTTTACGACTACATGGTCGATCGCGACGTGATGTTTGACGGCTCCGAGTATCGTCCCGGCCAAAAATGGGCCATTGCCAGTACGTCCGGCCAGCCTTTCAGAGCTGACACATCCGAGCTTCCTATTACCGACATTCTTGCAAGCTTCGACATTAATAATAACTTTCCTCACATACCTTACCCTTATCCAATATGCCCTCTGTCCATTCCAGCCCAAACAAAGCCGAAATCATCCTTCACGCTCAAGAAGCCCACCTCCGCCAACGAGGTTCTGGCTCAATCCCGCCGCAAGGCGATCTCCTATAGCGAAGCTACCAACGTCTACATCCTTCGTGACCATTACATGTACACGGACCTCGTGACCAACTTCATCCGCTTCGAACAAGGCGACATGATCGAGGCCGTCGACCCATACGAGGCTCGCCGCGGCCGCTGGATCCTCATCTACGGCATCCTCCAGGTTCTTGCCACCATCTCCGTCGACAGTCCCAATCTCCGCTACAAAGACGGCACGCAATACCACCTCAACCCGCAAATGAAAGGCATCGTCCCTTGGCGCGAGCCCGGTGCCCCGCGCGAAGAGGAAGCAGGCCACATGCGTTCCCACTGTTGGACCATCCCCGCCACCTGGGCTCCCTCGGCCCCGAAAGCCCGCCCTGGCGCCCACAAACCCATCATCTGGGGCCAATTCGGCGACGGCCGCACCAGAGCTGAAGGCACAGACCATGACCGCATAGACCGCGACCGCACAGAACGCGACCGCATCATCACGCCTCCCACTGACCGTGTCGCCACACCCACTAGATCCCGCGAATACAGCAGTATCGGCCGCAAGCGCGCCGAGGAATGGGTCGCTACGAACGCAGCCCAGCAGATGGACATTGGCGGCGATGGCGGCATAACGACGGTGGTCGAGACGGTGGTCGAGACAGAGGCGATTGGGGACGGGAGTCCGCTGCAGGGGCAGAACGATAGTTATGGCACAGGAGGGACAGGCGGCGGCGGTGGAGAGTATTCGATGGACGGTGTGAGGGAGGCGGCGAGAAAGAGGAGGGCGGAGAGGCATGGGTTTTCGGATTTCCGGGCGCCGTATGAGTGGGTCGACGGCCCACCACCAAAGTCCAAGGACCAAGGTCTAGGGCCCTCTCCCACCTCTTCAACCTAAGGTCCAAGCCAAGGTCTAAGGTCAGGGTCTAAGGTCAAGGTTTAAGGTCTAACGCCCAACGTTCAAGCACCATCTTCCACATCTTTCCCTCCTGGGATTTTTAGGCGCTGCATATCGCTGCTCCTCTTTTCTTATTCGCCTTTATTACCCATTTTTCCTTATTTCCTTTATTTCCCCAGATGATTCCCCCACCTTTTAACCACGCAACTGGCTCCGCTTCTAAGGCAGGAGGCAAAAACAAGGCGACGGGATCTACAAACAACGGAGTCGAATTTTGCAAAGGGTCGCTGTTATGCTGTGGCAGGAGCATCAAAAGGGCGACGGTCATACACAGACACACGGAGTCAACTTGCAAAGGGAGGGCGCTGTTTATGATGTCGGATGACGGGCCGGATATGGATGCGAAGGATGGGGCTTTTAAGATGACTGATGTCAAATCGATATTTGCAAGGCAGCTTTGTAAAAACACAAATACCATAATAGGTTCTGTTCTTGCATAGCTCGGGTAGGATGATAGTACTGTAGCTCAGATTTAGTCGATCGATAGATAAGCTACGTGCAAATAGCAATCAATGTTTTTTGCTTACAGTGCTCTCCCTCTATCCCACCCAACTGACTGCAGAGACGTCGTCGCCTTCCCTTCCCTTCCCTTCCCTTCCCCTTCGCCCCCCTGTCTCACCCTCCCCAACACCTGACCCATTCATTTCTCAATACACCTCACGCGATAGTACGAAATGTACAGAAATAATTAAAAACTGACGGGAAACAAGCGGCATCGCTAAACGCAGAACGAAAAGAAAGAAAGAAAGAAGATTCGCCAGGGGGGCTTTTTTTCTTAGATAGATACTTGGTACGAAAGAAAAGAAAGAAAAAGCGCAAAACGACAGCTTTTTGCGGAAGTACTTTTCTTGCAGTCAAGGTAGGTAGGTAACTCGTACAGTAAGTAAGTAGGTAGCTCGAATAGGATGGTATGGTACAAGAGGGCTGCTGTCTGGTGAGGTCGATGTATCTCGTAGGGTATATGTATGTATGATAATGGCGGGCGTCTTGTTTGCTCATCCAAACCCTCCCTACCTTATGCCAATCTCCAATTCCACGGCTTTACATCTATCTCTATCTTCATAACTTCCCCTACGCCTGCGATATTCTCAAACACCCTTCCCCCCCTTTTCCCCCAAATATGGGATCCTTCCTGAGTAGACGGAGAGAGGGGGGGATGAGGGGAGAGGGGAGAGGGATGGGGTACGATTGAATCATATGTGCGGGAATTAGATAATATACCCGGTATGTAGCATTGAAAAGCCAAGATTAAATCAGGGTTGTATGTCCTGTTTTTGTTTTTTGTTTTTTTGGGGGTCAGTGATGTTTGTGGCGTTTTGTGTAAAGTGGAAGTCAAGGTGATGAGGGTAGTGGTTTGAGGGAATGATAAGTTTGGTCGTGTGGATGCATGGAGAAGGGGGGGGGGTTTGTTCGTTGGTGTGCGTTGATTTTCTGCATTCTGTTGAGATATGACACTTCAAAACCATCATATCCCTTCTTTACTTCGCACACCCTCACCTTCTCTCCCCAACCCCAACACCCGATCCCCAACCCTAACTCTCGCTCTTCCCTTCCCCCCACGCAAAGCACAATGCACCCCAAACCACACCCTCCCTCCACTCCTCCTCGTCTTTGCCAGCGTCACAAACGGCTCCTCATTCTTCTCCGCCGTGTCCTGGTTAACGCATACCATCTGGCACCTCCTACACGGTCCCAGCACGTCGAATTTATGCCCGCCGATGTGCATTGAGTGCCAGGTGTCTTCGGTGTAGGGGTGCTCGTGGGAGGATTCAGCGATGATGATGTTGGCGCGGAAGACAGAGGCGGGGGCGGGTTTGCCGTGGGCGGTGAGTGCGATTTGTGCGTTTAGAAGGTTGAGGCTGGAGCGGGAGATTGTGAGGATGGGGGATTCGTTGGAGAGGAGGATTGGGCGTTTTTGCGCGTCTGGGTGGGGGCTGGACAGGGCTGTTCTGCAGTCTTTCTGATGAGTGCTGGTTTGGTATGGCTGTAGGTGAGCCTTCGAATGTCTGTTGCTTAAACCAGATGTACTGGCTGGAAATCTGGCGAGGGTACAGGGGGTACCAACGATGTTGGTGAAGAAGTCAGCAATATGTTTTGAAGCGTATGTTTGCGCGACGATAGTGTCACCGCAGACCTGTGAGTACGGTGTTGAGAAGCCGTTTCCTGGATGTTGGAACAGGGTGGGATCTGCTGATAGAGGAAGGCTAATTTCAGCGGGGGTCGATGGAGGAATAGATCCATGAAAGCGCACATGCAAGAGCCCATTATCGAGGTCGATGCTGGGTCTCAATAGAGCCATCTTAGGGTACCGCTTTTGACTGAGCGCTGCACGAGTGCCTTGATGGACAAGACACCATTCCCTGTCAAAAGCCAGACCTTCGGTCTTGATATCCCAGGACACGCCCTCTGGGATCGACCAGCCGCCACAACTTTTGATGGGATAAATGGCTAATGTCTCAACGTAGAAGCCGTTGTGTGACGAGTTTGGTTCTGGACCTAGTTTCACGACATCGAGTTTGTCAACAAAGAATTCTTCAACAAAAGCAAAGAATGTTAAGACGTCTTGCAGATTGCTCATAGCACCGAAGCTAACCCTAAGGGCACCTGTTGGTTTGCCTCCTATGATGTCGTTATCATTCCCACAACGCTGGCCAGCAGTGAAATTTCGCTTCATTTCCCAAGGAGCCAGTTCTAACGAAGAAGCAATGCCTCCCGGGTTACAGAGGCCCCCACTTCTGAACTGAATGTTCTTGATGACTGCAAGCTTCTCGACCTCAGAATTGCTGATCCATTCTCCTTGGCCATCCCGCAGGTTGAACGCGATTATTGGACCTTGCGTTCCAGCATCTTCATACGCTGAAGGCTCCGTGTAGATTTTGCAAACCTTGCCGCCACTACTATGACGCAAAGCAGAGAGCCGCTCATAGAGCTGCTTCGCAAGATACAAAGTGTGAGACGAAACGAGTTCAAGAGACTGAAAGAGACGCTTATGGACACTCAAGGCACTATCAAGAGCAATAATGCTGTGGATTGGTAAAGTACCGTCCTCTAATTGCTCATGGAGACTATTCTCTTTCATCATATGCCATTGCTCCTTTACGCATGTCACCATCTCTACCGTACCTCCTCCGAAATATCTTCGACGCTGTAGTGGCTGGCAGGAGTCTTTACGCACAATAAGGGCTCCCAAATCCGGAAAGCCGAAGATCTTGTAGAAGCTAAGGACCGTATAATCAGGCGCTTGAGTGACATCGCTAAGATCAAGCGGAGATGTGGAGACAAGAGCGGCAGCATCGAGAAGAGTGTAAACCCGTTGATTTTGTGTATTGCCTAAGGATCGGACACCACCAGGCCAAGATAGCGGCAATCGCCGCCCGTTGAAGCTGGACTGAGCAGGGTATGCGAACAGACCAAGCCCAGCAGCGTCAAGGATCATATCTGGAGAATCTTCCGCTGCAAGCCATCGCTCAACCTCTGCGTCCGACTCGAAGCAATGGTGACCAGCGAAAGCGGCCTGACGAACCCCAATCAAGCTCGTATGCGAGTCCTTATGGTACCCATACCAAAACCCATTATTGTTCTCTTTGAAACCATCCATGACTAGCTTGATTCCCGCCGTAGCATTTGCCACAAAGACCAAATCGAAACGGTCTGGATCGGCCTTGAAGAAACGCAATACCTTGAGCCGTGTGTCCTCGATCCGCCGAGACGTAAGCTGAGAGGAAGCTGACGAAGAATGTGGATTGCCCAAAAGATTGGACATCATTTCTTTAGAGAATTCCTCCATAAGAGACTTTGGGTATAGGGTGGTGCCAGCGTGATCCAAGTAGGTCGTACCTGGATAGTTTCCGTTAGCCAGTAGTTCTATAATCCAGTTTAGCGAGATACCTTGAAGCATTGGGAACTCTCTCCCTCTGATGGAATCAACGTCTTCACTGTAGCTAGCCATGTCCGCAAGATTCAGAGGCTTCTTGTCCATTTCGGTCTCCAAGCTCGACCTATTGATCACGGCGGCCATAGCAACCAAGATCCTTCTCGAAAGGACAACAGCCTGTGAAGAACATGCATTTGAGCAAGGCTAGATTCTCGAAGCTATAGTCATTAAACTGATAATCAATCTCGGAGGTGACCGACCCTTGCGAAAGCCTGAGAGTTAATGACTATTATGCCATACGGAGAGGACGAGAATATCATAAGGACATGACAACGCTTCTACGAGTAATGCTTGAAATCTTTACAGGAAGGCAAAATCGTACCCGCTCAAGAACATCTGTTCCGACATTTTAGGTGGTTTCAATGTGGCTAATTTAATATTCGGTTCTCTAGGTGTCTTATATACAATATGTGGGCCCAATTGCCAAGTAGACAGAATCTTCCCTCGAGAGGGAGTACAGTTCGTCTCTGATCGAAAACGCCAGCACCGCCGGGGGGAGAGCCTCAACCACGCCGGCGTTTTCCCAAACTCCTGTCTAATATGCCGTAATCATAAAGGCGGTGACCTCCTTCCAATCCTCAACCATACGCTCAAACATTAAACAAAAGGGTATAAGAGATTCGCAAACATCCAGTGGCCGTCTCAGCCATGTGCTACCTGCACTCACCGAACCAAACCCATACAGCCGAGTTACCTCGCTATGCTAACAGCCCTGCGATACAGCAACAGGGAAAAAACAGACCAGGAAGCGCAGGTAATTATGGGAAATATGATTTCTGCTGAAGGTGCCAAATCATCAAGATAGGCCCATTATATCAGCAGGAAATCCCAGCCCTTCTGCTGCATCACGTCCCGCCAGTGGACGCTCTGTCTTTCTCCTGTGGGGTGTCCCTCCTCGGATTGGTACCAAACTTCCTGAAGTAGGCGAACCATCCGACCGAAGCTACCAAATTCGGCGTGTTCACCAAGGCACGAGATCCTGTCTGCGAAGACCTGGCGGAACGGGGACGTTGGAGTGCTCTGGGATCCAGCAATCAGCAATGGCCAAACAAGCGAGCGATCGAAGCCATCTAGTCCAGAGGGTATGTACTCGAGGGTGCTTGCAAAGCGTGAGATTAGTCCGAGCATGGAAGGGGCATATCTAGATGCACCAGGGACTAAGCTGCACAAGTAAATACGAGCAGCTATTCGGAATACTGCCGTCATATTTTTAGATAGCTGCTTCGGCCGAATGGCACCCGTCGATGAGTACGGATAGTCAAGGGTTCCTGGTGGTGGTTCGGTTCGGTCCAGATGTTCTCCGAGGAGCTTGATATGTTGGCAAAGTTGCATATCATCGACACGACCGGTGTTCTTGAGCGCTTCTAGACAGGCGATCTCAGATATCAAGTACATCATACGATCCTCGCACCCCATCAGCTCACACAACCCAGACGTCGATCCACTGTCGTTCTTCTCGCGGTATGTGTCTGCAAATTGAGGCGATCGTCCCAACATAGTCGCGCCCAGGATGTCAATCCAAGAGGCTAATGTCATGTTGAACGGAGGATGCATGTTGGCGCTATTGACATGCACCATTGCGTGCGGTAATTGCAATTTCCTTACTAGACTTGAGCCGGCTTGAAAATGCTGATGCCACGGGATATCCGGGAGAGAATCATCCGGACGGCCTACTGAGCACTGGAAAAATATCATGCCTAGAGTCGCTTCCAATATCTGGAGATGGTCAGTGTCGCGATTGAGCGCTTCGCAGAGCTCCGAGATCGTGGCGTAACGATGGCGCATAATATCACTGTCAATCTGCTCACTTTGTAATCCTTGGGTCGATTTGAGATGTATGGCAGCGATGCTCAGACAGCAATGGAGGTAACACTTGTTCGACTCGAGGGCGGGTAGGATCACTTCTGACCTTGCCGAGCCATGTTGATTGACCTCGAGTATTGGAAATATAAGTCTCAAAACATTATCTATGAAGTGGTCCAAAAGGGGTCTATCGCAATCGTCAACTTGGATGAGTGCTTGTTGTGAGGCCTGAGGGGCTCCGTGGGAGAAATCGAAGAAGTTGAAGTCTAGCCCCTCCTCGCCGCTAAACATATCTCCGGTACCGTATATGTCATCGTGCACCCAATCTTCCTCGGGGAAAGATGGTAAAGTAGAATGAGCCTGCGGGGGTTGGAATGTGCTGAATGTCGAAGTCGTCGAGTCCCTTCTCGTAGGGATATCGTTGACATACATTTGTCGTTCCGTCTTAATGTCGACTTCGTATGGTGTTGGTAGGTAAGGCTGGTAATGAGGGTTCGCGTCGTATGGTGGTGGGGACAACACGTGAGGCTGATATTGATCGAAATGCTCATGTACGGAAGGTTGGTTGAAGTCATATCCTATTGAGAACTGGGAATCGATTGAGGCGGCGCGCGTCCGAGCGGTAACGTCTGAGTAGGTCGCTGATGTTGGCAAAGAGTGTGAGAGCCCAGGAGGAGTTTCCCCGCCCGTAGGCCCGATCTGAGTTGTTTTCTCGGAAAGCTTCGTTCGCTTAATGATGTTTTTGATGGTTTCCTTTTGTTGTTTCCGCTGCTCACTGTTACTCCACCACATTGGCCTTTTGTATTCGCACTTAAGTCCAAGGTGCTTGCAAGCTTTGCATTGACCTTTCCCTTCGTCACATTTTTTCCTTCGCAGCCGACATGTGAAGCATCCTGAGGTTCTAGCATTAATTGTTGTTCAAAAATTTCAATGAATCCATGAACGCTCACCTGATCTGGATCTCCTATGCATCTTCGTGCTCGTCTTGGGGGGTGATGATGGTTTTGGGACAACCGTGGGTGCAGACTTGCTAGCCTGCCCGGCTGGATGAGCTGTCACGGGCATGTTTCCTCACTTAAGACTGGTATCGTGGTACTGGGAATATCAAAGTTGTATATTGGAAGCAAGGAACGGCGATAGTGAATGACAAGCAGCAAGACCGGATTGCTATTAGGGTGAGGTGATAGAGGATCAAAGCCCGACCAGCTGGCTTCGATATGCGAGGACGAGATGAATAGCGAGCAAGATGGACGCGGTCTGCCGTAACGAGCCTTGAAGTTTGGGTTCGGGCATCATTGAATCATTATATGTATGCATTTTCTAGAATCAGGGCACGAAGCCACCATTCTAAATTTGACTCTGTGCTGTGGGTGTGAATTTCCACGAGACCAAAGCATCGGGGAAGGGAAAGCAAAGTGTACAGGACGCTAAGGCGACGAGACGTGCGAATCGATTGGCGAAATGCTCGGTGAGAGACGGCTAAAACGCTACTGCATATGAGGGGTAAAGACTCGAAGTTGTCTGCCAATGAGAATGCCTCATACCTTCCTATTAGGGGCTATTAACTGCTATTTTTGCATATGTGGACGCGCCCCGACGTGATCAATCGGCACAGCAAGGCAAAAGGGGGGTGGACAGCTTACAAGGTATCCCTGGTACTCGTACGGAATAGGAGCAAAGTCATCCAAAGAAAGCTTCTCCTCAGGCGTTGGCATATCGTCCGTGCAGCGGGTGAACGTTCGGTTTTGCATGCACGTCGGACGCTGAACGGTACATCCGTACCACCTCATCTAAATGTTATCGGTTCCGTGGCTGCCACGAACACAGGCCTAGGTAACCTCCAGGTTTCCCAGTCGTCTGGTTGTTCATGTCGATTGTCGAGTACCTTTTAGTGCAGAACATGCAGCTCTTTACTACGTACCACCGACTGGTCCATTGTCCCATTCCCCATTCCCCATGATCACGAGCAGCCATCCCCCTCTTTCCTCGGATCTTTACTGGTACAGTCGCACCCATTGCGCTACTCCGTGATAAGAGCATTTTGCTGCCAATATGGACAAGGTGTGATGCAGGTGGGAGAGCATCCACATCGAACGAGTGGTTGTGAGTGATCGGTAGTGCATGGGCTAGTGGTGGTGCTGTAGCGTGATTGTGCGTCCGGCGCTTCTGGTTCGTCCCGCACCCTCCAAGCCCATTGTCAATAGTGCATGAGAGACTATTGATTGTGTGATGCATGCTGCAGACCCCCGGCACTGCGCGACGTTGTGGTTTTAGAGCTAAATTGGTAGCTATTCAGGCAGCCTTGACTCAAAACGTCACTATTATGTCTCTTTGGCAACTCTCGACACGGCAAGAGTTCTAAGAATAAATGTGATTAATTTGGTGCCCCGATGGTGCCACAGTAAAATATCCCTAATTATGCCGTGTTCGTGATCCTGTTCACGGACCCATGCTCACTCAATCTCGTTTTCTCCGCCAATCACGAAACCTCAGGGCTTCGACGATTTCCATTGATACCTTAGTATTCGCTACGGAGTAAACAGAATGATAGCCTTCTCGTCATACTTGCGGTCTGTATGTCGTGACTTGCCAGAGCTGTTTGTGCTCTAGAACATCTACAGAAGGATCCGACACTAATAATGAGCTTGTAGCCTTGTGTTCGTCGCCGTTGTCATGTGAAGGCTTGGGATTATTCTGAACGCGGAAGAAGTTCCGTACTTTGTCTGGAAGGATTGCTGACCTGGATGGTTCCCAATCCGATAGCTATCGGATGCCCGCCTGCATCTCATGGGTCGCGCCCACGCTGGCGATCCTATACGAGGATTATCAAGGGTTCAACTCCTTGTTGAAGTCAGCAAAAGGAGATATCACGTCCTGTACGGAATACGGAATATTGGATTGAATACGGATAGCAATTGCTTGCTCCAAGTTTAGTAGAAGTCAACCGGAGCTGAATTGGAAAATTGGAACATTTGACAATTCGAACCAATTGAAAAATTGTGCCGACTCTATGTAATTCGGACCATTTGACGGGCTGGATCTTGCAGAGTTGATAGACTAAGGTAGTCGGTCGTCTTTGATTGCTACGTGACCAGATCACGCCGATAGATCTTGTTCAGGTTCCGGGGATCTTCAATTCAAGGGCGAGTCCGAGGCCCTATCGGGCATGATATACAACTTCATACCCACATCGCAGCTTGGTTGGATAATGTTCACTGTGCCATCTCGACAGCCCGCATGAGATTCTGGTCATGTGAGGACAATTTCTTGCACTCATTGGCCATCGCATACAATTTCAGAGCCAATAAGCATCCCAATTGTACTGTTCACCTCTTGATGTGTTCATGGCAAGAAGCTTCTGTTGTATCAGCAACAAGAATATGTCCATGTGCTGAACGTGATGGTATATGCACACACTGCACATCGCTGTGTCCCAACAGAGGTAGAAACGTGATTGGTAGGCAACGTTTTGCAGAGAAACGATATATACCCGCATAAAGCGACAAGGGAGCTGTAGGAGGTCCATGCTGTCCTACCAGCCATTCGCTTTATTTAGCTGAGCTCCCGAAGAGAGCGGTCGCATCTCCGTACCGATTTAACTGAGGCTCAGAGCCCATCTGACGTCGCTGATGTACATCATATAGAAGCTGAGAAGATGAAACAAGGCAGCATGGTGGCACGGAAGGTCAGTCGTACACGGTGACAGGGCAGTGGCAGTGGCAGTACGCTTAGAAATACTTGACAGGTTTCTGGGATGAATGTTAAGCACGAGAAGAGGGCTGTAGCCTGTCGCCCTCGTACCGCACGCCTCCGTTGCGCGCCGAGCCTAGGCGTGGAAATGGCAATATTTCCTGCGCATGTCATTCGCTCGAATAAAGTCTTCGGCGGTTAGATGGTTAAAGCGTGCATTTGTGGAGCGGTGGTACAGGTATGATTGGCGTGACGGGAAAAACACTAGCGAAGGTAGCAGCATCGCTTTCCCCGTGCACTTGCTTTCACCTCAAGCACCTTAGGGCAAGACTTGCCCTGATTTGATATGGAGAGACTGAACCCTAGGGCACTACAGCCAACCCGAATTCGTGCCGCCCAATAGCTTCTGTCGCTTGCACTGCACGGTGATTGACTACGGTCTCAGAAATATGGACCGCTAGACGTCTAGCCATGGTCCGACTGCAAGAGCTCTCTGCAGAGTGCCCCGAGTCCAACATCGTGAGCTTTCTACTTAAGCAAACCCAAGCGCCCAATACCCACAGGACTTCCTTTTCCGCTTTTCTCGTCGTTCCTGCAATATTGTTTTCTCGAAAGTCTTCACCCGCAAGGGCAGTACAATCTGTGGTTGCACAGTCTCATAGTTATTTTTATTGCAATCCTGTTTCAAATCCCTATCGATAGCATTGCATCTCTCTTTCCTCGCCTGTAATGGTAAGCTGTATCCTGCAGTATTCCTGTTCATATCAGATTCTAACCTTGAACAGGCTTCCATGCCAATGGCTGCCCGCCAGCCTACGTTCGAAATGTATCAAAAGGGATCTGTTCGGCCAATCTTTGTAACCAAGATGGCGGGGTCTCGGCCTCTCTCCGAGGCGACCGAGATAGACGACACCGATTTTGAAGAAGACTTCAGTGATTCGGAAGAATACTCTGGCCGTAGAAGTGAAGAATCAGTGAGTCGCCCGTTAGTTTCCATCTTGCGCGGTTTGCTAAGCTGGTGGCAAGTTTGGCAAACAAAGCGATACATCAATATCGACTTTTGATGAGCTACGTACGCCAAACTCCAATGAATTCGCGGGCTTCAACTTTCAGTTGCCGGATAAGCCTCCACCGTCGAAACCAGTCGAGGGTCCCGTTGGACCTCACCTTTTCCGAATTTCGCAAGATGCAACGCAGGACGTCGACTTCTATCTTTCCATGTCCCCGGCTTCGTCGCCGCAAGATTATAGGGCTGGCCCTACCGCAAGGACCAATATCCAATATCGACAAGACGTAGAGGAGGCCCCATTGAGTAGTATACCGCTACAAGCGTGGACGCCCCGGCAAGTCTCGGATTGGATGGTCGGGTTTGGCTTCGAAGACTCGATTGTGGAGAAGTTCCGCATGCACGACATTTCCGGAGCCATTCTCAAAGACCTCCAGTTCGAAGACCTCAAGGAGCTGGGTATCAAGTCTTTTGGGCAACGTCACCACTTGTGGAACGAGATCCGCACTCTAAGAGATAATGGCCTGAATAGCATGCCGTCAACTCCCGCAGACGAAGCGTGCACGTCGCCCAAGGTCGCACAGCAGGCGGTGATCCGTAACGTTCGCGCCAACGAATGCTCAAATCCAGCAACTCCTGAGGATGACCATGCGAGATCACCTGTCACAGGGCAACGCCGAGCTCGGAGAGCTAGGAGACCAGACGATATCATCTCTCCAGGAGAGTCGGCTTCGATTGTTGCAATCGAGCAGCTTTTACCCAAACCGCATCATTGCTCCAAAGGAGAAAATTGCTCGAAATGGCAGAAGCAACAGCGGAAATTGGCCAAAATAGCGAAAGAGTTTCCACTGGAGCTCGAGCAGCTTGATGATACTGCTTCGTCCCCCACAGAGATTGCAGCCAGGCCGACTTCGGAGGCCGTGCCTTCGGTTGTAGCCTCATCTGATGTCCTGGGCCCAGCACGCCTTCCAACACTTCGCCTTGACGAGGACGTCCTCCGTGTTGTACAGACACGTGACCCTCAAGAGAACGTCCGGCAATTCCTCACTTTCCAGCATATGGGTGTTCCCGTTGAAGAACCCACAACACCTCCATACGAGATGTTTCCCCCACTGTCGCCGCCAGCCAACACTCAAGCACCAAACCGCAATCTCGGGATGCTGCCAAAGCTAACAATTCCTGCCGCCGCACCACAAGACGCCTTCTCTCCCAATCGCACAGTCACTCGCCAACAAAGAACCCCGATCACGGCCATGGAAATCAAAGACCGCAACGCTCCCTACGATCTCTTCAGAATGGGCAGCCCAGCCTCCGATATGGATGTGCCCCTTACAGCCATCCCCCTCGGACCAGTAGCCCGCGACGAGTCCCAATCCGTCCCCCCAGACATGCGCTTCGGCGGCGGCGCCCCCATCTCCCGCTCCAGCTCCCGCCTCGGCCACCGCCCTCAGCCCTTCTCCCCCATCAGCCGTCCCCAAACCGCCACCCCCATCGAGCGCTCCGCCTCCTGCGCCTCGCGCCGCCGCCAACCCAGCTTCGCCATGGCGCCCGTCCAGGAGAATGCCCGCGACACCCTGACCCCCATCGACGGCGCGGACGAACTGACGCCAACCACCAAAAACATCCACGACGCCAACCACGCCGGCTGGATGAAAAAGCGCCGCACCAAAATGCTCCGACACGAATGGCAAGAAAGCCACTTCCGCCTGCACGGCACCCGTCTCGCCATGCACCGCAACAGCAAAGCCCTCGACGCCCTCGAAAGCATCGACGTCGACGAATACGCCGTCGCATGCTCCTCGCTGGCATCCAACACCAAGCTCGGCGCGGCCTTTAAATCGCTCAAGCTCAGCGGCAAGAAGAAAGAAGGCGACCCCGCGGCGTTTACATTCCAGCTCGTCCCCGCGGCGGAGAAACGGGGGATCTTGAATGCGGCGACGGGGAAGACGCATCATTTTGCGGTCAAGAGCCGGGATGAGCGCATTGATTGGATGCGCGAGTTGATGCTGGCCAAGGCACTGAGGCAGAAGGGGGAGGGGTGCGAGATTTATGTTAATGGGAATCAGTTCTAGGATCGACTTTGACATTGGGACCCAGCCCCTAACGACAAACAAGCCCGATTTTCTTGGACTACCCTATGACCCCAGGCAGGGCCTCTCTTTCGGTTTTCACGAGCACACACACACCAGCGTACATAGTCCCCCATCCCCATTCCTGTTCCAATTTCTTTAATCGGGTCGGCACAATTGCATAGCGCATCACATTTCCCGGGAGGCAAGCCTTGATATTGATATTGGTTTTCTGTTTGTTTGGGAGGGCATAGCGTGGACCCAAAGGTCTTGATTTGATTTCGGATTTCTTGTCTATATATATGTTGGCTTTCCCGCTGGCGAGTTCTTTGAGTTTGAGAAGAGGTGCGTGACGATACCCAGTTTATTTTTTTGGTTTTTACGAGTAGATAGCTAGACAGCCGAATGTGAATATGAACCAGACAACGGCTTGCACTTGTTTACCCACCACACACCCCCTTGCCTCGGATTGGAAAAACACCCCCAGACACCTCACCCCACCTCACCTCACCTCACCCAAGTTCCCTTTCCCCTCTCACGAAAAGAAAAAACTCCAAACATCTCCGGGCCCTGGCACCCACAAAAAAAGCCGCAATCTCCGTACTCTGTATATCCTTAGAAACCCCCCCCCCCTCTTTTCATCACTCTGCACTCCACTACCTCCCTCCCTCCCCCTATTACCTTCCAAAAAAACCCCCAGCACCCAGCCCCAGCCCCCACCCGCCACAAAACCCATCTCACGCAGCCCCCCTCTCCCCAAATTCCCCCCCCCAAACCCATCGCTTAAAAAAAACCCCCGAAACCGCCCTGTTTGTTCCCCGAGCACCACCAAAAAACTCTCTCCCTAGTAGCGTCCCCGAAATGGGCTTTTCGCTACTCGGTCGGTTGGTTAGTTAGTTAGTTAGTTTTTTTTTGGGGGGGGGTGTACTGATACTGATACATACTTTGTGGCTACTGATACTGATACTGATACTGATGCTGATACATACTTTGTGGCTACTGTATTTAATTTATTTTGATTGTTTATTTGATGAGGGCGTGCTGGACTTTGGAGCTTTTTTGCTTGCTTGCTTGCTTGCTTACTGTATTGTATTGTATTGTATTGTATTGTTACTTTTTTTTGGGGTTGGTAAGAGTGGTGGGGTGGGTAGGTGTGGAAGCTTGTGCGGGAGGAAGGAAGGAAGGAAGGAAGGAAGGATTGGTTTGGAGTTTTGGAGGAGGGGGGATGTTTGTTGGAGAGATGGATGGAGAGATAAAAAGGTAGATAGAACTAGACAAAAAGGTAGATAGATACCCAGTAACGCAAGCACCCAGCCAATCCACCCCACGCCATCGACCCACCCAAACGAGGAAAAAACGCGCCATCTCAATCGCACCAAAGTATTGTTGTTGTGCTCGCTTCTTGCAAAAACCCCCCAGATCAAGTCTTCTCTTCGAACGGACGCGTGTGTGTGTGTGTGTGGGTGCAAGCAAAAACACATACTTTCAAAAGTTCGCTCAAAAACATATCCCACGCTGCCCACCTAGTGGAAGAAGAAGAAAAACTTCCTTGATTTGAGAGGAGAGATTTCTTTCCCAGAAGCTAAAAAAAAAAAGGGGGCTGTGAAAAGAGAGAGAGAGAGAGAGAGTAAATAAATAAAAATAAATAAATAAATAACAGCTTTTGTGCACACAATTTCTTTAGAAAAAAACAACTTACTAAGTACGGACATATTCCACTGTCAGTGGCATGATGCATTCTTCTATGAAAAGGCAAGGCAATGTACCTACATATTCCTCCCACAGTCCCACAGTCCCACTCCCACAGTCCCACTCCCACCCCCATCATCACAAAACCCATACCGTACATATTCTACTCCCCCCCCTCTTCCCAAAAAATCCACCTCAAAGCCGAAACGTATCTCTATCTATCTATCTATCTCTTCCATACAGTTCAAGGAGGAGGAAGGCCTGTTTTTGCGTCTCTTTTACACGAGAGAGAGCTGCGGTATTTTTTTTAATCTATGTGACGAGTCACGACGGGGTTGAGATTGAGATTTGAGATTGAGATTTGACGGAGATTTGACGGAGATTTGACGGAGCGGAAACCTCAGCGTGAGAAGGGGTGAAGGGATGAACACGAACACAATGGAGAGGGCGGTTTCATGGGGCTGTTGCTGGTGTGTTGCAAAACAAAGGCCTAACTACCTTAAACGGGGCGCTCAAAGGGAAGGGGATATTCTGGTCCTTCACGCATGTCTCTCTCGCAGCTGATGACTATCCCTGAACCTACTTAAGAAAGCATTCAAAGCTCACATATACGGAATTACCAACGGTGTTTTGTTCGGAGCATGAACCCTCTCTCATTCTCTCCCCTTGCAACCGAATACTGTATCTTCCAAGGCAGACTTTTACCCCTCCCCTACCTTACCTACCTACCTACCTACCTACCCTACCTACACCAAAATATCTCACAAGCGCCCCCCGTCCAACAAAACTCGGTGTGACATGCTCTGCATAATCTTCCCCCTCCACCCCCTACCCCCAGATTAAGCCAAGTATCACGACACGCTCCCGTGATCATTCTTGTAGAACATTCGTAGGTAGCGACCAAGAAACAGAATGGTTGTTGGAATTTCCTTGGAATGCTACGGAAGAAGCGCCCGTGACGAGCCTGATGATGCGAGCTAGAGTATTGGATACCGTTGACAGCGACAAAGTAAGGTACGTATGTATACGGGAAAGGGATGGCGATGGCGCAACGTTCCCCCTGTCACGCCATAGAACTAGTGAGATCCAATGAAACTCCACAGTCACGTTCACTGTCACGGCTTTCTCGGTCCAATGATGATCCCGTCAAGGGCATAACAAACCAAGCGTAAGGTATTATTTAAAACAAGTCCTCCAATGGGGACTTCTCCGGTTCTGGAAACAGTTGTTGTTGTTCTTCACACCAATGCCTTGTGCTTATTCCTTACTTAACCCTCCAATCTGGGATCATTGGCTCCTATTCGCCGGTCATCTGGCAGGATCGTACAATCTCTCATGTACCTGTTCGGTAGCCCCGGCGGTTAGCAGCAACAAAGTGGTGAAGTGGTGAATGCGTTCATTTGCTTGGCTGAGATCCTAGCGTCGGTTGCGTAATCCTGCTTGGTGCGGGCGGCTATGTAGGCCGACCACACCCTTGGGCCTCGGGGTCAGCCGAGTCCGGAAGTGGGACGTTTCGATGCCGCTTTTGACGGCCGAGACGGATGCTGGTTTGGGTTATCAGATGGTCGGAGCACAGGCCTTTGATGGTCAACAATGCAAGCGGTGTGTCAGTAGAGCATACGCAGTACATGTACCGGAGCTACGTAGCAGATGTAGATGGTCAATTCAGATATATAGATAGACGGTAGACAGAGTTCCAAACCAGATAGCAACAAAATATGGTATCATAGTCGTTTCCCGTCCGTTGTAGACTCCCTTCGCACCAAAACACCAGAGCACCAGTAAAACACAAGAAATCAAAAAGCCGTCGTGGAACCCCCGCGTCAGGATATCAGACTCCCGTTTTCCATCCTTGTTCGTAAAGTTCATGCGTCCCACTTCGAGTATATCGGGAGTCCGCCAGAGGTATCAGGTAGGTTTCGGTATCGGGGAGAATATGACAAGGCCATGTAGAAGATATGGCAGTTCGTGTTGGTCATCGTGCGCTGCGCGACATAAGATCATAGGGCAAGATCCTTGGTGAAATGTGATGGTAGAGGGAATGAACATAGTTGGTGAATCGAAGCGAAGAAGGTGTGAGCACAGCTTGGTAGGAAGAGATGCGAAGAATGATTTATTCGAGTTTTCTCCGTTTGCCCTTTGGTGCAGGGTCTAGCGGAGTGACAGGGCTGCGAGTATATGTCACAGTCCTGGTCACGACCTGTCTGACACTGACGGGTCGATGACAGCCTGAGCGAGGGGATTCGTAGTATCGAGTCTTGCCTTCGAGGAACCAGTCGGCAGGAGAGAATGGCGAGCGCATAGCACTGCTCTTGGGAGAGTCGGCGGCTGGAGAGTACATGGGTGATTGAGGGATGCGAAGCCGTCGTAGTGCCGTCGGTGTTCGCGCAGAACTAGGCGGTCTGACAAATGGTGACGGGGGGACCATAGGGGCGGACGCAGACTTGTGAGGGTCGTACGTGCAGGACAAGCAACTACTACCTGCGCTGGACGGTTGAGAGGTCGGGGTTGATTTACCGGAGGATCTGTCGGAGAAGCTTGAGCTCTTGCTTGTGGCTGGGCTCGATACGGCGGGGGAGAGGGCTTTGAGGAACTCGGTGTAGGCCGTGGGAGGAGTGATGGGTGTCTTGATGTCCTCCTCTTGCTTGATAACGTCGAGAAGCCCTGCGTTAGGGCTCTTTGGTATCTCCGACGGCAAAGTAGCTGATCGAGGAGTCTTGAGAGGCGGAGGGGCAGCCTTGGGTGACCGAGGAGCATTAATCGTAGGAGTGGGAAGGGCTGGCTTGGGCGAGTCCGAAGCCATGATTGCTCGACGTGACTCTTGGGGAGAAGAGAACGTAAGGAGACAATCTGACGGCGATGCCTGCGGCGGGCAATGAGTGAGCCGTGGCAGCAGCAGGAAAAGAGAGACACAAGGGCATCGAAGGGTTTTATGAGATGGACGAGAACAGAGACCAGCACATACCTGGGATTATTATGGTGTACGGGTACTATGAGGCCAGCTCACGTTCAGGGTGGTGTGTATTTAGCTGCAAAAGTCCGGGCGGTTACAGTAGTTGAACGCGCGACGGTGGACGTTTTTCTCACACGAAATGTTTTGTTACAGCGGCGGGGGCGGTGATGCAGCGTTTTGCAAGTATAGATCTTGGTCTAACTACGTCGGGTATAGACGGGACCAGGGGATGGTACCGACGAACAGGTCAGGGCCACGAGGTACTAGTGGGAAAAAGGATGAAGGAGCACCGATCGTTGGCAGGGGAGCCGCTGTGACTGGTCGGAGGATGAAGCCAAGAGGGATGTGATTCGCGCCGTCCGTGCAGCTGGAATAAGGACGGACTGCGGCCTCGGCTTTGATTCGACCAAAGCACCCTAATGCCGTCAACATCACCCAACTCACATCAGAAGTCGTGAAACAGGGAATGAAGAGACTCTTACCAGATGGACTGGTGGTTCGCAGTGATTGACCCCGTGAATGAGTGATGGATGACTGGAAGAGGGTGGTGGGGCAAACAAAAGACACGCGTCGAAGTAGAAGCTGCTCAAGAACAGGTAATCGACGGTGGGCTTGCCCGTCTCAGCAGCTGGACGAGGAGCTGAAGCGCTACGAAGTGACTGCTCCCCGAAGAGATCTAGAGGTTACTCGTGGACCAGGTCACATCCAACAGAGGCGTTATTGAGGGATCGATGGCGGATTATATGCTGAAGATTCGAATAGCCAGCCGCCAGAATCCATCGGCCTTCTCGCGCGGCGTTGGAGTGTTGGGGAGAAGTACTCGCCAGAACGAATGGATTCGGCTCGGTTGTTGTTTTGCTACGAATAGTGGTGAGATTCCTTTTTCAGAATGCAATCTTGTTGCAAGCACAACCAACAGCGTCAAAGGCCAGGTCGGTGAGACCTCGGCGGCTCTGCGGTCCTGTCGCATGGCACCGGTAAGCAAGGTCGAATGACTGGTTGGAACCGCAACTATCTGATCGTGGGGTACAAGTCTGCAAGATCAATGTGTGGACGAATGCAGCAGAACAGCAGCCGCATCAGTAAACAATGCCCTGATTTGATGGCGGTCATCGCTGATTTCAGCTTCAGACGCTGCACAGACCAATTTTAGACTCGATAGAAATGGACATCTTTTGAAACAGGAGTTGTGTGTGTCTGATCTCGTGTAATATTCTGTTTCATCATTGGCTGGATTTAATGTTGTCTTTGCGTTTCGTGTTGGTTGTTCAAGTCATGTATATTTCTATCATTACCATTGTTGTTCAGGTATCAAATAATCTATGGTCAATGACCTGAGGTCCTGGATATGTTTACATAGTTTCTAGATTCACGTGCTTTGATACTAATTGTGCTTTTCTCATACAGTGGACACATCGTTCTATAATTCTCAAGTAAATTTCACGAGTTGCTGCTCTGCAACCCCATTCTCCCGCACAGAGTACATGCCAAAGTCACCTGTAAACTATTGCGGTGTTCGAAGCTCTCTAGTATGACGTACACGAAGATGTAAAGAAGCCCAGAAAATTTTATAGACGACCATTGGAGTTTGGTCAGTCTATAACCAATTGAAGGGCCACAAAAGTGGCCCGAGTAAAGTAGCACATTCTGGGAAGGCTGCTGATACTGGTACAGGGGCTGAGCCATTGCCATGGGGATGCGGCAGAAATCCAATTCGGTACTCACTGGATGCTCGTAAATAGGCATCAATGGGGTGTCAAACCCAAAGACAGTGACCCAACACACCGACGCATTGTTGTGTAAAAGGATTGGCCGACCATCGCTTCGGAGGTAACCGGGCGTCTACCATAAAAGCATGACACACGCTTGCAGCCCAAATCCAAAGGCTAAAGCTGCAAGAGATTATGTAGTGACATGGAAGTGACTCCTGGACAAGCAGGGCGTCCATTGATCCGGCAACATGCAGGTTTGCTTTCCTTCGACAGCTGGACTCAGCTATTGGAGATGATGTGACAGCGTACAGACGGTGCTGGTGGTTCATCAAGCGCATTAACGTCACGGTGTAGTCGAAAGCTCACCGTTGCACATTAGAAGGGATTATTGCCGATGAATAGGTAAGGTTCGCAATCATAGCATAGCATAGCATAAAATCCAACCCAAGAACACCATCAAGAAGACTACCTGAATACATAGAACTGACCAACAGTGACTGATGTCAACCTGAAACGCAACGAAAGAGTCTCGCCTAACGAGTGGTTCATTACAAGCCCATGGATAGCTTGGTTGTTCGGGTTCCTGGAGTGTTCGATCAATTTTGATGATCTTGGTACTTCTGCCGCATTTGGGTATTAGGACATCAGGGTGACGTTTTACGAAGTTCGCATCCAAAGCCCTAGCCACAGTGGAGAGCAATCCCATTTCGGTAGACAAGTTCCGGTTCTCCATCTGGAGTTAGATACCCAGTCCTTACAGATCCCGATTATGGAATAAAAGAAAATCCCCACGCAAACAATCGTACCGCGTGGACAGGATGAAGTCAAGCAGGGTAGAGTCCTCCATAGCCTGGAAATAGGTCATCCAAGGTATCCGGGTGTTTTTCTCCTAGCCTGGATGAGAATTCTGACATAGGAAAGGACCTTTGCTTTGGACTGAGAGAGCTTATACAATGGCTATTTTACAACGTAGCTGAAATGTGAAGCAGCTCCTGAAATTCTTCCTTGGATCTTCTTCTCGACTGAAAAGTATAATTGGTCCATATATGTCATTGCTTCTGCGTCGCGAAACAACTTGGCCACCTGTAATCCAGCGGAGATGAGCTGGAGAACGTTCCTGTCATCCTTGAGCGGCCTCGATTGATGCTTGGCTGCATGACGCATCTCCAGTGAATTTTCCAAGACAGTGACTAGCTGCTTTATTTGGCCGTTGTAGAGGAGGCGGGCAGGAATACGCCTCTTGGTTGCCAGCCTCTTCAGTAAATAAACCCATTCGGTCCACTCCCTGTCTGCGGGAACTCGTACTGGCCGCTTGTCCGGTTCCAGTGGAATAGGAAATTGATACTTGGCAATGAAATCAAACGCACACTGAGAAAGGCGGTCATTCACTTGAGAAAGAACGTCATCTTGCTCCTGGACATAAAGATTAGTAGGCACGTGGGGAAGCTCCCGGTCTTGTGCTGCAACTACATCCGTAGGTGGTCTTTCAAGAAATTGAGAAGGGCCATCAAATTCATCACGATTTGAAGGCCGCCTCTGTGAATGGCTCTTGCCTTCAGATCGGGGTCTACTGCCTGATCCCCGTAAGAGAGTGGAATCTCTGACGAATTCCGAAGACCCTCGGGAACTTTGGGACTCGGCTTCCCAAGCATAGCCGTCAGGTGAGGTCCGCAGCCTAGGTTCAGGGTCCGGGAGGCTTTGCCCAGGCATTGGAACGGGCCCTAACCCTATGGATCCGTAATTGACACTGCTGGGTGCAGGCCACTGTGAACGCTGTGACATGGAAGTCTCCAACCGTGGACCAGTGCCTCCTCGGCCGAGGCTTATGTATGGGCTAGGAACCTCATGTATTGGTAGACAGGTAGTAGCAGACGAGCCGAACATGGGCATCGTGGTAGGGCGGCCACTGGAGTATGGTTGATCAGGTGAATGGGAAGAACTAGGGATTCCCATGTCAGGGAGTGATTAGAGACTCAGGCACGGTACGCCTACCTTTGAGACCCTACGCAGTATTGTCCCGATGGGATTGGGCTTGAAGCTGGTGGCACAAAGCCCAACGCATCAGGACGTGGAGCGCTTCAGGTGCGTCAGCAAGATTTGCCTAGTTGGCTCAAAGCGTCTGAAGGAGTAATGACCTGCTGGGAAAGCCGCGAGAGGCAGCGCGGGTGGTAGGCATGGAGATGCCTCGATCAGGTCCTGAAGCGAGGAAAGGATCGAATGGGTAGCCACCTCGGTGAGACATACTGAGCGGACAGATAATCGAAGTCATGAGGAGAGACAGGCCCTGATGTTATGGGAAATATACAATCCCAGTAGACCTTGGAAACAGTAGGAATTGAGGGACACACCTCGAAGAAACGGGACACTGACTATTAATCTCTATTTCTGAACTGATCGCCGGTCCTTTTACTCAAAACGTCCCCAGTGTGAGAGCAGATCCTGACGCCCGATGCAGAATAACGCGAACGGTTGTTGGAGCATCGTAATATGACTTAATGATTGAAATTCCAAGGATCCTACTACGTAGCACTACGTAGTAATACCTAGTAGTCGAAGATGCCCCTGGCTCGCGGTGATCGTCCCGATGAGCGTACTGTGTACTGTACTGAATTCTTAGGTGTGATGAGTTGGCAAACATGACCGAACCCGGGGAAGAACCCTGTCACCGCTCAATGCCATGCACTGTCGACACCTGGCGTCCAGTTAACACTGGGGCGTAGCTCAAGATTCCTCGATTCCTACGTCACACAGGGTTCGCTGACGACTTCTTGCATTGCTCGATCAATATTAACCATGCCCGCATAGCATGGGCGTACACACAACAGAGTCTAGGGCGTATCACAGTGCAGTGTCTTCAACATGTGCGCTTGAAGGCCGGAAGCTTGTCGAGTCGCCAGAGATTCCCGTGTATTGCCCGGAGGGATTCAAGAGCCAAGAGCCAAGATCCTTGATTGGGCATTAACGGGGCGTCGAATGAGGATGGGGAGGAGGACAAGGTCCGAGTGGTCACAGGGTCGCTTGAGCAGTCGGGACAATACTACTGTGTACCACTTTACACGTGCTTCTCGCGGAGTATTACCCTTAGGTAGGTAGGTGTACCGTATAGAGCAAAGGTCCCTAGACGTCTGACACCTGTAGACTGTAGTCGAGCTTCAGTACTGTGGTAGTTGCAGCCAAAACAGGTTGTTATGCCCATAATGCCTTTTTTTAGCCAGAGTATGTCGCAGCCAAGCCGCAGGAATGATATCACTGAGCGTAAGGGAGGTGTTCATGATTGCAGACTGCAGAGTATCTACGGAACGTACTGTATCTAATAAATGTAAGGCTTGCCGATCTTCCGTATTTGATCATTTCGCTGGTAATGTGGTGATGCTTCGAAAAACAGCTTCAAGAATCATACCCAATCACTGTGCTCTGTTCAGGGGCTTCTTGGTACAGCAACTTCTTGGCGCCCGTGTCTCCCACTGTCTACTCTGTACTCCACGCAGTAAAATATCTGTTTGGTCGCCCTGTAAATTGCGGCGTCGTAAAAACCATACGCATGGCTGATGACCACATTGCAGGCACTCCCGGACAGGACCGAAATCCAATACTGACCCCACATATTAAAGTACGTGAGTACATACTGATAGAAAGCAGAGTTACTCCGTAGTATCTGGGCAGGTACCTAGGTACCTTGGGCGAATAAGATCGTCGCTGTCAGGCAACCTAAAGCCGCTGGGTAAAGAGGGCCCAAGGTTTCCTGAAAATTACAACTGTCTCACGTCTGTTTGTCGAAGCAAGCGCCGCGCAGCGTGCTTTGGCTGCGCACCTACAGTAGGGCAAGTGATCGTGAACTGGAAGAAGACTAGAGCTCCTTTCTTAACACCAATTCCATTCCTGTTGGCTCTGTTGATGGCGGGATGAATCGCTAAACGGCATGTACATATCATGCCTCGCATGCTCACCGCTATCAGCTGACATCGCTCCGAGAGCCCAATCGTCAACCTCATCATATTAATAGCAAAATAAGCCATTAACAGCCGTTTTTGGTGCTGGATGCTCAATCCTTTCTGCCTCACGCCATTGTCTGAGTCGATGAGTGTGCGGGGAGCTACTGCGACGGACACATGGTTGAATCCTCCTTTTCTTTTCGAGCAAATTCATTCACACTGCGTTCATATCAGCAGTACATGATCTCGCACCTTGTCATTGCTCCGTCCTTGCAGCTTATACGTAACCATCATAGGATAAGGCAATGCTTTCGTCTGTACCCTGCAGGCGTTCTAAAGGTCGTTTTATCTTGTATTCATCAACTTAGCAAGCTTCCCTCACTTTCGCCATGGCATTCTGTTATGGCTTGAGACCAGTTCTACCGCCAAAGAGGTACTTCAAAAAAATTTCTACTAATTAGAGATCTATGACGGGCTTGGCTCGCCGTGTCCCTATCAGTAAAACGAGACAGCAGAATACTAAGATTCCCACTTTACCAGATCATTTTATCTCGTCCACCTGAATGTCGTTGACCACGTCCTCCATCTTTGTCTGGCTACGACTGAATTATGGGTTAGACTAATCATCGCCAACGTGTTGAATTTGTGACTCGACAGTCTTCGGCATAAGAACTCTTTGATGGCTATGCGATGATCAAGGTCCCTTTTGTAAGTCCGACAGTGATGATACCAGGCGCTGCACCAAAAGTACCCCAGAATGCCATGAATCCGCCCACCTAAAGTGTGCTTTGCTATGCGAAGTCTGAGAAGCACATGTGTACATACAAGGCCAGCAACTTTGACTACAAGATGTTTACTGATCGCGAGAACAGCACAAGGGCACTTTGCCAACAGTCTTTCTTATATAAAGGGAAAAAGGCCACCAGTCGTAAAAATAGTCGACCTCCGAACCTCGTTCCCAAAACAAGATTTGGTCTGTCTCAAGAAAAAAGCATCAAAATCCGTGGTATGAAGCACGTCACAAAAAGCAAGAAAATAGGTACCACTGTACGAGTAGCCATTCAATATAGTCCGAGACATCCTGAACTTCTATCTACAGCATACACTTCACGAATCATGCCGCGAAAAAATTGTCTAGCGTACGAAAACATTTGCAACAAAAGAGGCATTCTGAGAAGAAGATGAATCAAGCCAAAGCCAATCCAATAAACAAATGAAGAGATGCATTCACTGAATGAATACTGAGATGAATTGCTGATGCCTGCTATTGTTTCGCAATCCAAGAAACTGAACTTGAAAATTCATCTACCTTGCCAAAGCCACCTGCAATCATATTACTCTTTTACTAGAGTAGTCTTTGCCTCGATCCCACCTCCAAGCCCTTTCGGTAGTATCTCCGATTAGAATACAATGTCATCCCCAATGGCTCAAATAGCGACACCATCCAACCACGACCATACCAACAATCCTCCAGTCAACGACCCCTCTTCAGATATCCTAAGCCGACCCATCTCACGGGAAGTTAAGATCCCCTTCTTCATCTACCTCGTAAAATACGACGTCAAGAAACACAGCCGCTACATGACATCCTATGACGTTGTTAAAGCGTACCCCACCGTGCAACAAGCAAACCAAAAAGCCATCCGTGTAATGAAAAAACTAGACTCCGAGGAACAGAAACGTTCTTATAACGAAAGAGGGTGTGTGTACCTCTACGCCGAAAAGGAGGACGGTCGTATCGTCCAGGTCGTAGTCAAACGGATGAGGGTGAGATGGCCAGGGGAGGAGTCGGAGGAATGGGATTCGGAGGAAGGCGAGGGAGGCGAGGAAGGCGAGGAAAGGGAGGAGTCGGAGGAAGCGGATCTTTCGTCGTTCGAAGAAAACCTAAAGGCCGGAAGAGATGAAAATAAGGAAAGCAGATAAGCAGAAGGGTATGCACTGATAATGAGCATGAGCTACCGAGTATGGAAAGGGGAGTACAGGATGACGGCTGATGGCAGAACAGGCCAAGGATCTGTGCAGGCGTTCTGGTCATGATGTCCGCTGAGCCCCGTCCAAGCGACCCTTCACCTCTGGCCTTTGAGGATTTGTATAACCACGTTTTCGGTTTACTGAACAAAAATTGGCTACCAATGGATCTAGTCACCCAAAGCTTCCTTCATTATACTTTCTGTGGCTTCATACATCAACGATAATTTGTCTGACTGATACTGCCGCATCCATAAAGTATAAACCGACAGCTCTCTACACTTCCATGACGTTGTTGCAAGAGCTCGAGAGCATCCCACTCGTTGGATTGCTAGACGCCCACCGCAGTTTCTCTTAACCTACCCCTTCCTACCTACGGCGATGCAACCCACAACACGAACTACAGCGGACTCATCGACTCACAAGCGTGTTCACAGTAGCACAGCAGAGGCTAAGAAGCGGACCCAAGATCTTTCAACCCCCAGCCAACTCCTCTCCATGGATCTACGTCGTAACGTTGGTTACTGGCGGTGGCGGCGAACCCTCGGAGCACCCACCACGCTCCGTATATGTAAGCCTCCAAGACGCGAATGGGAAAGGCCTTGAAACTGCTACGGGACGCGGGAGTAGAAGATGGGTACTTTGAACATGATTCCAGCGAGGATTCTGATGACTGTATGGAATACCGAGCTTGTAATCGTTCGAGCGAGACTTTTATTCATGTTGATGTTGTACGGCTGGAGCCAAAGCCGGGGGATCGGAGTTCTTGAAAGGTACACTTGAGGTAAAAGAGGAAGAGTACGGACGTCAAAATAATATTAGGATAGTGCTATACTTAACTAGTAGACTACGAGATTAGTGACAGGGGTTAACTACGGATCGACCTCTCAAGGAAGTTGACGGTCTAGGCATCCGATATTGAGGACTTGGTTGACTACAGAATAAGATACAGGCATCACTCAAGTAAAATATCCAGATGTCAGTCTTAGGCTCAGCACCACCGACGCAACCAAATCACAAGCGCTCTCACAGTAACGCAGCGGAACTCCCTCCTCCCAAAGTACCAAAGTTTGTTTTGAAGACCAAAGCCTACTTAGCCCCTTCGCATATCTATGTCGTAGATACACAGACTAAGACCATTGGTGCTTACGCAACGTACGAAGATGCAGAGCGAAAAGCATTGGCTCTTCAGAGAATCTCAGACGAAGAGAAATTCGAAACTTCTCGTGATAATGGGTGTAACGTCGTTAGCGCAGAGGATGACGAAAGTGATCGCTATAAAATCAGGATTAAGCCGATGGAGTTGAGACCGCCTAGGTCGGAGGAAACTCCTGACGATGAGGAGGGTGAGGAGGATGAGGATGGTGAGGAAGGGGAGGAAGAAGAGGACGAGGACAAAGGGGAGGACGAAAGCGATGAGGGAAGTTTCGAAGCAGAGGATCCATACGCGGCCATCAAAGCAGCGCAGCAGAAATTCGGAGGGGTCTTGAAGATGTGTAAAGGAGCTGGCTGTGGGGAGCCGTTATGTTTCAGCTGTTGGCCGCAAAGGGAGAAAGACTGGGAAAATTTCCGTCCAGTTTCTTGAGTGATACTACGGCTTCCAATTTGACAGATGTGCATCACTATCAAAACATAGGATTACTGTGGAATAGTAGAGATGAGATTGAGAGTTTGTTCAGACGTACTGATTAAATCTTAGGTATCAGGTATTAGGTATGCAGTGCTCTCTCTTCACCTCAGGACCTCAGACGTCTGCAGAGCTTACCCGAAGGGGGTGAGCTGCCGCGGCTTACCCGGAAACGTCTAGTCAGGCTAACCCGAAGAGGCTTGGTTGCTAAAACACGTCTGAGGTTCTGAGGCAAGCAACAACAGGTACTCCCATCTTGATTCTATTCTACCCCCAGTTCATCTAGATCCTCGAAAGGCAAGACCACCTTCAATGTCAAGGCCAACAGCTCTGCCCGGACACAAACGCGCCCACAGTAAAACAGCAGAGTTGCCCCCTCTCAAAAGACCCCAACATGCTCCACTACCCACAGCCGAAGCAACGGATGTTCTGAATATCTCTCAACCTAGCTTTAAACACATCTATGTCGTGAAGACTGAAGAATGGAACGTCAAAGCAGAAGATTCATACCATGATACGTTATGCGCATATGTATCGCTTCAAGACGCCAACTGGAAAGCCCTCGAGGTGCAAAAGAACCGCGATGAGGAATGGAGTGAGACTTATGATGAAGAGGGATGCATCAGCCTTTATGCAGAGGATACATATGGATCTACTTTTGAGATCACCGTTGAGACCATGAAATTGCACGAACCAGGGTCCGTGGAAGAGCCCGAAGAACTACGGCTAGATAGCGAGGAGGACGAGGAAGACGAAGAAGGGGAGGATGCAAGCGATGAGGGGATGTCTGAAGAAGAGGATCAATACGCGAATCTCGGAGCAAGACGGCGAGGTGCATGGCAGAGAGGTGCAGCGTGGGGGCAGAATTGTGGGGGGTGCGGCTGCGGGGACTCTTTTTGTGACAGTTGTTGTTTGCCGTAGCTGGAGGAAGAACGGAAAATTCTGGTTACATTCATATATCTCCTATAGTTATGTATTTCTTCAGGAGAGAAGTCAGCTTTTATGGACTTCCGAGACGATACGGAGCCTGCAGACTTACTGAACTCTCGCCATGGGGTGGAGGAGATTTCAGATCCCGCCTGTCGGTTATTAAATCGACCTCCTGGATATCTCACTTTCTGCCTCTACGCCTGGCCCGTCGTCTTCCCCGGTACATGGCTAAGATACTTTGCCCAAGAAGATGTGGTCAGTCACGATACAGCGATTGTTTCTTTTCTTCATCTGCAAACAAACCTTTCTGCAATTCTTCCTCGCCGTCATGTTCTCCTCTTTGGTTTAAGATTCAGAGCCATTACATCTTGTCTCCTAGAACTCGCTGTGATTCTCACCTGCGTTGTCAGATCTCAAGTCTTTCGGTCGTCCTCATCCCATGCCCTATGTTCCACCCAGATAAGGCTACAACCCCTTCCAACAACCAACACCCCTCCCGCCCCTCTCCGTCCAAACAAGGCGCGCTTCATACTTCATCCTCCCAAAACCAAAAGCCCATCCCATCCATACCCAAGCTATTTTGCAACATCACAGCACACCAGCGCTTTTTGGCTAAATCATAAAAAAAAAGCAAAAGTGTTCACTATCCCGATGGTGGATAACCACCAACGGGATGCTAGTCACTGCCTACTACATGCCGCTGAACTTCTCACACAGCCTCGAAGGTGTTTCGTCATCATCGAGATTATTAAACTTAGACTACAGCACCGCGAACAGCCATGGGGTGTCATCCCGTCGAAATGGTTGCTTGGTCCAGGAATCGAACCATGGACCTCGACTCGAAATGGTGAATTTGTTGATCTTAGTGACTGAGCTAACGTACCTATATTGTTAGTGAGAAAGAAGGTGTTATTCTGATATATATATCCAAAAAAGCTAGCCGAGTGAAACCAGCAACACCAACGCACACCCACCCACAGCCAGAAACCCAGAACGAGACATAGGGAGGCGTTGCCATTGGAAGCTGTGGGCGCAGAGTAGGGGGGGTAAATATTGCAATGGGCCTTCCACGTCTCCTTCCACGGAAAAGGGGCTAGTGAGATGTGACAAAGAGCCAATCAACCCAGCACCGCCCATCAAAACTCCATTAGTTCTTCGATGATACCATCCATTGCACTACGAGAAATCGGTAATCTACGCATCAAACAATTCGCCCTGCCGCTACTCGTATCAACCCTGAAGCTCATTCATTCTTTAGAGAAATTAAAGCAAACCAGCGCAACCATCTCCACAACATTTGAACACCTCAACCCCCAAAACCGTCAAGCACATCACTATACTCCCTCCCCCCCCCCAAATCCCGCCCACCCCTTGATTCTTCCTCAACATCCCACCCACCCACCCCCTCTCTCTCTCATCCTCGCCCAATCAACCCCCCTCAACACCTTCTTCCTCCCCTGTATCCACACCTCCCCCCATCTGCCAAAAGACTCTAAACATTCGATAATCTCGCTACTCCCACCTGACCCTATCCGTCCCTCGCCGTACCCAATTCCTCAAAAAAGGTTTCCCTGCCTCGAGATTTGAAAGGGGCGAAATGGGCAATGTTGATGGCTTTGAGTGCGAGTAGGGCGGTAGTCTGGCTGATCATGGTGCTTGTACGTGTATAAACATTGTCAGGTTCCTTCAGGAGGCATTATGAAAAGATCGGTGCAAGATATGCTGTTCTATCTAGCAGTCAAAGGGCACTCGGGCGCGATTTTTTTAATTTAGATATTTGATGTTGTGAGCAACGACTAAAAATAATTAATTAGATCTATGAGCTAATCTATGTGCTTGTGGAAGCCTCCTTCTCTAGAAAGTGTATGGGAGAATGCCGCCTTTGGAAGGTATTGAAGAAAGAAAAAGCCAACGTGATCTAGGTACAAAAGAAAAAGAATTAGAAACGCTTTTCGCATTACATTCGACCTATCTTCACTTGTTTGTTAATCTTGTCTCGTCCGAAAACCCCCTTTCCCAGAGGGGTGAGTCAATCTAATAATCCAGTAGTGCGGACGCACCGGGCTCGCTGGACACGTAAAGCACATCATGGTCATCTGTAAACCCATTAAACTTCGTGGCCGAGCACTTCGTGTACGCCCCCATCTCCTCAAAATATAACCAATCGCCAACGTCCAGCAAGCCTCTGAGCGTACAGTTTTCCGAGATCAAATCGATTCCGTCACATGAAGGGCCCCAGATGGAGTACTCCGTGAGACACGTGTTCCTGTCCCCGCCCTGCTTGCGCAGGATACGAGGAGCTGGCTGCTGGTGATCAAAAATAATACTAGAAAAGTTACCGTAGACACCGTCGTTGAGGTAGAGCATGTAAGACGTCGTTCTGGTTGCTGGATCTTGAATGTCGCGACGAGCAATGACGTTGCATGCAAGGGTAAAGGCTGAAGCGACGTAGTAGCGGCCGGGTTCGCCGATGATGCGGACGCTCGAAGGGAAATGCTCATCAAGAGCTTCGCTGAGAACGGATGCCATTTCTTCGAAGGTGTCACCAGAGAAGCCGCCGCCCACGTCGAGAGTTTTGAGGTCGAAGCCGATTTCGGCGGCTTGGTCAAAGACAGTGTGGGAGTCTTGGACCGCTTTAGCAAAGCATTGTGGGTCGGAAGCTCCCGATCCCACGTGGAAGCTGACGCCGACTACATTCAGATCTAGCTCTTTTGCCAACTCCAAAAGGCCCTTGGTGCTGTCCATAGACGCCCCAAATTTGAGGCTTAGGCGACACAAGCTGGAGGAATCGTCTGTCAAGATACGCAGGAACAATTCTGCTTCTGGAAACAATGCCTTGATCTTATATAGCTCATCTGAGTTGTCAAAAGTCATCTGCTTCACCCCTTGGTGAGCGGCGTAACGAATATAGGACTTGGTCTTGCAGGGCTGAGCGTAGATGATTCTAGATGGGTCGACGCCAATGCTGAGGACTTGTTCAATCTCTGCTTTGGATGCACAATCGAATCCAGTGCCCAGTCCGGCCAGTAGGCGGAGGACTTCAGGATCTGGGTTGCATTTGACAGCTGTTGAGTCTCAGTAACACGTCACCACAAGCGGGCGGAGCAATAACATACCGTAGTGTGGTCTGACCCGCTTCAAGTTCATCTTCCAGCGCAGATGCTGGCGGTAGACCTCACCCATGTCCGCCACAAAAAAAGCATCTTCCTCCCCTGCCTCACAGGCATCTGTATCGATGCTTTCGATACGCTTTTTCAGAGCATCCTTCGTGATAAGTCTTCCATATCCTGCACTACTATATCGGTTTTCATTGGTACTATTACCATTCAATGATATAATGGTTGGTGCATATTGTTCAGTAATAGTGGTTGCCGATGGTGCCATGAGCATGCACAATGCAGAAGGCAGGTGTAAATTTGTTTTTGGGGATCGAAAGTCGTGTTAGGGAGGTTCGAAGATGACAGTGCCGAGGCTTGCACGGCGAGGCCTCCTAGACTCTTCCTCAGGAAGAGGAAGACCCTTGAAAGACGTCCTATGCGGCAGCTGAGGTTGTGGAAACGAGAGGGGAGGGGTTGGAGGTTGGTCAAGCAGTCGATCCTTTGGCTGGGGAATGGCGTTCAGCAGGGGGCGGTAGGTCGTTGAAGATGTCTCGGTGTGGGCGTGTGGACGGATCTTGAAGAGAGAACTGTGTCAAGGCTGGTGGAGCCGTGTTGAAATGGACACCTCTGAAAAGACCAAAGGCAGTCTAGGTTATAATGAGGCAGAAATCTAATTTTTAGGTTGTGTCAGTCAAGAGGTTTACACATAAGGGCCTTAGACGGGTGAAAGCCTAGAGGGGGCAATATAGACCGCAATATGAACTTACCTATCTCCAACGCGGTGATGCTTCTCTTGGGGATGGCGGATGGATGTGAAGATGTCCCTGTTGACAAAATGAAGGTTGCCGGTGATAGATTGAAGATGTGAAAGTGGTGATGAAGGTGATGTTATTGTTAATTTTGTTCTTGGTTTTATATTAACTATTACATTAGTGTGCGCGAATTCCGAGTTATGCCCTGACAAGTCCTGACTACTGACCGCATTTTTGCAAATTCTGCCCACCAAAAGGGCAATGAATTTTAGAGTTTGCCCTACGGAGTACAAAGGCTGCAAATGCACAACACCGCCCCTGATTCAGATGCAATGACTGCATCAACCAACCTGCAGTCACGTCTTATGGGTTGCATAAACTCCCGCTCTTTCAAGAAACCGTCCTATCTCCTTCCGAGGAAGACATCTCTATATCTATCTATACTTTCTGTCCAATCTTGCTATATTCATGATCCATGTGCCAGACCTTGCTACCCACCTACCTAGCGGAGTCTTTGCAACCGAGTATCACAAATCTAGACCTAAGCGACAGGGTAAACTGACCGCATACCGATATGCCTTAATGGGGTTCCGTCTAGGAAGATGGTATTTTTCTTGTTTTCTCTGCTTGCTTCGATGTGTGAGCGTTTTGTGACCTTGATGGAATGTTCTCAAGCGATATTGTATTGCGAAAGATATATATCTCCACATTCTCCAATTCTTGCCCGACGGCAGTTCGATGCCGGTCTGGCAGTGGAAATCTTACTTCGCTAGTGACTTGAAACCCAGCATCATTCATCATATCGAAGAAGACATTTTCGCTAGAATGACGAAATTTCATCGAGACGACGATAGACGCCCATGGAGATTTTTGATTCAATGCATGGAGGGTTTTTACAAGAGCAGGAATACTATCTGAGTTGTATGTGCAATCAGAAACCAGGAATAGATGGTATCGCCCTTGAGCCACAGCAATTGGAAGACCGTCATCCCAGTTCATGGTTGCCTTAGAGAGCTTCGACCCGGAGGCTGGTCGTGCTTGAGCAATGTTGCAATCTAGAATTTCCATCGCCTCTGGTAGATCTGTGAGGAGGACATGGCAATTGTGATATAGCTGGGCAAACCCTATGCCAACGATCCCACACCCGCTTCCCAGTTCGAGCACTTCAAGGTAACCTGGCCCAGAAGCGCCAAACAGCTCGTTGAGTGGCAGAAGCAATTCGTCGTCAGGATTTTGACGGAAGCTTCTCAGGTAGGCAAGCAATGCAACGCCAGCATCCCTGGTGCAATGAGTAATTGTAAATGGCTCAGGCGACTTACCTACCAGACATGGCGAGCAATGCTCTCTCCAGGATCTTCAAATATGCTCAACATGCTATCCGATGTCAAGTTCAATCGCCTCTCAATTCGCTTGCCAGCCTCAAAGTTTAGGCCTATTCCAAAACTCTCACTCCATGCGGTCAATACATCGGGAAAGTTCCTCAGCAAAGGAGTATCTGCCAGAGTTTTGCTAGGAGTAATGTGCAGTTGCACAGGCCATTGAAAATTTAAAGGGATCCGTTCCACTATGATCCACAGTGTTCGCATACCCGAAGTCCACATTAAATCCTTTTGCACAAACAGTCTCGTAGATTTCTGGCCTGATGGGAAGAGTTCCGCATCAAGCGCGAGATCACCTTGGAAGAAATCATCCCCAAGATCATTCGTGATTGTAATCAGGCTTCTTACAGTCACATGGTTAGTGCTTGTAATTTGGATCTTTGGTGGCTTTAGGAAGCGAATGTAATGAACCATTGTAGACAGATGAAATGTGGATGTTGTAGAAGATACCTAACTGTAAATTGGCTCGTCAGTCCACTAAGGCGCCCCTAAGGCTGAACTTACAACCTTTCAGCATGACAGATTTATCTACTATCGTCGATCAGCTCTCAGCAAAGCTTCAAACCCATGATTACAAAGCAGCCCTTGAATAGTTATACTATTGATTGAAGAGGTGGGGCCTGAACTGAGCAGTCTCCCACGACCCAATACGACCACATACTCCCAATCATGCGCCGTAACGACCCACGTATCCGCCAGACCATCAACCAGATCTCTCAGAACCTCGAGTCCGCCAATCTCTCCACCCAGGCCTCCCTTTTCACCTTCTCTCAAAGATACCTTTCCCCATGCCTCGCCTCGTTCCAGTCCTGCCTCGAAGCCTCATGCCAACCTTGCTTCACCGCGCGCGATGAACAGCGCCGACCTCATCGCAGTGCGCGGCGTGGGCGCGAGGGTTTCGGTTTTGATTTCTACGATAACTGGGAAGAGGATGAAGCAGAATGGGGCCATGATGAACTCGACCGATTGCTAGCCGAGAGTGATGAGCAGCCAGGGAAACATGGGGGTATGAGTTATGGGTCACGGGGCGTTAGGAGGAAAAGCTTTAGTCTCCCGAAGGATGGTGGGGGAGATCCGACCGTCGTCCCGAGCTCGTCGATGTTTGGGTTCTTGGAGGGATTACCGTGGAAGTTTGGATCTAGGGGAGTGAGGTATCGACCTTCGGCTGCGGATTTGCAGGAGAACGTTGGGCGGAAGAGGGGGGAAGATGAATTACTGGTAGAGGAAAGTGAGGAGAGCGGTCCTGATGCGGGTCGTGGGAGGCATGGAAGGAAAAGAAGTGGGACGGTTACGTCAAGGTCTACAAACAACTCCCTGAGTTCAAGAGGAGACCTCTTTCCTAGCGAGGACGAGGATGACGCGGTTCCAATTGACGACGAATTCGCTATTATGTTAGGAAGAAGAAATACAGGAACGACACCTGACGACCATAGCAGCCGAAAGAACAGAAAGCAAAGGCCCGACGGTTCTCGAGCATCTACAAAGACAGCTTCATCTCGAGACACCAAGAGTACAAAGAACGATAGACGAGGTAACTCTACTTCTAGTGGAAAAGAGCCACACGTTACCGAAACAGCCGAAGTCGAAGACGAAGTACCGACGCTCAACGACCTGAAGGAAGAGGAGGAGCGCGTACGTGGGGAGGAGGAAGCAGAGGTGGAGCGAAGAAGACGAGCTGCGCAGCAGTTGGCCCTCCAGCGGGGGATGGCTAGTACAGAGAATGAGGCCGGCGAGGCCGAGGAGCCGCCAATGATTCAAGGGGAAGAAGCCCGGAGTGTCCCTGCCAATGAAGCAACTTCAAACGAGCCCCCTCATGCCGAGCCAAAATCTGAGGCCCTTACTCCTGACACCAAACCCACTGAGCCTCTTCCGCCGTCCACAACTGGTTCGGATCTTGAGCCCAAACCTCCTGTACCCCAAGCTTGAAAAGATCAAATCTTCTTCGCATGATATATGGCGCGGATGACGACTTGACGACTTGACGATACAATAATCTGGACTACATTTAATAGGTACAGTGGTATGATTATTACGATATCAAAAAGACCATTAGTCCTTCTCCCCATTAATCTAGAAGCATTTAGAGGTGTCATATGTACACTTCAGACGTCGGCTACCTTCAGCTCGTAATCAGGATATTGTATGAATATGAGCCGCGTGCTATATACAAGAGATGTCTGAATTGATTTACGACAAGTACTTCTCAAACCACTCGATTCCTTGTTTGCACGAATCATCCATGGCCTTTTTGTCCTTCTCGCTACTCCAATCGCTTCTCAGTGCAAACCCGTGGACCTGGTCTTCATAGATCTATCCGTTCAAGTCAGCCAAACGCTCCATACGGCCGGCGAACGAGGAGCAGAAAAGGAGCGTACCCTGATCTCATGGGGAACATCTGTTTTCTTCGCCAAGCAGTCTTGAATCTTCCCGACACTGGCCACATCCAACAGACTATCCTTTGTCCCCAGCGCCAAGCTCAATGGCTTCGTGACGGGATCAAAGTCTCCCGGAATAGCCACCAAGCTGGGATGGCAGGCATACGCCGCGTCCACACCGCCAACACTGCTCCCAGACCCATCCTTCGATTGCCCATGCGCTTCAAGGATCGCGTATCGGCCGCCCCAGCAGAACCCGATGGCGCCGATTTTGTTGGTCCCTGGAGTCATACGGATAGCGTTGATGAAGCCATCGATGATCGGCTTCGAAACAGCCTCGCGGTGCTTGACGAGCCAAGGCCCCAGAGTAGCAGGAATGAGAACGGCGTTCTTGGCTTTGTCGGCCACGCCTAATTTAGCTTGCTCCTTCAACGGGGGCTCGATATTTTGCAGGAAGGAAATCGGCAGGGAGTCGCCTTCGTGCACATCGGGGATGTAGGTGTAGAAGCCTGCTTTGGCGTACTCATCTGCCAAAAGGCGGACGTTGGTGAACTCCCATCCGAAGACTTGTGGCAAGAGGGGTTAGTGGGGTATATATATGCAGAAGTGGAATATGGGGTCTTTTACTGTCAACGATGAAAACGATTGACTTGGCGTTGGAGTCGTTTTTCGGGGCAGAGACATAACATTGAAGGCCACCGATTGTTTCCACACGGCCGGTTGGCTTGCCGTCGTGGACAGCGCCACTTAGACAACACGAGCTCATGCCCACATGTCCAGACATTCTGATTGGTTTTATGTACAGATAGATGAGTACCAAATGTAAGATGCAGATATCTCGATGAGAGAACGAAAAAGTTTCAAAGATTTCCAACCAGCGCAAACCACAGTACACATGCACATTATTGTCCCTTTCATCCCCCCACCATTGGGGTATGACGTCTGGACATCTAGGCCATCAGTAGCGCACTATCCCTTGTGTCCGGAGGGCAGTAGGAGATTCACTCTTCCATAAGGTACCTAACGGAACTGTTGTAGATGGAGTTGAAATGCTTTCTGTCTAACGTCTACTGTATCATTTCTGATATCTTATCGCGCATCTTCAAATCATATTCGATTTGCTTTCTGAAGCCCTCCATAACCTTGTGCGTTCGTACATATATGTTCGTTCCGGTGTTTTAATCAGGTCTCTCTTTGTATTCCAAACTACTACCAAGCTCTCGCAGCACCATCACCATCCCATCCCATCCCATCCCCTCGTGCCCTCCGATCAGATTCTCGAAAAGTCGCGTCATGATGTCATCCCGCAATCTTGACGGAAGCGAGGCGGATGAAAGCAGTTAGCGGCCGCGGCATTCTCGGAGTGACTGCAATATTGGAACGACGTTCTGGTCAATAATCAACAGGGGAAAAAGGTGACTTCAGCGTTAAGCAGGTCTCTTATCCGACTGGGCATCATATTCTTGATGATGTCAAAGATGCCTTGAAATGGTTGCGACGTTGCTGGAAGGGCATGACTACATGCAACGCGTAGGCATGGAACCCTTCATTTCTTGTCTCGAATTTTCCTTTAGATTTTAGTGCTTTTTCCGTAAAAGATCATAGCCATGACTATCTCTATTCTCGTCACAGGCGGCACAGGTTTCGTGGGCCGCGCGATCGTTGACACCGCAAAAGAAAAGCACCCCGGATGGGCAATCACTGTGGTGGATTTAGAAAAGCCCTTGCAGCCCAAATCAGACATCCGACATGTAAGAGGAGATATTACGAATGCCGCTGAAGTGCGTCGAATAGTAGAGCAGATAAAACCGGATGTCATTGTTCACACCGCTGGAATAGTCCCTGAGCTGGCAGATCGATACAAGAGAAGACAGAGAGAGCTCGTTTGGAATACAAACGTCAATGGAACGAAGAATGTCCTCGATGCAGCGAGGACAAACGGCGTTGAGGCTGTCGTGTGGACTGGTAGTTGTACCGCCGTGACAGACGATATGAGATATCAGTACCCAAATATTGACGAGACATGCCCAACGTCAAGTCACTCTTTAATATACGGGGAGTCGAAGGTAAGTATACGCCTCTCAATGCATCGACAAAAACCAGCTGAGCCCCGCAAAAGGCAGTTGCCGAAGCGCTGGTCCTTGAGGCGAATGACGAGAAGCTCGCCACCTGCTCCATAAGACCTTCAGCCCTGTTTGGGCCGGGGGACCACCAACTCGTTCCCTCGGTTCACGCCTGCATCGCGAAGTGGGAAACCCCCTTCGTCGTTGGCGACGCCGAGAATTTGTGGGATGTCACATACGTTGGAAACATCGCAGTTGCCCACGTCCTAGCCATTGAGAACATGCTGTCTTCAAAAACCGCTGCTGGGGAGGCTTTCTTCATCTCCAACGAATCACCAATTACCTTCCGCGACTTTTGTCTAGCCGTCTGGCGAGAATTCGACCACTACCCACCCTTCGAGGTTCAACTCCCCGAGGCCCTTGCCGCATCCGTTGGGTACGTAGCGGAGTGGATAACATGGCTTACCGGAACCCAGACGACGATAAGTAGCGCCAGTGTGAAGGACGCTTGCTCAGTCAGATATTGCACCGGCCAGAAAGCGCGGAAAATCCTGGGCTATAAGCCCCGTGTTGGTCTCGAGGAAGGAATCCGGATCAGCTGCGCCGAGTATGCCGAGCGTCTGAAAGCTAGGGCTGAGGAGCCAAAGCCCAGCTCAGCACGTTTTGGAGCGTTACCAATACAGAGTAATACGCTCAAAGCCCCCAGAGCGTAGATAAACGCCGTGTATAACACAATAAAGAAATAACTATAACGGTAAGCGCCCTTTTCCCCAACCAATAAGAAAATCTGTGTCTATGGACCCTTTATTCACCTTCAAACAACAAAATAAGCTCTTACCTTTCACTAATCAACGCACAGCAGTTATAGTCTCCTCGAACGGCCATAACAAATTCTATCCCCCCCTCACGAGAAAGAGGCACGGGTTCGCGAAAAACAATAACAAATTAATCAAATAGCTTTAATGACGAAGTCGACCAGAGGATGTACACTTTAACCCACTCCACGACGGGAAGTGGAACCTCCTTTTGGCTTTTGGTTTGGGAACGGATTTCGAGGTTTTGGCATTCTGGGCTTTTTGGTGATATTTGTTGATGTAGAGCGTTAGTGTTACTGTTAACAGTTGTCACTGGAGCGGGGGTAGGGAGTTTATTGGGCGGTTATCCCCAGGGTTTAGGGGAGCTTGCGATGGATGGGCATGAGGGAGATGGATCGGTATTGGGATGAGTAGTTCAGGAAGGCGATAGGGTATATCTCCTCCAGCTTTTCCCATTGCCGTACCCTGAGCATCCATTACTGGTTGAACGTACCGAGCCCTACATTACTCACCTGAGCCTTCCATATATCCAGAAACGCCATGTCATATGATCAAAGATGTGTACCTAGATTATGCTGAATAACATCGAGCCTGAATCTCCTTTCTCCATCGACGCAGCGGAACGTTCTCGAAATGGGGTATCTCCAAGGCACCTCCTCCAACGCCAATATCCTCAATTCTTTAGGAACGCCTTCGTTGATACTAACACGCCTTTACCATCCCTTCAATACTGCTTTTCAAAGATCTTCTGAATCGGCTTCGCCGCCTATCCCAACACACACAACATTAGCATATTCCATCCCTCCCACACCCCCTGAAAGCCCCTGAGGACAAAAGAGCCACTCACATCAATAAAACCTTCTAGCTCGCGATCCAAACTCGCCAGATCTTCCTTCCTCTTCTTGTTATCCGCAATCAAACCTTGCTTCTTCTTTAGCAAGCCCTGCCGCTGCTGCTCCAGCGCTTCCCGCTCCGCGAGCTCGTGGTTGATGCGCGCGAACATGAGGGATTTTTCGTCGGTGGTGGTGGTATCGAGGTGGGGGTGTAGGGTGAGGAAGCTGGAGAGGGGGAGGAGGGGGAGGGAGAGGTATTTGTGGCTGTGGGGGATTAGAGGGTTAGTGGTCCCTAACGAAACATAGGGGCAGGGGGGAGAGGGGAAGGGGTTTACTCGTAGGACTCGCATGCGGAGATCTCGCCGCGCAGATGGCGCTCTTCATAATACAGATTTTGCAGTTGCAGAAGCAGCCTATCAATCTCCTGCCTCGCCTCCGCAGTAAATTGCTTAGTGCGGCGAACTTCGAGAATGGCGTCGCGGTTGAGGCCGCGGAGCTGCGCCAGGTAGGAGTAGAGGAGTTTTTGCTGCTTTGAGAGTTCAAGCTGGGCGGCCGGGGTGAGGGGGTGCGAGGTGGAGATGGCGTGGGATTCGGAGGCGGCGATGAGGTCGAGGCATTGTTGGCGGGTGTGGGTGCAGGTGTCGAGGACGGATTGGAGGAAGGGGGAGGTGATGAGGGGGGTGAGTGGCATTGTTTGTGGGTTGCTTGCTCCGTACACTGAGAGTGTTGAGCTCTGTTAAGATCTGGTGATCACGGAGCTTTCTCTGGCCGATGTTCGCCAATGAAAGAAGCAGGTGGCGATTGGCTGAACTAAAAGCTTCCAGACCCTGCCAAGCCTTGAACCGAGGGCCGCGACGATGGGCATCGTCATTGAAAGTCCAGGGGATTTCCCCCAAGCGACTTCCCCACATCTTGTGTACACATCCAGCGATTCGTCCCACGTGCACTATTCTTTGACCTCGACCGTTGATACCATGATCTAGGATCTAAGTACGATATACAGAGGCATTGTCCACACTCCGCTTTGCACCATCAACAGAGAAAAGCCCCACTATCCATTCGAGATCCCTCACCATCTTCTTTTTCTTCAAGCACGGCGGCAAGCCTGGCGATAGCCATTGAATATGGCTTGCTCTTCTACATCTCTGACTCTTGAGGCTTATGATGAGCCACTGGTAGGACGTAGCTATGACGCCCTATCGCCGTCGCCTTCATCACCCCACCAAAGGCGGCGGCACTCGTCATTCACGCCACTTCGAAGGTATTCTCACGAAATGGATGCTGAGGCTATTTTCATGAAGGTGAACTAAAACTCACTCCGTGCTGCTAAGACATGACGAATGCTCATTGAAGAGCCAGGTCGACCTCTTCATTTCCGATCTCGAGGCTCGACTCGATTGGATCGAAAGCTACGGGAATTTGAAACTTGACGTTGGAATCAATCGCGCATACTCAACACTTGGAGCTATTCGAGACTCATGCTCACAGGTCTCGGGCGACCTCATTGGGGCGGGCAGACGGCGTGCCAAAATACTAGTGGAGACAGTAGAAGGTCGGTACAACGATGTCCTAGCCACCCGCGAAACCCTCGAAGCCAAGGCCCAAACTGGCATGCGTCTAATGGAAGGCTTCCTCTCCGAACTCGAAGCCCGTGCCTACACCGTTCGTGATGCCGGTCTCTCATCTGTCATGGATGAAGGGTGGCGCATGGCAGAAGAGAGTTTTGGTAAAGCGCGAGAAGTCGTCGACGAGGGTCTCGAAAAGGCCCGGCGTACGAAAGAAACGCTTAGAGATAGTATCGAGAATGCAATCAAGGGCGCGCAAGAGCATGGGCTTATCAAGTACGAAGAACTCCCTCACCCATGGCGAGTGAACCCACATATCACCAGGGGCTACCGCTTCTCGGGTACCAAGATCGAGTGTATAAGGTCAGCTTTCAATTTCCACAACGAGCTTGTCAACATCTGGTCTCACGCCATCGGCCTCCTAATTGTCCTCGCAATCGCCTTCTACTTCTACCCCGCCTCAGTCAATTTCTCGCAATCTACCCGAACCGACATATTCTTCGCTGCCGTCTTCTTCTTCGCTGCCTGCAAGTGCTTGATCTGCAGTTGCATGTGGCATACCATGAGCAGTATTTCTGAGCAGAATCTTATGGAGCGTTTTGCGTGTGTAGACTACACGGGGATAAGCCTCTTGATTGCGGCCAGTATCATGACTACGGAGTATACAGCTTTCTATTGCGAGCCGGTAAGTCGATGGATATACATCGTCATGACTGCTACTCTTGGCGTCGCAGGCGTTATCCTGCCATGGCATCCAACATTCAACCGCGCAGACATGAACTGGGCCCGCGTAGCCTTCTACGTCTCCCTCGCAGCCACAGGCTTCGCGCCCGTATTCCAGCTCAGCTGGACCCGAGGTGGTGAGTGGTCGTGGTACTTTTACGCACCGATCATCAAGAGCATCACCGTCTACCTCGTGGGCGCTATCATCTATGCCGGACAAGTCCCAGAGAGGTGGTTGCATGGATGGTTTGACTATGTGGGGGGCAGCCATAATATTTGGCACCTTGCTGTGCTTGGGGGAATACTGTTTCATTACTCGGCGATGCAAAGCTTCTTCGCTGTGGCGTTTGAGAGCCGGGACTCGTCGGCTTGCTCGGTATATTGAATCGTGATGTTGACTTGAAGCTGCCAGCGCGAGTGGTGACTGGTGGCTGCCTTCTGCATGTCTGTACTACGCCGTTGGCATAGCGTAGCGACAATGAAAGACCAGCGCGTGTCGTCTACCAATGGAGCTTGAGAGCTATGTGGATTGTGCCTTCACGTCTAAAGCAGATGCATCGTCATAACGACCGGAGTAGCTACGACTTCCCACTCGTCAACCAAACCAGAAGATCCCCGGGTTCTCAACGACCTTAGCACCTTTATCAGACGAACACGCTCACACTACGATCAAGAACCCGCTAAGCAAAGTCAAACCTCTCCCTCCCTTTACCATATAAATACAAGAGCGATTCCAGACTCGCTCGGGACCCTTCACCCGCCTCATCTCTCCACTTCTAGGCCGTCTGGGAATGCCAAAGGGAGTTGCGGAATGGAAATCATAGTGAGAGTGAGGCGTTTATATCTGAGAAAGAGAATGAAACGGTACAAAGGGATATATAAAGGACACTTCTCCCATGGCATCTCCGGCTTCGGGCAATACTCACCAGACCATCATCACCCCCAAAACCCCGACGAGCACCCCCTTAGTTCCTTTATCCCACCGAATCCACGCACTTCGCAGCATAGTACCACACCCTTTCGGAGCTTTGGCCCTCTCCTTTTGGGAGGGTTCTGGCATTTTCGTTCGTGGGTCAGGTCAAGGGGGGGGGTTGTAGATATAGCTAGGTGTGAGCGATTTCTTGGGACTCGACGTCTGGAGTGGAGGCATTGATATGGGTGCAACGGAGGGAAGTGGGGAATCGAATCGAGGGTTGCTGGGGACGAAAGAGTTGTTATCGAGGGGATAGAAGGATGGATGATAGTTTCAGAGGATTGGTTATGAAATGAGGATATGATAACGAAATATATCAAAGTATATACTGATGCGACCAAAGTCATGAGCCGCTTGAAACGTCAAGTACTGGAGATAGTGATCGATGTGAATGCTGCTTGATATCTACTCGGAACGGAGAGCCGCTAATAGTTCACCCAACCAACCAAGGAAATTTCTCCCTTCGCAATGCTCACACATATGACCACCCAGAGAACGCCTCACCCATGCATCATCCAACATGTCCAACGCACCTACTCCCCATCTAACCAAACCCCCCATCATGGCCTCCACTCCCTCCTCGGGCTCACCCTCGCCGGACTCCCCAAATACGGCTCACCAGACCTAAACCCCGCATCCCGCATCATATCCGTAAACCTCGTATTCCTCACATCCCCACCCAGCGCGATATTCGGCGGGCTGTAGATCTTAATGCTCTCAGTGCTGGGCTCATGTTTAAGATCGGGGGTGCGATAGTGCGCCATCTCAGGGGTTTTAGGAATGATGCTGCGGCCGATGCCGTCGCGGAAGGTGGGGCTTCGCGAAAACAGGGAGCGGACGCGGTTGTGCGGGCTGAGTGGTGTGGGGGTTGATAAGGAGTGCGGGGCGAACATTTTGGCGCTGTCGCGGCGGAGGAAGTCGTTGCGCTGGGGGCCAACTCCGCGCGGGTTGTAGATGGGGTCCGAGATTGTGGCGGTGACGGAGGAGAAGTCGGAATGTGCGGATTTGGCTTCTTTGGCGTCGCGCCGGCGGCCGAGGCAGAGGAGGATGGCGACGGTGAGGAGAATGCCGAGAACGAGGCCAGGGAAGAAGCCGGCGAGGATGGCGGGGGCGGGGAAGGAGTTGGTGTTGGTGTTCGTTGGGGTAGGTGTGGGGGTGGGTGGTGAGGCGTTTACGGGGGCGCCGGTTGGGGTGGTGGGGGGGGTTGAGGAGGGCGAGTGGGAGGCGGTGGAGGCACTAGTGGAGACTGTTTTTGATGAGCTTGATGAGCTTGTTAAACTTGACGAACTTGATGAACTGGTAGGACTCAAAATGGGTAAAGTTGTAGTTGGGAGTGTAGAAGCGGAAGTGGAAGTGCCTTTACCGGAAGTTGATGAAGCGGCTGCACCTGGAGCGACCTTCATAACACATTGTGCGTTGTCCTGACATGAGAAGCCTTGTGGACAGCAGTCACTGCCGCATTTCACCAGTGGTCCCCCATAGTCCAAGCTATGGAGCTGGTTGTCGGGATGTAAGGTGGCGTTATTCTGGTTGGTGTCACATGTGGTAGGTGATATAGTCTGGCAATTGTTGTGGCCTTGGGGACAACAAATAACTGATGCATTGTTGTTGAATTGTACGCATCCTGAGCCTGCAGGGCAGCAGTAATTGGCTTGGGCTCCTGTTAGCCCGCATGATTGCCAGCCAGATACTGCACAAGAAGAAGAAGGATCCGCTTGTCTTTCCACCAAGCCTATTGCCTGTGCCGTGGAAAGAGCTGCTGAAAGCGCTGAGACCGCTGGGACTGTTGCCGATATCAGGCACACAACCGCGAGCTTGAGAAAGGTTGTCCGGACCATAGTTGGTATGTGCCTGCACAAAATGATCCTTTTGGTGTTCTCCAGGAAACTTCGATTCTTTCTGCACGATGAATCTGCTGGATGGCGGGTAGAGAGTCTTCGTCGAGTGGGGAATAAAGAAATACAATCAGTGAATGGGTGAACTAAACAATACAAGTTCCCCAAAGTCATAGAACAATCCGATCAACGGGTGTATTAATAAACCGGAATGACGACGGAGGAGAACAATGAAGGCCAACAAAGGTTGGCCTTCGCGGATAAAGAAGATGGAGCGTTCATTGAGGCATCCAGATGCTTCACATTGTTCCTGGAATAAGCCATCGTGGTACGCGCCAGAGCTCGAGCGATTGGACAACAGTCGAATGAATGTCTTCGTCAAAGAAAGATGACTCTCCACCTTGAGAGGCCATCTGAGACTGTCGTAGAAACTGAAACGAAACTTTCACAATGGGCCGGCGGCTCGGTGTGGCATGTCGAGGAAGTTGAAGAAAGGAACGCGTCGACTGGTTGATTCGATACCGCGCTAGCGTGAATGCAAATTTAGCTTCAGATCTTGAAGACCGGAATAGCAGAACTGCAGGATGTAGATATCTTTGCATCATCGCAACCAAGTTCAATGGTGTTGTTAAATCCTTTACGACAGCAGACTGCCTTGCGCGTCGGTAACTTTGTTTGCGTGGGTTTCTACCGCCATTGTAAACGCCTCACGTACTAATGGGGCGTGATATAGAGGAAATGTTTATACGCACCCAAAGCTCAACGCCGGCGAATACATGCTGTACCCAGACTCACGCATGATACCTATTTCCAAGAGCATGGGGTGCCGGGTATGCTGTCGCCCGAGGGGTATGACATAGCATGGACCCAATATCAGGGTTACATCGTCGACAAGCTGAATCGGTTGACAGCCGGTACGGATATGGATTTTAAGACATCCTGCCCCGTTGTATTAGATCTGATATGTTCTTCAAGGTACCCCGGATGAGAACAGCATAACCAAGAACATCCTCCTCAAATACGCCCGCTCTGCCGACCACGCCTCCCTCTTCAATCACGCTTCCATGGCCCACAACAACCACCTCTTCTTCAGCGCCATTTCGCCCGACCCACCCCCCATGTCTTCCAACATGGTTTCACAGATCACCACATCTTTCTCCTCTCCGGACTCTCTCCGTAGCACTTTCCTTGCCACCGCGACCGCCATGTTCGGCCCTGGCTTCGTCTGGCTTGTCAAGAGAAAAAACTTCGTTGCCGGCCGTCACAACGACTCCCTCGCCATACTCACAACTTACAACGCCGGCTCCCCTTACCCGGGTGCGCACTTTCGGCAGCAACCCATCGACATGGCCACATCCACCTCGGCAATCACAGGCACTACCACCCCGCAACAATACGCGACGATGCATCCGGCGGGTAGTGCGGGGGTGATGGGACAGTACAGCAGGCACGATAAGAAAGCGGCACCCGGAGGAGCGGACCTGGACGTGCTATTGGGGGTGAGCACGTGGGAACATGTGTGGTTAAGGGATTGGGGGGTTGGCGGGAAGAGGCAATTTTTGGAAGCATGGTGGGATAGGATTGACTGGGGGGTTGTAGATGAGCTGGCGGGTGCTGCGGGAAAAAAAAATAGACCGTTGATGGATTTGGGGCCGGGGAGGTGAAGGTGTAAAAGGGGGTGGATTTGGGAAAGGCAAGATTGTAGATTTACTAGATGGATGGGCTTTGTATAGACATGTACTATATTGAGACATCACTCTATTGGACTTGCATCGGTCTGAGGTCGTTAATAGTATCCGTGAAGCTAGGCTGTGTGATCCCCTTACGCGTGCTGGTCGAAGTAAACATCACAAGAACAAAAGAAAACGGATACAGCATGTTTACTGGTAATGACACACTGAGAAGAGCCACCCAAGCAATCCGGGCCAAAACACCTCTCGATCCTACAACTCTCCACGGCCACCATCCCCCTCCCCCCCCTTCTCCTCCCCCACCCCAACCCACTCCCCCCTCCTCAAACACCAAACCACCATCCCGCCCCTCCTCCTCCAATCCTCATGCCAACCCCGCACCCCATTCCACCCCCTCCAACACTCCCCATACACCCCCTCCTCCCCTACCACTTCCCGCATCGTCCCTTCCATCTGCCCAAAAAACACCAAATACTGCGGCCACCCCACCGTCCCCAAATACCCGACCTCCCCATCCCAATGCGCATTCTGCGCCCGCTCTGCGTGCGCGTCTTCGTGGTCGGCAGGCAACGGCGGGTCCCCGAGTTTTTCGTGCAGGAAGGCCGCGGGGGAGAGGTAGAAGCGGTCGGCTTCGTCGAGGTAGGCGGCGCGCTCGGAGGGGGGGGTGGAGAGGGGGGGTTCGCAGGTTAGGGCCCAGGCTTTTATGCCCGGGTGGATGAGGTGGGAGCGGCAGGGGGTGGAGTGGCAGGGCATTATGAAGCCGACGGTCATGGTGTCTGGGGTGGCTTTGGCGAGGTTGCTGGAAGAGGGTGGTTGGGTGAGGTAGTGCGTTGTATATTGGGAGCGGAGGTAGGACATGACGGATATCGGGGCGGTTTGGTAGGAGGTTGTTAGGAAGAGGGAGAGGGCGAGGTTGATGGTTAGGAGAAGGAAGAGGAGAGCGCGTTTGAGAAGGAGGTTGTGACTCCTGGTGGGGTTTCGGGAGATGGCAGATAAAAAGAAGGCGGTGAAAGGGGACGCAGCGAGGATGTGGAGAGGGGGGAGGAGAGGGTAGATGAAGCGGACTTCTTTGTGGGATATGAAGGAGAGAGTTAGGGGGACAAGAACAGCAACAGCGCCGAGTTGAAATCTAATGGTGTTTGAGATACGTGAGGGAGTTAATTGGAGAGATGAAAGCTTTGGGGGGAAGAGAGATCGATAGAGGCCGATGATACCGAAGGGGAGGAAAGTAGTAAGGAGGAGCGGGTAGCCTTGAGTCAGGTAGTAATGCCAGTCGTTGCGGCCGTAGAAGACTGCGAGGGATTGAGCAATGTTGAAGTAGAGGAAGCGGTAGGGTGGGAAGGTCCATTCTTGGTAGTAGCGGCGATCCGCAATGGCTGACGAGGCGAGCACAAGAGAACTATTACGAGGGATTAGTCGCAGAACTGATCTTCTGGTGACTTGTGATAGTCTTACCCGCACACTGCTGCTTTGCGTAGAAGGGCCCGTTTCTCTTCTGTCACAGTGAATATGTCTGCCAATCGGGGTTGTACTGATTGTCTTGGCTTCTGGCGTTGGAATAAGGTGCAGCAGGCAACACATATCCAAATCAGGATGTTTGTAGGTCGGAATATGCAAGCCCAGGCTGCGAGTATCAGAGAGCGGTTGAGCCTATGTACAAGTTACTAATCTGATACATTCAAACAAGAGAAAGGAGAACGTACTTCAAAACTTCATCAGCAAAGACTGTGCTGTCCCCCTTCTGTAGGCCTTCCTTGTCGGCGGCCTCTCTATCTTTCCAGGCCAAAGACCATTGCCAGGGCCAGGATTCCAGAGCAACGATTGTGTAGGTAGTCTCCAGGCAATTCGAAAGCGTGCGTGTGGAACAAAACCATTGCCAAGGACTGCACACAGTCATGGCGAGCTACAAGGGCCAATAGAACGAACATCAGCCTTGAGATGCCATTCAATGATGAAAATTCTTTCTTGATTGCTATGGATGCTACATACAGCCGCCCAAGCTTCGTTGCTCCCCTCTCCATAGACCTTCTCCCCTAATTTCCACGTATAATAGTCCCCCACAGCCGCAAAGATTGCCTGCGTCGCTTTGGGCGCAGCTATCAAGACCTCGGCGTGCGCATCTGGAGAAAGTCTCAAAAGACTAGACAGGCGCGAAGAAAGCCAGTAAACGGAAGCAAAGCTAGTGGGGTACACGGCAGATCGAAGTTGATTTTTCCACTCCTATGCTGGATTTCAGCAGATACTCGCGCCCTTTCTAGAGGAGCGCACCCATGTGATCCACGCCCCGCTTCCTGCTCCAAAAGCTATCTCCCATGCTGGCTCCAGCGATTGGAAGAACTCATCCGGTTGGAAGAAAGTCTTGATGCAGAAAGCATTGAGTATCCGGAAGGCAATCAGGAATAGGAGAACATCTTGGGAGATTGTAGGGTTCCTGACACGGTAGTACGCACGCCTTGGGAAACCCTTGAGCGTGTTGAGATATTCTTTCAGAGTCAGCGTAGATGACATCGTACTCTTGAGATTGTTGGTTTGAAGAACATTGAATGTTTGTAAAGTAAAAACTTCCGGACAGGACCCTTCGATGGGGTCGCGATATTCATACTCCGAATTCCTAGTGCGGAGAGATTTCCTTGTCCCGTGCAGCTCAGCGATGGGACGATGAGCGACATCTACAATCTGTCTTTGACGAGTCTTGCAGGAGGCAAAACTCTTGTGGTGGCTCCGAGCAAGAGCTGGTGATGTTTCTTTTATAACTATCGAAATATCGAGGTGGTCAAGTTGACATAGATTTATAAGACGATATTTATTGGACACATTCACAAAGTGGTTTCTCTATATCAGCAAACCTCATTATGGACTGTGGGTCGCTCAAAAGAAGAGCGCTCCTGTTAGACTAGCAGAAACCCAGACTATTCTACACTGTCTTCCTGTAGGTATTCCTATCTAATCTTCTGCCGGAAGTGTTTCGCTACTAGGATTGTCAAACGCGTCGGCAGCCTGAGGCTGTAAGGGATCCTTTTACGTTCATTGCTTGACCAATGAGGGAGACGTCTATAATTTCAACCCTCCATTCATCTGCTGCTCGCCTCATTCTCGAGGTGTTCAAAATCCTGTTTTACAGTCTAGTTGAGGAGAAAAAAAAAAAAGGCAGAACATCTTCGGTTGAGATGGAGAACGGGTGTGAGCAGATGAAAGGAACTGGATTTGTAAACGGATAACGGTGGGATTGATTTGTCCCCTTTTAGTATACAATGATTAGCAAATCAAGTGTATAATGTTAGGAAAGTAAATGTTAGGAAGCTAAGAGATAGTTTGGGGTGGACTGTAGAGTGGGTCTCCCAAAAGAGATCCACGAGCCACGAACGTCATCAACCTCTATTCTGTTTTATAATCGTTTTATCCGGCTCTTCTCAGCCCTTGCGAAGTGTCGAAAGAAAAGTGAAACCTCATTCGCGGTCCACAGTTCTCTCGAACTCGCTCTCCTTGAGCCCCTCTGAGTTGTCGTGGAAAAAGGAGGGGAGCCTGTGTACGGTCCCGCACCCAAGACACATATGCATAGAGCCTCTATTTCTGACGTTTCAGCCTATCAACTTCGACTCGTCAAGTAATATTAATACTATCGGATTGAAAAACCACGAAAACGAATTACTTAAACTATCTAGAGACAGAGCACACCATCGGCATGATGCTCGCGCTTCATCCTGACCGTCAAGGGCAGATGAGGAGCGTCGTCGACGCGACGTCGGCAAGTGAACGAGGAGCGATTACCGCTACCTCGCAGAAGAATTCAGTCAAGGCGAAAGATATACAGAAGGAATTACACAAGCTGCGAGTACTCTATGAGCTCAACGAACGTAGAAACAACGAGCTGATGCTCTGAGAGAAGATGAAAAGTTTGACAGAGATGATAGAAAAGCTGACGCGTCAACGCGTCGCTGCGTCGACTGTCAATCAGTGCATGAAGAATCAGCTGAAAAGACTGAAAAAGATAACGAGCAGACTTGAAAAAGAGTTCATGAAGAAGAGAAAACACATTGATAGCTGAGCGAAGAGAGCAAGCGTGAAGTCAACGACATCATTTGAGAATCATCTTGTGTTCAACGTTGACATATCATCGTCAGTGTAAAATCATTGTAAGAAATTTGAAGTAAAGATTTTCATCAAAAAGAAAGAAGAAATAAAGAGAATCATGATGACAACAATGAAGAACATAGTGAGATGAGCAAAAGAGATTGACATCGACAAGATGCTGTCAACGCGCAAGAACATAGAGACAATGAAAAGATGATTGAAACTGCTGATATTTTAAATCAAGATGAAGAGCAGCAAAAAAACATTAAAGAAAAATGATTTTTGAATCAAAGAGATATTATTGAACATATGTCTGCACAAGATCAGTTTTGAAGTAGTGATATATAAGATTAAAATCAAAGAAATGTTTAAAAACAGAGAAGAAAGAAGTGAAAATGCTCATCAAGATCAACAAAGATATACATTCAAAAATGATGATCAAAAAGATTGAATGACTCACAAAAAAGAGTGAGCAAAAGAGATACATTTTACTGATGATATGTGTAATCAGTGCTGAGATGATGAACAAGCTGATTAATGAAAAAGTATGTTATGAGATTGATATAAAGATCACACAGTTTTACGACTTAAGCTGCAGAGTGCATCAGTGTTTAAAGTATCAAGAATACAATCACAAAATGTATGAATGCAAAAACAAGCAAAAATGCATTTACTGCATGCTGAATCATCATTTAAAGCATTGTTTTTACAAACAGACTCAAAACATATGAAAATGTGAAGCATGTTGAAACATATACAGAGTCTTTAACTCTCAATGTCATAAATGACAAGTTGAAAAAAAAAGAATAAAGAGAGTCATAAAGCACAGACTTTTATATCATGTCATATGAAGATAAAAAGAACTTAAAGCAGCGATATTAAAGACATTCACAAAGACATTTATCAATCTGAAATCATTGATGAACAATGACTTGAAGAAAAAGCAAAAGCATTCAATGAATGAAAGTTATTTATTCAGCGCAGTCATCACATCAGAAAACACTATACTGAATCACTTGATCAAGAAATCAAGATCAAATGAATCAAAATCAACATCAATCACATTGTTGTTAATATCATTTTCTGTCGAGAATTTTACAAATGAAGCAATCACTTTACAGACATTCAAAAGAACATTAAACAGTCTGAAATATGAGTTTTAATGTTTCAGCAAAAGAAGCTTTGAATATTACAGTACAATGTTCACAAGTTCAGAAACAAAATGATGATAATATTACTACATGAGAAAAAAATAAAGAATTATGACATTTTGATTCTTCAAGAATTCTAATGATTTGATGACATTTTCAGAGCATACTGCTCAGCAACTGTTGACTTCATGCTGAAAAATAATGAAGATAGAATCTGTTTCTACATAAACAAAAGAATTGACAGCAACATCTGATACTCAACATGATACTTCAAAGATGTAAACACAATTGTTGCAAGCGTGTCTTGTTACTCTGAGTTAGTCTAACATAAATCATGTTAGACTATCATAGACTAGTATAAAGCTGATGTTGACACGCTAGTGACCTAGCGCGCCTTCGTGAGTATAAGATTCTCAACGTGTTTCATCTTCTTTCTTCTTTAGCTTTGAACTTCTAGTTAGAATACACTCATATGATTCGCTTTATGCAGATTCATAACATTAGTTCAAAACTCATTAATCTTGCTATCAACGTGTAAACAATACAAAAACAAGTTACACAATCAACTCAATCAGAAGTTGAATTCAGAAATTTTGATAGCAGAATCAGAACTTGAGTTCAGAAAGCTTAATAAAAATCAGAAATTTCTAAAGAAGAATCTTGAACTGAAATCAGAAATTTCGATAAAATCAGAATCAAAAAACATGAACGCGTTGCTCTTGATTAACTCTTTATTGAGTTCATCATCAGAAATCAGAAATTTCAGCAGTACTTGAACTCAGAAAGTTCGATAAAGTACTAGTCATTGCTTGAACTCAGAAAGTTCAATAGAGTAACATCAGAATCTCAATCAGCAATTTTCTACTCATACAATGACTAGAAGCACAGAATCAGAATCAGTGAGCATTGCTCATTACGACTTTCAAAATGTTAGAAGAGAATCACTTTTATCACAGAATCGAGCAGCATCAGAAGAAGAGAAAGGCATGAATGCGATGTTGAACACAGAAGAAAAGAACATGAATGTGTTGCTTTTTGTCTACGAAATGATCAAGATCAGCATCAATGAAGAGCTGAATGCTTGAATAACAGCTAATAAAACAGACGACATCATCATCTTTATCAAGTACATGCTTCATCAGCATGACATTGAAATCAAGACTCACAATGACATGATTCAGATGTTAAAAGATGTCAATGAGATAAACATCACATTGAAGATTACACAGACGCGTTTGCAGAAAGAGAATAGAAACAAGAACGTGATTATACATCATTTAAAAGCTGCATCAAGTCAACAAAGCACTTCAACTTCTGAAGATTGATTCTTGAAGTTAATCACGTTATTTGATTCATTTCAGTTCAAAGATTCAACGCAGAATGTAAATAATTGATTGTCTTGAATGTGAAACAAGCTGAAAACAAACAAGAATCATTTTTCTATTGAAAAGTTAAAGATTGCATACATTGAAAGTCAAGTCAATGAAGCTGCAATCAAACATATTGCATCTTGCATGCAAGATATCTTCTTGAACTCATTTCTAGAAGTTGAAGAAGTACTATTGATGATTAATAAGATGTACGATGATTTTAATCATCATCACATGACTCAATGTCAATACTTAAAGCTGTATCAAAACAAAATCTTCTTTCATGAAATTTGAATGAAATTTCAGAGATTTAGTGCAGAACTAGAATACAATAACGAGATTCTACTAAATGATCTTCAGCATAAGATCAGCTCAGATCTTCAGTAAGCAACGCTCAATGAACGAATCACGAACTTGAATGAGTTTATCAACATCTGCATGCAAGTCAATGTTAAATTGACTGAATTGAATGCTTGATCAGTCGTCAAAGCATCAGTTACTCAAGCTGCTTGCTCTGTTGTCAGCACATCGACTACTTGACTTACGTCATCAATTTCTTCGTGAAAGAAACTCAGAAAATCAAAGCTTGATTCTATTCAGAAAGAGTTGTTTAAGAAAGAACTTTGCTTCAAATGCAAGAAGTCAGAACATAGAGCATATGATTGTTTCAAAATGACTTAAGTGCATGAGATCGCTGCAAGTTTGAAAAATGATCTGTCTTTGTTAAAGTATTGACTGAGAATGATATATTCATATTCTGTTTCATCAACATGTCTGATGATTCATTTAATTTCAAGTCATTCACTGTTGATGTCATTTTGAGTAGTTTAGAAAAGATATTCAGATTTCTCGCTTTGATAGATACTGAAGTCATTGACATGACTTTCATTAATGAATCTTTGATGTCAAAGCTATGTGAACACTTTAATATTCAATCAATATTGCTGTCAAAATTAAAGTTGATTCAAATGTATGATGAAATCTTTGATTGAAAGTCGATTACAGACACTCTGTATACATCGATCATGATACAAGAACACAAGAATGAAATGATGTCTTTATTGATAACTCATCTAGATCAGCATAAGATAATCATTGAAAATCTTTGATTAAAAAGAAATCAAATTTTGATAGATTCTGCAAATGATTGATGAATATCATCGTTGAAGATTCGAACATCAAAATCTGTTGTTTCAAAAGTGAGCAGTCAATCAGCATTTCACAGATCTGAGTCAAGCGAAATCTGCAAAATGAAATGAAAGAACTTGAACTTGATGATTACGTCAACAATCATTTTAAAGTGACTCATGAATCAGAAACTGTCAGAATCGTGCCTAGATGATACAATCAATGAAGATCAGAGTTGATAGTGCTTGATCTTTAGAGATAGCTATAACTGAATATTAAGAATACAGAAGAAGATTGATACAAAAGCTTTTATTTATGTAATGTTCAGAGACTGCGCTAAACTCGAAAGAAATGTGTTTGTGACATGAAAAGAATGTGATGTAAATGAACAAGATGTTGGTGAAAGAAAAGAGTGTTGAGAAAGAAAAAGAGTGTTGAGTCATATCTGAGTCATATCTGAGCCAAATCTGACTAGCTCGCTGATTAGTTCTAATCATTACGCAGAGAACTCGCTAGCGTTCACTGCGAATTGATTAAAGCTTCAGTCTTGTTCAGTCTTGATACGCTCGTAACATTATTCTTCCCTTCGAAAATTCATGTTCGCATGAATGTAGTTCATTTGCTCGCTTTTGTTGATAGTTATTTCGATATTTAGCGCGATTTGTTTGAATATAGTTTATGAAATTCGTTCAAAACTTTCTCTGAGTCATCGAATTTCTCTTTATCGACATAGTGTCACGATTTTAGCATGTGTTACTCGAAAGATGTTGGGAAAAGAGATGTTAGATCACTTAGATGATGTTGAACAATATTATAGATGATGATAGACGTGAGATTATCAGTGATGTTATGAGAATCTCTCGATACGAATGATACTCAGCGTTCATGAAGTATAAGAATCTCTGAATAATCTTTTTCTTTTCTTTCTTCTTCGTGCAACGTCTTGTATTTAAAATCTAGTTATTAGAATTTCATTCTGGTTTCATTCAGCTCTCAGTTCGTGACACATAGTATCATTCGTCGTCTTTATCTAGATCTGTTCATTTGACTTTGTACTGTATTTGATCTCGATAGCGTCTGAAGTTCAATATATTGTCTATCTCTCAATGTTCATCATCTTTGATAGTGATAAGTCTGAATGATTCTGAATGCTGTTCTGATAGAAAGTCTTCTGAATACGATCGCAGTAGCTTCGAGCTGAACATTGAATGCAGATGCTTCATGCTGACTGATAGACGAAGATGATAGAAGATACTCACTTTGACAGTGATTTGATAGAGATCTAGCTGTTTGTCTTTCAAATCTTTGCAGAGTCTCGTTGTCTTGACGTTTCTGAAAGATAGTCAAACTCAGTCATCTACTTCATAGATGATGTTTCGTCTATGTTTATTGATCTGAACTTCGATGATCAGCTTCGTCTTTTTCAATTGTTGATGATCGAAGTTCAGTAGCTCTTTCATTCGAATGACAATATCATCTGCTTTTCTAGCTTCAAGTCGTTCACAAGTTGTTTCATAGTCAGTCGTATTTGAATCGAAACTTATTCGAGAGTGAAATTCTTTATTGAAGTAGAAGAGAATCATTGAAGTGATCGAGAAGATATTGAAATTGTCACTGAATTTCATCATAGATATTCATTTGACTCAGTCGTTCTGCATGTAATTGCAGTAGATTCTAAGTTCTCGTTCGATGTCTTGATTGACTTGTTTCGATTGATCGTCGATCTCGAAATGATAAACTGTGAATAGACTAGCTGTGATTCTCAGTCGCTTGCAAAGACTTTTTCACATAGTCGATATGAATTGAAAGTCTCTGTTCGAAACAATAGAACTGAGTAGATCATGCAGTCGATAGACGTTTCATAGCATGATTCAAATCGTTTCTTCGACTGAGATGTCATCGTCTTTTCAATGACAGAGAACATAGTGATGTTCTTTGATGAGACGACATATGATTATGCAAATGACGTTATAGTCTTCTGACAGAAGTAGTTCAGTGATGAAGTTCATAGCTATATCTTTTCAGCGTTTCTGTGAAATCGAAAGAGAATGATGAAGTTCATTGATGCTATCTCTAGAGATTTTGCTTCGCTGACAAGCATGACAGTTTCAAATGTATTGTCGAATAGTAGCTCAATGATCTGATCAATAGTAGAAACGCTGAACTAGATCGATGATTCGTTTATTGTCGAAATGAGAGATTGAAGATTGATTATGCACTTCTTGTAGTAATTTCGTGTGCATGTTCTCAGAGACTCACAGTAGATCTTTTCTAAATAGAACGTCGTCAATGATTTCGCAGTTCTTCAGTTTAGTGATATGAAATTTGAGCTTGTTTTCGTTTATAGCTTGTCTATATTCGCTGCAGAGCTCATCTGTTTGATTGATCATTCGTACTCGTTGATAGAGATTTGCTTTCGATTCAATAGATAGAACATCGACTCTATCGAGAATCAGAATAGTCTGAAAACAATCTTCAAGACGCTGAGCTGATTCAGAGACGTTCGCTAAAAGCATTCTCGTTAGAGCATCGACTTTAGTGTTCATTTTGCCTGATCTAAAGATGATCTGAAAGTTGAACTTCGATAGAATGTTCAGATAGTTGACTTGTTGTCAACTCAACTGTTTGTTTTTCATGAAGATCTTTAAAGTCTGATGATCGATGAACATCTGAATGAGTAGTTCAGTGCATTTCAGCTCGAATCGTCAGTGTTCGAAGCATCGAATAATGACTAGCAATTTCTTGTCATAGATGTGATAATTGATTTCAGCGAAGATCATGCTTTTACTGTAGAAGATCATCGAATGAAGAACTTTCTCGTCATCGTACTGAGATAGTATTTCATCTTTTACATAGTTCGAAGTGTTACGATTCTAGCCTTCGTCTATTCTTTCTCGCCTTCGCCTTGATTTCATTCTAATCAAGCCTAGTGAGCATTCGAGCTAGAGATGATGTCATTGAAACTCTGCATCATATATGTAAGACGTCAACTCAATCGAGTCTAGCACAGAGCTGAGAAACACACATATAAGAATTGAGTTCTTTTCTGTAGATACTTTTCTTTCTTAGCATTTATCTATTAGTTAAATGACACTCATATGACTCGCTTTATGCCGATCTCTAACAGTAGATAAATGCTAATCAACTATTCTGCTATCGACGTGTAGACGATACGAAATAACCTACTTCGTTTATTCAGAAAATTCGCAAGAAATTCTTCGAATTACTTTCATCAAATTTACTCAAATTTATCAAATCATTCACTACACACTTACATACCTATCTGTATCTTCATCTTCAATCTCTCATCATGACACGCGACTTCGAATCAGTCGAATCTCGAACGACTCGCCTGCTTAGAAGCACTGCAAATAAACGAGTTTTTCTTCTTTCTTTCGATGTCTCAGCTGAATCTCAGAATGTCGCGATTTCATGAAACATCAAGATCGAAGAACAACTACGTCAGTGAACTCTTGATCAGTCGAGCGAGATCATCAAGATGTTAGACGAGCTAAGAGATTAACGAGACATGACTCTGAAATGCAACGAGCACTGAATCGTTCTACAAGTCGAACATACTCGAAGATTGAAACAGCTAGAGATCAATCGCACGACAATGAACACTCTAGAAGAGACTAACACTCAACTACGAGAGACAATGTTGAAACTCAAAGAGAAACAGCGTTCAGCTGATCAGCTTTGATCTCGACAGTCTACTGAGTCTCGATCTACTACGAATCATCTATCTCAACAAGATATTGAGTCGCATGCTTCTATCGAGAATCATACTCGACGAGAGATGTCTACTAAGTTCATCTCATTCGAAAATGAACATCATCGATTCTACAAATTTTCGAATCTCTTTATATTCACTGATGAAGATGAATCGACTTGAAAAGATTGAAGAAACAAGATGAACGACAAGCTGATTGTCAATGTCGATCAGTTCGATAATGAGACTATCTGCATTGTCTATATGTTGTCTAGACTAGAAGATGACGCTGCTGAGCATATCTACGCTTGACGTCGTCATGACTCTTCTCGTTCATACTACTCGATCTACGAGCTATTCGAACATCCGAAAGAAATATACGATGAAGTGAATAAGAATCGAAAGTGTCGTCGCGAATACAACACTCTGAGACAAGCAGACAAGTTCTTCAATGTCTTCTACTTCGACTTTATAAAGCTATTCAGCTATCTCGAATATGACGATCGCACTCTGATGAATGATCTTCAGAATAAAATCAATAATCGCTTGCAGAACGCTCTATCAGTCTGTCTCGAAGATTTCACTTCGCTTCATCGACTAAAGATCTTTCTTCAAGATGTGAATAGTAAACAACGAGTCAATTATCAGCTTCGCAGCGAACGTCGCACTGTCATCGTCAAAGTCACTGTCGTATCTGACAAACGCGCTACTACTTTCTTGCCAGCAGTGACGACTTCGATAATCGATTATGTTAAGTCGACTATCTTTTCTATCTCTGAGTCAGCGAGATCGTCAATCATCTGCTACATCTGCAAGATCTCGAATCACTTGTTCAAGAATTGTTCTCAGCTGAACAAGATCGACATCTCCGCATCTCGAGCTTTCACTTCTCGTCTACATGAAATCATCATTTCGAAAGATAAAGAGAATGAGAAAATGTCTTCTTTCAAGAATAGCGAGGCAAAAAACTAGTGACTTTCATCAAAGATGCGATGAAAGATGTGTTAATTTCTTCAACGATGAGCATGTCAGATGATTCTTTTGCTTCTGAATCTTTGACTACTGAATATGTACTTTCTAGCAAAGAAATTAGTTACTCATTGAAGTCATTGATTGACATCGAAGCTGCTGACTATTCGTTCATTGATGAAGTGATTGCGCAGATTGTTAGTGATCAGTTGCAAATTGAGTCTCTGACTTCGATCAAAGCAAAGTCAATACGAGAATTCGATGATCATTATGCAAAAAAACTCATTACTCATGTCATCTATTCGAATCTGACAGTTCAAGATCATACGATTGACATCGCTTCTATGTTAATCACTCGATTAGATCAACATCAAATGATTCTCGAAAAAACATGAATGAACAAAATCGATCTAGTAATTGATATGCGAATCGATTTTCTTCGATTTTCGAATTTCAACTCTACTAGTCAGAAGTCGATTGCTCTATTCTCAAGCAATAAATCAATCACGAAACAGAAGAGCTTGACTTCTACTCATATACTAAAGAGGTCTTTCACTTCGATTACATCTCAATTCAGTCAGAAATCACTCTCTTTTAGTCAAAAGAAGAGCTCAATCGAACAGTTAAAATCGCGCGACGCGACTTTAATTAACGTCAAAATCTCTAAATCGACGTCAGGTTCAACGAACATTGCAATGATAAAGACTGCAACTTATAGAATGTTAGTCAAACGATCAGACGTGAAGACTTTTGCTGTTATCGTCTCGAAAATTGATCGACTCATAACTACAGTTGAAAATAAGCTCAAAGAAGTGAATCTGCATGAGCTTTCATACGTCGAGATTCTTGAAGAGATCAAAGTCAAGCTTTTCTTCGAGTATCATGACTATCTAGACATGTTCGATCGAGCTATGATCGATCAGCTATCACCTCATCGTTTCTACGATCACAAAATTGAGTTGATCGACGAAGAAACGTTTTCTCGAAGCAGACTTTATCAGATGTTCGATCACAAACTTCAGAAGATAAAGAAGTATCTGATCAATCATCTAAACAAAGAATTCATTTTCTTCAGCTTCGCATCATACGTCTCGCTCATCTTGTTCATCGAAAAGAAAGACGAAAGTCTGCGTTTCTGCGTCGATTACAGAAAGCTCAATGCTTTGATCAAACGAAATCATTATTCTTTGCCATTGATAGACGAGACTCTCGCTCGTATACAAGAAAGCAAGTATCTGACTCGATTGAACATCATTGTCGCGTTCAACAAACTACGTATGCATTCAGATAGCGAAGATTTGACTATCTTTATTATCTTCTTCGACTCATACAAATATCATGTAATGCTCTTCGAATTAACAAACGAATCAACGTTCTATCAACACTATATGAACGACGTGTTGTTTGAATATTTACATCAGTTTTGTCAGATCTATCTAGATGACATTATCATCTACAGCAAGATTCTGAAGAAACACAAACGACATGTACGATTGATCTTGCATCGACTACGAGAGATCGATCTACAGATAGACATAAACAAATGCGAGTTTCATGTGCAGAAAACCATCTTTCTAGAACTTTTGATGTCAATCGAAGAATTGAAGATGAACTCGCGAAAGATGCAAGCAGTCGTTGATTGATCTACACTCAATAATCTCACTCAGATGCAGTTCTTCATTGACTTCTGCAATTTCTATCGACGCTTCATCAAGAACTTTTCGAAGATTGTTCGTTCAATGATTCAACTCACTCAAAAGAAGATCATATTTGAATGAAATGAAGTTTGTCAGATCGTCTTCGATCATATGAAGAGACGTATGATCGAGACTTCTATACTACGTCACTTTGATCAAACTCGTGAGACTATTCTTGAAATCGACTCATTCAACTACGTCAACGATGAAGTTCTCTCTCAATATGATGACGAAGAAGTACTACATTCAATTGTCTTCTATAGCAAGAACATGTCTTCTGCTGAATGCAACTACAAGATATATGATAAAGAACTTCTGATCATCATTCGAGCATTTGAACACTGACGACTCGAACTGAAGCTAACTGACATTTCTATCAAGATGTTCATCGATCATCAAGTGCTCATCTCGTTGATGAAAGATAAAGAGCTGAGCAGACGTCAGATGCGCTGAGTTCAGAAGCTCGCTGACTTCAACTTCAGAATAATGTATCGATCTGACAAACAGAACATCAAGATCGATGCATTAACTCGTCGAGCTGACGTCGTGCTTAGAGATTCAGAAGATGAGCGCGTTCGCTATCAATGAATCACTATTCTGACTTCGAATCGAATGAAAATTGCTGATCTAAAGAAGAACATCAGTGAATCAATCTATAAACAGATTCTTGAGACTAATGAGATCGACGAGAATTGTACGCTACTTCGCGAAGCAATAGCAAGAGACGAGACACAATATGAAGATATCAAATTGAAGAATTGTCGAACTCAGAATGAAATCTTGTATCATGATAATCAGCTATGAGTCTCGTTCAATGAACTTCTACAAATGAATTTGATTCGTGAAGTACATGATCAGTCATCAATGAGTCATTCTGATATTCTTAGAACTGTGAAGATTATAAAACGGAATTACTATTGATCATTCATGCGGAAAATGATAGATCAATATATTCGAAACTGCTATATCTGTCAACGTTCAAAGACATCTAGAAATAAATCAAACAACTTGCTTCAACCTCTATCGATATCTGAACAGCGATGACAGAACATAGTCATGAACTTCATTATCAATCTATCTGATTCGTACAACTATAACGCTATTCTGACTGTCATCTGCAGATTGTCAAAAGAAAGGCATTATATCTCTTGCATCACTGATGATGAAGATATCACAGTCGAAAAAACAGCTGAAATGTTGCTTCAATGAGTATATCGATCTCACGATCTATCAAACTTCATTGTGTTCGATTGAGATTCTCAGTTCATCTTCATTCTCTGAAAGTTTCTTTGCAAACGACTGAGCATTTCTCTTCAATTGTTCATCGTCTATCATTCTCAGATCGACGATCAAAGCGAACAAGTCAATCAGAACGTCGAAAGATATCTTCGTTTCTTCTGTTTGTACATGCAGAATGACTGATTCAAGTGATTGCTCATGATTGAGTTTGTCGACAATAACGTCTTGTCTTCAGTCATCTTCTTGATTCTCTTCTTCATGAATAAGAACTTTCATTCTCGTATGAGCTTCGATCCTGACATCATCGAGTATGAAAGCACTCGCGAGCGCTTGCAGATCATCAGGGCCGAAGATATATTCGATCACATGAACAAGACATTGATCTTCGCTCGCGAAGCTCTGATTAAAACACGAGAACGAATGATGAAACAAGCTAACAAGCATAGAAAGAAGATCAATTACAAGATCGAATCAAAGATGTTTCTGAACGAAAGAAACATTGTTACAGCGAGACTCTTCAAAAAGCTAGATGACAAGATGCTCAATTCATTCAAGATCACAGATTCTGTTGACTTCTTCTATAAATTGAAACTATCAGACACTATGCGTATACACGATGTATTTTATTCAGAGCTTCTTCGTTCTGCCGTTAATGATCTTCTGTCTGGTCAGAAGAATGAATTCTCAGAGTCAATAGTGATAAACGATGAGAACGAATGAAAGATCGACGATATATTGAACTCTCGACGATATTGAAAACGACTTCAATATCGAGTTAAATGAAAGAGCTATGACAACGATCTCAACTGGTATAACGCTGACGACGACGAATTTATGAACGCTCAAGAGATGATTGACGACTTTCATATCAAATATTCAAGAAAAGCGCACTAAGAAATAACATTCATGCGAACATGAATAGTCAAAGAGAAAAAGTAATGTTATGATTCTAGCCTTCATTTACTCTTTCTCGCCTTCGTCTTGATTTCATTCTAATCGAGCCTAGTGAGCATTCGAGCTAGAAGTGATGTCATTGAAACTCTGCATCATATGTGTAAGACGTCAATTCAATCGAGCCTAGCACAGAGCTGAGAAACACACATATAAGAATCGAGTTCTTTTCTGTAGATACTTTTCTTTCTTAGCATTTATCTATTAGTTAAATGACACTCATATGACTCGCTCTATGTCGATCTCTAACACGAAGCATCAATCTTCAAAATAGCTTGTCGTTTGAGATTGAAGTGACGAAGTACTGAGATCGAGCTGACATGTTTCTTTAGATTGTCAAAGACTTGAATACAGATCTCGTTTCAAACAAAAGATGTATTCTTTCTAGTCAGCTGAGTGAATGATTTGACTAGCTTCGAGAAGTTCTTAATGAAACGACGATAGAAGTTAATAAATTTCACGAAGTCTTGAATTTCTTTTAGATTGATCGAAGTGATTCAGCTGACTATGACTGTCACTTTGCTGAGATTCATATGAAGATCTAGTTCTGATACGATGACTTCTAGAAAGACAGTCTCTTCTACATCGAATTCGCACTTTTGAATATTCATCTGCAGTTCAGCTTTGCGTAGTCGACTCAATACTAGTTTGACGTGATTTCTATGCTTCTTTCTTATTTTGCTATAAATGAGAATGTCATCTAGATAGACTTGGCAAAAGTCGTTCAGAAAGTCTCATAGAACATCATTCATATATTGCTGAAAGAAGATCGATTCATTAGTCAGTTCGAATGATAGCATCTTGTATTTATATGCTTCTAAAGCAGTGATAAAAGTGATGTAATTCTCGCTATTAAAATGCATTCGAAGTTTGTTGAACGCTGATATGATGTTCAATCTAGTCAGATGCTTGCAACTCACTATTTTATCAATGATCTCGTCTATCAGCGATAGAGAATATCTATTTCTTTTGAAAATGACATTTAGCTTTCGATAGTTCACGCAGAATCGAAGATCTTCATTTGCTTTGAGAGCGAATAGAACGAGGGAGAAATAGGGGGCCTGACTAGAAGTGATAAATTTCTTCGACAGATTCTCATTTAAGTACTTCTTTACTTTCAAAAGTTTGACAGAGAACATTCGATAGACTCGACAGCGAAAGAGCATTGAATCACTGATGAGCTCGATTTTATGATCGTAGAAGCGATGAGAGAGTAGTTTATTCGATTGAGCTCGATCAAAAACATCTAGAAACTCATGATATTTCGATGACAGCTTTGCTTTAATATCTTTCAAATTCTGAGTCGTTTCATCGATTGAAGAGACGTTTAGAGCGTTCAAATCGCACTGAGTATTGTACGCGATTTTTCTATTGATGTTCGTCATGAATAGAGCAAAGACTTCGATCTTGTTTCTCTTTGAATGATTCAACAGTGTTTTGAACGAAGCTGCGTCTATGCTTCGAATCGAGAATGACTCTTTTCGAATGAATCGTTTGAGCATCATAGAAATCTTAGTTTGAATGATTGAAGAGAACAAAGATGATCGCGATCAACTTGAGTGCTTTGAATTGAGAGAAATCGAAAAAATCGAAATAGAAGTATTCAATTGATTCGAAAAAACAATGACGTCGTTTCGCATATTCAATAATATTTCGTTTTTGTTCATTCAGAACTTACTCAATATGACTTCATGATGATCGATATCAGCTATCAGCATTGATACAGTCAATTTCTTATGACTTTCAATGATGAGATTGAGTAGAATTTTATGAGTGATGATCTTCTTAAATATCTTCTCATCATAATCTCTTATTAGCTTCTCTTTTGTCAGTGATATAGATTGAATTCTCAGTTTCTCGCATACTTTATCGACTAGATTAGAATGTATGATCGTGTAGATGACTGAATCACTGTCTATTAGAGAACGAAGGCTAAAGATCGATTCTGAGAGATGAGATGAGCGTTAATTAGAAACGACTTTTCAAAGTAATTTTCTTTTGATAGAATTTCGTCTAGTTTGCACAAAGATATAATCTCTATTTCTTCGATGACTTTTGAAGAGATGACTAGTTTTTTGAATCGAAATTCGAATCAAAATCGAAGCGATCATATTCATTGTTCACTGCATTGATTCTAGTAGATCGATCGAGACACTCTTTAGAGCTATGACCTGATTTATGACATATGAAACAGCTTTTGACTAGAATGTCTGCTTCTTTGACGCTAGTTAAAATCGCGCCGCGCGACTTTAGCTGATCAGACTTCGAGTGATCGACTAATTGAGTGACAACAGTCGCTCTATGAAAGATAGTCTTAGAAAGATCGTCGACGCGTTTGATCTTGTCTTTGATCTCTCGAATGACTCGCTGATCATTATTTAAATGAATCAGATAGAAACGAATTTCTTTTAGAAAATTAGGTTGAACTAGTTGATCTACTCAAACGAATCGAAGACGAGAATGTATTTTATCTTTCAGATCAGCGATCAGTTGCTTCTCGTGATAGTCTAGATAGAAAGATAGACGTTGAAACTGAGTATAAAATTCACTGAATTTCTTGAATTCTTGAATCAAGTTGTAGTATTCTCTACGAAAGTTGACTTTCTTATTCGAATCATCGAACAACTGAGCTAGCTCTTTCAAAAGATCGTCGATGATTCTATAGAGATTGACACAGTCACGTTCGCGTCTAGCTTGAATGATCTCAGCTGCGTCATCGAATAATCTAGAATGTACATAGCTCAATTTGACTCATTCATTAGAAAAGAGATCAACGTTGATCTCTAGTTTATTCTGAATTTTTCCGTATCAGTTCTCTCAAGTAGAGTTCTTTTCATCAGTAAACATCGAAGAATCAGGTATTTTTTGAGATCTAGAACGCTCAGAGTAGATGAAATCAGAAGAAGTGTTTTCTTTAGCTTGAAGTCTAGTCTTCAACTCTTTGATTTCGTCTTCTTGTTGTTTATCTAACTCGTAGAGTCGATCTGTTTCTTTATCAAGAACTAGGCTTCGAGTCTTTCAGATTTCGTAGAACACGAAGAGTATTATCATTTCAGCGAATGATTCATCATCTTCATGAATGAATGATGCAGCACTTGATGATTTCGTTCGTGATTTCGATGAATCAGCATCAGAGATTTGAGAGAAACGATTTCGAAACTCTTCGAAACGCTCTTCAGTGAGCGAATGACTAGACATGATGAGATTTGTTTTGAAAGAAGATCGAACGAATGACGATGCTCGACGATTGAAGAAGAAAGATGTATAGAATGATGTTTAATCTTCAACAAAGAAGATGAGATTTGTTTGTTGATTGGTTTGATTGATTCTCTAGCAAACAACGAAGATTCTTTATCGTTGAATCTATCGATCGGTTTGATTCTTGAGCAATTCACGAAGATTCTTTATCATGATTCTCGTAATCAAATGAACTTTGCATACTTAATGAGCGATAAGTAGTCTAGCAATTCAAACAGTCTCGTCGTTGATTCTATTCAATCTTCTAGTGTTGTTCTATCTTTCGATTATCATCAATCATCAGATAAACGAATTTCTTTAGACTCGTTCTGTTTAGACGAGTACGTTGAATGAGTAATGAGATCAGTATCGTGTGATTAACGAATTCTTAATATAATGTCAGAATCGTGCCTAAATGATACAATCAATGAAGATCAGAATTGATAGTGCTTGATCTTTAGAGATAGCTATAACTGAATATTAAGAATACAGAAGAAGATTGATACAAAAGCTTCTATTTATGTAATGTTCAGAGACTGCGCTAGACTCGAAAGAAATGTGTTTGTGACATGAAAAGAATGTGATGTAGATGAACAAGATGTTGGTGAAAGAAAAGAATGTTGAGTCATATCTGAGTCATATCTGAGTCAAACCTGACTAGCTCGCTGATTAGCCCTAATCATTACGCAGAGAACTCGCTAGCGTTCACTGCGAATTGATTAGAGCTTCAGCCTTGTTCAGTCTTGATACGCTCGTAACAGAAACTAGTGAATCAGTTCATTGAATCTGTTTGATTCATTGAATCTATACTCATATGAAAGCAAAGCACTTAAGTTGACTTCAATCAACTTCGTTTCTTTCAGTCAACTGAGAAAAAGAGATTCGTCAATATTATCATGATTGAAGTCGTTGTGTATCAAACTCTAGTCAAGAATAAGAAGATCAAGATCTTCTTCTTGATTATTAGTAAAATCAACAAAGTGCTTAGCTCAGTCAAAGATTTCGCGAAACTGAATGAAATAATCTTTGTCATGTCATTAAATGAACTGAAGAAGAAGCTTTTGATAGTTTATCACAACTTTTTGAATGTTTTTGATAGAGAAAAAACAACGCAGTTGCTCTTGCATCAATCATATGATCATAAGATTGAATTAGAAGATGAGAGTCAATTCTTTAGAAGTCAATTGTATCTCATGTTAAGCTACAAGTTGCAGAAGGTCAAAGAGTATCTAGAAGAGAATTTGAAGAAGAAGTTCATCACACTCAGCTAATAAAGATTTAATCAAAGAGATGATTTCTATTCAGAATCAAATTATAGTCGAAAATTGAACGAATCAACTGTGCTTCAATATTTGAATAATCATGAAACAGAACAGAAGAACTTGTCAAGATATTGATTTAGACAATTGCAAAGTACTTGATGAAGTACTCTGAAAAGATGATAAACTGTGAGTTTCTCAGTCAATGATCATTTGATTGATAAGAGAAGCACATAATCTTTTGATCAATGAACACTCTGACATGAATTGAACGTTGAACTTGCTGAGATGATCATATTGCTGATTGAAGATGAGAACGACGATCAAGCGCTACATTCAAAACTGTTATGTTTGTTGTAGATCAAAAGCATCGAAAGATCAAATCAATCAATTGCTGAAGTCATTGCTCATACTTGAGCAGCAATGACAGAACATATCATTAGACTTCATTATCAATCTATCAGAAAGTGATGAAAACAACGCGATTCTGACAGTCATAAATTAATTGTCTAAGAAACGACATTATATATCATGTTGATCAGATGATGAAGAAACCTTCGCAGAACAAACAGTCAAGCTACTGTTGATATGAGTCTTCAGAATTCATGAACTATCAAGATCAATAATGTTCGATCGTGATTCACAATTCATATCGATTGTCTGAAAGTCTTTATGTCTGAGACTCAACATCAAGATGAAACTATTCACAGACTATCATTTGCAGATTGATGATCAAACAGAAAGAGCGAATCAGAATGTGAAATGATATCTACGAAGCTATTACTCATATATGCAAGATGATTGATTCATCTGATTATTTATGACTGAATTCGTCAATAACAATGCTATTTCATCGTCAATTGAACAGTCAGCGTTCTTTCTGAATAAGAGCTTTCACTCTTGTATGAGCTTCAATTTGAATTCAACTGAATATAAGATCACTCAAGCTAGAATCGAAGCAAGCAAAGCGAAAAATATATTTGAACATATGAAATGATCACTAGCATTGATTAAGCAAGCATTAACAAAAGTCAGAATCACAATGAAGAAACAGATTAACAAGCATTGAAAGAAAATGATTTACAAGATAAATGACATGATGTTTCTAGATTCTAGAAACATTATGATCGCAAAATCATCAAAGAAACTAAATGATAAGATGCTAGAATCTTTCAAGATTCTGATTGAGATTGAACATGCATATTGACTGAAATTGTCATTGACAATGAAGATTCATTCGAAATTCATCTTGAATCTGCTGCAACTGAATTCAAAGAACTCTCTGAAAGAACAACGAAATGAATCATCTGATTCTATAGTGATGAATGACGAAGATGAATGAGAAGTGAAGAACATTCTGAACTTCAGACACTACAAATGATGACTACAATATCGTGTCAATTGAAAAGAATACGACGTCAATCTACATTGATACAACGTCAATGAAAATGAGTTCAAGAAATGTCAAAAGATCATAAATGACTTTCATGAACAATATTTGAATAAGTCAAGATAGAAATTGAAAGAAAGATTGATTGAACTGCAGCAATGAGAATATTGCTAGATGAAGAGAGAGAATAATGTTGCAAGCATGTCTTGTTACTCTGAGTTAGTCTAACATAAATCATGTTAGACTATCATAGACTAGTATAGAGCTGATGTTGACACGCTAGTGATCTAGCGCGCCTTCGTGAGTATAAGACTCTCGACGTGTTTCATCTTCTTTCTTCTTTAGCTTTGAACTTCTAGTTAGAATACACTCATATGATTCACTTTATGCAGACTCATAACAACAATTACGTCATAAATATTAATAGACAATGCACAGATGATTCAGAAAGTTATACACATTCATGAAGCATACAATTCATCACTCAGAAATTATGAGATCATTCATGAAAAAGAAAATCTTTCAGACATTGAAAAGATGCTGCATATGTCAAAAGAAAGCATTCTTGTAGAAGACTTTAATCTGCATCACTTCACATGAGAAGAATCATTTTATTCAAGACAACATTTATTGTTGAATGAATTAATTGAAATGATCACAAACATTAATGCATCACTAGCATTATTTCAAGACACAATTACGAGAAATTATCAAGAATCTTAAATGACAATAAATTTAATCTTCATGACAAAGAGCATCATAATTCATAAACAGATTGATACAATGCAAAATCAATGAAGAAATGAAAAACTTCTTAAATCATCTGTTGATACAGACAGTAATAAATTTTAGAGTCTGCAAAGAATCAGCATGAAGATCACGTTGCAATTAAAAGACAATGAATGAAGAGAAGTTCATCAATATTCTGAGAGAACAAATGTCAAAATTATTGTCAAATCAAAAGATGAGATGTCAGCGCATAAATGAATACATGAAGCAACTGCTGAATGCACTGAAGAAAATCATCAAGATTTTCACTCTTTGAACAAGATCACATAAAATGATCAAAGCAGAATGAATGAAGAAGTGTATGAAAATCATCAAAAGCATGCAATGAATGAAAAGAAGTTGTTAAATCATCAATGACTGAACAAAGTACATTCAAGCATGTGATAAAAAGAGCAAAATTATCAGAAAACAAAAGCGCAGTGAATATTGAGAAATCATGCAGAATGTTAAGCAATTCTCAAGAGAACTGTTTTAAATCATGAAATGAGCAAGAAATGCAATCACAGACACATTGACTTAAACGACAATTTTCTCTCTGATTAAGTCAGAGTGCTTCGACATCATCACGACAGTGCAGAATAAGATGAAGATGATGTTTCAAACTCACTTTTCATCATTTTCAAAGATTTTCATGCTGAACACAAAAGACTTCAAGTACTCATTCTTGATTGAGAATGACATCTTGCTGATGCATTGCAAGATTAAAAGAGTCATTTACAAAATGATGTTTAACAAGACTTCAAGATACACAGAATACATAAATAGAATAATGTGCAAGCTCGTCAACAACATGTCAGAATAAATACATTTTCTTTTTGAAAGATGTTTATAGAAAAGAATACAGTTAACTCAGTTTAAGAACGCAGTCACAATAGTGATGCAAAAGTCAGATAAGAAAGATTACTTCAATGCAAAAATATATAAATCAATTGCATTACTTGACACATTGAGCAAAATACTGAAGTTCATTGTATTCAAATGTTTGTGAAATATTGTAAAAGCTTGCGACTCAATATTGAACATTCAGATGAAAATTCACAAGCACAGATCAATAGATATGACTTTGTAACTAATTATAAAAAAGATACATACTATATAAAGTGACATGAGAAAAAGAGTAGTCTCACTGCTGAATCTGAATGAAAAGAGTGTGTTTAACAATGTGATGCACAGCAAACTTTTACACAACATGAAGAAAAGAAAAGTTTTTAAACTGCTTCTTAAGTTTATGAAGAACTTTCTGAAAGATTGATGCATCACGATCACAATTGATGATTACATGATGATAAAATGCAGCGTGAACGTTGATATATCATAAGATTCTTTACTATCGTTGATATTATATTTGTTTTACAATGTGAACTTGTTAAAAGCATGTGATGACATCAAACTGAGAATTAACTTCACAGACTTCATGAATGATGTCAATATCTTGATATACAAAGAATTTATAAAACGCAATTGCAGAGTTCTTAATGAAATTTATGATAGATGCAAACAGTGATCAAAAATGCATGACATCAAATTTTCAATGACAAAGCATAAGTTGATTCACTTTATAAAAACTTTTAAATGATTTAATATGAACATTGATGTAAAGTTGATGAAACATCAAATTAATTCAAAATCAGATATCAGAGTTTTGAAAGTTCAATTGAACTTCAAGCTGAAATGAGTGATTCACATGCATCATATCAAAGCAAAACTAATGATTAAACAAAAGATCATGCAGATAATCATTGAGTTTACTTGAGACTTGTCAATGACAATGAATAAGTAAATATACTTCGTGATGACGCACTTTCTGCTTAGTCACGAAGTCATCATATGATATACATCACAGAGAGTGAAAGATCATTGAAAGAGTCTGAATGTCAAGCTGAAATCAGTACAAGAAAGAGCATTGTGACAGATCATCAACGTTTATCATGCAACATCAACAAAGATTCTACAGATGAAAATAAACATGATGTTGATAAATATTCACTTATGAAAGCTGATACAAAGATCGATAACAAATATGAACTTTCAAAAATCAAATGAAGTTATCAAGATAACAATGTGTTGAATTCACAACAACTTGATATTCAAAAAAGATCAAAAATCAAAGCTGCATAAAACATCTTTACAGCTGAAGCAAAAGTGAATGAAAGAAACACTTAAGTAAACAAAGATGAATTGAAATCATCTTTACACAGCAACTCTCTGATCAAAGTCATTGAAAATAATTATAGTTGCAAACAAGAAAATATCAATAAGACAATACAATTTCAACACATTCACATCAAAGTAACAAGTTTACTTAAATAATAATGACAGCAGAAACAATGTTACAGCAATCATGATGAAAATGAACTGAGAGTTAAATAAAAGACTGAAGAGATCAACTTTAGTCATCATTCATCATAATGAGCTGAAAGACTTAGTCGCGAAGATAAAACATTTTACAGATGTAATGACAGTGAATCAAAAGTATCATGAAAAGATATATAAAATATACAGTGACAGTCAGATCTTTCTGAAAACAGTAAAAGTCATGATATCAACAAAAAATCAGACATGTTGCGAGCGTGTCTTGTTACTCTGAATTAGTCTAACATGAATCATAAACTAGTACAGAGCTGATGTTAACACGCTAGTGATCTAGCGCGTCTTCGTAAATATAAGACTCTTGACGTGTTTCATCTTCTTTCTTCTTTAGCTTTGAACTTCTAGTTAGAATACACTCATATGATTCGCTCTATGCAGACTTATAACATTAGTTCAAAGCTCATTAATCTTGCTATTGACGTGTAGACGATACAAAAACAAGCTACACAATCAACTCAATCAGAAGTTGAACTCAGAAATTTCAACAGCAAAATCAGAACTTGAGTTCAGAAAGTTTGATAAAAACCAGAAATTTCTAAAGAAGAATCTTGATTTAAAATAGAAATTTTGATAGAATCAAAACTGAAGAACATAAACGTGTTACTCTTGACTAACTCTTTATTGAACTCATCATCAAAAATCAGAAATTTCAGCAGTACTTGAATTCAGAAAGTTCGATAAAGTACTAGTCATTGCTTGAACTCAGAAAGTTTGATAGAGTAACATCAGAATCTCAATCAGCAATTTTCTACTCATATCATGACTAGAAGCTCAAAATCAGCGAGCATTGCTCATTATAAACTTCAAAATGCTAGAAGAGAATCACTTCTATTACAGAATCAAACAGCATCAGAAGAAGAAGACATGAATGCATCATTGAATACAGAAGAAGAGAACATGAACGCGTTGCTTTTCAATCATGAAATGATCAAGATCAGCATCAGTACTGAATTGAATGCTTGAATAAGTGCTCATGAAGCAGATGATCTCATTGTCTTTATCAAGTACATGTATTAACAGCACAACATCGAAATCAAGATTCATAATGACATGATTCAAATGTTAGAAGATGTCAATGAGATAAACATCACATTGAAGATTACACATACACGTCTGCAGAAAAAGAATAAAGACAAGAACGTGATTATACATCATTTAAAAGTTGCATCAAGTCGATAAAGCACTTTGATCTCTGAAGATTAATTCTTAAAGTCGATTAAGTTATCAAATTCTTCACTGTTTGAAGATTTATCACAGAATGTAAACAATTAACTGTCTTGAATGCAAAACAAGTTGAAGATAAACAAGAATCATTTTTCTATCGAAGAGTTGAAGATTGCATACATCAAAAGTCAAGTCAGTGAAGCTGCGATCAAACATATTGCATCTTGCATGTGAAATATCTTCTTGAACTCATTTCTAGAAGTCGAAGAAGTACTATCGATGATTAATAAGATGTACAATGATTTCAATCATCATCATACGACTCAACATCAATATCTGAAGCTGTATCAGAACAAGATCTTCTTTCATGAATTTTGAATGAAATTTCAGAGATTTAATGCAGAACTAAAGTACAATAATGAAACTCTATTAGATGATCTTTAGCATAAGATCAGCTCAGATCTTCAGCGAGCAACGCTCAATGAATGAATCACGAACTTGAATGAGTTTGTTGATATCTGCATGCAAGTCGATGTTAAATTGACTGAATTGAATGTTCAATCAGTCGTCAAAGCATCAGCTACTCAAGCTGCTTGCTCTGTCGTCAGCACATCGACTATTCAACTCACGTCATCAGTCTCTTCGTGAAAGAAACTCAGAAGATCGAAGCTCAATTCTATTCACATCGACGTTTCGACAAAGAGCTTAGATAGCTTGTGAGCTAGTGAGCAGAGTTCATTCAATACTAATGCGCTCGAGGCGCATATGCTAGCTACTAGATGAGACGTTTGCTACAAGCTAGCTGTCAGCTGAGTTTGCATCGTTGATTAGCTTACATGCTACATAGATCAGCTACAAGCTGATTTAGCTGATTTAGCACTACTCTTCACTCTATTCGTCTACCTACTCGCTCATCTACTCTTCATTCTACTCGTCTATCTACTCGCTCATCTACTCTTCATTCTACTCGTCTATCTACTCGCTCACCTACTCTTCATTCTACTCACCTACCTACTCGCCCACCTACTCTTCACTCTACTCGCTCACCTACTCTTCACCCTACTCGCCTACCTACTCGCCCACCTACTCTCCATTCTACTTGCCTATCTACTCGCTCATCTACTCTTCATTCTACTCGCCTATCTACTCGCTCACCTACTCTTCATTCTACTCGTCTATCTACTCGCTCACCTACTCTTCACCCTACTCGCCTATCTACTCGCTCACCTACTCTTTACCCTACTCGCCTACCTACTCTTCATTCTACTCTCTATTAAACGCGTCGATCGAGCGCATAAAACACGTCAAACAGTGCTTCAAACAATGCTTTCTACATGACTTTCTATCTACTCGTCATTCTACATGCTCAGCTACCTACTCGATAATCTTCGCTCCGAGCCCTATAGGGCTGACGCTAGGAAGTTCGAAGTTTTCACCTTCTTTTTCCCTTCATAGTTCCTACTTTCTAGAACAACAACAATCAAAATATCAACATGTTCAGCTATCAACTCAGCTATCTACTCGTTCGCCTACTAGTCAGTCTACTCGCTTCAAAACATCCTTCAAAAGACGCGTCGATCAAGCGCATAACACGAGTCAAACAGTGCTTCAAACAATACTTTCTACTGAGCTTTCCACTGAGCTTTCTACTGATCTTTCGACCGATCTTTCTACTGACCTTTCGATTGAGTCATCTAGTGAGCTTTCTACTGACCTTCCGACCGACCTTTCTACTGATCTTTCTACCGACCTTTCTATCAACCTTTCTATCAACCTTTCTATCGACCTTCCTACTGAGCTACCTATTGAGCTATCGACTGAGCTTTCTATCAAACGCTCTACCAAACATTCTACATGCTTCAAAATACGCGTCGATCGGGCGCATAACACGGGTCAAACAATGCTTTCTACATGGCTCCCTACATGGCTCCCTACATGGCTCCCTACATGGCTCTCTACCAAGCACCCTTCATGTTTCCCTACCAAGCGCCCTCCATGTTTCCCTACCAAGCGCCCTCCATGTTTCCCTACCAAGCGCCCTCCATGTTTCCCTACCAAGCGCCCTCCATGTTTCCCTACCAA
>JAABUO010000157.1_pt1 | contig 179966 bp, 171 predicted proteins | sample 5559291 | NCBI WGS metagenome assembly JAABUO01 (sample SAMN10711878, study PRJNA513372) | rock metagenome | isolation source: Antarctica rocks | place: Antarctica: Victoria Land, Finger Mt sud
AAGCGCAGTTTGCCGTTTGGAGCGTGGCCGTTGCTGACGAGATGTTCGCTGCCGCAGTGAGCGCAGCGCGGAGCCGGGATAAGCATAGGCTCATCTTACCCGCTCAGACCAATTTGAGCCACTACCATAATCTGTATACTGATGTCGGTCTCAGGATATAGCTTGCCACACCTCAGATCGAAGCTAATTCCCACCCATTCACGAAAGTCCTGTGCCTGATCGAACTCAACCTCCATATTTGCCCATCTCTGCCCTCTGTTGTCCGATTGCGTTCGAAATTCAAGACCTTTAGAAGATCGCTCGATGCCTGCTGAATTCTGGGGGAACTCGCAGTGAGTCTTCCATTTGTAGTTTTCTCCTGTCGGATAGTGAGTGGACCAATCAAGCTTCTTTATCCCACTAGGAAAACATTTTCTGATGAAGGGATAAGCAATTACAAGAACTAGTGAAAGAGCCACGAAACAGTTTGTTGCAAACAACGCGCCATAGAAAAATCCACTTCGCCCATGTGAATGAAAGGCAGACCCAACTGAAAGCAAAAGTAATAAAGCAGCAAGCATCAATCCAATAACTTTGAATTTGGATGAAGCTATGCCAGCTTTTCGAAGATATATCAGACCGTATGCAAACGCAACATTTGCAACGAAGTTCAAGAATTGCCAAATCGCACTGCTTTCGAGATTTGTGACTACATCGTCAATATGACTCGGTATGTTTGGCATCTTATCTACTGTCCTAAATCACCCTGCTGTGAACCGGCGAAGAAGGCTTCGACATTTTCGGGGCGGAGCAGGATTTCGCGGGGTTTCACGCCGTCTTGGGAGCCGACGATTTGGCGGGCTTCCATAGTTTCTACTAAACGGGCGGCGCGGGTGTAGCCGATCTTGAACTTGCGCTGGAGGCTGGAGGTGGAGCACTGGCCCTGCATAACGAGCCAGCGGACGCAAGGCTCGAACAGCTCGTCGGAGGTGCCGTCGTCGTCGCCGTCGGCCCCGTAGCCGCCGCCGCTGGACTCGGAGGGGATCATGGTGTAGACGGCTTCTTCTTGATTGCGTAAATACTTCACAAGTTCTTCGGTCTCGCGCTCGCCGACGTAGCAGCCCTGGACGCGGACAGGCTTGGCGGCGTCAATCGGCATGTACAGCATGTCGCCGCGTCCGATCAATCGGTCTGCGCCGGGCATGTCAATAATGGTCCGGCTGTCAATCTGGGTGGCGACGGCAAACGCGATGCGCGACGAGATGTTGGCTTTGATGGTGCCGGTGATGACGTCTACCGACGGGCGCTGGGTGGCGATGACCAAATGGATGCCGGTGGCGCGGGCCAATTGGGCGATGCGGCAGATGGAGGTCTCGACTTCGGGACCCTGCTGCATCATGAGATCTGCCAGCTCATCTACGACCACGACAATGAACGGCAGGCGCTCGTCGGGCGGGACGCGGGAATTGAAGCCTTCGATGTTGCGGGTTCCGATGCGGGCGAAGCGGTCGTAGCGCTCTTCCATTTCTTTGAGGACGCTGCGGAAGATGCCGGCGGCCTGCTTGACGTCTTTGATGACCGGCGACAGCAGGTGCGGGATGCCGTCGTACAAGGACAGCTCGACGCGCTTGGGGTCAATCATCACGAACTTGACTTCGCGCGGCGTCGCCCGGTACAAGATAGAACTGATGATGACGTTGAGGCAGACGCTTTTGCCGCTGTTGGTGCTGCCGCCGACAAGCAAATGCGGCATTCGGGTCAAATCCGCATACTTGTATTCGCCGGACACGTCTTTGCCGAGCGCGAACGTCAGCTTGGACGGCGCGTTCATAAACTCGTTCGTGGCTAAACACTCGCGCAGGGAGACCATCTGGGTGACATCATTCGGGACTTCGATGCCGATGGCGGCTTTGCCGGGAATGGGGGCTTCGACCCGGACATCAATCGCGGCGAGCGACATGGCTAAATTGTCGGCGAGTGCGACGATCTTGCGGACCAGAATGCCCGGCTCAAGCTGGACTTCGTAGCGGGTGACGGTCGGTCCCATCGCGACCTGGGCGACGTTTGCGCCGATTTTAAAGTCGTTCAGCGTCCGCATGAGAACGGCCTGTTTCTCCTGAATGGCTGACTCATGCTGGATTGGCTTCGGTGGGGCTTCATTCAGCAGTTCCAGCGGCGGCAGGACATACTCGTGCTTGGTGCCGTCATCGCCTAGTGAGTCGGGAATGACCAGCGGCCCGGCGGGGGCTTTAGGCTTTTCGGGGGCGATGACCGGAATAGCGACAGGAAGCGGCGGCGCAGAAATGGCAGACGGCGCAGCCGTTGGAACCGCCGGAAAGCTGATGCGGGGCACAGTCGGCAGGTCATCCGCAGCCTCGTCGTCAAACGGGGCGGCGTCAAAAGATTTTGCGCCTGGCGTGGCGGCGGGCTTCGCCGGAGAGGAAGCAGGTTTAGTGAGAAAAGGCGGCAGGTCAGGAGCAGAGGGCGCAGCGGTCGAAGCAGCAGGCTGTTCAACTGTGTTGCGCTGCTTCGGCGCTTCAATGACGCGCCGGGCTTCGGCCCGCTGCTTCAGGGCGGCGGCGGATTGTTTGGCGGCCTGCGCGGAGGCCTGCACGCCCTGCGTGACCGGCGCAGTGACGCGGCGGCTGCCGGCGACGGCATGGTCAAACAAGTGCAGCAGGCGCATATCGGTGGCCCAGACCACCGCGCCGACCGTGAACAAAAACAGGCAGATATGGCTGGAAATGTCGCCGACCAGCGCCCGCAGGCCCGACGAAATCGCCGCGCCGATCCAGCCGCCTTCCGTGATGTCGGTGAACTGCGTGGCGCGGGTCGTGTGCCCGAGGTGCCACCAGGAGATGCCGGCGAGAAACAGCAGGACCGCGCCGCCGGCAAAGTTTGTCCGCGTGGACTGGTGCCTGCCTTGAATGAGCATGACGCCGATAGCGGTCAGGAGCAGAGGAAACATCCAGGCTCCAATGCCGACCGCAAGGCGCAGGCCTTCAACTAACCAGTTTCCAAGCAGCCCCGCGTGGCCGTGGCGCTGCACGACAAGGCTGACAAACAAAATCAGGCCCAGCGCAACTAATCCCAAGCCCCACATATCGTGAGCGAGTCGGTCATTATTGCGCGGCGGGCGCGGGGTCGTCCGGGGTGCCTGCGACGGGCGCGGCTGACGCGCGGCCGGGCGGTTAGGGGGCGATTTGACGGCCATACAGAGTTCTCCTACACACAACACAAATCAGCGATACGAATGCACTATTATAACAGATAAGCGAACAAATGTATGCGAAACATTCCACTTCGCCCTCGATAATGGAAGTGTCATTTCGGGTATCATAGCCGCGTGATGTCGTCTCAACTAATTGCCCCATTTCTGATTGCTCTGGCTGCGATGCTGTGGGGGAGCGACCTGCTGCTACGCCCGAATGCCCTCAGCGCCGGGTGGTCCCCGGCCTGGGTGGTGCTGGGAGAGCATCTTTTGCTGACGCTTTTGTTCCTGCCGGTGCTATGGCGTGAGCGGCAGCGGCTGACAGCACTGAATAATACGCAGTGGGCGGCGCTGCTGTTTGTGGCGTGGGGCGGTTCGGCAGTGGCGACGTGGCTGTACACAAAGGCGTTTACACTGGACTTTTCCCAGGCGCTGACGGTGGTGCTACTGCAAAAGACACAGCCGATTATCGCGATCCTGCTGGCGGGCCTGCTGCTGGGCGAGCGCCGCGGCCCGGCGTTCTGGGTGTGGTGCCTGGCAGCCTTTGCCGGAGCATACCTGCTGATAGGTTTTCAAAAGCCGCCGTCGCTGGCGGAAGTTCATGCGAAGCAGGCACTTCTCGCGCTGGGAGCGTCGGCTCTCTGGGGTGCGGCGACCGTCGCAGGCCGGTTTTTGACCACCACGCTTTCGCCGGGCGGCTTAGCCGGGGCGCGGTTTGCGCTGGCGGTGCCGGTGCTGCTGGGGCTAACTTTGGTTCCGACAGGAACGGCGTCCGCACCGACGCACTCCGTCCATTTTGCGGCCTTGTTTCTGCTGCTGATTGTGCTGCTGCCCGACCTCGCCGGCATGGTCTTGTATTACTTCGGCCTGCGCGGCACACCGGCCTCCGTGGCAACGCTGGCAGAGCTGTGTTATCCACTCACGGCACTAGCGATTGGGGTCTTTATCCAGCATACGCGCGTTCTGCCGGGTCAGTGGCTTGGGCTGGTCCTGCTTGTTCTCGCCGTGATTGGCCTCGGACAAAAGCCCGGCGTCGCAGTGGCGCGGCGGCTGAGATCCTCTGCGATTGGTGTCAAGACGGGTATCATAGAAGAAGGTTAAGCACGGCACGAGCGTGTTACAAGAACACACCAACTAGGAGACACACGATGGCGACAGAATACAGTTTTGATGCGGTCTCAAAAGCAGATCCGCAGGAAGTCAAAAACGCAATCCAGCAGGCGCAGCGCGAGATTGAGACCCGGTTCGATTTTCGGGGCAGCGTCAGCGAGATTGATCATGACGGCAAAGAGAAAATCACGCTCACCTCGGATGACGAAGTCCGGCTGACGGCGCTGATTGACGTGTTACAGTCCAAGATGATCAAGCGCGGCGTGGACGTCAAGTTTCTGGACTACGGCAAGCTGGAACAGGCGTCTAAAGGCACGGTTCGCCAGGTTGTCACCGTCAAAAGCGGCCTGCCGACAGAGACCGCCAAGAAAATCACCAAGCTGATCAAAGACAAGGGCATCAAAGTCACGACGCAGATTCAAGACGAGCAGGTGCGGGTCACGGGCAAGAACAAAGACGATTTACAGGAAGCCATGACCGTCATCAAGTCGGCTGACTTAGACGCTCCTATTCAGTTCACGAACTATCGTTAGGCGAGTCTTGGACCCATTCAAGATTATTGGCGGCGTACTGGTTGCGCTCGGCTTCGTTTTCCGCGCGATCAGCCTGGCTTACTTCAAGCAGCGGGCCAAATCTTTGCCGGAGACGCCGAAAGTGCGCCGTCAATTTGAGGGGCGCAAGCAGCGTGCGTTAGTTGTTGATGCTTTGTTTATCGTTTTGGGCTTTTACCTGCTGCTGACTCACTAAATCCAAAAGAAACTTTCTGATAAACGCCTGCGTAGAGCAGGCAAATAGACTGCTAACCAATCAGGAGACTACTATGCGCCAGAAAACCCTCTTTTCAGCTGCCAGCATTTCGCTGCTTTGTTTTGTCCTTCTTGCCCCATTAGCAGTCAAAGCCGGTCCGCCGCAGTTCCTCGGCGACCGGTTTGCAATTCCGGCACTACCAACGGCTCCGCGCCCTCCTGTCGCCCCCGTGACCGGCAGGCGCATGACGAACATCCCGACCTGCTACCTATATTTCGACTACCGACACCAGGATTCTCCGCAAGTCACTTCCGGGCCACCCATGCCAGTGCCAAAGGTGATCTTTGTCAACAGCAATGCGTTCCATCAATCTGCCGTAAGCAGTTGCCGCATCGTCTCTAAGCACCAAATAATCTGCGGCTCAGCGATAGTCAGCGGCGGGACGAACTCCAAAACGCGGCCATCACCGGCAGGAAGCATGATTAAGCCTTGACGCAAAGCTGCTGGAACTAAAGACAGCGCGAGCGGCGGTGAAGCCATCTCGATCCCCAGCATCAGGCCACGCCCGCGCACGTCGGCGATTTTGTCCGGAAACGCGGCTTGCAGCTCGCGCAAGCCGTTCGCAAAGACCGCGCCAAGAGTGACGGCGCGTTCCGGCAGGCGCTCGTCTTCCAGCACAGACAAAGCCGCAAGACCGGCGGCGCAGGCAAGCGGATTGCCGAGAAACGTGCTGGTATGCAGGGCTTCTCCGGTTGACGCGCCCCACACTGACATCAGCTCTGCGGACGCAACGCACGCGGAGATTGGCAGGCCGCCGCCCATCGCTTTGCCGACGCACAAGATGTCCGGGATGACGCTCTCGTGCTGGCACACGAACCATTTTCCCGTTCGGCCCCAGCCTGTGAAGATTTCGTCTAAAATCAGCAGAGTGTTTGTGTCGGTGCAAATCTCACGCAAGCCGGAAAGCCAGCCTTCTGGGGGGACATTAATGCCGCCGCGTCCCTGAATGGGTTCAGCAAGGATCGCGCCGGGCTTGTGCGCTTGCAGATGAATTTCAATCTCGCGAAGCGAGCAGCCGTAGGGGAGATGGCGGGTAAAGCCGCCAAGCTGAGACTGGAACGGGGCGCGGAAGTCGGGGCGGGCCGTGACATCGAGTGCGCCGTAGGTCAGGCCGTGATAGCCATTTTCGAATGCCAGAACGCCGGGGCGGCCTGTGGCAAGCAGGGTGGTTTTGAGGGCGGCTTCCACGGCGTCGCCGCCGTTCTGACCTAAAATGACCTGAGCGTGGGGCAGGGGAACAAGCGAAGCAACTCGCTCGCAGAACCGGACTTTGACTTCCGACGGGTGAACGTCCCCCATGCCGTGCGTCAGCTTTTGGACCTGCGCCTCAATGGCCGCGACGACGCGCGGATGGCTGTGGCCGACGGAGGCGACGCCGAAAGCCGAGGTCACGTCTAAGAAGCGGTTGCCGTCAACATCCGTGACAAGGCAGCCGTGCGCCTGGTCCCAGAAGACCGGAAAATCCGAGGCCAGGTAGGTGACGTTCGGACTTTCGACGCGGCGCAGGTCTGCCGCCAGCGCCCGTGAGCGCGGGCCGGGAATTTCCGTAACAATTCGGGGAAGCAGGCTGCTCACGCGGATTTGTCGGTTTCCACTTGCAGCTTGATCTGGCGCAGGATGTTGGCGACTTTCTCGCACTCGACATCGTCCCCGGAAAAGACAACCGAGCGGCCTGTGGTATGAACTTCCATCGCGTGCGCTTCCGCGCGTTCCTGGGTGCAGCCGGTCGCTTTCTGAAGCTGCTTTTCGACCTGGTCAAACGTGTGGCAGTCGCAGTTATAGAGAATCACGATGTACGGGCCGTCGGAGCCGGGCGGGGTACGCTGCTCGCGCTCATCGGGCGCTTCCACGGTGCGGGTGCCGGGGATCACGGCAGGCATCAGATCAATTCCTCTGGGCATAGCGGCTTCCTGTCTATATGTTCCTGTTGGGTGTTTGTATTATACCCACATCTGCTCCCAGACGCCATTCGGCTGCAAAATCTCATGCGGCTGAAAACGGGTTTTATAAGTCATGCTGGCGCAGCCGGCGACGTAGTAGCCGAGGTAGACCCAGAGTTTTTCAAGTCGCCGCGCCAGCTCAATTGTGTGCAGCAGCACGCAGGTGCCGAGGCCGCGTGAGCGGCAGTCCGGGTCATGGAAATGGTAGACGCCGGAAACGCAGCTTGGCGTGATGTCCGTGATCACAATGGCCCGCAGCGTGTCGCCCTCCCAGAGCGAGATTTCGACGCTGGGCAGGGGATTATGCACAAATTGCCGGGCATAGCTTTGGGCAGTGCGCTCGGTATCCGGCCAGCCTTTAGTTGCCGATTGCTCGGCCTGGTAGCGCCGGTACAGGTCCAGCCGCGCGGCGTCAACAGTCGGCTGGGCGTAGCGCACTTCCAGGTCAGCGTTCTTGCGCCAGGCTCGCTGCTGGCTGCGGTCAGGTGTGAACTCGGCGGTGGGGATGCGGAGCGGGCGGCACTCGGAGCAGTGGGCGCAGACGGGGCGGAACAGCGTTGTGCCGAACTTGCGCCAGCCCTGGTTCATGAGGCTTTCGTACTCCTCCGGCGAGAGCTTCGCTACCTCGGCATACTGCTGGGTCGCGTCCCGGTCCGGCAGGTAATGGCAGGTGTCGGGGCCGGAGATGAACTGCTGTAAGATCTGCATAAAATCACTGTCAGCGCTAAGCTAATCGGGCTTCGTAGTCACGGAGCATGGCCTGGTAGGGCGGCAGCGTTAGGTCGTTCGCCCACATGATAAGGGCGTTCTCGCCGTTGTCGCTGTAGTAGTTCTTGCGGACGGCGACGTCCTCAAAGCCGTACTTGACGTACATGTTGTGCGCGACGGTGTTGCGCTCGCGCACTTCCAGCGTCGCCCGTTCTGCGCCGCGCCGGATGCCTTCTTGAATGAGATCCAGCAGCAGACGCTCGCCGATTTTGAGGCCGCGCACGGCCGGGTCCACGGCGATAGTCGTCATGTGCAGTTCGTCCATGATGACCCACATGCCGCAGTAGCCGACAATTGTGCCGTCAGGCTGGGTTGCAACGGTGTAGTAGGCGTTGGAATTGCCGACTTCCGTGACGTAGGCGCTGGAACTCCAGGGCAGCGTGTAGCAGCGGCGCTCTAGGCGAGACACGTATTCAATGTCGTCCAGCCGCATTTGCCGAATGGTAACGCTTGCGGGATGCGGCGCTTCAGACATAGAATCTTCAGACGCGGGATGTTCCAATTCAATCATGGCAGGGCTTCTAAAGTTGCACTCACACTCACCGTGTTTGGGCCTTCGACCCAGTGGTCGCCGCCCTCAAAGAACTCGCGCTTCCAGATCGGCACGGTTTCTTTGAGTGTATCCATTAGCCAGCGGCAAGCCTCAAAGGCTTCGCCCCGGTGCGCGGAAGCGACAGCCACCCCGACGCTGCACTCGCCGATCTCCAGCCGCCCGAGCCGGTGCTGCACGGCGCATTTGACGCCCCACCGGCTTTCCACTTCGTCTATGAGTTTCTGAAGCTGCTTTTCCGCAAGCGGCGCGTAGCCTTCGTATTCCAAATACAAAACTTTGCGGCCCCGTGCGTTATCCCGCACGTTGCCGGCGAATGTGACGACTGCTCCGTACCCCGACGCTTCCACAGCCTGGCTGAGTGCCGATAAATCTATCACTCCGTTTGTCAGCAGAGGCAGCGGCTCAGAAATGCCGCCACTCATCGGCGGCATCCAGGCCACTTCATCGCCGTCATGCAGCACCGTAGAGGCGCTGGCAAACTCGGCGTTGACCGCAACTCGCGCCTGAGACAAGAGCCGAACAAACCCTGCATTACGCTCCGCCAGCGCTTCTGCCGCCGTTTCCACCGTCGCGCCATCCGGCAGGGCATAGGCCATTTCGTGACTTCCCGCTACGTCCTGCAAATGGGCAAAGAACAGCATCCGTACAGTGATCATAAGACGATACTACCTGAAGATAGGTGCCTACAAGATATAGCGGCTGAGGTCTTCATCTTTGACGATGTTGTCGAGCTTCTCGCGGACGTAGGTCGCGTCTATTCGCATGAACTTGTCCTGCAAATCGGGGGCCTCAAACGAGAGTTCATCTAAAAGGCGCTCCATGATGGTATGCAGGCGGCGAGCACCGATGTTCTCCATCTGGGAATTGACGTCAGCGGCGATGCGGGCAAGCTCGCCGATGGCGTCGTCAGCAAACTCGATGGTGACGCCTTCGGTCGCTAAGAGCGCGACGTACTGCTTGATCAGCGCATTGCGCGGCTCGGTGAGAATGCGCTTGAAGTCATCTTGAGTCAGGCTTTCGAGTTCGACCCGGATCGGCAGGCGGCCTTGCAGCTCCGGAATGAGATCGGAGGGCTTGGACAGATGGAACGCGCCGGCGGCGATGAACAGCACGAAATCGGTCTTGACCGGGCCGTACTTGGTCTGGACCGTGCTGCCCTCAATAATCGGCAGGATGTCGCGCTGAACGCCTTCGCGGGAGACGTCCGGCCCCGATCCGCTGCCGCTGCCCCCGCCGCGCCCGGCGATTTTGTCCATTTCGTCTACAAAGATAATGCCGCTTTGCTCGGCGCGAGAGACGGCCTCGCGGGTGAGCGCGTCCTGGTCAATCAAGGCGCGGGCTTCTTCGCCCGCGTAGTGCGCCCGCGCTTCCTTGATGGTCAGGGTCCGCTTGCGGCGCTTTTTCGGCATCATGGAGCCGAACAAGCCCTGCATGTCCATGCCCATTTCGTCCATGCCGCCTTGCGGGGACATGACCTGCATGAAGGGAGCCGGGCTGCTTTCTTCGATTTCGATCTCAACAGTGTCATTGTCTTTGACGCCCGACGCGATTTGGGACCGCAGGCGCTCCCGCACCCGGCGCTCCTGGTCACGCCGCTGGGGATTTTCTTCGGCCTCGGCTTCTTCCGCCGGCTCTGAAGGCTCGGTCTTCTCCGCGCCCGGGCCGGGCGGGGTGAAGAACTGGGCCAGCGACTCCAGCGAGAACTCGCCGCTACCGGCTTTGGGCATGGCAACCCGCGCGGCTTTCTTTTCCCGGCGCGGCTGGAGAATGTTTAAGACGCGGTCAATCGCCCGCTCTTCGGCCTGTTCTTTGACTTCGTCCATCTTCTCTCGCTCGACAATCCGCAGCGAGGCTTGCACTAAATCACGCACCATCGAGTCCACGTCGCGCCCGACATAGCCGACTTCGGTAAACTTGGTGGCTTCGACTTTGACAAACGGGGCATGAGCCAGCGTTGCCAGCCGCCGGGCAATCTCTGTCTTGCCGACGCCGGTTGGCCCGATCATCAAGATATTCTTGGGGATGACTTCATCGCGTAAGTCATCAGCTAATCGGCGGCGGCGGTAGCGGTTCCTCAAGGCGATGGCAACGGCCCGCTTGGCGGCCTTCTGGCCGACAATATATTTATCCAATTCCGCGACAATCTGGCGCGGGGTCATGTCTTCCATTTCATCCATAATTAAGAGTATACCCAGTCCATTAAAAGTTAGTTTGGGTTGCGCTTTTGTCCAGCAGTTCCGCCTGGCTTTGTGCGCCGTAGAGCGTCAGCAGCGTCTCGTAAACGTGGTTGATCTTCGCCGGAGTAATATCCGCCGGAGCGATTGTCGCGATATTTTGCAGGTTCCCGCCGCCGGCGGGGATCAGTGTCGCAAGACTTTCCCGCGCCGCGGCTGGAGCGCCCGGCGGCGCGTGCCGCAACAGGATACGGGCGGTGATGCTGGACAGCGGGCTGGGGGAGGCTGTATGAGATGCCCGGTGCAGCTCGGCGGCATACGCGCCGACATCGGCGGACCAGGGCGCGACTTTGCCGCCGGTCAGATTAAGCCAGAGGGTCATCGGCGTCTGCTGGGCATCCGCCGCCGCTTTGATGTTCTGAATTTCCGTCAGCTCCGCTGATACTGCTGCCGCAGTCGGCTCGGCTCGCGCCATCTTCTTCGCGTCGTTTGTATAGACTAGTGGCGCATTCAGCGTCGCCGCCGACTGCGCCGCCCAAGCGCGGACTGAGATCGGAGCGCCCATCTGGGTGAGCAGCGCCCCTGCGGCTGTGTACGACGCCGCCTCAGCATGACGTAGCCGGGGAACATCGCTGCTGAAGTGCGCGACTTCCGCGCCTGCCACCTGCGGATTAGAGACTTCTTTCAGCCGCTCAACAGATTTTGTGTACGCCACGGCTTGTAAATCTGCTGTTCTGAGTGCATAAGCCAGCCTAAATGCTTGCGCCTGCACCCGTGGTATTCCCGGCGCAGGCGCAGTGTCTTTCGCCTGTGCGGCAGGTGTAAGCAACAGCAGCCCGGCACCCAGGAGAAAAAGCGTGGGAATAAATTCCTGCGCTGTAGGGCGCAGACGCCGAATGTCCGCCTGCGCGGACAAGGAGCGGAAGGGGGAGCGCAGCAGAGTCTTTGTTTGTGTCTTTGTCCGCGAAGGCGGACACTGGGCGCTTCGCCCCACAGCGCAGGAATTTATTCCCACGCTTCTTATTCCCACGCTTCTTAATCCCACGCTTCTTGTCTTGCTTACTTGGTTCATAAACTAAAGCTCATCCACGCTGATATTGCCGTTGGTGTAGATACAAATGTCGGCGGCGATACGCAGCGCTTTTTCGGCGATCTCGCGGGCCGACAAATCTGTGTTCTCCACCAGCGCTTTGGCCGCCGCCTGGGCATACGGCCCGCCGCTGCCGATGGCGGCGATGCCGTCGTCGGTGTCCAGCACGTTGCCGTCGCCGGAGACAACCAGGAGATACTCTGGGTTGGCGACAATCATCAGCGCCTCAAAGCGGCGCAGGACCCGGTCGGAACGCCATTCTTTGGCAAACTCAATCACGGCCCTCTGAAGATTGCCGTTGGAGGCTTCCAGCTTGGCTTCAAACCTGTCGGCGAGCGCCATGGCATCGGCGGCGCTGCCGGCGAAGCCCGCTAGCACTTTGCCTTGATACAGCCGTCGTATCTTCTTTGCCGTGTTCTTCATCACGGTCTTGTCGAGCGTCACCTGCCCGTCACCGGCAATGGCGACCTTGCCGTCTTTTCGGACGCCCACAATCGTCGTCGCGTGCATTGTTATGTTCAAAAGATGTTCTCCAAAATATACTGTTCCATCTCAGCTTTGTAATAGGCCAGGCGGCCCGGAATGCAACAAGCAACAGCCGTGCTGTCATGGGAGATGAGCATTTCTATTGCTTCCTGCAACGGCATCTCGCGTTGATCTAACTCTTGTTCCGGTGAGATAAGGTAACATGCTTGCCCCGCTCCTTTTTGCCGAAGAAGCTTCACAATGAAATCTGCGTGATTACCTCGGTTTGCGATTGGCATTGACCGGGCCACAATCGTATCAAGGTTATGGTAAAGCTGTCCAAGAATCTTCTTCCGCTTGCCTGGATTTGCCAGAATTTGCAAATACCGGTCCTTTTTGTCAGGTACGATGAAAGCACGAACAAACACTTCTTCTTCCGACGACAGAATGCCTTTCATCAGAGCTGATACTCCTCAAATGGCTTGCAAAAGGTGTTGTCGTAATGATAGCACACTACACGTTGACAGTTCAATGTGTGCCTGGGTATAATCTGTCTAATTAGATTGCGACTTTTTTCACAATGTCAACAGGAACTTCGCCCGCAGCCCCGAAAACGGGAACCCAGACGCCGCCGAGCGGCATTCCAGTATTAGATGAGCCGGTCACGTCTGAAGAAAAAGCCGCGTATGTGCGGGATATGTTTGACGACATCGCGCACCGCTACGATCTGCTGAACTCCGTGCTGTCCGCCGGCATCCACAAAGGCTGGCGCGGATTTGCAACGCGCTGCGCCAGTCTGGAGGCTGGAAACAGTGTTCTGGACGTCTGCTCGGGGACGGGGGAATGGGCACCGTCTCTGCGAAAAGCGGTAGGGCCGGAGGGGTTTGTCGCCGCCGCGGACTTCTCGCTGCCGATGCTTCAGTACGGCGAAAAGCGGTTTGAGCAGCAGAAAACGGACGAAGTTCAGGGGGATGCGTCCCGGCTGCCATTTACCGATGCGAGTTTTGACGCCGTGACCATCGGCTTTGGGATCCGCAACGTGGCGGACCGAGATAAAGCGTTTCGGGAAATGTTCCGTGTGCTGAAGCCGGGCGGGCGCATGGTCTGTTTGGAGTTTTCGCAGCCGCCCGCCGGCCTATTTCGCACGGGATACGAGCTGCACGCGCGGTATGTGATGCCGCCGCTCGGCGGGGCCATCAGCGGACGGCCCGATGCGTATGCGTACCTGCCGGCGTCTGTCGCCCGGTTCGACAGCCGGGAGCAGCTCGCGGCGCGGATGTACGGGGCCGGGTTTTCGCCGGTTCGGTTCGTCAATTTGACGTTTGGACTTGTCTGCGTTCATGTGGGCGTCAAGCCTGAGATTAAGTCTCAAATTCTAATCTGAGATCAAGGCTTTAGAATGGAACCAAAATTATGGGAGCCACTGCCGCCGTTCTGCCTGGTAAGATGATGCCTGAGACAGCTCCCACCGCGCGGGGTGTAGTGTCGTTTCTTGACATTGTCCATGACGACTTGGTGTCGGTGGAAGGGTTGCTTGGGAACGAGATCCGTTCCGACGTCAAAGCGGCTTACGCGATTTCCGGCCACACGCTGTCGGCGGGCGGGAAACGCCTGCGTCCGGCGCTTGTCGTGCTGTCTGCTCATGCGGCCTGCCAGCAGTTTCCCGCGTCTACGGTATTCGCGTCCGCGGCGGCGGCGGAGCTAATTCATATGGCGTCGCTCATTCACGACGATGTCGTGGACGGCTCGGCGGAGCGGCGCGGGCGGCCCACGGCAAACGCCACGTTCGGCAACCAGATCAGCGTCTTGGTGGGCGATTACTTGCTTGCCAAAAGCATCTATCTGGCGGCCCGCGAAGGCAACATTGATGTTATCCGGGTGTTTTCTAATGTCACTGTGGGCCTCAGCGAAGGCGAAGTGCTCCAAATCACGGCCAAAGGGGACGTAGACACGTCGGAAGAAACGTATCTGACCATCATCCAGAAGAAGACCGCAGGGTTTATCGCCGGATGCTGCGAAGTCGGCGCGATGCTGGCCGGCGCGTCGCCGGAGCAAGTCGCCGCGCTGACCCGCTACGGCCTGAACTGTGGGCTGGCGTTCCAGATTGCCGACGATCTCCTAGACTACACTGGCGATCCGCAAAAAACCGGCAAGCCGCTCTGCGGCGACCTACGCGAAGGCAAAATGACTTTGCCGCTGATTTTGGCCCTGCGGGATGTCTCGGACGCCGAGCGTGGTCATCTGCTCCATATTTTAGAAGAACCCGAAGCGCTGACGGACGCGGAAATCACCGACGTTCGCGCCGCTATCGTCCGGCACAACGGCTATACGCGCACGGCGGACGCCGCACGGCGCTATGTGGAGTTGGCGCAAGACGCGCTGCTGGGCTTGCCGGACTCTCCGTATCGCAACTCGCTTCATACCCTGGCTGACTACGCGCTGACACGAGAGCGCTGACCTTCCTCTCAGCAGGATTTTCCTGTTCCCCTGTCGTATTCTCCTCTGCAAGCAACTGTGAGCGAAGCAGAGGAGAATGTGCTATGCTGAACGCGCTTTTTGACAACCCCGTCGTTACCAAAGAACTGCGCGGGCGGATGCGCGGGGCAAAAACTTACTGGCTCCTGTTCGGCTATGTGCTGCTCCTGTCGCTGATCCTCTTTTTCTCCTATCTCGGCTGGTGGGCGCAGCACTCGGCGGACATGCAGAACGGCGGCAGCTCGGCGGGCTTCACGGTCGGGCGCACCTTTTTCAAGATTTTGTTTTATTCCCAGGCCGTGATGATGGCACTGATTACGCCCGCGCTGACGGCTGGGGCGATCTCGGTGGAACGCGAGCAGCGCACCTTTGAGCTGCTGCGCGGCTCGATTTTGAGGCCCGGCGCGATTGTCTGGGGCAAGCTGGCGTCTTCGGTCTCGTTCGTTGTTTTGCTGCTGACTTCCTCGCTGCCTCTGCTGTCGCTCTGCTTTCTGCTCGGCGGCGTGTCTCCGGGCGAAGTCTTCTTCGCGTACCTGCTGCTCACCGCCGATGCGTTTCTGTTTGGCGCGATTGGATTGTGCTGGTCGGCGTATGCCGCCAATACGGCGACAGCGACGGTGCTTTCCTACCTGACGCTCATTGTCTTCTTCGGCGCGACGTTCCCGTTTGCCACTCCAACGCTTGACCCAAGCGGCTTTATGCCGAACTTCGGCTTTTGTGCGCTGAATCCGATCGGCGCAGTCACGGGCGCGGTCGTGCCGGAGCATTACTACGGCTTTGTGCTGCCGGCCTGGGTCCCTGCGCTGCTTCTGAACGGAACGCTGACCGCGCTGCTGATTTTGGCGGCAATGAACCGGCTGGAAGATTTTCCCGCGCGACGCGCCGTGGCCCTGCGTGTTGTCACGCTGCTGTTTGCCGGCCTGCTGGTCTTTTTTGGGGATGGCGTGATTGTTGGCTTGCCCAGCTTATTGGGGACACCGACCGCGCAGCTTGAAATGCTCAGCTTCGTGCTGACACTGCTGCTTCTCTTTGTGCCGGTGATGGTGACAGGGGATTTGGAAGGCAGGCAGGGAAGGAAGCAGGGGGTGCTTCCCCGGATTTTCGGCGACGCAGCTTTGCCTTCGGGCCTGCCGTATGCCTTGCTGCTGGCGGTTCTCACAGTAGGGGTGACACTAGCGGCTGTGCATTACGCGGGGCAGCAGCCGGCGCTGCCTGCCTTCGGCGGCAGGCACGTCTTTATCGGCCCGCGCCCGGCGGCGTTTGGCTTGCCGCCGGCGCAAGGCATGGACCTCGGCTGGCAAGTGGCTGTCATGCTGGCGGTTATTGTGGCAGGCATAAGCGGCCTGGGCTACCTTTTGTCTGCGCTGCTGAACAACCGCTGGTCGTCGCTGGTGCTGCTGTATCTCGCCGTCGTGCTTGCCGTCGCTCTGCCGTTCTTCACTTATGCCACTCTGAACGGGCAGGACGCGGCGCTGGCCGCCCGTAGCCCCGGCGTCAATTCCTTGTTCTTATGCCCCTATGTCTCTGTCATCCAATTAGCGGATACCGGCAATCCCCGGCCTACCTTTGGGCAGGGCAGTGCGGTCGTCGGCATGATCGGCTACGGCGATTACCCGCTTTGGGTTGGCACAAGCGTTGTCTATGGGGTGATTGGACTGGCTTCCTACACCGCTGGGCTAGTTTTCCTGCGGCGGCGTAAAACGCTCCAGCAAGCTTGAATGCCGGGGTTGTAGAAAACTCCGGCAAAGAAGCGTCCTTCGGACGAAGATTAAGCCAGCAAATGCTGGGCCTCTCTGTGTCCGAAGGACATTTCCTGCTGGGGGTTTCTACAACCCCGGCACTTCTTACGGCTAATTAAATCGCTTGATTGCCAGCGCCACTTTTCCCATGATGACGACGTCGTCGGCATAAATCGGGTCATAATCCGGGTTTTCCGGCTGCAGCCGGATGCCTTTGGCTTCCCGGTAGAACGTCTTCACGGTTGTTTCTTCGCCAAGCAGTGCAACGACAATATCTCGGTCGTCGGCTGTGCTCTGGCGGCGGGCGACGACAATGTCGCCGTCCCCAATCCCTGCATCCCGCATCGAGTTCCCATACACTTCCAGCGCAAACAAATCCCGCCCGGCCTGATCGCCGCGCCGCAGCAGGGACACGGGGATCGGCAGCATCTCCGGGTTCTGCTGCGCGTCTACAATAATTGGTGCGCCGCCCGCAACCCGGCCCAGCAGGGGAACCGAAACCGAGCGTCCCATGGACAGCCGCTCCCCGCCTTCCATGAGGTCCAGCCCCCGCTTGTAACGGTCCCGGCGCAAAAACCCCTTGGCTTCCAGGCTGTCTAAATGCTTCTTGACGGTGCAGCTTGAGCTGAGACTGACTTCTTTGCCGATTTCGCGGACCGTGGGCGCGTGGCCGCGCTGCTCGATATGGGTGCGAATGACATCAAGAATCTGCTTCTGCTTGTCAGTGAGTGTTTGCATGATGATTCCTCTATGAGATAAATAGAATAAAGTGAGTGGAATGAAATAAAGACGAATAAGAATGAATAAGGTTGTTCCGGGGGGATTATACCACGGTGAGGCGGAACTTACGCAAACTTTTGTTTGTTTTTTTATACAGATGGGCAAAATAGCGTTGACACCGTGCTAGATGTTGAGTATACTGCATTGAGTACAAACTATTGTTTGCTTCCGCTGTTTGTTCGTGACATGCTGCATTGTGAGGAGAATTGACTATGGTTCCGATGATTGACGTGTGTGATGATCGCCCCCGAACAGTTTGTTCCCGGCCTCAGCTTGTGCTTCGAGACTATACGCAGGCTTCTGAAGGCAGCCCGGTCCCGATCCGCTCCCCCCGCCCCAAGGCGTTAGCTCGGTTAGAAAGTGTCATGCTGGCTTCGGCAGCCACAGCAGCATTGGGCTTCTTTGCCGTTACTTCCGCATCTTCATTCGTTCATTCTGTCGAGCAGAACTACCGTAGTCAAACACTTCCTCAGTCTGTGATTATCTCGAAAGCCGTCAAGCGCGGCGATACGCTGGCGAGCCTGGCCCAGCGTTATGGCAATCCCAACACATACATCTTGGAGCGCGAGGATCAAATTGCCCGCGCGAACCACCTCACCGGCACCCAGCCTCTTTTTCCGGGCCAGCATCTTCAAATTCCCGTTACCAATCCGGCCGTCATTGCCCAGATTGTTCGTTCTTCGCACCGGCCTTTGGTCGCGTCTCGCTGAAATTACAGATGAAAAGCATAGGCGAGAAAACGGCCCAGTTTCTCAGAGACCGGGCCGTTTTTGTTTGCGCTTCTGCTTATTGTTTTACCGTTCGGCAAGCGCTGGGCGACGGGTCTTGTCCCGCTGACAGCCGGGGCAGAACGCTTCGCCATAATTGCGGACCGAAAGCTCCATTTGCGCCTTTGTCAGCGCCTTGCCGCAGCTTACGCAGGCGGGCGTTCCGGAAGGGCTGGCGCTTGGCGCACTCACGACAGCCGGCGCTTTGGGCGCAGCGGCCTTCGATTCAGCAGGGAGATCATCGCCGAATGGATCGTCTTCGGTCGCATCCAGCAGGGCGCTGCCGCCAATCAGTGCTTCGAAGTCGTCTTCGCCTTCATCCAGCACGGCGACAGGTGCGGGTGCCGGACGGGACGGCTGAAGCCGAGCGGCTTCTGGGCGCGGCGCTTCATTACGGGGCGTATCGCTGCCGTTCGACTCGCGCGGCGGCGCAGAGTCGCGAGCAGGAGCCGCATCACGGGGTGGTGCGGAGTCGCGTGGCGCATAGCGTGCGCCGTCACTGTTCTGGACGGGAGGAGCGCCGCCGTACCGAGCAGTTCCGCCCCCACCATTACCGCCTCCATTGCCCCCATAGCTGCTGCCGCCCCCGCCCCCAAACCGTCCGCCGCCCATCGGCTGCGGACTGTCGGCGAAGCGTCCGGCAGTGGACTCATCCAGGTCCGGCGAGAACTGTGTGCCAAAGCCGCACAGTGCTAAAGCGCGGCCTACCGCCCCGGTCTCGCTTTTTTCAATATAGTCGCCAAAGCCTTTGACGTCTTCTTTTTTCGTTCCCGTCGCCATCAGCTTGCCGTCGCCGTCGCAGATGCGGGCGCGGAAGATGGCATACTGCTTTTCGTGGTTGATCTCGACGGCTTCCGTCTCAATGCTCCAGTCGGGATGCTCCTGCCGGAACCAGACGATCCGGGCCGAGACGGGAAGGTAAGTGCGTCCGCCCTGCACTTTGATCAGGTGCCGCTTGAAGTCGAATGCCATTGCTGCTGTTCTCCTTAAACCAGGTCAAATGCTCAAAAACAAACACTCGAATGTGTTGAAAACGTAGGCGATGTATTTGACGAGGGCGTAAATGCCCTCGCTGAAGGGCGAAGCGCCACCTGCGTGGCGGAAGAGCAGAGGGGAAAACCCTAATCTTGTCCCTTACCCTCGGGACCTTAGCGTCTACGCTCCCCAGCGAGGGCGTTCACGCCCTCGTCAAATATAACGCCCTGCATGTTACGCCAGCGAGTAATCCGCTTCTTCTTCCGTCACATCCGCTTCCAGCGAAGCCGGCAGCTTTTCCGGGATGCCAATGGCGATGCCACGGACTTTGCTTTCCATTTCGGCCATCACATCGGGATGCTCGTCTAGGTAGGTCTTCGCGTTCTCGCGGCCCTGTCCAATGCGCGTGTCGCCATAGGTGAACCAGGAGCCGGACTTGTTGGCAATGCCTAGTTCGATTGCCATATCCAGAATTCCTCCTGAGCGCGAAATTCCGGTGCCGAACATGATGTCAAACTCCGCCTGCCGGAAGGGTGGGGCGACTTTGTTCTTGACAACCTTGACTTTGACCCGGTTGCCGACCATGTCCGTGCCCTGCTTGAGCGTCTCGACGCGGCGAATGTCCAAGCGAACCGACGCATAGAACTTCAGCGCTTTGCCGCCGGGCTGCGTTTCCGGGTTGCCGAACATGACGCCGATTTTCTCGCGGAGCTGGTTGATAAAGATAATGATCGTGTTGGTCTTGCTAACGCTGCCTGACAGCTTCCGCATGGCCTGGGACATCATGCGGGCCTGGAGGCCCATGTGGCTGTCGCCCATCTCGCCTTCAATCTCGGCTTTCGGGACCAGCGCGGCCACCGAGTCAATGACTATCAGCGCAACCGCACCCGACCGGACCAGGCCGTCGGTGATCTCTAAAGCCTCCTCGCCAGTAGACGGCTGCGAGACCAGCAGGCTGTTGATGTCCACGCCCAGGCGTTTCGCGTACTCCGGGTCCAGCGCGTGCTCGGCATCCACGAAGGCGCAAATACCGCCCAGCTTCTGCGCTTCCGCGACCAAGTGCAGGGCCAGCGTCGTCTTGCCCGACGACTCAGGGCCGTACACTTCGGTGATGCGGCCTTTGGGGATGCCGCCGACACCCAGTGCGATGTCCAGCGCCACCGAGCCTGTCGAAATCGCTTCGGTCACAAGCTTTTCGGCCTGTCCAAGACGCATGATCGCGCCTTTGCCGAACTGCTTATCAATCTGTGCCAGCGCCGTTTCCAGTGCCTTTTCTCGATCCATTTTCCGTTCTCCCTTTAGTCCCAGTCTTGAAAATTAACCCCAGCCCAAAAGTCTTTCAGTCAAACATCTGTTCGTAAGCATTGAATTGTACCTTATTACACTGCCAAAGTCAAGAAACCTACGACTTTTACTAGGTGATTTTTCTCTCAACAACTCTCAACAAAGATATACAGTGTCAGATGCGCCTTGACTTCTATTTTGTTCCCGGTTATACTGACCAAGTTCCGAAAACTCAGCGCAAAGATCGGCTCGCCTGAAGGCGTTCCGGTAGGACGCACAAGCTTCACTGCTGAAATGCTTGCGTGTGCAGCCACTCATAGGAGAGACCATTTGCAAACAAAAACCGCCCGTATTTTCGGCTACATTTCCGTTGCGACCGCATTTTCCGCAACCGCACTTCTGGCCCCCTTTGCCGCAGTCGCCGCCCAGAACAAAGCCGTTCTTGCTCCAACGCCTGCGGCTCCTTCGGAAAGCTCCGCACCTACCATTAGCGCCCAGAACCTGATGGCGGACCCCGCCGTTGGCGTCATCCCTATCCCGCCGGCGGTCGTTGTTGTTGATGGCAGCCGCCCGGCCCGAACGCTGACCACGACAGCCGCAACGGTCGGCGATGTCCTCACCACTGCCGGTGTCACTTTAAATCAGCACGATTGGGTTTCGCAGTCACTGTCCACACCGGTCAAAAGCGGCCTCCGAATTGTGATTCGGCGCGTTCGGATAGCAACTCAGAACGAAACCCAGCCAATCCCCTTCAAGACCGTTTTCAAGATGAGCCGCAGCGTACCGCCCGGCCATATCCAGGCAGGAACGCAGGGCGCTCCCGGAGTTCTCACGAAAACTTATGCTGCCCGGTTCGTCAACGATTCGCTGAAGTCGCGGACGCTCGTGTGCAGCCGCGTGACCACACCGCCGGTGTCTCAGGAAACGCTGGCGGGTATCCGGGTTCGGGAAGCGCAGGCGCTGCCGTCACGCTCCGGCGCGTACCAGCGGATGCAGTGCTACCACATGGTCGCCACCGGCTACTCGCCCTTTGAGGGCAGCAGCGTAGGCCGCTGCGCCAATGGAATGCGGGCCGGCTACGGCGTCGTCGCAGTAGACCCTCGTTTGATCCCGCTCGGCTCCAAGCTTTATATTGAAGGCTACGGCTACGCTTTGGCCGGAGACACCGGCGGCGCGATCAAGGGCCACCGGATTGATTTGGGCCATACGACGTTCCGGGAAGCCTCTAATGTCGGACGCCGCGCCGTCACGGTCTGGGTTTTGTCCGCTTCCCGTTAGAGTATTTGACGTAAGAACTATGCGACAGGGAATTATTAATCAGTACCGCGCTTACCTGCCGGTGTCGGAAGCGACGCCGGTCGTGACTTTGTTTGAGGGCGACACGCCGCTCATTCCCGCGCCGCGTTTGTCGGAAGCAATCACGCCGGGCCTCAAGCTGCTGCTGAAGTTTGAGGGCATGAACCCGACCGGCTCGTTTAAAGACCGGGGCATGACGCTGGCTGTGACGAAGGCTCTGGAAGACGGCGCACGGGCGATCATGTGCGCGTCCACCGGCAACACCAGTGCGGCGGCGTCCGCGTATGCCGCGCGGGCCGGGCTGGACTGCGTCGTGCTGCTCCCGAACACCGACGTTGCGCTCGGCAAGCTGTCCCAAGCGCTCATTCACGGGGCCAAAGTGCTGGCGATTGAAGGCACCTTTGACGACGCCCTGCGCCTCACCCGTGAGATCTGCGACCAATACCCGATCACCATTGTCAACCACGTCAACCCCTACCGCATTGAAGGCCAGAAGACCGGCGCGTTCGAGATTTGCGACGCGCTCGGCGACGCGCCCGACTTCCATGCCCTGCCGGTCGGCAATGCCGGCAATATCACAGCCTACTGGAAAGGCTACAAAGAGTATCAAGTCGCCGGGAAATCCCAAAAGCTGCCGCGAATGCTCGGCTTCCAGGCCGCCGGGGCCGCGCCCATTGTAGACGGCGCTCCCGTGCTGAATCCCCACACCATCGCCACCGCCATCCGCATCGGCAACCCGGCTTCCTGGCAGTACGCGCTGGCGGCCCGCGATGAGTCCTGCGGCGTGATTGACAAAGTCACCGACGATGAAATTTTAGAAGCCTATCAAATGCTCCCGGCGCTCGAAGGCGTCTTCACCGAGCCTGCCTGCGCCGCGCCGGTCGCCGGCCTCAAGAAGCTCTATGCTGCCGGCTACTTCCGGGACTACGACGGCGCGACTGTTGCCGTGACGCTGACCGGGCATGGCCTGAAAGACCCCGACCGAGTCATCAAGACCGTGCCGCACCCGGCGACTGTTCCTGCCCACCTTGACGCAGTTGTCCGGGCGCTGGGCTTCTAGCGATGCCTTTGAGCACTCTGCGCCTGCGGAAGCAGACTTACTGGGCGTTTGGTATTCTCATCCTGCTGGCTCTGCTGCTGCGCCTGAACGTGCGCCAGGGCCGGGTCACAGGCCCCTCCATGTCCCCACCCTATGAGAACGGCGATACGGTGCTGGTGTGGAAATCCGTGCCGCGCTCTTTCCTCAAACCCGGTATGGTCATTATCTTCCGTGACACCAATGGCGACGAGCTAATCAAGCGTATCGCGTTTGTCGGCCCGCAGTACGCCCGCATCCCGCCTGACGCCGACTGGACCACCATCAACGGCAGCCGCAAAGTACCGTTCTCCGTCCTGTTCGGCACCTATTACGCCCGTGTCGCCGCCGGGCAAATGCCTGCGCCTTCCCCTGACCGCGACATTTATGTCCTCGGCGACAACCTGCCCGAGTCCGACGACAGCCGCCACATTGGACCCATCCGCGCCTCACAGATTTTAGGCAAAGTAGTTCCATAGCGCAGGTCAAGCGGTATAATCACGCTATGAGTCGCCCCGCAAGAATTGTTTTGGCTATCTCCGCGCTTCTTTATTTGAGCCGGCTGCCGGGTTATGCCGCGCAACCTGCACTGGAGCCGGTTTACAACCTTTCTTTGGACCGCTTCGTTACGACACTTGCCTATTATCCTGACGGTAAGTTTTTGGCAATCGGGGAATACTGTGCGCGGCGGTCCTTCGGGCCGAACACGAACACACTGGCCCCGCTTCCCAGTGTTGCCGGACGGGTGGTGATCTTAGATGCCAGATCACGAGCCTTGTTGCGGACGCTGTGTGTGACGTACTCCGGCAAAAGGCGCCCTTCCAGGCCAGCCGACCAGATGGATGTCAGAAGCCTTGCGTTCACGCCGGACAGCCGCACTCTCGCCGTCAGCGCCGGGCAGGACGGGACTGGCGAGATCACGGTCGCAGAGGTCTCGCTTTGGGACCCGCAAACGGGCTTACGGAAGCAGTCGGTTTGGAGTGGGCCGTATGAGGTTATCGGCGGACACACACTCTGTTTCTCGCCGAATGGCCGAGAGCTTGCCGCCGGCGTGCGGCAGGTGCTTCATTCGGCGAAGGACGATGAGGACGCAAGTCAAAATCAGATGTTGGTCTGGGACGTGCCTTCCTATCAGTTTAAGCGGCGTATTGTGACAGAGGGCTTTGGCTCGGAGGCGGTTGACTACGCTCCCGACAATCATACTCTGCTTTGTAATGACAGAAGCTTGACCCTTTGGGATACCCGCACAGGCCGACAAATCCGTAGGCTGACAACAATCAATCAGCCCGATGCAGGCTACGGCGTGTTCTCGCCCGATGGGCGTCTGATTGGAGGCGGCAGCCCGTGGACAAAAACCATAGGCCGGATTTGGGATGCTCGCACAGGCAAGCTGCTTCATGCAATGCCGGGATATGAAGAGGGGGGCAACTGCGTTGCGTTCACTCCTGATGGCTCCTTCTTAATCGGCGACACTGGCTGGTATCTTAACAAGCCCTACACACACGACATCCGTGTCTGGGATGTCCGCACTGGTGCGTTAGTCCATGTTCTCAAAGGGGAGGGACTCGCCTTCGCAGTTTCTCCTGACGGAAACGAGCTTGCCAGCACCGCAGGGGACGACGAGATTGAATTTTGGCACCTTCATTGAGACCTCACCTATGACACAAGCCCTCTTGACCACCGACATTCCCGGCCTACCAAAGTTCATTCAAGGCAAAGTGCGCGACGTGTACGATCTCGGCGATACCCTCTTAGTCGTTGCGACCGACCGCATTTCGGCGTTTGACGTCGTCCTGCCCACCGGCATTCCCGGCAAAGGCCGCGTCCTCTCCGCCCTGTCCGAGTTCTGGTTTGGGAAGACTTCACACATCGTCCCCAATCACTTCATCTCGGGCGACATGGACGTCATCGGCGAGCGCCTCCACTCTGCCGGCGTCACCGTGACTGCCGACCTCATCAGCCTGCTGGAAGGCCGCACCCAGATGGTCCAGAAGTGCAAGGCGCTGCCGCTGGAATGCGTCGTGCGCGGCTACCTGGACGGCTCCGCCTGGAAAGATTACCAGACCCTCTTTGGACACGGCGGCGAAGTCCACTTGTACGGCATCCCCGTCCCCATCGGCCTGCGCCAGGGCGAGCAGTTAGCGACTCCGCTGTTCACGCCCGCCGCTAAAGCCCACACCGGCCACGACACCAACATTACGTTCGCCGAAGCCTCTGAGAGTGTCGGCGCAGAGACCGCCGCCCAGTTGTCCGAAAAAAGCATTGCCCTTTACAGCTTCGCCCGCGACTACGCCGCCGAACGCGGCATCCTCATCGCCGACACCAAGTTCGAGTTCGGCCTGCTTAACAGCAAGATTATCCTCATTGACGAAGCCCTGACCCCCGACTCTTCCCGCTTCTGGGAAACGTCTTTGTACAAGCCCGGCAAACCGCAAGCCTCGTTCGACAAGCAGTTCGTTCGCGACTACCTAGTAACTCTGGATTGGGACAAAACCTACCCCGGCCCGGAACTGCCTGCGGAAATTGTCGAAAAAACCGCCGCCAAGTACCGCGACGCCTACCAGAGGCTGACCGGCCAAGAGCTGCCGCAATGAACGACCTGGACGACAACAAACTGCCGCGGCAGCGTCTTACCGTGGAGCGCATGACTGGACTTCTACGGGTGCAATCAGGCGTAGTGTTGTTCCTAACCGCAATCGGCATCTCTCAGCTCTTCGTGAGGCACTTCCTTTTGGCCGCCGCCGCTCTCGTTGCGGCTGTGGCTTTAGCCTTGATTGTCTTTAGCTTGTGGAAGCAACATCGTATAGTGAAGGCTGGAACCGCTGTTTATGCTGTTCTGCCACGCTCCGAGTTTCAGATGCCGCAGATTGTTTCGATAGGAGTCGTTCTTGTTCTAACGGGGTTCGTCGGGCTGTGCAGCGCGTTTGTTGTCTCTATCACAATCGCAAACTTCAACACCCAAGTTGGCTGGACCGTCTCTGGCGTGACACTTCTGGCGATATGGCTGTTCATCGCCTACTGCTGGTATCGGATCTTTACGGATAAGCCGCAGGCAAGGCCGGTGCTGGTTCAAGAACAGCCGGAAGGGGTTTGGCCGCCCGCGCCATTCATACCGGAAAATTATGACAACAAAGATTGATAGGACTCGCTATTGGAGACGAGTTCCGATCCCAGCTTAGGAGATAACGAATGAATATACGACTGACTCCGGAACACGAAAGTTTGACTCAGCACAAACTCGCAAGTGGTTCGTATGCGACAACCAGCGAGGTTGTGCGCGAGGCTCTGCGCCTCCTGAGCGAGCGCGATATGCTCCAAGAGCGGCGCTGGGCTGAACTGCGGCGCGAGATTGCCGTCGGTCTGGATGACTTGGATCATGGCAGAGTTATCCGCTGCAATGAGCAGTCATCGAAGGCGATGTTCGAGGAAATCAAGCGAAAGGGCCGGGAAGCATTATGAAATATATTATGCTGGTGCCGGATGGCATGGCGGATTTGCCGATGGCGGAGCTGGACGGGCAGACGCCGATGCAAGCGGCGCGGACGCCGAACTTTGATGCGCTGGCCGAAGTCTCGCTGGTGGGGAGCGTTTTGACCGTGCCGCCGGGGATGTACCCCGGCAGCGATGTGGCGAACATGGACCTGCTGGGCTACGACCCGCGCCGCTATTACACCGGGCGCGGGCCGATTGAAGCGCTGGCGATGGGTGTGCCGATGGATGCCGGCGATGTGGCGTACCGCTGCTCGCTGGTGTCGTCGGACGGCACCGTTTTACTGGACAACTCGGCGGGGCATATCTCGACAGAAGAAGCACGGCCTTTGATTGAACTGGTGGAACGAAAGCTTGGCACGGACAAGAGGCGGTTCTACCCCGGTGTGCAGTACCGGCATATCATGGCGGAAAAGGGCGGGTCCATCGATCTTGCGACAATCCCGCCCCATGACTTTGTCGGGCAGCCGCTGGCCGGGCACTGGCCGGAAGGGGCGGGCGCGGAGCGGCTGAAGCAGCTTATGTACGACTCGCTGGAGCTTTTGGACAGCCACCCGATCAACATCAAGCGCCGGGAAGAAGGGAAAGAGCCGGGCAACATGATCTGGCTCTGGGGCCAAGGCTACGCGCCTAGCCTGCCGAACTTCCTGCAAACCTACGGCAAAGTCGGCGGCGTTATCAGCGCTGTGGATGTGGTGCGCGGCCTCGGACGCGCGACTGGCCTGCGCGTGATTGATGTCCCCGGCGCAACGGGGTATATTGACACCGATTACACCGCAAAAGCAAACTACGCGCTGGCGGCGCTGGACACGTTGGACTTTGTGTATATTCATGTCGAAGCGCCGGACGAGGCCGGACACGAAGGCAACTTGGACCACAAGCTGCAGGCGATAGAAGACATTGACAAGAAGCTGCTGGCGACATTGCGGCAAGGCATGGCGAAGCGGGATGCCTACCGCCTCTTGATCGTGCCGGACCACAAGACGCCGATTTCGCTGCGAACGCATGAAGAGGGGCCAGTCCCGTTCCTGCTATACGACTCCGAAAAGCCGCACACGGCGTCGCACTTCCCGTTTGATGAGCGGGCGGTTGACGAAGCGAAGACCCAGATTGACGACGGCACGCGGCTCATTCGGCTGCTGTTTGCTTAGGCTGTTAGAAAGACACGGAATTTGCGAATATTAGTGACGGGAGCGGCGGGGAAAATTGGCTCGCGCGTCGTGCTGGAACTGGTCAAGCACGGCCACACAGTCCGCGCTACCGACCGCCGCCCGGTGCCGGTTGATGTGCGGGCTGCGGCAGAGATTTTGTACGCTGATCTGACCGATCCGCTAGCAATGTTCAGCGCTGCCCAGGGCTGCGATGCCGTGGCGCATATCGGCGCGATCCCGCAGCCCAGCCCGCCGCCGGATGAAGTCTTACGGCTCAACGTCATCGGTACGCAGAATATCCTGGAAGCGGCTCGCGCAGAAGGCATCGCAAAAGTGGTGCTGACCAGCAGCGTCGGCGCGTTGGGGTTTTCGTTTCCTACGCATCCCTGCCTGCCGGACTACCTGCCGGTGGACACGCGGCACCCGCGCCGTCCGCAAGACATCTACGGCCTGTCCAAGCTGATGAATGAAGAAAGCGCGGCGGCGATGACGCGGCTGTCGGGAGTGACCACGGTTGTCATCCGCCCGCCGTATGTCATGGACATTGACCACGGCAAGCGCCACGGCTGGCTCCGGCGTTTCCCCGAGCGACGCGGCGAAGAACGCGACTCATCGCTGTGGGGATACATTGACGTGCTTGACCAGGCGGTCGCCTTCCGGCTGGCTCTGGAAACCGAGCTGACCGGCCACCATGTTTTCTACACGATGGCGGACGACCTCGCCGTCAACGCCTCGCTGGAAGAGCTAACCGAGCGCCATTTCCCCCAGCTTCTGCCGGACCTCGCCCGCCTCACGGGCCATACCTTCTATGATCTCACTCCGGCCCGCGAACAGCTAGGCTTCGTCGCCGAACGCACCTGGCGCAAGGCGCTGGAAGAATGACCTGACCTATCGGTAAGCCGCAAACTTCTCTTTTGAGAAGGGACTAGCTACCGCCCATTTTCCTCCAAGACTGACCCATTTCTACAACTGTGGCAAAGTTCTAAAGCCGTTGTGAGAAGTGCCGATGCGCTTGCCGGTTTTGTCGAAGTAAGCAGCCCAAAGGTCAAGGCCAGGCTGGGAACCGCTGACATGGGCCGTCTTGTAGCGCCATACGGCGCTAAGAGCATGAACCGCTTCTTCGCCTGCCCAATCGCCGTCAGTCGTGCGATACCGTACATAAATGAGGCCAGGCGCATTGACATCAATCTGCGTTGTAGTGGCTACGGGCAAGGAAGAGAGAATGCGATACTTAACGGTCTTGCGGAAATTTTCGTCATCGCTGAAAGCCGTTAAGCGCAGAGTTTCCGACGGCACAGCCTCCAAGAAGTGATGGTTTTCGTCGGTGACAATAATGCTGCCGGTCTGTTGAGTGACTTCCAGGGTAAGCGTCTGACCGGCAGGAAGCCAGGAGGTTGGGATGCCGCCGATGGGGCTGTCCGCAGAACGTCCATAGCGGATGCCGTTGTTGAAGGGGTTTGGCCCAGACCAGATGAGATGGGACCCGCTAAAAATAGTCGTTTGTTCTCGCCCGGTGTCCTTTTCAACGCGAATGCCGCCGTAGTCTGACGTGGAGCCAAAGAACGGCTCCCGATAATGATGGGCGGGGAAAATCGGCGGAACTGTGTGATCAACCGGGGCGGTTCCGAGTTCTTTGCCGTCGGCATCGAGCAGCCGGACCAATCCGGGCTGGTCGAAATCAAGTGTGAGGCTTGGCTGAGTCTCTCTTGACCAGATAACTTTGCCGGTGCTGTCTTTGAGTTCTTCCTTAGTATTAGTCGTGGCAAATGCAAATCGCTGCGGCTCTGTACCAAGTTTGCCTGACCAGAGGATTTTGCCAGCGGGTTTGGAAAACGCAGAACCCATTGCCGGCTGAGTAATAACAAGGGAGCTGTTACGCTCCTCAAACTGAACATCAGATGTCCAAATGACTGAGCTTAGGTTCAAAGTCGGCGAATGGACTTGAATTTGTTTTGTGTTGAGGGGTACGGAAATGTCGGGAAAGTAGGTAATCTGCCCCTGTGCGGATGCAGGTAGGGACGACAGCATTCCGGCTATCAGCATAACAAGATCGGCGAAAGCGCGGAAGTGTTTGTTTTGCATGGCGGCAGTCTCGGAAAAAGTGTGATGCTATTCGCTGACCATGAGGCGGCGAAGCTGGCTGAGGGCGCGGTTTTGCAGGCGGGAAACGTGCATCTGGGAGATATTAAGCTGCTTGGCGACTTCGGCCTGGGACATGTCTTTGAAGAAGCGGTGAATGATGATGGCGCGTTCACGGGGGTCTAAGGCTTCCAGGGCATAGTCCAAGTCGCCGAAGGCTTCTAAACTCAGCAGAGACTCGTCTTCCGCGCCGACAAACTCGGCGAGGGACAGCGGGGCGCTGTCGGAGTCGTGCATCATTTTGGAGTCAAGCGAGACTGTGTCATACGCATTGCCAAGCTCGATGGCTTCCAGGGTTTCTTCTTCCGTCGCGCCGATGCGCAGGGCGACTTCCTGGATCGTCGGGGGCCGGCCCAGCTTGGAGCTGAGGGCTTCCTGGGCTTTCGAGGCCGTTTGATTGAGTTCCTGCAGGCGGCGCGGGACTTTCAGGCTCCAGGCTTTGTCGCGGAAGTAGCGCCGAATTTCCCCAACGATGGTAGGCGTCGCGTAGGTCGAAAACTTCGTGCCGCGTCCGGAATCAAAACGGTCAATGGCGTTGATCAGGCCAATCGTGCCGACTTGGATCAGATCTTCCAGCGGCTCGCCCCGGTTCACGAACTTGCCAGCCAAGTACCGCACAAGATTTTGGTGCATCACGACAAGACGGTCCCGCATCTGGGTATCGCGGGTCCGCGCATACCGAGCGAACAGGGTTTCCGCATCGTCCTGTGTCCAATCAAGCGCTTTTTTTTGTGTCATGAGGGTCATTCTGGTCGCCTAATTCTCTAAGCTCGTTATTCGGGCGCGTATTTTTTGAGGAGGACAGTCGTGCCTGCCGGAGTTGTTTCAATAGACAGCTCGTCTACGAGAATTTCCATCAGCAGCGCCCCCAGACCTTCCTGGTCTACGCCGGCTTCTTCTAAAAGACGCGCTTCTTCGGTGGGAGCGGCGGCATCCGCCTCGGCAACAGTGTCTTTGACTTCAATAATCAGCACCCGGCCATCCATCGTGCGGGTGATCTGGCTGGTCAGAGAAATGGTCGCGGGGTTGACTCCGGCACGCTCCACCGCATGGGAGCAGGCCTCACCAACCGCCAGGCGCACATCTTCGACTTCGTCATAAGAAAGCGGCAGCCGGCTGGCGATTCCCAGCACCGCAAGCCGGACAACCCCGACATACTCTGCCCGGCAGGGGATGACAAGCTGAACTGTTTCGTTTTTGGCGTCTTCCGGCTGATCTTCTTCCCCTAAGAGGCCCCCAGCGCTGTGTGGAGTGCTCATAAAGTCACTCCTTCTTTCGCGGCGGCTTCTTCTTCCGTTTGGTAGATGTCAAAAATCTTGTTCAGGCCGGTAATCTCGAAAATGCGCTGGATTCGCATTCCCGGACCCACCAGCGCTAAATTGCCGTCGGCCTCGCGCAGACGCTTCAGGCCGCCGATCAGAACGCCAAGCCCGGTGCTGTCCAAATACTCGACTTTGGACAGATTGATAATGACGCGCTTGACGCCGCGCTCGGCGATCTGCACCAGGTCCTGCTTGAGCTGCGGGGACGTGTAAACATCCACTTCGCCTTCGATTTCTAAAACGCAAGTCGTTTCGCTGGGGGTGCGGCTGTTCATCGTGAGGTTCAAATTCGGATCTCCTTCTGGCAACTTCTTTTTCTGGCAACTTCTGATACTAAGTGAAAATGAGGGACTACGCGCCGGAATCGGGCGACTGCCGTGACAGCTCGGTCAAGATCTGCTCTGCCCGCCGCTTCAAATCGTCTACCGTCTCACTGATTTCTTCAGGCGACTGACCGCGCGGACGGCGCAGCGCCAGCAGACCGATGAGAACCCCCGTCAGTGTCCCAGCGCCAACTCCGGCGAGGACAAGAACACTGACAGGCAGCCGTGGATTTCGGTCAGTCATAAGAAGGTACTACAAGAAAAGATACGGCAAGTAGGCAGAAAGATGCGGGCAAGAAGCAAAAAAACTAAAGCCGGCGCTGAATTGTCGCGCCGCCCAGCACGGCATCGCCGCTCAAGTCGTACAAGACCAGAGATTGACCGGGTGTGACCGCCCGCAGCGGCGTGTCGAAATGCACAGCGATCTCGCCAGGCTCTTCGCCTGCTTGCACGACAGCCGGCACCGAGTCCATGTTATAGCGTATCTTCGCCAAGACCGGGCGTGATTCCTGCACACCGGACCAGCCGACCCAGTTTATATCGTCCGCGACTAGTCCCTCTGCCAGCAGGTCTTCATTGCCGCCGACGGTGATGGTATTTGACGCTGCGTCAATACCGACCACATAGAGTGGAATGGGGGAGCCGACATTGACGCGCTTGCGCTGGCCGATGGTATAAAACGCAATGCCGTCATGAGTGCCGCGCCGCCTGCCGCTGGTGTCCACGATGTCGCCGCTTTGCACGGTCTCAGGGGCACGCTCCGCCAAAAAGTCCGTGTACGAGCCGCCCTGGACAAAGCAGATTTCTTGCGAGTCCGGCTTGTTGCTGACGGCAAGTCCCAGCTCTGCCGCGATTGCCCGCGTCTCAGCCTTGTTAGTAACTAACCCCAGCGGCATCATCGTGTGGGCCAGCTCTTCCTGCGTGAACCGATAAAGCGCGTATGTCTGGTCTTTGTCGTGGTCTAAAGCGCGGCGCAGGGTCCAGCGCCGGGTGTCCTCGTCAAACTCCGTGCGGGCATAGTGGCCGGTCGCAAGAAACTCTGCACCTAAACCACGGGCCTTCGCCATGAGCGCGTCAAACTTGACGTAGCGGTTGCAGTTGACGCAGGGGTTCGGGGTGCGTCCGCGCTTGTACTCTTCTACGAAGTTGTCAATGACTTTCTCAGCGAAGAACTCGCGGAAGTTGAGAACATAGTGGGGAATGCCGAGTTTTGCGGCGACTCGGCGGGCGTCTTCCACCGCGCCGAGCGAGCAGCAGCCCGCGCCTTTCGTCTCGGTCGCGCTTTCCTGCCAGATCTGCATCGTGATGCCGAGAACGTCATAGCCCAGACGCAGCAGCAGGCCCGCCGCTACCGACGAATCCACTCCGCCGCTCATCGCGACCACCACTGTCTGCTTTGTATTCGTCATGTACTTCGCACTCTTCTAAGCAGCCAAACGCGCAAGCGCTTTGGCGTAAATCTTTGTCGCCCGTATTAAATGCTCAACGGGCCAGCATTCGTCTTTTTCGTGTGGGCCGCCGTCCGCCGGATCTTGATCGGGGAAGTTGGGACCGAACGCCACGCCTTTGACCATCGCGCGGGCATAAGTGCCGCCGCCCATTGTCTGCGGGGGACGCATATCGCCGGTTTCGGCACGGTAAACTTCCAGCAGGGACGCGACCAGCGGATCGTCCTGCGGGATATACAGCGGCTTTTGATCCGTTAATGTTTCAACACTCCAGCCTGTTCCTTCAATTCCTGCGGTTAAACACCCCGGCAGGGTGTCCTGGTTCCAGGTCACCGGGTAGCGGATATTGAACGTCAGCGAGGCCTTGCCGTCTGCAATCTCCGCGATGCCAAGATTGCAGGTCAGCGGCCCAGCCACGTCGTCCTGGCCTTCAATACCGAGTGACGTTCCCTTTGTGTCAGCGGCCCACTTCTGGACCTGCCGCACGACCTCAATCTGGTCTTCCTGATGATCCAGCAGCAGCAGAGCATCACACAGAACCGCGACGGCATTGACGCCGTTGTCTGGGGTACTGCCGTGGGCCGAGACGCCTTTCGCAGTCACACGCAGCTTGTTGTCTTCTACTTCTTCTGTCGTGATACCGACCACTGCGTTCAGCCGGGCGATTGTTGCGGCCCACGGCTGCGGTCCATCTTTGAGAACCGCCACTGCCGTATCGGGAACCATGTTAGGCCGCTCGCCGCCGGTCAGCGACTCGACATGAATGCGGCTGCCAGCCGGCGGGGCAGGGCGGGTCAGAACGGCGTTTGCGATGCCTTTTTCTGCGTACACCAGCGGGAACATGGCGTCCGGCGTGAAGCCCGTCGCCGGCATCTCTTCATGCGCGAAGTAGTGCTTGACGCAAGCGAACCCGCTTTCTTCGTTTGCACCTAAAATCAGCCGCACCCGCTGAGTGAGCGGCACTTCGCAGCCTTGCAGTGCTAAGATTGCCCAAAGCCCGGACATCGCCGGGCCTTTGTCGTCCATGACGCCGCGGGCATAAATCTTGCCGTCCGCGATCTCCGCGCCGAACGGCGGATGCAACCATCCCGTACCCGGCGGCACAACGTCCACATGGGCCAGCACGCCCGCAATTGGGGCGTCGGCAGCGACGCCCGGCGCGGTCCATTCGGCATGGACCGCGTAGCCATCTACGTTTTTCCCGGTCAGCCCATAGTGCGCCGCGACTTGGAGGCCGTACTTCAAAGCGTTCAGGGTTTCCGCGCCGAACGGTGCGCCCGGCGTACCTTCGCCCTCGACGCTCGGGATGCGAAGCATGGCCTGCGTCGTCTCGACAATTTCGGTCCGGTGCGCGTCAATCCATTCCGAAAGCTGGCGGTCTATCTGCTCAAAATTATCCAAAACGTGTTCTTTTCCAGTCAGGAGATATTCCTGTTTATTATCCACATAAAGCGGCCCGGCGTCAATGCAAAATCACCACGACCGCTTCCGGGGAGCGCAGCAGGCGCAGCGGAACCGCCGAGCCTTCCATGCCCCGGCTCACAATCAGCGTCCGGCCATTGACCATGCGCCGCCCGGCCCACGTCACCGCGCTGCCCGGCGGCAGGTGCGGGTGGATCCACCGGTGCAGCGGCCGGCTGAGCCAGTCCAGCAGCATGATCTGCCCGCCGTGCGTGTGCCCGGACAGCACCGCCACCGGCGTCCGGCCCGACAGGTAGACCGCGTCCGGGTTGTGGGCCAGCACGATCCGGGGCAAGTCCGGCTCAAAGCTGTCAAACTTTTCGTACCAATCCATCCGCCCCGCCGCGTCTTTGTAATGCGCGGGCGGCAGGTAACGCTTTGGGTCATAGTAGCCCGGTGACTCCTGCAAGTCATCCAGCCCAACGATCAGCAGCTTTTGCCCGCGCACGGTCACAGACGCCGCCTGATTTTTCAGAACAACAACGCCTGCGTTCTGCAAGTGTTCAATGACCGGCTGAACATCCCCGCGAAACCCGGTGTAGTCGTGGTTGCCCAGCACGGCATAGAGAGGGACGCCGAACACCGCCAGCGCTTCCAAGCACGGCGAAAGCAGACAAAGATACTCCGGCTCATTGTCCACATAATCACCGCCCAGCAAGACCAGATCAAACGGCTCTTTGAAGTGCTGCCGGCGCAGCCGCTCCATTTTCCCGCGCAAGACCGCCGGACGACTGAAGCGCCCCAAATGCCAGTCCGTCAGCAGCAGAACCCGCACCGGCTGCGTCAGACGCTTTGCCGGGTCCGCGACTTCATGTTCTGTAAGAGCGAGACGGCGTGGCTCAATCCACCAGCAGTAAATGGCGAGCAGGGCCAGCAAGAAGCCTAAGATTTTGAACACAGATTGGGACATGAGAGACAAAGATGAGGGAGTAAATTCCCTCGCTGAAAGGCGTTCGGAAACGCCACCTGTCCAGGGGACAGCAAGATTAAGAAGTTCGGCAAATATTGTCTTCTGTCCCCTGGACAGGTGGTACTTCCGAGTACCTTCCAGCGAGGGAGTTCACTCCCTCGTTTTTTGCTTCGCCCGCTGTGCTTTCCAAACCAGTAAAGTCACCAGGAATACATCCAAAATCATGCTGAAGTAAACTGCCGACACGAAAACTCTATGCGGCACACCCAAGTAACCGAGTGCGGGCGGCACTATCATGGATAGGAAGACAATTCCCTGTGCCATGGGTTCTTTAAAGATTGGTTTCTTCTTCGGTATCAGTGGGACTTGGTGAGCGATGGCAGGAGGCCAAACGGCGGTCGGATCGGCTTCAGGCAGCTCGGGCGGAATTTCGTCGGCGACGGGATGCGCCATCTTTGTGCTGAACCTAAACATCTTTATCCTCTTCTTCCATGTCTGCCTGCATCTTACGCCCGGCCATCCGCGCTTTAATTGCTGCCTCAAAGCCGTTTTCCGTCGGCTCATAATACGGCTGGGTTTGGACGCCTTCGGGCAGGTACGTTTGCGCGACATAGTTGCCGGGATATTCGTGCGGGTTCAGGTACGGCTCGTCGCCTTTGGCGGCCCGGCCTGTACCGCTGCGGCTGTCGCGGAGGGGCTTTGGAACGGGTGTGGCTCGCTCGGTCTCGACATCAGCCAGCGCCCGCTTCAACCCGGTATAAGACGCTTTGGATTTCGGCGCGGCGGCAAGATACGTCACGGCCTGAGCGAGGTTAAGCTGGGCTTCGGGCAGGCCGACATACTCGACCGCGTGGGCGGTGGCATTGGCGACTAAAAGACCCATCGGGTCGGCGTTGCCAACATCTTCCGACGCGAGGATCACCAAGCGCCGGGCGATGAAGCGGGCGTCTTCCCCGGCAGACAGCATCCGGGCCAAATAGTACAGGCCGGCGTCGGGGTCGCTGCCACGAATAGACTTGATGAACGCCGAGATAGTATCGTAGTGCGTGTCGCCGGTCTTGTCATAAGTCAGTGCCCGCTGCTGCAAGCTCTCCTCGGCAATGGCTTTCGTGACTCGCCGCACGGCGTCTGCCTTGCGCGACTCAGGCCGGGTGGTCGTCGCGGCAAGCTCCAGCGCGTTCAGCGCCGTGCGGGCGTCGCCGTTGGACTTGTCAATGAGATGGGCGCGGGCGTCAGGTTCCAGCACGACGCGCAGGCGGCCCAAACCCCGCTCATCGTCGGCAACCGCCCGGTCCAGCAGTGCCCCAAGCTGGTCATCGGAGAGCGACTCAAACGTGAAGACGCGGGCGCGGGACAGCAGCGGGGCGTTGACCTCGAAGTAGGGGTTTTCGGTGGTCGCGCCGATCAGCACAACCGTCCCATTTTCGACATGTGGCAGCAGGGCATCCTGCTGGGACTTGTTGAAGCGGTGGATCTCGTCAATAAACAGCACGGTTTTTTTGCCGTACATACGGCGGCGAAGCGCTGCCGCTTCAATGACTTTACGTAAGTCGGGAATGCCCTGCGTGACCGCCGAAAAGTTCTCGAAATGCGCCTGCGTCCGGTGCGCGATAATTCCGGCCAGCGTGCTTTTGCCGACGCCCGGCGGCCCGAAAAAGATCACCGAAGTCAGCGCGTCTTCTTCAATGGCTCTTCGGAGCAGGCTTTCCGGCCCAAGTATCCGCGCCTGCCCGACAAATTCTTCCAATGTCTGCGGCCGCATCCGGGCGGCAAGCGGCGTGTTCGGCGCGGTTTCCGGCGGAGCAGGGGTGTCATCAAACAAATCCATAGATTATTGTAGCAGATTCCGGCGATTACCGGCTGAGTATCGTAGCAGTCGCAAGCTGAGAAAGCGGCTTCTCGAACTTCTTGCCGTCGCCCTGCAGCACGACGATGAAAGTCTCGCCGAGGAATGTAATTCTTTCGCCGATCAACTGCACGAGATTAGGCCTTGCCGTAACGCTCGGGACAAGGCCGAGAATATACAGCGGCTGCTCCGGGAAGTGGCGGACTTGTTTTCGGACCAGATACGCCCGCCAGACCTGGCCGTCCTGTCCTAGCTGCAAGCGCAGCGCGGCGAGCTGCTCGGCCGAGAGACCGTGATACAGAAACTTGTCGTCAGGCGAGATGTCCGAGCGCTCCTCCTGCGCCGCTTCCCAGTGCCGGGCATGGGTGCGCCCCCGCTCGCAGTACGGGGCGGCTTCGCGGAGGCGGCCCTGTTCGCGCAGGAACCAGTAAATCGCGTCGCAGCCGGGGCCGACTGCCGCCGGGGTGGCCGCCATGGCCCGCTGCAAATGAGGCATTCCGCGCGGGTCTTTGCGCTCCAAAAGCATTTTGCCGTAGATGAAGTTCGCGGCTTCGTGGTCAGGCTTGGCGTTCAGATATTCCTGCACCAGCGGCAGGGCTTCGTCTTCGCCGCAAAGCTCGGCGATTAAAGAGACGCGCTGCCAGGCTTCATCCAGCGTGATCGTGCCGTCCACGACCTTCGCTTCCAGCTCGTCCAGCTTGATCTGATCCAGCCGCGCTTTCTGATTTGTCTTGGTCCAGGCGTCCGCGATGTTTGTCCGCCAGCGGGCGTCAATCGGCGCGGCGACCCGGCTGACCAGCGGGCCGAGAAAGAAATCGGCGGCGGTGTCCGTGACCGGCGGCGGCAGGGGCAGCGGCGGCTTCGGCAGGTCCAGCGGCCCGCCGGGAACGGTGCGATAGCCCAGCGAGGCCAGCCGCTCGGTCAGGCTCGGATGCGTGTCGCCGAGATCGGTCCGCTCTTCTAAAGCGTCCTCGTACCACTGCATTTCCCGGCCCGATGGTTTGCGGAAGCTGGACTGAAGCTGGGTGTAAATGGCGTCCGGCAGGCGCGGCTCGGTTTTAGCGTGTTCCAGCAGGCCGCCCCAAAACTCCTGCCGGTACGTCCGGCCTTTTAGCCGCAGATTGACCAGCATCTGGGCGGTCGTCTCCGCGCCGGCCACCTGAGCGGCGCACCGGTCGGCCACATATTCGTTGCCGCGCCGCAGCACAAACGAGTAGGCGGCGAAATAGGGCGAATACCAGGAAAAGAAGGGCAGGAATAAAGAAATCCCGGTGTGCCGCTCCGCCGCCAGCGTGTCTAGCATCTGGTGCCAGGTCGCCTGCACCCGGTAGACCCAGCCGCTGAACCGGCTGTGATTACGCGATAGATGGCCGATTTCGTGGGCCAGAATCGCCCGGTACTGCCCCGGCGACATCGCCTCCATCAGCGGCAGTCCGAGCATCAGGTAGTTGACATGACCGCCGAACAAACCCAAACGTGGGTGCTGCGCCACCGAGGCATTGTATTCGCCCGTGATGAGAACATGATGCAAAGCCGGCGCTTGCAGGGTGCCGCAGATCTCGCCCAGCGCCCCAAACAGCTTCGGTGCCAGCGCCCGGTCCACGGGAAAGCCTTCCGGCGCGGGGAAATGCACGCGCAGGGAGCGGAACACGACTCCTATCAGCGCAGCCAGCCCGATACCGAGGGGGATTAGAAGCTTGACCGCCCCTACCGCCCCGGCCCCGCCGCTGCCGTGCGTGCCGACATAGAACACAATCGCCACGCCGCCGGCAATGACCCCGGCAATCAGCCCAAGCAGCGCCAAAACGACGCCGAAGAGATAAGCGTATCCCAGCGCCGCAAGCGCCCCGACATGGAACTGGTACGCCGCCGGCTGCTCCTTCGCGTAGCGCTCCAGCTTTCGTATCAGGGTCTCAAATTTAGCTTCCGTCATCATGTCCGCTTGTCCTCGGCAGTTAATTCGGCCTCTTCCTCTTCTTTTCCTTCTGCCACTGTGCAGTAGCGAAAACTGGGTAAACTGCGGCTATGGATGATATGCTTTCTTTGTTTGACGACGACGCGGTGGCCCCGCCGCCGCCCTTGCCGCCGTCGTGGCTGAACGCGCTCGGCGGCGAGTTCAAAAAGCCCTACTGGCCGAAATTGCAGGAATTTGTCGCGGAAGAGCGGAAGCAGGCCGACGTGTATCCGCCGGAAGCCGATGTGTACTCGGCCTTTCAGCTCACGCCGCTGGAAGAAACGCGCGTCTTTTTGCTGGGCCAGGACCCCTATCACAACACCGGCCAGGCGCATGGCCTTTGCTTCAGTGTCCGGCCCGGCGTCGAAACGCCGCCGTCGCTGGCGAATATGTACAAAGAGCTGCGCGACGATCTCGGCTGCCGCATTCCGAACAACGGCTATTTGGTCCCGTGGGCTAAGCAGGGGATACTGATGCTAAATGCCGTGCTGACTGTCCGGGCGCACACGGCTAACTCGCACAAAAACAAAGGCTGGGAAACATTTACCGACGCCGCCATCCGCACGGTGAACGCCCAGCCCAACCCCGTCGTCTTTGTGCTGTGGGGCGGCTACGCCCAGAAAAAGCGGCCGCTGATTGACGCCACGCGCCACACGATCATCGAGTCGGTGCATCCGTCGCCGCTCTCCGCCCGCAGCGGCTTCTTCGGCAGCCGCCCGTTTTCCCAAATCAACGCCGCGCTGAAGTCCTACGGTACACCGGAGATAGACTGGCAAATCCCGAACCTTTAGGCTGTTTCGGTAAGTTTTCGAAGGCGAGGCAGTTGTTCGGCAATGACATCCGCGTCGCTTCGCCACTCAAACGCGGGACCAACCCCGCCGTACTCAAACGCAAGCAGCCACGGCTTGGCAAAATGCCTTTCCCGAACCTGCTGCAAGACCCACTCGACAACTTCCCAATCCTCATGTCCCATCGGCATACTGTCGCGGACACGATCGCCGGCATATTGAGCGCCGGTGACATGCAGCTCTTTAAGACGTGAGACGGGAAGTTTTTGAATGTAGTCTTTCGAATCAATGCTCAGGGCGAGGCAGGTCAAACGGGCGTGAGCAGTATCCAGCAACAGCCCGCAGTTTGTCTCAGTGACGACCTGGCTGATAACTGCCGGGTCAACGCAGGGGTACAAAACCTTTCCCTCTGCGCCTCGGTAAACGACGTTTTCCACAATGACCCGGTCCGGCCCGAACTGCTCCGTCAGTACGGTGATGTCTTTGAGGAAACTGTCAGTCAAACGCGCTACGTCTCTGGGAGCGTGAGTATCGGCTGTCATGCCGGGAAAATCTTGGGCTTGCGCCTGTAGATGCACATTCACGTAGGGCGTCTCGGTTTGGTCCAGCGCTTCTTCGATTTCATCCCAGTTTGTCGCTGCAATGCTGCCGTCGCCCGCGTGGAGCGGGAAGTGAACATAAATTGGGCGAGAAGCCAAGGCATCTTGGAGAAGCGCAGGAGCATAAGCCTTTACGACCGGGTCAGACGCAGGCGGGCACTTGAACAAATCCAGCTCAATCCTCTGCTGATCCGCAAGCCGCCTCGCCTGCGGGGAATAGTTGATCGCAAGCTTCATAAACAAGCTACTCCTGTTTCCACGGATAAAAGTTGTAAATCAAGCCGCGCCATTCACCGTGGCTCTCAAAGAACGCATGAACTTCTTTGTCCGTGACAGGGCGGCCTAGCTCCTGCGCGAGAGCCGCGCGGGCGACGGAGTCGGAGTTGACGTGTTCGGGCTTGCCCAGATACAGCAGCAGGCAGGCCGCGCCGTAGGGACCGATGCCCGGCAGCCCCAGCAGGCGCTTTCGCAGGTCTGCCGCCGGCAGCGACTCGGACTGCCATGCCTCCAAATCCAAGCTGGCATCGGCAACGGCAGAAGCAATGGCGTGAACGTAGGCGTTCCGGTAACCCATGCGGGCTTTGGCGGCGAACTCGTCCAATGACACAGCGGCAATCTGCGCGGCGGTCGGAAACGCTCGGCCTTCCGTTCCAAACGCGGCGACAATCCGCCCAGTCATGGCGATGGTTTGCGCCCAGGTGGTATTGGTCGTGGCGATGACTTTAACGACATCTTCCCAAAGAGTCGGCGAGCGAAGCATCCGTCCCCGGCGACTTTCAACAATAGGCGCTAAATGCGGGTGGCGGCGGCAGTGGGCATGGAACTCGCCGAGCGGCAGGTCCATCTGGAGCATCCGCCGGACGCGGCGCGTGATTGTGGCCTCGTCGCCGTCCGTGTCGGTTTGAACGGCAACGCCGTCAGTCCCGGCGCGAATTGCTAAACTCATTGCCTGCCCATTGCCCAAGTCTTCGGCACGCGAAAGCGTCTGCGCGTCTTCGTCCCAGGCAAACGGCAGCAGGCGACGCCAGCCGTGAGCGGCAACAGTTTCGTAGAACGAGAAATCGGCAGGTGTGGGAATTGTCATCAACATAGTTCTAAGAGTGACGCGGATCGCTTGTACGGATTGTCAGCAGCAGGGCCAGGCCCGCCAGCATTGCCGAGAGCAGGAACACGCTTTGGTAGCCGCCGGCGTGATCGGCCAGCAGGCCGCCCAGCAGCGGCGCAGCGGCGCGGGGCAGGGCGGTGACGGCGTTATACAGGGCTGTATACAGCGGGATTTCGGCGGGTGTTCCCGCGTACTCCATGACGATGTTGTTGCCTGCGATCCCCTCACCCGCTAAAGCCAGCGCCAGCGCGGCGAACACGCCGTAGAACAGCAGCGGAGTGGCCGCCGTGAGCGCCAGAACAGACGCCGCTCCCGCGAACGCGCACGACAGCAGCAGGACGTTTTTATTGCCGCCATGATCGCTCCATGCGCCAAGTGCAAGACCTCCGAAGGAGGTGACCAGCACGAGCGCCGCCGTGTAGCCCGCGACGCTGCCGGTTCCGGCATGAAGATGGCGCTGGGCGTACAGCACATAAAACGGCACGGCAAGCGACGCCAGGGTCAGCGCGATCTGCCCGTACAGAAACCGCCGAAATCCTGTATTGGTGCGCCACACATAGACGCTATCACGCCTATAATGGCCTGTGTGCGGGTTATCTTCGGCGCGCGGCGGGCTGAGCGGCTCGCGCACAATGCCGAGCGGCAGGCAGCTTACGGTCAATATAACAAAGCCAATCAGGAATCCCAGCGCGTAGCCGTGCGGAAACCCGCCGCTTGGCCCGGACAGTAGGTGCCGCAGCAGGCCGTCCATGCCAAAGCCCAGCACCCCGGCAATCCCGCCCGCGTAGCCGAACAGCCGCCCGCGCCAGGCGGCGGGAACGCACTTTCCAATGACCGCCCAGTAGGCGGGCTGGTTCACGCCCATGGCCCCGGCATGGACCGCAATCGCTCCAAACGTCGCCGCCAGCAGCCAGCCGGGATGCGTCCGGCCCCAAAGCAGTGTCAAGGGCGCAAGCGTCAGCAGTGCAAACCGCTCCACCAGTGCGACCGCCAGCAGAAAGCCCCGAACACGCGGCAGGCGGCTGATAAAGCTGACCAGCAGCAGCCCCGGCAGGAAGACCAGCAGATTGTACATCGCCGGCAGACAGCCGATGAGGGTATTGCCTGCGCCGAGATGCCGCAGGAAGACCGGCAAAATCGTCGTCTGCGAAAACAGCGCCGCTCCCAGCGGCCAGCCGACGGCATCCGACAAACACGCCCCAAAGTTGAACCGCTTGTCGGCGCGGGAAAGTGAGGGATGAGTCGCTTCGGTCACAATCTCTCCGTAGATGGCAGGTGGCATAGAAAAACGGTGTGGCCGGTGCCGGTGCGGGCCAGCACGACGATTAGTTCTTTAGTGCCGCGCAGCTTCAAAGACTTTCGGATGTCGTCCGGCTCCTGCGGAAAGCCGCGCTTTTTGATGATGACCCGGCCGACATCGTGTGCCGTCAGCGCGTCCTGCAGGCGCTTTTTGCCGTAGAAAAATTGGTCCAAAACTTCGTAAGCGTCGGCAAACGGTGTCGGACGGTAGGTGTCGCCGAGAAGATAGGCGATTTGCGGGTCTACCGGCGCGGCGTCTAGCTGCGCCGCCAGAGTGCCGACCAGATGCGCCCGGATGACTGCCGGGTCCGGTTCATAGAGGTAGCGGCGGCCGGTCGGCGCAGTCCAGCGGCCTCGCTCGTCGGCCACGCCAGTGAGAGTTTGCGGTCCATCAGGCGTGAGCAAAGTCGCTGATAAGCCGTGTCCAGACTGCGCTCTTCCAATCCACAGCAGCGCTTCGCGGCACTCGCCGCTCTCCGAGACAAACTCTAATTCGGCACCAAACGGGTCGGCAAGCGCATGGTCAATTGCAGGCGACAGCTTGACGCCGGCTGCCTCGACGCCTGACGCCGACAACTGATGCAGCCAGGACAGCGGCGGCGTGTACTCTTCCGGGTCAGACACGCGGCGGCTGTTCTGACGCCGGGCCGGGTCAAGCCAGGCGGCGTCGGTTTCAATTTTCGCAGTGGTAAAATCGTCTTGGCGGACGGTGATTTGGTCAGCGAGACCCCAAACGCGGGCGTTTTCTTCGGCAAACGCCGCCCGAACGGCGTCTTGCTCAAACAGTGTCACGCGCAGGCCGGCACGGGCAAAGGCAAGCGCATCGCCGCCGATGCCGCCGCCGAGATCAGAGGCGGACGCCGCGCCGAATGCCAAGAGCCGCGCCGCGTGATAATCGGCGATGTTTCGGCCTGATGCCTGTTCCAGCGCTTCCCGAACGAAGAACATTTGAGCGGCCAGCGGGCCGAACTTGATTTCGCCCCGCTTCCGCAGTTCGGACATCTCCCACGCGGCGGCAGCCTGCTCCGGAGTCGCAGACCGGCGCAGGCGGGTCAGCGCGGTGAGCGTCTCGGCCCGTCCCGAGCGCAGAGCGCCGGCTTCGGCAAGCAGGACCCGGCCATGAGGCGAAAGCAGAAAAAGTGCAACGCCGGAGGAAAAAAAAGAAGCCACGCAGGGGATTGTACCCGGCGCGGCGAATAGTCTGCTATGACTGATGCTGACGTGACTGATGCACAACCAAAGTTTGAGCCGCCGCGCGACTGGGATGCGATCTTTGCAGACGCCGAAACCTATTTTTTCGGCACCGAGCCAAGCCAGATCGCGCGAACGGCGCTGCGGTTTTTCCGCGAGCTTGGCGGCGACCCGGCAGCAGCGTCGGCCCTGGATCTCGGCTCCGGGGAAGGCCGCGACACGGCCTTTCTGGCCGAGGCTGGAATGCAGGTCTCGGCGCGGGACTTGTCCCAGAGGGGACTGGAAAAGACACGCGCACTGCTTGCCCGGCGGGGAGTTCCGGCGGAGCGTGTCGATTTGACCGTTCAGGATGCCCGTTTCTTTGATTATCCTCAAGAAGCCTACGATCTGGCGCTGGCGGCGAATGTGTACCAGTTTCTGCCGCCGACGGAAGCGCCCAGCCACATTCCGCGCCTGCAGCGCACGGTGAAGCCGGGCGGCCTCTGCGCGGTTGGGGTCTTCAGCCCGGCGATGACCGCGTGGGGCGCGAAAGTCGCCGGGTTTTGGACTGCCACTGCCGATGACCTGCTAGCTTTCTTCCCGGAGGCGGAAGGCTGGCTGCTGCTGGACCGGACGGAATACTGGACGTACCGCCCGTCCGATCAAAAGCGGGCGTCGTTCGCGTATGTCATCGCTCGGAAAGCACTGACACAGCCATGACCGCTCACCACCTTTACTTGCTTGCCCCCGGTGCGTCGCCATCGGAGATCCGCCGCTTCTACAGTGAGGCGCTCCAGCTCACGGAAGCAGAAAAGCCGCAAAGCTTGACGAGCACTCCGGTGCTGTGGTTTCAGGCCAGGCCAATCGTCTTCCACATCGGCTACCCGTCTGCCGGCATGGTTGGCGACGGGCACACGGCGCTGGCCGTTGGCGACGTTGCCGCCGCTCGTGCCCGGTTTATCGAGATGGGCTGCGCCGTAGACGACGATGTCATTCCCATGGGCTATCCGCGCTTTTATGTTCGCGACCCGTGGGGCAACCAGTTTGAGATCCTGCCCTCCGTGCGGCCCTAAACCCGCAATTTTATGGTAAAATCCGTGAAAGGGATCTAAACGTAAGGAACGCGGAATGCTGATGCTTTTTTGCGGGCTGACGGCGGCGCTGCCGGGCTGGCGCGGCGGCGAGCTGTCCGACGCCGCACTAATTGCGGCGGCGCAGCGCGGCGATGTCAAAGCGTTTGGAACGCTGCACACCCGCTACTACACCCGCGTGTACCATCTCGCCTACCTCAAGACAAACAACGCGCAGGACGCCGAAGATGTGGCGTCGGAAACGTTTGTCCGCGCTCTGGCCCATCTCAGCCGCTACCGGGCGAAAGACGAAGACGCTTCGGTCTACCCGTGGCTGCACCGGATCGCGCTGAACCTGATTGTAGACGGCAGCCGTCGCCGGCCTCCGTCGGGGGTGGTTTCGCTGGACGCACCGGTCATTTCCGGCATCCGCACCCTGCTGGACTCCGCGCTGCCGGGCGCGGGACCGACGCCGCACGAGATCGCGGAGCGGCATGAAGTGCAGCAGCTTGTCCGGTCCGCGATTGCCGCGCTGCCGGAGGACCAGAGCGATGTTCTGATTTACCGCTACCTCGGCGATTTATCCCTGCGCGAGATCGCGCCGCTCCTGAGCCGCTCCGAAGCCGCCGCCAAGTCCCTGCTCCACCGCGCTGTTGTGAATGTCCGCCGGGAAATCGAGCGCCGGGTAGACGCCGTAGAGCGTTTGGAACTTAACCGCCGCAAGCCTGCCGCCACCGCTTCCGAAGAGAATGCCGCTGAGGAGACGCTTCATGCCGGACGATCTTGATGCACTGGAGCCAAGCGAGCGCGGGACAGCGCAGCTCGTTCAAGCGGCGCTCCATGCTCCGCCTCCTCCGAGTGAGGCCGAAGCCGAGTCGCGCCGCCAGGTAGAGCAGCTCATGCAGGAAGCGGCTTTGTCGCCCAAAGTCCTGCGCGAAGCCGTTCGCGTTCAGCCCCGCCGCTCCTGGTGGCAGAATCTGTTCCGTAAAAGCTAGTTATTGAGGATAATTTATATGCCGATTGTTGCCGGAGTCGTGTTCAAGCCGCTGGGGAAAATTACGCTGTGTGACCCGAACGGGCTGACGCTGGAAATGGATGAGGCGGTCATCGCGGAAGGCGAGAACGGACCAGAGTTCGGGTTTGTCAAAACGCCGCTTCGGGCCGCGTCGGACGAAGACGCGCCCGCGCCGGTGCGCCGGCTTTTGCGGCTCGCAACCGCTGACGACTGGCAGCGGCGGGAGCGCGGCGAGCGGCGTCAGGCGGAAGCGTACAAAGTCTGCAAAGAGAAAATCGCCCAGCTCAAAGTCGTGATGAAGCTGATCGAAGCCGAGTGGGCCTTTGACGGCACGCAGGTCACGTTTCACTTTACCGCTGAGGGCCGGGTAGATTTCCGGGAGCTGGTCCGGGAGATCGCGGCGGTCCTGCACACGCGGGTCATCATGCACCAGGTCGGCGCACGGGACCATGCCCGGATTTTCCCCGGCATCGGGCCGTGCGGGCGGCCGACATGCTGCTCGACATTCCTGCGCGAGTTCCAGCCGGTCTCGATGAAAATGGTCAAAAACCAGAACTTGGTGCTGAACCCAGCCAAGTTTTCCGGCCTGTGCGGCAAGCTGATGTGCTGCCTGCGCTACGAGATGGACGACGCTCAGGGCCAGACCAAAATGCCCCAAGCCGGCATGGTCGTGATGACCCCGATGGGCCGGGCCAAAGTGGAAGAAGTCAACGCTCTCCAGCAAATCCTGACCGTGCAGCTTGAATCCCAGCAATTTATTGAAGTGCGGGCGAAAGATGTCACCGAAGTCGAAGGCTGCGTTAACCACGCCGAAGGCGGCTGCGAAGACTGCAAAGCCTCGGGAGCGCTTTCGGATTGCACTGTTCCTGCTCGTGATGCGCCGCCCGGCGCGACTTCCTTACCCGTATTCTGACGAGTTTTTGCCGATTCTGGGTATCATTTCCTCTTGAAAGCGGGTACTCTAGCCGCAACAAACTTGTCAACGAAACGAAGCGCTTCAAAGGACACCGCGTTATGACCCTGCTGCCAAGCACGCTTTCCGAAGGTTCCGCCGCCGAACGCCGCCGCCTTCAAGCTCGCGCCCGCCGCCTGACCCAGCGGGCGAGAACACTGGCCGGCGCGGGAAAGCTTGCCGAGGCCATCCAGTGCCAGGATGAAGTGACCGCCCTGCGTCCGCAGGACGCCGCCGCGTTCTTTCGGCTCGGGATGCTGTGCCGCGAAGCCCGGCGCACCGAGCAGGCTGTCGAAGCCCTGCGCCGCTCCACCCATCTCAGCCCCGGCGACCGCGACCCGCGTGAAGCGCTGACCGAAACTTTAGTCGAAGCCAGCCGCTACGACGAAGCGGTTCTGGAAGCCCGCGCTCTGCTGAAGATTGTTCCTCGCTCGCTCTTTGCCCGCGACGCTCTCAGCATTGCCTACCTGCAGCTCGGCAAGATCGAAAAAGCGCTGCAAGTTACCGGCGAGATGGTCTGGCTGGACCCGCTGAACCCCGGTCATCACTTCCGGCGCGGCCTTTTGTTTCAGCAGCAGGGCAACCTCCGTGCGGCGGTCGGCGAATACAGCCGCGCTTTAGACATGGCCCACCCCGAGAGCGAAACTTACGGGGACGCCGAAGACGCGCTGGAAATGCTGGACGACGAGCAGACGCGCCAAATTATGCTGCTGGCCTCGGGCGACTGGTTCTTCCTCCTCAAGCTGCGCCAGGACCCCACCGAAGCCGTCACAGACCGCGGCTTCTGCCTCAGTGAAGATGGTTTAGCCCGGCTTCAGTACCTTCTTCCACACGAGTTCCCCGAATGGGCCATTGACCGTGCCGTGCCGGTCTCCTGGGGCGCTCAGGGCCGCTTCCACTAAACCAATGACCCTGATCTCAGAAACGCACACGCTGGTGATGGGCGTTCTGAACATCACGCCGGACTCGTTCTCCGACGGCGGGTTATACGCCGACCCGGATGCGGCGCTGACGCGGGCGCATCAAATGGCCGAGGGCGGCGTCCATCTGTTTGATGTCGGCGGCGAAAGCACACGGCCCGCAACATTCGGCGACAACTCCCCTTTGCCTGCTGCCGAAGAAATGCAGCGCATTCTGCCGGTCATCTTCCGGCTGGCGTTGGAGCTGCCGCACATTCCTATTTCCGTAGACACCTACAAAGCCGAAGTCGCCGATGCCGCCCTGAACGCCGGTGCGTCTCTCGTCAACGACATCAGCGGCCTCACCTATGACGTTGCAATGGCGGCTTTAGTTGCTGAACGCGGCGTCCCACTCATCCTCATGCACCTGCTGGGCCGTCCGCGTGACATTCCGCCCCGCCCCATCTATGCCGATGTCGTTGCCGACATCAAAGCCTTCTTTGACCGCCAGATCGCCTATGCCGAGTCGCACGGCATTCAGCGCAGTCAGATCTGGCTTGACCCCGGCATCGGCTTCGGCAAGACTGCCCAGCACAACTTAGAAATCCTGCGCCGCCTCTCCGAGTTCCGGTCGTTTGACCTGCCGCTCGTCGTCGGCGCGTCCCGCAAGCGCTTCCTGGGCGCGATTCTCGGCACCGATGATCCTGATGACCGCAAAGAAGGCACCGCCGCCACCGTCGCCCTGTCCATTGCCGCCGGAGCCGCCGTCGTCCGCGTCCATGACGTCAAAGAAATGGCCCGCGTCGCCAAAGTCAGCGATGCCATCGTGCGCGGGTGGAGTGAATAGGGTAAAACAATTCCAGCCGCGCAAACAAGGAGGTGAAACAATGGCAACATGGCGGCAACTGAGCGAAGACAGCCTGCAAGCCGCAGAAGCGCTTCTGCAAGACGGCAGATACCGAAGCTGCATCAGTCGCGCCTATTACGCGGCTTACTGCGCGGTAACCCATGAAATTGTTCAGAAATTGACTACCTTTTCTCGTGGATGGCAAAATCCTTCCCATGAAAGAGTGCCTGCTTATATTCAGAACAATCTTACAATTACGCAGGCCAAGAAGGACACAGTAAGCAATGATATTAGCCTGCTGCGCCTTTTCCGTGAAGACGCCGATTATCGGCCTGCTGCTTTAATAGATGAGCAAATCGCACGGGATTGTGTTCGTACTGCGGCAGCTATTCAGCAGGAATTATGGGGAACTAGCAAATGAACAACACATCAGAGCAAAGCATCGTTTTAGAGCAGGACGTTTCAGAGCAGGACGTTTCAGAGCAGGACGTTGTGGAAGCGGTACGCAAGCACCTGAAAGGTCATCAACCCGGCGGAGCTACTTTGGAAGTTGTGCCGCAAGGCGTTCGCCGAGACCGAGAATGGTGGTATGTTCCGGTGCGCCCAAGCAAGGAGCCGCCGAAGCGCTTCGAGTACTACGAAGCCCTTGCGAATGTCGAAACAGAGTTGCAGAAGACAGAACACTTAACTGTCTTGCTTATACCGACCGGACCAGACCCTGAAGAAGCAGCCGCTTAACAAGGAGCGTACATGCTCGACTTAGATCATCCGATGACCGACCATATCTTTGCCGCCTCCAGGGCAGAAGATCGGCTGTCAGTTCTTTGTAAACTTATGACACTGGCTTCCGCACAGGAGAGGCAACGGCTCTTTGCAGAGTGCCAAGAGCCGTTGAACAGCCTGCGCCGGCTGAACGCCGCCCGCTTCGGTGCCTCCGACTTCATAGCGGACGCTGTCACTGAACTGGAAGATTGGCTTGGCAGTTTGGCCGCGCTCGAAACAACTCCCCGCGAGGGAACAGCTTATGCCATCGTTTCCTGTCCCGTGTGCGGCGGCCTGCTGACACGTCTGCATCACGCCTTCATGCCACAGCCGGAACGCCGGTGGTCGGTCTACTGCAACCATTGTTTGGGGCCTTCCAGTCCTGCCTGGCACAAACTGGAGTCTAGTCAAGGCTTTGGTACTTGGGCGATTTGAGTGTCACACCATTCGCACGACAATATCGCGCTCGGCAAGGTATGCTTTGATTTCGCTGATAGTATGTGTGCCGTAGTGGACGATGCTCGACACTAACGCAGCTTGTGCGCCGCCGTCGGTGATGGCTTTGTAGATGTGTTCTAAGCTGCCTGCGCCGCCGCTGGCGATGACGGGGATGCCGACAATCTGCGTGACGGCGCGGGTCAGGGCGATGTCGTAGCCGGCCTGGGTGCCGTCGGCGTCCATCGAGGTCAGCATGATCTCGCCGGCCCCCCGGTCTTCCATTTCCCGCACCCAGTCAAGCGCGTCAATGCCCGTCGGGGTGCGCCCGCCGTGGATATGCACCTCCCAGCCGGAATGCGTAAGGCCGGTCTTTTTAGGGTCAACGGCGACGACGACGCACTGAGCGCCGAAGTCTTTGGCGCATTCGGTAATAAGCTCGGGCGTAGTGACCGCCGCCGTGTTGATGCTGGCTTTGTCCGCGCCGGTCTTTAAGATGCGCCGGAAGTCGTCTAGGGTCTTGATGCCGCCGCCGACGCAGAAGGGGATGAAGACTTCTTCCGCGACGCGCCGGGCGTAGTCAAACATCAATTCGCGCTTCTCGTGCGACGCCGTGATGTCTAAAAACACAAGCTCGTCGGCTCCCTGGGCATCGTAAAGTGCGGCTCGCTCGACCGGGTCGCCGGCATCGCGCAGGTTCAGAAAGTGGGTGCCTTTGACGACGCGCCCGTTCTGGACATCAAGGCAGGGAATAATTCGGTTGGCAAGCATGGCAGAAGTATACCTCACCCCGTCTCGTTCCTCGCCGACCCTCTCCTTAGCAAGGAGAGGGTGAGGATGGCAGGACTAGAAAAGAAACTCATTCGTTCTCGGCCTTCTCTTTGCTCTTATCCTCTCCTTGCTAAGGAAAGGGTCGGCGAGGAACGAGACGGGGTGAGGTTCTTGACAAATGAGCTTTTGTTCTGTATGATAAACTCTACAGTAAGACCAATCCCCGTTATGAACATCGTCCGCCTTCTTCTACTTCCCGTCTTTTTCGTGCTCCTTCTCACTGCGCCCCTTCTTGCCCAAAATTCCGCGCCGCTGACTTTGCGTGTGGGCGGGGCGGGGGGCTTCAAGCTGCCGGACAAGAACGCGACGGACCCGAAAGCTCATGCGGACCGGGCCATTGTGGAGGCGTTCGAGCGCCTGCATCCTGACATTCGTTTGGAAAGCGCTCAGGGTCTTCAAATCGGCGGCCCTGCCGCCGAGTCCAATCTGCTGCTGGCCTTTGCGGGCGGGACCGCGCCGGACGTCGTGTATGTGAACTTCCGCACGTCCGCGTCTTATGCCCAGCAAGGGTTTCTAGTGCCGCTGGATGACGATTTGAAGCAGCATCCTGAAGTGCTGGCGCACATTCCGCCTGCCCTCCTACCCATTCTGCGTGACGCCGGGCATGGACATATTTATAGTATCCCGTACCTGGCTGTCGTGCAGGCGCTGTACTACCGCAAAGACATGTTCCAGGCGGCAGGACTCGATCCCAACAAGCCCCCGCGTACCTGGGATGAGTTCTATGCCGACGCACAGGCGCTCACAGACCAGCCGAAAGGGATTTGGGGCTTTGAGTTCGCGCAGGATTTCAGCGACACCGCCTACTTCTGGATCAACTTTCTGTGGCAGGCCGGAGGCGAAGTCGTCAAGCGCAACAAGCAGGGACAGTGGCAGGCGGCGTTCAACACGCCGGAAGGCGTGACCGCGCTGAAGTTCTATGGCAAGCTGATGAACGCGCCGTGGACCGGCAAGGACGGCAAAACCTACCGCGGAGTCGCCGGCCATTCCGGCACAATGGGGCCAGACCGGGCCGCTGGCAAAGTCGGCATGTGGTTTCAGTACCAGAGCACGATTATCGCCAATCAGGCGGACGCGACTCAGATCAACCCAAGCGTGGTCGGCATTGCGCCCATGCCGCGCGGCCCGACCGGAAAGACCGGCAACGAGACGAACGCCTACATGTGGGGCATTTCGTCCCAGATCAAAGACCCGCGCGTTCGGGCCGCCGCCTGGCAGTTCGTGACGTTCATGGCAAGCGACAACGCCGACCGCATCCGCACCAAAGCCTATGTGGAGGCGGGCCTCGGCAACACGGTCAACCCGGTGGCGCTGCAAAAGTACGGCTACGCGGATTACACGTCGCCGCAGTCCAAAGTCTGGCTGCAAACCAACAAAACATTGTTTGCCAGCGGCCACCCGGAGCCGTATGGCGAGAACATGAGCCAGATTTATAATCTGCTGGGTGTGCCGCTGGGCGAGATCGAGCAGTACCCCAACGCCGACCCGACCTTGCTGCTGGACCGCGCGGCGGCCTCTGTAGATGCCACGCTGACCGGCTACGTTCCGCCGGAAGTTCGGCATCGCCGCCGGGAAACCGCCTGGGTCATTTTCGGGGTGCTGCTGGCGGGGCTGGCCGTATACGGGTACTGGCAGGCGATGCTCTGGGCCGGGCGACGCCGTTTGTCCCGTCAAAGCCGGGTGCATTCCACGCAGGGGACAGGGCCGGCGATGAGTGTGCATCTGCTGATCTGGCTGTTCATGCTGCCCGCGCTTGCGACGATTTTGGTCTGGCGCTATTACCCGCTCGGGCGCGGGCTGGTCATGGCCTTCCAGAACTATCACATTTTGGGCGGCGCGAGCTACGTCGGCCTAGACAATTTCATTGATTTGTTTACGTCAGAATCGTTTTGGCGGTCTACGCTCATTTCGTTTCTGTACACGACAATTAGCCTGACGCTTGGCTTCTTCCTGCCGCTCTTGGTCGCCGTTGGGCTGACCGAGGTGCCGCGCGGGAAAGTGTTCTTCCGAACACTCTACTACCTGCCGGCGATTACGGCTCCTCTCGCCATTGCGTTTATGTGGAAGCAGTTTGAGGACGGCACACCTGCCGGTTTGTTCAACTCAGTGATCATTTCCGGGGCAAACCTGCTGCACCTGCACTCGGACCCGGTGAAATGGCTGGACAACCCGAAAATTGCGCTCATTTCGGTCATCCTGCCTGGAGTTTGGGCGGGTGCCGGACCGGGGAGCCTCATCTACCAAGCCGCGCTTCGAAGTATTCCCGACGAGATGTACGAAGCCGCCGATTTGGATGGAGCAGGAATCTGGGCCAAGTTCTGGAGCGTCACACTGCCGACATTAAAGCCGCTGATACTGATTAATTTAGTCGGCGCGGTCATTGGTGCATTTCAAGTCACGGACAGTATTTTGGTGATGACCGGCGGTGGCCCGCTGGGTTCCACTCAGCCGTTGGGCCTCGAAATTTGGTACAACGCTTTTCTGTTTCTGAAGTTCGGCTATGCCACGGCAGCCGCCTGGGTAATGGGAGCGCTGCTGATTGGATTTACCGTGTATCAGCTCCGGGTGATGAAAAATCTCAGGTATTCGGCGGCTCGCGGAACGTAAAAAAATTGTTCCGTAAATTTCCAGCTTAAAAGAAATAATATGCACGGTTGGCACGATTTGTGCTAGTTGCTATCACGTCAACTCTTTGGCAGACGCACACAATACGAAGCAAGCATGGATGAGCGATACAACACTAGATACAACACTAGATAAGACAGTCGTGGAAACAGAGGAGATAACTTCCGAGGCCGGCGTTCTGACGGCTTGGGGAACACGCGCCTTCTTGTTCGACATAGACAGCAGCCTGTATGTCCTGCGCGAGCAGATGACCCGCGAGATTGGCCTGGACTCGGCCGCCGACATATTTTACCAAGCGGGCTTCGCGGGCGCGGCAGCGCTTGTCAATTTTGTGCTGCGGCAAACACCCCCTGCGGAAGGCTTCGAGAGGCTGGAAGCGGCGCTCAGCCATTTGTCGGTTGCCGGGTACGCCCGCCTCCGCTTGGAAGGAACGCGGCGGCGCACAGGCGAGATTTGGATCCGGGCTGAGAACAGCGCGGAAGCCGCTCTGATGCGAGACCGGACGGGGCGCACCGGGTACGCCTGTGACTACCTGCGCGGCCTGCTGCGCGGCCTCGTCGAAGGCCTGCCGCCCTTGCCGGAGTTTGAGTCGGCACTGGAGTGCGTTGAAACAAGCTGCACCGCAAATGAAGACCCGGACTGCCGGTTTCTTGTCGCGGCCCCTGCCCATCTTGCCCAGCACGGCTACCGTCAGGGCGACCTCAGCCAGACGTCCGTGCGCGAAACTCTGCTGCGGCTGAACCGGCAGCTCGAAGAAGTGCTGGAAGCGGCAAAGCGGGACACGCTCACCGGCCTCTTTAACCGTGCCCACTTCGAGTCGGTCCTGCGCCACAAAATTGAGCACGCCAAGCGCCGCACCGACACTCTGGCGGTGGCGATGATTGACCTCGACGGCTTCAAAGAAGTCAATGACGGCATGGGCCATGCGATGGGAGATTTGGCTTTGCGGCAGGTCGGCCATCTGCTTGGAGCGCAGGCACGCGATACCGATATTGTCGCCCGATACGGTGGGGATGAGTTTGCCTGGCTGATGCCGGGAACCACCGTAGAGGCTGCGGTTGCCGTCGCAGACCGCATCCGGCGGCTGGTTCAAGAAATACGCGCGGAGATGGACCTGCCGATCAGTCTGTCCATCGGCATTGCGGCTTGCCCGGAAGATGCCGCCGAAATGACTGATTTAATTGATTTCGCGGACATCGCCATGTATCAGGCGAAAGGCGCGGGCGGGGATCAGGTTCGCCGCTATGTTGCTGCCGATCACGGGCGCGGCGCGACAAAGAAGCGCACCCCGAAGCCCCGGCTCCGGCTAGCTGCCGGCTCGTCAGAGGCGGAGGACAATTTGCCCCGACTCGATTTAGGTGATTAGATGTAGGAGCCTCCTAAATAGTACCCAGTTATTTAAGAGGCTCCTTGTTTTTCTAGCAGGAGTTTTTCCCGCTTGTGTGGAATGGTTTGAGCGGCCCCATGTGGATGATGTCCAGGTCGTCATTGTCCTGGATTTCCACCATGATGGAGCAGTGCCAGCAGTAGAAGGTCGTGTCTACAACCTTGCTTGCTGTGAGACTTTTTCGACAGTACGGGCAGTTCATTTTGTTGCTCCCACCTGCCACTGCGAACGAGCGTTCGACTGCCATTCTGACCGTGCTTGAGCCAGTGCGTCTTCCCTGTCCAAGTCATTCAGAAGCCCGGCTGTGGCCTCGACAACGAGTCTGGGAGGCAGCCCCCGGTTGATCTTGCCGCCGTTGATGCGGTGGTTGTTCCACCAGTCCATGCGGTGGTCAATGTCGTCGGCCAGCTCGGCGATGCTGCTGAACCGGCAGTCGCACAGGGCGGGAATGACTACCTCGCGCTTGAGCATGGACTGGCAGCGTTCGGCCTTGCCGTTGCTCCAGGCGTGGTTAATCTGGGTGTTTCGGTACTTGACACACAGGCTTTCGCACCAGCCTAAAACCTGGCTGTTCTTGAACTCGGAGCCGTTGTCGGTGTAAAGTTTGAGGATAGGCACGGGGAACAAAAAGCGGAACTCATTGAGCGCTTCGACACTGTGTTCGGCGTACTTGTGACCGTCTGGGCAGAGAAAAAGGTGAGCGAAACTGCTGTAGTTGTCTACGATGGTGATGCCGACAATCAGCTTGCCGCCTTCTAAAGAGCCGTAGCGTTTGGCGTCCATGTGGACCAGTGCGCCGGGACCATCCACATGCAGCGAGTTGGTGCGGGCCTTCACCAGATCGGGGTCAAGTTCTTTGAGATCAATGCCGGCGAAGCGCAGACGCTGCCAGAGGAAGTTGAGCTTGTGATCGTTGAAAACGCGGGTGACTTTGTTGCGGGAGCATCCAAGCGCCATTGCGACCACGTCTCGTGAGAGGTAGGGCTTTTGGGAAACGAAATCGAGGATGGCTTGTGTGAGGAGCAGGTTTTGTGGTCGTCCTCGTCCATCTTCGGGAACTTCGCCATGTTGACGTATGTAGTTCCAAGTTGTTTGTGAAATACCTTTTTGCTCACACTGCCGCCGTGAAAGTTGCAGGCAGTTGTTGACTAGTCGTTCGTCCATTTGTTGGTCTCGCATTCTGAGCAACCATTGGACGAAGGAGAACAAAGTAGAGATTTGTTTCTCCCCCGTCTCGTGTGTGGTTGGTCTCTTGCCAGTTCAACACGTAGACGGGCGTCTCCTGCTTTTAGAGATAAAGAAGTGGTTTGTATTTTTGAGTTTCTGGATTTTTGATTTTGGTTTGTTTTTTTGAGGCTGTAACAGATTAGAAGCGATTTGCTTAGCTTCTCGCTAAGATGCGTCGGGCCGCAGCAATATCTTCCGGCTTATCTACATCCGTGCCGATCTCCGGGTACGCCGAGCAGATGCCGACAGCCCGCCCTCCGTCCAGAACACGGCTGACGGCAGCTTCCAGCGCAGAAGCCGTGAGCAGGGCCGGCGAAATAAGCTGTGATCCCAGCAGCCGCAGAAGCAGGCCGATCCCGAGCAGTCCAGCCATCTGGACGGGGCTTTTTCTGGCGGCATAAGCCTCGGTAATCGCTTCCTGGTGAGCCGCCAGAAAACGCGGGCGGACCAGCATGACGTTCCCCAGTGTGAAGCGGCCTTCCGCCAGCGTGATTGCTGTCCGCTTCATCTCCGGGTATCTTTGAATGCAGGCCGCCAGCGGCACATACGAGCAGCAAAGGTCCGCCTCCGTCGCCGAGGCCCGGCGGACAAAGTCTTCCAGCGCCTGCGGCGTCACGAACGGAATGTCCGAGGTGCTGATCAGTACCCGCTCCTGATCCCCGGCGGCTGCGAGGCCCGCCATCAGATTATCCAGCAGCGTTTCCTGCCCTGCGACCAGAGTAAACTGAGTGCTGGTCGGAACGTCGCCAACGACGAAAACCCGTCCGATGGATGGTGTTTCCGCCAGCGCCGAGACAACATACTCCAGCATCGTCCGCGTGCCGATCGGCGTCAGCGCCCGGTTTTCCACCCCCGTTGCCGCCGCCATCTCGGGGCTGTTTTTTCCGCCCGCCAGTACTACTGCATCCAAGACTTGTTATCACCTCTCGCCCCAATTGTTCGCGTGACCCACACTTTGCCGACTTCCGCCGCCTTCACCCGTGCCGCGATTTGTTCCGCCGCAGTCTGTGAAGAGGCACGGAGAAGCAATGCCGAGCCGCTGCCGCACAGCAGCGGCCTGAAACTTTCCCCGTCCTCGGCTGTCTGAGACAGTGCAGCATACGCCGCCGCGACCTCCGGGTAGGCCGGCAGGATGACGGCCTCAAAGTTATTGAACGGCACTTGTTCGCCGCTCAGCCAGTGCTGCGTCGCGCCGGTGACTTCTCTGTCCCTGACGGCGTCCAGCGCGGCGTAAGCCGCTGCGGTTGGGACGCCGGCGTTTGGCTTGACGACAACCAGCGGCCAGTCGGGCGCGAGGGCAGGAAGTGGGGTGATTTTCTCGCCCAGCCCTTCCGCAAGCGCGGTGCCGCCGGAAAGAAAAAAAGGAACATCTGCGCCAAGCGACGCACAGATTTCGCCGAGACGCGCGGGCGACAGTGCAAGTCCAAGCAAGCTGCTGGCGGTCATGAGCGCAGCCGCTGCATCGCTGCTCCCGCCGCCGAGACCGGCCTGCGAAGGGATGCGCTTGTGCAGGAGGATGTGCAGGCCGCTTTGATTGCCGGGCAAAATGCCGCGTGCCGCCGCGATCTTTTGCCCTCGCACGGCGGCTTTATGCACGAGATTGGTTTCGTCTGCCGGCACGCCGTCTGCCTCTTCGCCGACGACTTCCAGATGAACGCCGGGAGTGTCGGGAGCGGTTGTCACTGTCAGAGTGTCGTGCAGTGCGATTGTCTGCATGACTGAGCGGATGTCATGGTAGCCGTCAGCGCGGCGCGGACTGACATCCAGTGTCAGATTGATTTTGGCGAAGGCTCGGCAGGTAATTTGGTTCATTGCTTCGCAGAGGCTGAAAGCGACTCTGACAGGGCGGCGGCAAAGTCTTTCGCGGTCGCTTCCTGAAAATGCGGCAGCCGCCGGAACGCATCGCCAAGACGGACTGCGCCGTACTTGTCGTCGAATGTCAGGGCCTGCCCGATCAAGTAGCGCATTCCGGGTTCATCGCGCCGGGCCAGCCAGGCGGGGTTAGGGCCTATTTTCTTGTAAAGCGCCAGCGGCGGGGCAATCAAGAGGCGATCAAAGTTTGACGCGCCGCTGAAGTCGCCCCAGACCGCCGCAACTTCCGCCGGGCCGTTCGGCGTTCGCTGAAGCCAGCGCACCAGCAGGCGCTCGCCGAGGTAGCCATTGGCCCAATATTCCGGGGCATTGTAGCCGCCGATGGCGGGCAGGGCCAAATGCGAGTATTCATGGACGATCTCACGGATCCATTCAATGGACGAGCGCGGCGTTTCCAGGCTGTAAAGGTACAGATTGCTGCGCCACTGTTCGCCGCCGGTTTGACCGCCCGCGCAGAGCCAGACATCAAACGGAGCCGTGCCGTTTGCCGCTTCCCGCCCGGTCTTTTGGACCAGAGTTTGATGCGCGAGCGCCAGCAGGCTCGCCATTCGCCCCGCCTGCGGCGCATCATTGCCGGACGCATAATGCACCGCGCAAAGCAGCGTGAACTTCTGTGAATTGGGCTTGGAAGCGGGCAGATACAGGTAAGTGACTTTTGCGAACTTCCAGCCGTGCTGCGGCTCGGCTGCCGTTGTCGGCAGGTAGGCGTTGGGAACAACGAGAATGCCGAGGCCGTAAGGTAAAGGAGAAGTCTGCACCGGCAAATCGGGCAGCAAATTTGGATCAATGACAGGCGGCAGCCCGGCGCTGACGGAAGCTTCCAGCGCCAGCGCCGCCGCACGGGACTCCGGCTGCGCTTTGTGCGCGGCGGCTAGCTCTTCCAAAGTTTGTGCGGCATGAGCGGGAACAAGGACAAAAAGAAGCAAAAATGCGGCGGCGAGCAAACGAACCATGAAGCCATTATGACACATATGAGACATTTCATCAAAGCATTCGCATTTGCCGCTCTGGGCATCTGCCTGAGTCATCCGGTCTGGGCGGATGTTCCTGACCTCTCGGACGTCCCGGACACACCAATCAAGACGGTTTCGCCGGCACCGGCACTTTCCGCTCGGGACAGAAAGCAGATGGCGGACGAGATCAAGCAGGGCCAGGAAGCGGCAGACGAGATCGCCAAGTCGGCCAAGTTTATCAAAGACGAGGCGGAGAATGACCGGGTGAACGCGATCGGCCAGAAGCTTGCGGCCGTGGCGAACACGACCGAAATCCCGACTGGCTTCGGCAATGACCATGTATTTCCGTTCACCTGGCATTTTCACATTGTAGACGACAAGGTAATCAACGCGTTTTCGCTGCCCGGTGGCCAGGTTTACATCAACTCCGGCCTGCTGAAAGCCGTGCGCTCCGATGATGAGCTGGCCGGTGTTCTGGGCCATGAGATGACCCACAGCGCCCATCATCATATCCAGGAGCTGTCGCACGAGCAGAGCAAAATGTCCTCTGCCATGCTGGCCGGACTGCTGGCCGCCCTTGTCGCCCATGTTCCGGCCCAGGATATGGGGGGCCTTATGGCCGGGGCACAGTATTCCGCAGTCGGCTACATCAACTTCCACTTCAGCCAGCCCGCAGAGCGCGATGCCGACCACGGCGGCACCCTTTTGATGGAGAAAGCCGGGTTCAATCCCGTAGGGATGCTGACCTTCATGGAGCAGCTCGGCGACTTCGAGAACCGGGGGCCGAGCTTCAACGCAGGGATTTTCCAGGATCACCCGGAAGCTGCCGAGCGGGTTGCCGCCATCAGCCGCGAGCTTGGGGAAATGCATGTCCCGGTCACGACCGGCGCGGTACGCAAAGTCACGGCCGCGCCTCATGCCACGGCCCATCAGGATCCTGCCGGCGGAATTGACATTGTGTTCAACAAACGCACACTGCCGACGCTTGCCGATCCTGACGGTGACCGTGTGCCGGCAATCGTCAACAAATTTAATGCCTCGCTCGATGCCGGCTTGCAGCTTTATCAAGTGGGGGCCAGCGGCAACCAGGTTCTGCTGTCGGACCGGCCTTTGATTACGATTGTCCCGAACGATGTCGCGCTGCATCCCGGCCTGTCGCCAGATGCGCTGGCTCAAGCCGCCGCCGATGCCCTGCGGAGCGGCATTTATGCCCAGGCGTTCATCAGCTCCAAGCAATCTCAGTGAACTTTCTGAAAAAAGTTTCACCCTCACTTGACAGACCGTAAAACTCGGGGGTATCATTGCCCCCGTTACAAAAATTATCGAAAGGAGCAGCCGAGTACAATGTTCACCGCCTCTATTACCGTTGACGTAAATAAAACAAATGAAGAGCGTTTCCAGCCCGACCACTCGGGTTATTGGCTGACGCTCGCCGGCGTCCGAACATCGTACCTGGCTGCTCCCTTTGACGGAGGTCTTGTCTTCTAACACGCATTTAACTCGTGTTCCTGTAAGAAAAGACGCCCCCGCAAAGGCCAAAAGCCAAGCGGGAGGCGTCTTTTCTTTTTGCCCCGACAGGAGGACACGACCATGACGGACATTACTTTATTTAACGAGATTGAAACGCTGGCCGAAGACACGGCAGTGCCGCCGCTGTGCCTGGTGCATTATTTTGGAGCCGAGGCGGATCCGCCCGAGCGCAACCCCAAGCCGCCGGGGGTTGGGCTGGCGGGAAGAATTGCCGAGCGGCGCGGCAATTTGATTATCTTGGAGTTAGCCCCGCTACCGAAACCAAACCGAGCGAAACCGAACCGCGAAAAGCTCTTAGCCAAAACCGCTGACGCGCTCTTTTTGCTATTATTGCTAACCTGCGCGATTGGCTGCGTCGCAGCATTCCGCTAGAGCATAGAAAGGAAACCAAAAAGACAAAACGAGAACAGGAAGCAGGACGTTCGGGCCGTAGTCTTTGGGTTATCTGGTTCATTTAGTTCAACTCTAAAGCCCGGCAACGGGTTGATCCCAGGACGCCTTTTGCCTGAACGTCCTGCTTCCTCTCAAAAAGTCGTTTGGTTCGGGCCGGAGCGTCTGGGTTATCCAACCATCCCTGGACACGGCAGTTTTGGAGAACTGCGCCAGCCTAAGCGGCTGGTTCCATTACCCACCGCACATTTGCCCGAACCAGTTCTTTGCTCAGCTTACACATGGGGACCGTAGCTCACGGCGAGCGCAACCATTTCCGTTTCCGCCCTTTGCCTGCGCTGCGGGCCGCTGGATGACGGTTATCTTCTCCAACAAGATGAGGAGGGTGTTCGACTCACCCCGGTCTCCACCACAATTACATAGACAGCAAGCGAGACGCAGGTTCGGGCCGGCGTGTCTGGGTTATCCTCTCACGATAAACATCCAGCACATGAATTTGCCCGAGCCGTACATGGGGGCATAGCTCAGTTGGTAGAGCAATTTCATCGCCGCCACTTTGCCCATTCTGGGCCGCAAGACGATGGTTACCCTGTCATCGGTTCGAGTCCGATTGCCTCCATGATAACTAAAGAGAGTAAAAGATACTGACGGTTCGGGCCGTAGATTGTGCGTTATCATTACCGTCCTAAGGTAACGAGGCAGAAGCGACTCTGGTAGCGAGCGGCGCGTTTCTCCCTGAGAAACAAGCTGTGTGCCCACTGCCAAGCGATGCTTGGTGCAGGGCGGCGGCAAACCGCATGATTGATAACTTGCCCGAACCAATATGAGGAGCGTAGCTCAGTAGCAGAGCACATGACGGCCGCAAGGCCGTACCCGTTTCTGACCCTTGCCCGTTATCGGGCCGATAGAATACGGTTATCTGTTAATCATGAAGTCGCAGGTGCAAGTCCTGCCGCTCTTCAAAGAATGGATTTCAATTGTGGCACGGACGGGCCGAAGTGTTTGGGTTACCGTGAACGAACGCTCGCCGCAAGGCGAGTTAGTATGTAGTTCCCAGCGCGAACTCTTGCCTGTCCGGCACTTGCCCCAGAGGGGCCGAAAGGAAAGAAACAATGACGTATTTGAAGACGATTCTTAGCAAGAAGAAGACGCCGCAGAGCCAGCCGATTCCCGGCTCGGCGATGACGGCAAACAGCGCGGATGGATTCTCGTTTGTTGTCAATGATTGGGTCCGCCTTCAGAGGTTCATTTTGCTAGGCAGCGAAGGCGGCTCGTACTACGCTTCCGAGCGGACGCTGTCGCTGGAGAACGCAGACGCCGTCAAGCGCTGCATCGCCGCCGATGGGCCGCGCGTGGTGCGCGAGATTGTCGCCGTGTCCGAAGCGGGCCGTGCGCCGAAGAACGACCCCGCGCTGTTTGCGCTTGCCATGTGCGCGGCGTATGGGAACGAAGATACCCGGCGTCAGGCGCTGGCTGCGCTGCCGAGTGTCGCCCGGATTGGAACGCACTTGTTCCACTTTGCCGAGTATGTGGACGGGATGCGCGGGTGGGGGCGCGGTCTGCGCCAGGCCGTAGGCAACTGGTATGCCCAGATGCCTGCGGACAAGCTGGCCTACCAGGCGGTCAAGTACGGGCAGCGGGACGGCTGGAGCCACCGTGACCTACTGCGCTTGTCGCACCCGAAGCCGGAAACGGAGCAGCACTTTGCGCTTTATCACTGGCTGACGCAGGGGTGGGAGTCGGTCGGCGAGATGCCGCACCCGGACGCGGCCCTGCGGCTTGTCTGGGCGGCGGAGCGGGCGAAGACGGCTCAGTCGGCGGCGCAGGTGGCCGAACTAATCCGGGAGTACCGCCTGCCGCGTGAAGCGGTCTCAACCGAGTGGCTCAAGGAGCCGGAAGTTTGGGAAGCGCTGCTTGAGGAAATGCCGATAACGGCGCTCATCCGCAACCTGGCGACGCTGACGCGGATCGGCCTGGTCAGTCCAGGCAGTGAGGCCACGCGGAAGGTCGTGGGCGAAGTCACCAATGAAATCCGTCTACGGAAGGCGCGGGTTCACCCGATTGCGGTGCTGTCTGCGCTGAAGACCTACGCCCAGGGACACGGCGAGCGCGGCGGGAACACCTGGACTCCCGTGCCTGCCGTGGTGGATGCCCTGGATACGGCGTTCTATACGTCATTTGGCGGCATCACGCCGACCGGAAAGCGCTGGCTGCTGGCGCTGGACGTGTCCGGCTCAATGAGCGGCGGCCTGATCGCCGGTGTGCCGGGCCTGACTCCGCGTGTCGCCAGCGCGGCAATGGCCTTGATCACGGCGGGAACGGAAGCGCAGCATCAGTTCATGGCGTTTTCAACGCAGTTCGTGCCGCTTGCGATCAGCCCGCGCCAGCGGCTTGATGACGTGCTGAAGACCGTCAGTGGCCTGCCGTTCTCCGGGACGGACTGCGCCCTGCCGATGGTCTGGGCGCTGAAGAACCGGGTAGCAACGGACGTGTTTGTCGTCTACACGGACTCGGAGACGTGGGCCGGCAGCATTCAGCCGGTCCAGGCCCTGCGCCAGTACCGGGAGCAGATGGGCATTGCGGCCAAGCTAATCGTCTGCGGCATGGTCTCGAACCAATTTACGATTGCCGATCCAGACGACGCGGGAATGATGGACGTAATTGGGTTTGACAGTTCGACGCCGACGGTGATGAGCGACTTCGCGGTTGCATGACAAAACCTCACCCCGGAACTGCGTTCCGACCCTCTCCTTAGCAGGGAGAGGGTGCCAGCTTGCTGGCGGGTGAGGTACTTCTTTTGCTGGATTACCAGCCCCGGCTTGCCATCAGCTCTTCTTTGGGCAGGGTGCTGATGTTGATGCCGACCATCGGCTCGCCGATGTCGCTGGAGACTTCAGCTAAAATCTCCGGGTTGTCGTAATGCGTGTTCGCGTCTACAATTGCTTTGGCGCGGCGCTTCGGATCGCCGGACTTGAAGATGCCGGAACCGACGAAGACCGTCTCGGCACCGATCTGGCGCATTAGCGCGGCGTCTGCGGGGGTGGCGATGCCGCCGGCGCTAAAGTTCGGCACGGGTAGCTTGCCGGTGCGATGGACTTCAAGCACCAGCTCATAAGGTGCGCCGAGATTTTTGGCCTCGGTCATCAGCTCCTCCACCGGCAGGACCTGGATGCGGCGAATGTCGCGCAGCAGGGTCCGCATATGGCGCACGGCTTCGATAACATTGCCGGAACCCGCCTCGCCTTTAGTGCGGATTAAAGCCGCGCCTTCGCCGATGCGGCGCAGAGCCTCGCCAAGATCGCGGCAGCCGCAGACGAACGGCACCTTGAAGTCGTGCTTGTTGATGTGGAACATGTCGTCAGCGGGGGTTAGCACTTCCGACTCGTCAATAAAATCCACGCCCAGCGCCTGCAAAATCTGCGCTTCGGCAAAGTGGCCGATTCGAGCCTTCGCCATGACCGGGATTGTGACCACGTCCATGATCTCTTTGATCATTTTCGGGTCGGACATGCGGGCCACGCCGCCCTCGCGCCGGATGTCCGCCGGAACACGCTCTAGGGCCATGACTGCGACTGCACCCGCTTCTTCCGCAATGATCGCCTGCTCCGGGTTGATGACGTCCATGATGACGCCGCCCTTCAGCATCTCTGCGAGACCCACTTTGGTCTGCCATGTTGACTTCTGCTCATCCGCCATTTCGTTGCCGTCCTTCTAAGATTGCAAGTACCTTGCTTGGGCATTGATTTTACCCGATACGCTTCGCGAATAGCAAGTGACGCAGGAGTTCTTCTACAGGAACGGGAACAAGTAGCCATGCCACGACTAAAACGACAACTGACGCCAAAGCAGCAGCGAGTACGGCTGATTGTCCGAACTGTCGCTGTGCTTGTGTTAGCCGCCGGCTGCCTAATCTACGTGGACGTGCAACGTGAACGCGGCTTGATCTACGCAAGCGCCGCTGATGCGCCTTCTCGCCCGGTTGCGATTGTGTTCGGGGCGGCAGGGTCAATCTTGGAAGACCGGGTGACAACGGGGGTAGAACTCTACAAAGCCGGCAAGGTCCAGAAGCTACTCATGACCGGCGACAACAGCCGCGACGACTACAACGAACCCGAAGCCATGCGTGAGCAGGCCATTTCTGAGGGTGTCCCGGCGTCCGCGATTGTTTGTGATTATGCCGGCTTTCGCACCTATGACAGCCTGTACCGCGCCCATGCCATCTTCGGCGTCACGTCAGCCCTGCTCGTGACCCAGCGCTACCACCTACCCCGTGCGCTCTATATCGCCCATCACCTTGGGATAGAAGCTGTAGGAGTAGACGCTGCCAAGCGTCACTATGTCGGCCAGTGGAGCTTTGACCTGCGCGAGATCGCCGCCGTGGAAGTCGCCTGGGTGCAGGCCACCATCACGCGCCCCCGTCCAAAGTTTTTAGGCCGCCCGGAACACATTCCGCAAGGAGTACCTGTGTGAAAAGCCTCGTCAAAAAAGAACTCGGCCCAATTTACCAGATCAAGATTAGCCTTGATGATGTCCGCCCGCCTATCTGGCGGCGCATTTTGACGCCCGCCGCGACTACGCTGCCGAAGCTGCACCAGATCATTCAACTGACGATGGGCTGGCACAATTCTCATCTGCATGCATTCCAAGTCGGCATGACGACCTACGGCGACCCGCATCCCGATTTGGACGATTGGATGGAAAACCAACGCGGCGTCCTCCTGTCCCAAATTGCCCCAACACAAAAAAGCAAAGTCCGCTATGAGTATGAGTTCGGCGATGGCTGGGTTCACACACTGCTTGTCGAAAAAATCCTGCCTCCCGAAGTCGGCCAGACATATCCGCGCTGTATGACCGGCCGACGCGCCTGCCCACCTGAAGATTGCGGCGGCCCCTGGGGTTATGCAGATTTTTTGGAAGCACTGACCGATCCCGAACACGAGCAGCACAGGGAGCTTGTGGAGTGGGCCGGCGAAGACTTCAACCCGGCGGCTTTTGATCTCAATGCCGTCAATGCGAAACTGAAAAAAGTCCGCATTTGAAAGTAAGGCAAAACATGGTAATCAATTTGCGGGGGGGATGCGATGGAAATCACGACGAAGATCGGTACGAAAACCGGACTGCTGAACATCATCGGGCAACTTGAAAACGTACATAAGCGTCCTGCCCTGTTCATGGGTAAGAAAGATGATGTGGCGGGTGCTGTCAATTTCTTACAGGGCTTTCTCACTGCTTGTGACGCGCTTGGCTTCGGCTATAGCAGGGACATCAGCAGGCAAGTGATTGTCGAAAACGATTGGGAACCCGGCTCACAGGGCGTTTGGCTGCAAATGTGTGAGAAGGGAATGAGCGAGGCCGATATTGTCCAAGAGCTTGTGCGGATAGAAATTAGAAGCTGGCAAAAACTGGTAGCGATCTTGATTGCCAGCGAAGAGTAGCGGGCCGAGTACCGCGAAAAGGCAAATCTGAAAGTAGAGAGATATATGGCAGTTGACCTGCACGACCCGGCGGCCCGCCGCCGTTTCTACATCCAGATGGCAAAGAAACGTGTCCGCCCCGGCAGCGGCAGCGGCCCGGAAACCCTCTGGGCCAGAACTTGGAGACGCCCCGTGTTTGACCTCCGCACCATCACCGCCGTCCCCTTTGTCGTCATCGGCGGCGTTGCCACGCGGCTTTATGCCCCGGAGCGCATGACCGACGACTTGGACATCCTCATTGAAGCCAAGAACGCAGAAAAACTTTCTGCGGATCTAACGAGCGGCGGCTGCCAGAAACTTGGCAGCTTGTCTATCGGTGGCAGTCACTGGAGGTTGCTGGATGGCATGGCATTGGATGTGCTAGAGGAAGACGCGCCCTGGGCGGCAGAAGCAATTACAAACCCGGCGTCCGCACCAAACGGTCTGCCGGTTATTTCGCTGCCTTATTTGGTACTGATGAAGATGCGGGCCAGCCGAGGCATTGACATTGGTGACTTGACGCGGGTTCTGGGAGCGGCGGACGATGCCGCAATCGCGGAAGTGGCCCACGTTATTGCAATCCATCTCCCCGATGGCGTGGAGGATTTGGAAGGACTAGTCTATTTGGGGCGTTTGGAATATGGACAGATGGGCTAAAGCCTACAGCTCCCGCCGGTACTCGTAAGCTTGGATGAGCGTGGCTTGGTCCGCGTAGTCCAAATCGCCGCCAACGGGCATACCGTGAGCAATGCGGGTGACGCGGACGCCGAACGGCTTAAGCAAACCCGCCACATAGAGCGAAGTGGTGTCGCCTTCGACTGTCGGGTTGGTGGCGAGAACGATTTCTTCCACTTTTGGGTCGCCGCCCTCGACCCGCTGCTGCAAGTCCCGGATTTGCAGCTTGTCCGGGCCGACCCCATCCATCGGCGAGATGACGCCCTGCAAGACATGGTACACGCCCTTGAACTCGCCGGTCTTTTCCATCGCGATCAAGTCGCGCGGCTCGGCGACGACGCAGATCTTAGCGTGGTCCCGGCGCGGGTCAGCGCAGATGTCGCAGATGTCGCCTTCGGAGTAGTTGTGGCAGATTTTGCAGAACTTGATGCTGCTTTTGATCGTGACCAGCGCGTCCGCCAGCGCCCGCGCTTCTTCTTCCGGCAGGCGCATGACATGGAACGCCAGCCGCTGGGCGCTTTTCGGACCGATGCCGGGGAGCTTTTCGAGTTCACCGACTAGGCGTGCCAGCGGCTTGGGATAATAAACAGCCATAAAATTACTTCGGGAAAGTGCGTGGAACTGAAGTTCTACGCTAAGGCTTTATTGGGGTGTGAGGCGCGGACGCCTAGTCTCCACCTTCGTGGAGAAAGAAAAGCCCGTCAACATAATCTCATTCTTCGTCCGCGAAGGCGGACGGTAGGCGCTTCGCCCCACAGCGTAGTACCTCAATTCCACGCTCTTACCTCTTCCGCGCAGCTTCGACTCATTAGAACAGGCCGCCGAGGCCACTGCCGCCGCCCATGCCGGCGGGCATGACGCTCTTGAGGCGCTCCTCGCGCATAGCGTTGGCTTTGTCCACGGCTTCACGGACTGCCAGGGTGACGAGGTCTTCCAGCGCCTCAACATCTTCGGGGTCAACCACTTCTTTGGCGATCTTGATCGTCAGAATGTCCGCTTTGCCGGTGGCCATGACTTTCACTAAACCGCCGCCGGCCTGTCCTTCCACCCGCGCTTCATCGAGTTCGGCCTCGACGCGCTGCGCGTCTTCCATTGCTTTCTGGGCCTGCTTCATCAGGTCGCCAAGTCCGCCCGGCATCTTTCCAAAGGGATTATTCGCCATCTGTATCAACCTTCCATTACTAACTTTTCATAGTCACTTCGTCGTCATCAAGGAGGCGACCGCCGAACACGGCGATCACTTCGTCCACGAAGGGGCTGGGAACATCTGCCGCGACAGCCGCAGCCATTGGGCGTACCGGAGCAAGAGCCTGAGCCGGTTTAAGATCCGCGGAGCGGCCTGGCGAGCCGCGTGCAGGAAGGGTTTGACCCGCCATCACGCATTTGACTTTGTAGGTGCCTGGCTCCGCGCCCAGGGTCCGGTCAATGATTTCTTCAATCATCTTCCGTCCTTTTTCCTTGCTTTGCACCCGGTCAAACGAAAACTGGTTGTCAAACTCCAAAATGACGGCGTTGTCCTGGATCGCAACCGGCTTTGCGGCTTTCACGTCCTGAACACCCGCCGGGCTGCGGCTGCCGATGAGGTTCAAGACTTCCTGCCAGGACTTTTGCAGGCGCAGCAGTTCCGGCGGCGCGTCGGCAGAAGGCGCAGGCTTGACAGGCATCGGCGGAGGTGCCTCAAATGCAACCTGCTGGACTTGAAGTAAATCGTCGAAAGGCGCGTCATCGTCCTGCCGCGATTCGTCCTCGGCAGAAACCACAATGGCGCTTGGCAGCAGGTCCAGGTCTTCATCGCCAGGCAGTAGCGCGTAGGTGGTGCTGTCGTCTTCGTCGTCTGCCAGGTCCGAAAGTTCTGCCTCGGCCAGCGGCGGCGGCATGGCATAGGGAACGGCAGCGTCTTCCAGGGCCGTCTCTTCCAGGGCCGTCTCTTCCACGGTAGTCTCTTCAACGGCTAACACTGGTTCCGCAAAAAGAGCCGGTTCAGGGGTAAGTACGGGCGGAGCAGCTTGCGCTGGAGCCGTCAGCACAGGGGCAGTGACTAGAACAGGCGGCAGCGAGACCGGCTGTGGGGGCGCGGCTTGCGACGGCAAGCGCATCAAGCGCAGGAGGGCCATCTCCAAGATCAAGCGATGCTGATTGGAGCGCTTTGTTTCCTGTTCCGCTGCTGTCAGCGCTTCTAAAGCTTTCAGCAGATCCGCTGGTGCGAAACGAGCTGCCTGCGTCCGCAAGTCCTGGCTGTCGTCTAAATCGCCCGCCGAGGCTGGGACCGCACCGACGCCGACAAACAGCATGTCCCGAAAGCGATCGGCAAGGCTTTTCAAAAACTGCCGGACATCTTTGCCGCTTTCAAGCACGGTTCCAGCCAGCCCAAACGCCCCGGCGGCGTCGGAGTCTGCAATCAGCGTCACCACTTGCCGCAGCACGTCCTCGTCAATCGTGCCCAGCACGACGGTGACATCTTTAACCGTAACGTGCTTGCGCTCGTAGGCCAGCACTTGCTCCAGAAGCGAAAGCGAATCACGGTACGAGCCGTCGGCGGCGCGGGCAATCAGCGTCACGGCGGCGGCATCGGCCTGGACGCCTTCCGCTTTCAAGACTTTCAGAAGCCGCGCTGAGATCTGGGCGACGGAGCCGCGCTTGAACTCGTAGACCTGGCAGCGGGACGCGATTGTAATCGGCAATTTTTCCAGCTCCGTCGTCGCCAGCACGAAGACGACCCGGTCCGGCGGCTCTTCCAGAGTTTTGAGGAACGCATCCATCGCATCGCGGGAAAGCTGATGGGCTTCGTCAATGATATAGACTTTGTAGCGGCCTTCCATCGGCGGGAACTTGATGGACGCCACTAAATCGCGCACATCGTCCACTTTGCCGTGTGAGGCCGCGTCCATTTCTAGGACGTCTACAAACGACGAATTGGCAACAGACTTGCACGGCCCGCAGACGCCGCACGGCTCCGGGGTGGGGGCAGTGTAGCTGCCGTCCGGCCCGATGCAGTTCAGGGCTTTCGCCAGGATGCGGGCGCAGGTCGTTTTCGCCGTTCCGCGTGTCCCCGTGAACAGGTAGCCGCTGGCGACGCGCCCGGCCTGGATGGCGTTCCGCAGCGTCGTCGTGACATGTTCCTGCCCGACTACGTCTTCAAACGTCTGGGGCCGGTATTTGCGATAAAGGGAGATGTAGGCCATACTCTTTTATTATACCCCAAGCGGTGCCGGAAAGATTTTGGAAAAGTTTGTCCGCTTTGCTGCCTGAGCGTAGATAACACAGTGTCAATCAACGAAGTGTAAGTCAAACGGAAGGAGAGACGCATGAACGATCGGCAGCTACTTCGGCAGTTTACGCAGCACAATTCGCAGGAAGCTTTCACCGCACTCACGGCCCGCTATCTTAGCCTCGTTTACTCCACCTGTCGCCGGGAGCTGAACGACGCCGATCTCGCGGAAGACGTCACTCAGGCCGTTTTTCTCATTCTGGCCCGCAAAGCGCCGAGCCTGCGCCGCGAAGTCGTGCTGTCCGGCTGGCTGTTCCAGACTGCCCGGTTCGCCGCCCGCAACGCCCGCCTTCAGGAGCAGCGCCGCAAAGCCTATGAGCAGAAAGCCGCCGGCATTCTGAGGGAGCAGCAGATGGAGACCGAAGACGCCGCCTGGACCGACATCGAGCCGCTGCTGAACCAATCACTGGCGGGATTGCGGGACGCGGAGCGTGAATGCGTCCTGCTGCGCTTCTTCCAGGGAATGACCTTCGCCGAAGCTGGCACTGCGTTGGGCTTGTCCGAAGACGCCGCCCGCAAGCGCGTCACGCGGGCGCTGGACAAGATGCGCCAGTTCTTCGTCAAAAACGGTGTCATCGTTCCCAGCACCGCGCTTGCCGTTCTCTTAACGGCCCACGCCGCCAAAGCCGCACCTATCAGCCTTGTGCCTGCCATCGCCCAATCAACCGCCGGCGTCTTCGCTGGACACGCGACCACCGCAGCCTTGACCGGCTCGCACGTCTACCAACTCTCGGAAGGAGTAATCAAAGCCATGAAGATTGTCCAAATAAAGATGGTCGCGGGCATTGCTGCCCTCGTAATTGCTGGAACTGTAGGTACATATGACATCGTGCGGAGCGCCGCCTCCAGTGCGGCTCAGGAAGATCTGACAAAAAGGCTATTGGCTGATAGCGTTCCATCTCAGTTTCGGACTGTTGCCTTGACCGGGAGGGTGCGTCGAGCAAATGGCGCTCCCGTTGGCCGCGTACACTTGTGTGCCAAAATTCAGGATGCCGATGAGATGAAGCTATTCGACGGCCAATCCCGACTGGCAACATCAAGAGAGCAGGAAATCAGCGCAATTTTAGCGGACGCGAAACCTGATGGGACTTACAGGTTTTATGTTGGAGACGGGATCAAGTATAATATCTTCATTTTCCGGTTCCAAGAAGACTTTATGAAGAGTAACGAACCGGATACGGGTGTTGTGGCCGCTGCCGCTGAAGGCGTTTCCGGCGCAAAAGGAGCCACAGTCTCCGTTCCTGATTTAGTGCTGACACCCGGCGGTATTGTCACCGGAACTGTGACCGACAAAATGACAGGACTCCCCATCGCCGGGGCTACCGTGATGGGCTATGGGCCACAAAGCCCGCAGTCAACCAAGGGCACCTTCTTGACTCAAACCGACAGTACAGGAACCTACCGTCTTCGGGTCGCACCAGGAAAAATCCGTGTGTACGTAGCAGATATGGTTAACACACAATCCGGCCTAGACACCGGTCACTATTTAAAAATTGCTGAGGGAGAGACAAAAACGCAGGATTTCCAAGTCATGCTCAAACGGTCACTATTTAGAAGTCTCTGAGGCTCCCAAACAAAATGGGCCAGGGATCACTCCCTGGCCCCTCTTCATGCCGCCTGTCCTGCTTCTACAGGCTGGCGGCTTTCGTGTGTGCGCTCGGCTTCCTGTTCTTCGGCGATGTCCAGCGGGAAAGAAAACCGCATGAACTCCTTACGGACGTCGGTGTCAGCCGGGTTGCGGCGCAGCCAGTCCCAAAGCTCATACGCGGCCCATTGGTTCTCGGCCTCTGTCCGGGCGTCTCGTGCCTGGTCCAATATCCGCTCGCGCTCGGAACGCACCGGCGGGATCACTTCGCCAGCGGCGCGTCGTGCGTCCTCGTCTTCAATAATCTCCTGAATGGTATACAACTGCTCAAAGCCATCGCGCATTCCCTGTTCCTCCGGGTGCGCTTTCAGCCAGTCCCGCAGAACTTGCTTGGCGGCTTCGATTTCAACCAGCGAGTTTGCTTGTAGAACTTGGCGGGTCACACGGTCCCGTGCTTCGTTCAAGGCAGTAAATGCTTTTATATTCATTGGCTTATCCTCAATCTAGGACCACCGGAACCATGCCATGAATGGCACGGCTAATCAGCGCGGACGCTAACAAGCACCGCTTCGCGGGGCTAAGACAAAAATAGCAGAATAATTCCAATCCCAGTGCCGCGAAGCGGTACTTCTTAGCCGAAGGCTGTTTAGCCGTGCATTTTTACGCATAGTTCTTACAAAAACAGCCCCCTCAAAGTTATGGCTTTGAAGGGGCTACTGTCTTTTACAATGGCTTTGATGGGCTGCCACGGACGCACACGGGCCACGGCCCTTAGCGCTGCTGCGTTCCCACCCTGACGCGGTTCGGTTGTCGTCCGTTGCGCCGGGGCAGTCCACCGAAGGCATTATACCTCAAAAGAAGAAGTCAAAAGAAGCTTAGTGGAAGTCTTTTTCGCCTTTGCCGGTGATATCATCACGGGTCAGCGTGTAGGTCTTCGCCAGGTAGCGCAGGCCGGGAATGGGAGTGACCGCGCCGGGCAGGGGCGTCTTGCCGTCGGAAACGACTAAATAGCGCGGGTCGGAGACGGCCTCGCCTTTCCAGCCGATCCGGTCCTGAACCTGGATCGGCGTATCATTCGGGTTGTTCGGCATGAACCAGACGGTCACGGTGTAGGCCTTAGCCCTGAACGAGTACATGTCCGGGTCCTGGCTCATGTCAATCTTCCGGCCCTGGTCGCCGCCGATCTTGCCGCCACGCACCGAAACCGCATCCTGCATGATCGTGACGCCGGGATCAACCGCGCTGCTGAGAGTATAGTTCTGGATGACGGGCCGGACGTAGCCTTTGTCCTGCAAGATAATCTCGACACGCGCCCCGTCTACGGAGCCAAAGGTGCGCTGGCCGGTTTCCAGCTTGAAGCTGGTAGCTCCGATGACGTTGATTTTGCCTTTCAGGACAAAGACTTTTGGGGCGACGCGGATAAGCTGCGGCTGGAAGTCCATAGGGACCGGCGTTTTGTCGTCAATCGGCCGGTACTTCATGCGTCCCCTGAGTTCCTGAACCTGCTTCTGGGCGATCTGAAGGTCCTGGGCTTCGGCGAAGTCACCGGCACCTTTCTTCTGGATCAGCAGGTTGTGGATAGTCAGGCACTGGTTCCACTGGTCTAAAGCTGCCGGGATGTTGCCTTCCGCTTCCAGAGCATGGGCGTAGCCGTGGCCGACCGTCATCACGCCTTTGTCCGTTTTGTCAAAGTTCGTCTGGTCATTCAGGTTCGTAGAAGCGTCTTTGACGACTTTCCAGCCGTCTGAAAATGTGTTCGCTGACTGGGAATAGTCGGCAATCTTGCGGAAGTAATGGACAAACGCTTTGTCCGAATACAGGTCCGGCTCGTCTGGGTTGTTCGAGATGCCTTCCGAGATCAGCGCCAGGGACAGCGGGATATAGCGCCGGTCGGAGCGCTCCTGCGAGTCGGTAAAATTATAGTCCATGTGCCACGCGCCGGTCTCGTAGACGTCGGTTTGATGCGGGTCAAGCCAGGTGATCACGCGGATCAGCGGCATGATGGCGGCGTAATCGCCGTTATGGAAGAACTCGTCGGTGCGGACCCAGAGCATTCCGGCGACCGCCTCGCGGAAGCCGGTGAACGCGCCGAGGGCAAACTCAATCGGCAGGTTCTGGCCGGCCTCGGAAACGGTCTTTGCCGGCGCGTAGTTCTTCTGGTAAATCGGGTCAATGCGAGTTTGCAGAAAAATGACGGGAATAAACAGCAGCGCCGCCGCCACGAAAAGTGTTGTGCGCTGTTTTTGAGAGTTCATAACAGTTAAACCTCGCGGCGATCAAAGATGGCGGTTCCCGCCATCAGTAAAATCGCCGTATAGATAAGAGCGTAGGAGACGGTGAGGCCGACATAGGCCGGCTCCTGGGTCACGGACACGCCGGGATTAATGAATGGGTTCTGGATGGCATAATTGCCGAAGTTCGGCACGATCAGGTGCAGAAACGAAAGCGGCCCGGTCGCCGGCAAAAGGCCGCTGCCGAGAAGCCAGATGCCGAACGTCAAAAAGAAGGAGACGACGGTGGGCAAAAAAACGGAGAAGAACATGGCGACCGCGCCGAGCAGCGTCATTTGCAGGAAGATCATCAATAAATTTTTGAGCAGCGCCAGGTCAGTGGGAGCGACCGGCTGGCCGTACTGGATGAGCTTTGCGGTCAGGATGCCCATGAAAATCAGGCCCATCAGCGCAAGGTTTGCCAGCACCGTCATCAGGCCGCCCAGAAACTTGCCGGTGACGTATTGATACCGCTGCACGGGCTTGGACAAAATGCTGTAGATCGTGCGCCGCTCAATTTCAGCGGGGATCAGCGTGATATACAAAATGATAGAGATAAAGACGCCCGCCAGAGAGATGACGCCAAGCCCCAAGCTTTTGGTGACATTGAGGTCGCGGGTGGGGGTCAGCGCCCCGAACGCCATGCCCATCAGCATGATCGCGAGACCGCCAAATAAGAAAACCAAGAGAATCTTGCGGCGTCTTGCTTCGCCGAATGTGCTGGAAGCCAGCAGCCAGATGGTGTTCACGAAGACACCTCCATAGACTCTGCCGACGACGGCAGCGCAAAGTTCGTGCCGCTTTCCACTTCGCCCTGATGCACCACTTCGTAGAAGATGTCTTCCAACGTGCGCCGCGTCTGGGTCATGGAGACCACGTCGCCGCCGGCGCTTCGCACCCAGTCCAGCACCTGGTTTTTGCTTTCCACCGACGCATTGGTGATCAAAATGAGCGTTTCACCAATCTGCTCGGTTTTCGTCGTGATCTTGGACAACTGGGCCACTTGGGCGTCGGAGGCTTTGACATGCTCGGCAACGATCTCGACATTGCCGCCGGCAATCAGGTCATCCACATGCCCTAAACGCCGGATCTTGCCGCCGTGCAGGATGGAGACGCGGTCGCAGACAAGCTCAACGTCGGAGAGCTGATGCGACGACAAAAAGATGGTTCGGCCTTCGCTTTTCAGGTGCAGGATCAAGTCGCGGATGTCCCGGTGCGCGACCGGGTCCAGCCCGGACGTCGGCTCATCAAAGAACAAAATCTTGGGGTCGTTAATCAGCGCCTGGGCGATGCCGACGCGCTGGAGCATGCCTTTCGAGAACGAGCGCAGGGGCTTTTTGCCCGTCTGGTTCAGGCCGACCAGCTCCAGCAGGTGGTCCACGCGCTTTTGCTTTGCGGCTCCGGACAGCCCGAATAGGCTGCCGTAGAAGCCGACCACTTCATTGGCGGTCATATGCTCGTAGAAATAAGGCGACTCGGGCAGGTATGAGATTTTTTCTTTGACGTCAATATCGCCGGCGGGCTTGCCGAGAACCAGCACTTCGCCGGAAGTCGGGAAAATCAGGCCCAGCAGCGTCTTGATTGTGGTGGTTTTGCCTGCGCCGTTTGGCCCCAGAAACCCAAAAATCTCGCCTTCGTAGACGTCGAGGCTGATGTTGTTAACGGCCGTGACTTTCTTGTACTGCTTGACCAGGTTTTTGATTTCAATGGCTTTAGAGTAGCCGGCGGTGTCCGCTCCATTGCGGACCGAGGGCCGGGAAGCGGCGGAAGAGGTGTCGTTTGCCATAGTAGGTGACTGCGTTCCTTTGTCGGAGTAAAATAAGAGTGCTTTTTGAAGATAACTCTTCAGAATACGCGGGAGGGTGTCGCTTTTGTGCCGGCTGAAGGCGGATTTAAGTAAAGAAGACGATTGAAACAAACACGACGCGGCGACGCTGCCCACTTTCGTAGTATACAACGCCCCGCGCCTGTCTGTCAAGAAATCCATGCAATCCCATTGCGGACGGCAAATTACTGATAGCGGATGTCGTCCAAGTAAAAAGTCTCCGGGGAGCCATTCGCGCCGAGGGTCCAGACAAAGCCGGTCACAATGCGGGACATGTTCTGGCCGGCTACGGGGATCGAATACTGCTTCCAGGCCTTTGAGAGAACCACTTTGTCCAGATTGCCTTTGCCCGAGTCATGGTAAGGCTTGTCGTGGCCGATTAAACCAAAGCCAAACGAGACGACCTCGCCGCCTTTGCTGCCCCGTGCCCAGAACGTCAGCTTTTTTGCGCCGGAGAGGTTCAGCCCGCCGGGCTTCGCGCCCCAGTTGTTCGGCGGGTTCTGCCAGACGACGCCGCCCCACTGACTTTTCGCGGTGTAGCTGACTTGGAGGCAGGTCTTGCCGGAATGGGGAGACACGGTAGACTTTTCGTCCATCTTGATCGCCCCGGTGTTGCCCATGTAGCCCGAGGGCGTGAACGGCTCGGGGTGTCCGGCATCGGAATAGACCGTCAGCGGCAGCGCGGCTTTCTTGACGGCATCGGCGTATGCGAGTGTCCCGCTCAGCAGGAAAAGGCCCGCAAGCGGGCAGAGTAGATTGAGTTTCATAATTTTACGCTTGATAGCCAGAAAAGGAAACAGCCAGAAAAAGAAGGGCGCACACGGGGGAGCGCCCCTACGGGGCATTGGCAGGGTGTAGGGGCAGACCCCCGTGTCTGCCCTTCTATGTCTTTCTTACTGATACTTAATGTCGTCCAGATAAAAGCGCACGGATTTTCCGGTCGCGGCCAGAGTCCAGGCAAAGCCGGTCTTGACGTCGGTGAGGTCTTTGCCGGAAACGTCAATCGTATACTGCTTCCAGTCTTTGGTCAGCGTCTCCACGACTTTGCCGGTGGAGCTGTCGGGGAAAGCGGCGTCTGCGCCGAGCAGGCCGTACAGGAAGGTCACCACTTCGCCGCCCTGAGCGCCCCTCGCCCAAAACGACAGCGTTTTCGCGCCCGTCAGGTCGTAGCCGCCGGGCAGCTTGCCCCAATCATTGATGGGGTCCTGCCAGACAACTCCGCCCCAGTTGTCAATGTAGGTGTAATCTACCTGCAGGCAGGTCTTTCCCGAATGCGGCTGGGTCGTGCAGGCCGGGTCCATCTTGATGGCGGCTGTGGTGCCCATGTAGCCCGACGAAATGTAGGGCTGCGGGTCGCCGTTCTCGGCATAGATGACCAGCGGCAGAGCAGCCTTCTTGGCCGGGCTTTTCGCGGCGTCCAGCGGGACATTGGCGACGGCCGCGCCGCCGTGGGCGTTGTGCAGGTAGGCGTAAAGGCGATAGGCTCCGGGTTTCGGCAGCTTGACGACGGCAGATTTGAGGCTGCCGGACAGAATGGCGTCCGGGTAGGTCGGTGGCTTGTCTTCATGCCCGCCGCCGGTGTGGTACTTCTCCGGGTCCGCCTGCAGGACCCAGTTCACGGTCAATGGGTCGTTTTGCGGGTCAGACGCATCCAGGGTGACATGGACGGTATCGCCGGGCGCGGCCTGGGCGGAGCCTTCTACCGACATGCTGTTAATCACCGGGCAGCGCGACGCCGGGGGATGGCCGGACCAGAGCGTGGAGAGCGTGTCCACGGGTCCTAGCTTGCTGCCATCGGGCAGCAGCAGGCCGTACCAGGTGGCCGTCGCTTCCTGCTTGTTACCCCAGGTAAACGCATAGGACCCCAGGCACAGCGGCTGGTTCAAGACGCCTTTGACATAAGTGGCCTTGTACCGGTCGGCTTTCTCCGTAGAAGTCAGCTCCGGCACGACGCCCCAGGAGTTTCGGCCACTTTCCCACGTTCCGGGCGGGCCATACTCCGTGATGATGTACGGCTTCGTGCCGCCTGCCTGGACGTAGCGCTGACCGATAGACGGCCCGCCGCCGTAGGTGTTGATGCCGACAATGTCAATGTCCGGGCAAAGCGCGTTGATTTCTTTGATCTTGTCGCCGCCCAGCTCGGCCACGACCGTCATGGTCGGGTGGTTTGGGTCCAGCGTGTGGGCCATTTTCGCCATGTCTTCAATGGCGTTCCACATGGCTTGATTGTGTTCGTTGCCGCCGGTCTCCATCTCGTTGCCGAGCGCCCAGACCAGCAGGGCCGGAGAATCGCGGTACTGCATTATGGCTTTTCGGGCATTCTCTTTTTGGTCTGCGACAGCGCCCGCGTTATCCCAGTGAAAGCCATTATCCGTGTGCCCCAGCCAAATTCCAACAGTCACGGTCATACCGAGCTGCTGCGCCTCGTCCAGTTTCCCCTGCGTGTCGTTGCCGACGCCCCAGGTGCGCGAGGAGTTTCCGCCGTCGGCTTTCAGCATGGCCTTCGAGCCGTCGCCGCCCGCGCCTTTGATAAAGTACGGGTGGCCGTCCCGGAGAAGCTGATACCCACTGCCGCTCTTGACGACCTTAACGGCGGCAGCCTGCGCCGGAGACGTGTGCAGCAGCCCGACGGCTGGCGCGAGAACTGCCGCTGCGACGCCGCAGGCCAGCCACGGGGCGCGTGTTCGTGTGCGCGTGTGTTTCATTTGTTCCTCGTTATTTGCTTGAAAACTTCGTCTGAAAAAGAAACCTCACCCGGAAACAAGTTCCTACCCTCTCCTTTTAGAAGGAGAGGGTCGCCGCTTGCGGCGGGGTGAGGTTTTGTCTGTCAGTTTTTTACTCGTTGCCAATATTGAACGTCGGGTTGTCACCTGATTTTGCCGCAGGATGATTCGATCCATCATTGTATATGCCGCTGGAGAAGGTGGAATGCGCTCCGTAGACGGAACTAGGCCGTACCCATTTTACATGACCATCGGTGAAGGCATAGTTTCCACCGCCGGTGTGGCGACCCATTGCCGTCGTGGGATTTGCGGCATTGTCATATCCCGCTGCCCCTGCTGCAGCGCTGCAGTTAGGATCATCATTTGTGTCTGTGACTGCAAATGCACAGCCCCGACCGTTGCTGTAGGGAATGGTATCGCTTGCATTGTAAGGATTTCCATCACCAGCCATAACAGTGTTTGCCGGATGAGTGAGGGAAGCAAGGGCAATCCCGCTTTGAGCGCCGCCAGCATAAGGATTCAACTGGCCAACATAAGTGTTGTAAAAGTAGCTGGTATAGCTGGTGCCAGCAATAGGCGCTACCGCATCGAAACGGGCCGCAAAGGGGTCGGTGTTGAGGGGCGAGCTATCATCGGGGCAGCGAACAATGCCCTGTGCCTTAGCATAGGGCATGATTGCGTCAAAGAACCCGACTGCAACACCATTACCGGCAAAGGTTGTATGGGTAGCAGTATCGGTGATCTGGCCCACACCTGTACCGCCGGTTGTGCCATCAGCCAGGTAGCCAAATGCAGGCGGATACCTCTCGTCGCTGTCCTGCACATACTGAACGGCGGCGAGGCCGATCTGCTTCAGGTTGGACTGGCAGGAAGCACGGCGTGCGTTTTCCCGTACTTTCTGGAAGACGGGGAAAAGGATAGCGGCAAGTATCGCGATAATCGCGATGACGACGAGCAATTCGATAAGTGTAAAGCCTCGGGAGGCTTTGGACGATGATGCGGTCTTCATGGACTTTTTCTCCTAGTAGTTAAGATACCAAACTGAACGGAACACGAAACGCGGGAGCATAAAAATAAGCGCTTAAACGGTAGTGCCTAAGCATAAACGAACCGGCAGACAAACCTCCTCGGCGGAACTGAGAGACGAACTACTTCCAGAATGCGAGGTGGCGTTGATCCGCGTCAAGAGCAGATCCAGCGCACGGGCGGCGACTTCCTCCCACGGACACTCCACTGTGACGAGATTCCAGAACGGAATGTTCTCGGACCGAAACCCGTCAAACCCGGCGACCGCCAGAGTGTCCGGCACGGCGACGCCCTGAGCATGGCATTCGCGCAGCAGCTGGTACGCGGAGCGGTCATTCCAGCAGGCCACCGCGCAGGGTGTCGGCAGACTTCGTAGGAAGCGCACGGTGTCCCCAAGATCGCTCTCGCAGACCCGCAAGATGGACCAGTCGCCCGGCGGGACCCCGTACCGGCAGGCTTCGGCGGCAAAGGCTTCGCAGCGGCGCTCGACCGAAGTAAGGTGCTCGTCGGGCGCAACAAAGACGAAGCGGCGCAGGCCGCGCTCCCAGAAGTAGGCCATGAGCTGCCGCATTCCATCGGCATCATCGCAGGTGACCGCCGGCAGGTCCGGCAGCCGGTCGGCCACCGTAACCACCGGCAGCGGCGACTGTCCCAGCATCGCCACCAGCGGGTCATCGGCGTTGGCGTGCAAGATCAGACCGTCAATGCGCCCGTCGCGCAGAGTGCTGTACATCTCCGCCGCCGAGCGTCCGCCACGGGCGCTGTGCAGCAGCAGGTCCAGCCCATGCGCCTCGCAGCCGCGCTGCAAGCCGCCGATGATCGTGCCTAAAAAGTTGTTTCGCGCATCGTAATCATGGTTCGTGTACAGCCCGACAATGCCGGTGCGGCCCCGCCGGAGCGAACGGGCCAGCGCATTCGGCTGGTAACCGAGCCGCTGCGCCGTTTCCAGCACCCGCCGCCGGGTGTCCGCTGCGACCCGGTGCCGGGGATCGCCGCTTAAAATCCGGGACACGGTAGGCTGCGACAACTGAAGCTCACGCGCGATGCTTTTGGCTGTCACCGGCAATTTTGATCTTCCTTTCGCGCCTGCACATACGAATACGCACGGAAATTATAATAGACCAAAGATTGCATGAATGTCAAGGGATACACGAAAAATAAATTGAGAGAAATTGAGGGAGATTAGGAAGCGGTAGCGGGGGAAGCGGCCGTCTGGGGGCGGGGCAGGACGGACTGGGTAATCACCAGGGACACCACCGCCGCCGCGACGCCGCACCAGAACGGGGCGTGGTAGCCGAATCGGTGCCAGAGCAGCCCGCCGGCCACCGGAATCACCACGGCCGCGACATGGTTCATGGTCTGGCCCATGGACAGGCTCGGGGTCATCTCGCCGGGCCGGACAATGCGGTTCAGGTAGGTCGTGATGCCGACCCCGAACGAGAACAAAATGCTGTCAAAGACCCACAGGCATTCCAGCACGAACACATTCTGCACCAGCGCGTAGCCGGCGAAAGTGAGCGCGATGGCCGTGTAGTAAAACGACATAGAGTAACGCTCGCCGATTTTGTCAATCAGCCGGCCCACCGGCGCGGCGACAATGAAAGACGCCACAGCGTTCAGCAGCATCAGCGTTGTGATCTGCGCCAGCGGCACATGCCACTGCTCCACCAGCGCGAACAGGGCGAAGGTCGTAAAGATTTGACGCCGGAAGCCTTCCAGAAACGTCAGGCCGTAAAAGAGGCCATACTCCCGGCGCACCAGGAGGCGTGGCCGGTTGTGGGTCGTGGACGCCCCCGACATCGGCAGCAGGCACGCACCGCCCGCGAAGATAAACAGCGCGGCAAGCGTGAAGAACGTCTGATAAGAGACATGGCCCACGCCTAAACGAACGGCCACAAACGCCAGAATCGCCGCGCCCGCCCCGACCGCGCCCATGCGGCCCAGATGCCTGCCGCCCTCAAGCCCCGACGCCAGCGCCAGCGGAATGCCGCTCGACGACGTAAACCACTGGTGCATGAAGACCGACCAGAAGACCGTCACCAGCACCAGCTCCCCGTAGGAATGCACGAAGCCCGTTGCTGCCACGCCGAGAGCGCTCATGCAGAGGCACAGCGCCGCAATCCGCGCCTCGGCGAACCGGGCGAAGATCGCCGCAATACCGACCGCCAGCAGCCCCGGTATCTCGCGCGTTGACTCCAGTGCGCCCATCTGGACCGCGCGAACTCCCAGCGTCTCGGTAATAAAGTTGATAAAGACCGCGCCGTACATGGCGAAACCAAAGCCGAACAGGAACACGGCGGCAGAAAACAGCCGCCAGTCACGGTACAGAACGGCGGCCGTATTGGGGACGGGTGGAATCTGGGTATAGGGCGGGGTAGGGGACATCGGGGTCTAGTATACCTAATTTTGCTGCAAAATCACGGCAAAGTTTGGTGCAGTGCCGACTTGGCATGATCTATGCAGTAAGGGTAAGCATCTCTCACGCAAACCAGGCGCAGACTCCGCAGTCAGCGTCTATGACCTGATGACAGCGGCAGGCTCAACCGCGCTTGCCGTTTCGGACAGACCTCGGAGGAAAACCGATGGCCCTGATCAGCACCTACCGCTTGCCGTCCCGCAGCGGACGCCCGAAATTCGTTCCCGGAGGAATGGCCTGCGCGGTTTCCGCCCGCCGTGCCTCATTTGTGCCGACTGCGTTCCCGCTCTCGCCCACGCTCAAGCGCTTTTCTGGGGCCATGGCCTCACCGCTGCGCCTGATGCCGGTTTCCGCCTGATTCCTGCGTGTTTTCTTGTACTGCCCCGCCGTAGCCGGAAGCTGAGGCGGGGCTTTCCGCCGTCACGTTTCAGCAAAACCGTCGTTGACATTCGGCAGTCTAAGATGCTACTATTTGTCTATGACTGACTTGATTTTGCGCGGCGGCATGGTGTATGACGGTCTCGGTGGTCCCGGCATAAGCGCAGATGTCGGGATCACCGGCGATGCGATTTCCGCAGTCGGCGACTTGTCCCAGGAGCCGTCGGGACAGGTCTTAGACGTCACCGGCCTTGCTGTAACGCCAGGCTTCATTGATATTCACACGCACTCCGACTTTTCACTTTTGATTAACCGCCCGATGCGAAGCTCCATCGCCCAGGGCGTGACCACGGAAGTCGTCGGCAACTGCGGCACGTCTATCGGCCTCGTGACGCTCAATGACGTGTTCGCTCAGGAGCGCCGCTGGGCCGAGCGCGGCGGCACCGAGCTGAACTGGTCCAGTTTAGCGCAGTACCTGGCGCGGGTGGAAGACGGCGGCGTCGCCTGCAACATCGCAACACTGGCGGGACACGGCACCATCAGAAAAGCCGTGATCGGTTTTGACGACCGCCCGCCGACGGCAGACGAACAGCTCCAAATGGAGCGCATTCTGTCGGAAGCCCTGACCGACGGCGCAATTGGCCTGTCTACGGGTTTAGAGTACCTGCCCGGCGGCAACGCCAGGCATGACGAGGTGGCGGGGTTGGCGAAAGTCGCCCGTGACGCCGGCGGCTTCTACGCCACCCATATCCGCAACGAAGGCGACACGCTGGTCGAAAGCATCCAGGAAGCGCTGAACGTCACCGAAGCCACGGGTATTCCGCTTCAGCTCTCGCACCACAAATCCGAAGGCCGCGCCAACTGGGGTAAGCCGCACCTTACCCTGCCGATGATGGCCGCCGCCCGCGCGTCGGGGCTGGACGTTCTGACCGACCAGTACCCGTACACTGCGTTTATGACCGGCCTTTCCGTCATCCTGCTGCCGCACTGGGCTAAAGAAGGCACCATAGAGGAGATGATGGCCCGCCTGCGCGGAACCGATACCCGCGCCCGCATCTTGGCTGAAATCGCCGCCGAACCCTGGGACTGGAACACGGTGCAGATCGGCATTGCCCGCAACCGGCGCGAGACGCAAGGACTCACCATGACCGAGCTAGGCCGCCACGTCGGCAAATCGCCCGCCGAAGCCGCGCTCGATCTCCTACTCGACGAAGAAGGCTTCGTCGCCGCCGTCCACTTCGCTATGTCCGAGGACGATGTCGAGTTTATCCTGCGCGATCCCCACACCATGATCGGCTCCGACGGCGTCGCCAACGACCCCGCAAGCGAAATGGCCCAGGACAAGACCCACCCCCGCACCTACGGCACGTTCCCCCGCGTCTTCGCCCACTACGTCCGTGGCCGCAAGGTTCTCTCGCTTGCTGAAGCCATCCGCCGCATGACCAGCCTCCCCGCCCAGCGCCTCAATCTCTCTGACCGGGGCATTCTCAAAGCCGGCGCGAAAGCCGACATCACCGTCTTCAGTCCCCAGACCATCGAAGACTGCGCGACATTTGCCGACCCGCACCAGTTCCCTGCCGGTATCCAGCATGTCCTCGTCAACGGGCGAATAGCGATGCAGAATGGAGTGCAGACAGATGTTCTGTCTGGGCGGATGCTGAGGCGTGTGTGACTAAAAGAACCCGGCACTGGAAGTGCCAGGCTATTTAAATGCACAAAGTCCCTGCGGGACTTAATGCCGATGTCATGGAGCTGATCTCCAGTCGCGAAGTGGCTTTCATCCAATAGTAACCTGGCACTTAAAGTGCCGGGTTCTGTCTATGGTTTTTCCAGCAGAGCGAGTTTCAGCACTTGGTCGGCGTGGGTGACCGGCTCAAAAGTCATCTCGCTTTTGATATTTTCGGGCAGGTCTTCTAAATCTTTTTCGTTCTCGGCGGGCATGACAATGGTGCGGATGCCGGCGCGATGGGCGGCCAGCACTTTTTCTTTGAGGCCACCGATGGGTAGGACACGGCCGCGCAGGGTGATCTCGCCGGTCATGGCGATGTCTTTGCGGACGGGGCGGCCGGTCAGCGCCGACGCCAGGGCGGTTGCAAGCGTAATGCCCGCCGAAGGGCCATCTTTCGGGACTGCGCCTGCCGGGACATGAACGTGGATTTCCAAATGCTCGTTGAAGTCCGGGGCTAATCCCAGCATCTCGGCGCGGGAGCGGACATAGGACATGGCAGCCTGCGCGGACTCTTTCATAACGTCGCCAAGCTGGCCCGTCAAAATGAGGCGTCCGTCTTTGCCCTTCATCGGCGAGACTTCAATGGCGATCACGTCGCCGCCGGCTTCCGTGTAGACAAGCCCCGTCGCCGCGCCGATTTCATCCAGCTCTTCCATGACGCCGTAGTGGTACTTGCGGGAGCCAAGCAACTCACGCAGCTCCGTGTCGCCGACCACCACCGGTGCGGTGTCGCCCTGCGCGACCTTGCGGGCAATTTTGCGGCAGACCGACGCCAGCTCGCGCTCGAAGTTTCGGACGCCGGCTTCGCGCGTGTGTTCCCGGATGATTTTTCGTACTGTCGCTTCGGGAATAGTGACCATAGCTTCCGTCAAACCGTGGTCTTTAATCTGCTTCGGGATTAAAAACGCTTCGGCAATCTGCACTTTCTCGTCTTCGGTGTAGCCTGAGAACGAGATGACTTCCATGCGGTCCCGCAGGGCTGGGGGAATCGGGTCCAGCAGATTGGCCGTCGTCAGGAACATGACTTCGGACAAGTCAAACGGCGCTTCCAGATAGTGATCCGAGAACTCGCCGTTCTGCTCCGGGTCCAGCGCTTCGAGAAGCGCCGACGACGGATCGCCCCGGAAGTCCGACCCCATCTTGTCAACCTCATCCAAGACGAACACCGGGTTTCGCGTTCCCGCCTGCTTCAGTCCCTGCAAAATACGCCCTGGCATGGCCCCGATATACGTGCGGCGATGGCCGCGTATCTCGGCTTCATCCCGGACGCCGCCCAGCGAAATGCGGACAAACTTGCGGCCCAGTGCCCGCGCGATGCTTTTGCCGAGGCTTGTCTTGCCGACGCCGGGCGGGCCGACAAAGCAGATAATCGGGCCTTTGAGCGTTCCCGCAAGCTGGCGCACGGCAAGAAATTCCAGAATGCGTTCTTTGACTTTCGCCAGGCCGTAATGGTCTTCATTCAGAATGTCTTCGGCAGCGCCGACGTCCAGCGTTTCTTCCGAGATGACCGACCAGGGCAAGGCTAGCAGCGTGTCCAGATAGCTCCGAATGACAACGCCTTCCGGCATCCCAAACGGCATTTTTTCGAGACGCTCAATCTCTTTCGCCGCCCGCTCCGAGACTTCTTCCGGCAGCTTGGCTTCGACAACTTTGGCCCGATATTCGTCCACCTCGCTTTGACGCTCGTCGCGCTCGCCCAGCTCCTGCTGGATCGCCTTCATCTGCTCGCGCAGCAGAAACTCGCGCTGGGTTTCGCCCATTTCCTTCTCGACGCGGGACCGGATGTTCTTCTGGATTTGGAGGATCTCGAACTCTTTGGTCAGCAGCAGGCTAAGCCGCTGCAGCCGCTCCTGCGGGTCGAGTATTTCTAAAAGCTCCTGCTTGACTTCCACCCGCAGCGACGGCAGATGCCAGGCAATATGATCCGCCAGACTGCCGGGGTCTTCAATGTTCAGCAGCGTCACGACCACTTCCGGTGGGATGTTCTTGCCGGTGTTTGCGATCTGCTCAAACTGGGACATGACCGAGCGCATCAGCGCTTCCGCTTCCAAAGCCGAGATCGGAGCCGCCGGCAGCCGCTCGATTTTGACCCCGAAGAACGGTTCGGTTTGCTGCCACTCCGTCACGCGCACCCGCTCTTTGCCTTCCAGCATGACGCGCACTGTGCCGTCGGGAACTTTGAGTATCTGAATAATCTCCGCGACAATGCCGATCTCATGCAGGTCTTCTGCGTCTGGGTCTTCCGTGGCGACCTGCTTCTGGGCCATCAGCAGGATATGCTCGCTCCCGGCCATCGCTTCATCGAGTGCCCGGACAGACTTTTCGCGTCCCACAAACAGCGGAAAGATAATGCCAGGAAAATGGACATTGTCGCGGATCGGCAGCAGGGGAAGCTCATTCGGGAACGGTGCGGGCGTCGGCGTCTCTGCCGCAGACCGCTTGGTCGGGGATTTCTTCGCGCGAGGCGCGGTGGAAGGGGTTCGGGCCATAAGAAAGTGAAATACCTTTGTGACTGACATTGGGCGCGGTCGAACCGCATATATGCCCCGGCCTTGAAAGGCCGGGCTAGAAGGGCACAAAGCCCCTCCGGGGCTAAATGCTGCCCTGCGAATTGTGTTCTTCAAGCCCGGAGGGCTTTCGTAAACTTTTAGCCCGGCCTTTCAAGGCCGGGTCTCGATAATCCAGGTCTGGCCTTGCAGATGCAGTTGCCGAAATTGTACCTCATGCATGTTCAGCACTTGCCCATCTGCAAGCAGCACATTCCGGTTTGCGTGGTTCAGGAAGAATAAAACGCTGTGCTGAGGGTGATGAGGCTGGCTGTCCCAAGCAATAACTTCAGTACCTCTTGGCTTGCTGAGGAAGCGATAATCATAACCTACTTCAATGGAGTTAGGGTACAACCCGGTACGGCTGGTGTCTGGGCAGATAAATGGTGATTGGCTTTTCACGATCGGCAGAAGCGTTTTTAGTGTTGGCGGCAACTTGCCAGCATGAGAGGCTTGGTAAGATTGAGCGGCAAGTCCAACTTGCTTCAAGTTTGCCCTGCACTGAGCCGCACGACTGTTGTACTTAGCATTACTGACTGCGTCGCTAAAAGACAAAACTACAGCAAGGACAATCACCGCGACGACCAACAACTCGGCCCTTGTGAACGCTCTTGTCGATCGGCTTTGCATCTCTTTTGTCCGCAGGACAATCAGCCGAAGGCCACCCAGCCGCGAGTTCTAATCCGCAGGCTATGCCTCTCGCTTCGCACAAAAATAGGCGGGTAGGTGGGTTTGAACCGCCGTCTCTGTCCGAAAACAGCGCATACAGCCGGCCATGCCATACCCGCCTTCCCGTCCGTTGGACGGGCGATTGTTGTTTCCAGTTCATCTATGACGCAGCCCGAAGCTCCGGCGTCGTGACGAGCAGCGGGGAGATTCGCTGGCGGACGGTGTCGGCGGTGATGACGACTTTCTGGATGTCGCGCTGGGACGGGATTTCGTACATGATGTCCTGCATGACCTGTTCAATGATGGTTCGCAGGGCGCGGGCACCCGTGGAGCGCTTGATGGCCTCCTCGGCAATGGCTTGAAGCGCGTCGTCGGTGAACTTTAGCTCGACGCCGTCAAACTCGAAGAACTTGGCGTACTGCTTGATGAGCGCGTTCTTCGGCTCGGTTAAAATAGAAACTAAAGCTTCGTGGTCTAAAGAGCGCAAGGTCGTGACGACGGGCAAACGGCCGATGAACTCCGGGATGAGGCCGTAGCGCAGGAGGTCTTCGGGAAGAACGTGAGCCATCATGTCGCCAGCACGGCGGTCCCGCTTGGAGGCGATGCTGGCGCGGAAGCCGAGAGACTTTTGATTGAGGCGTCGCTCAATCGCGTCTTCGATACCCTCAAATGCACCACCGCAGATGAACAAAATGTTTGTCGTGTCAATCTGCACATATTCCTGCTGGGGATGCTTACGCCCGCCCTGCGGGGCGACATTGGCGACTGTGCCTTCAAGAATTTTCAGCAGAGCCTGCTGGACGCCTTCGCCGGACACGTCGCGGGTGATGCTCGGGCTTTCGGACTTGCGCGTGATTTTATCAATCTCGTCAATATAAATAATGCCGCGCTGGGCGTTCTTGACGACGGTTTGGATGTTCTCGCCGTTATCAGCGGCCTGCAAGAGCTTCAGCAGGATGTTCTCAACGTCCTCGCCAACGTAGCCCGCTTCGGTCAGCGAAGTCGCGTCGGCGATGGCGAAGGGGACATTCAAGATTTTGGCGAGAGTCTGGGCGAGAAGCGTCTTGCCGCTGCCCGTCGGGCCGAGCAGCAGAATGTTGCTTTTCTGAAGCTCAACGTCCGAAGACTGGGTGTTGATACGCTTGAAGTGGTTGTAGACGGCGACCGACAGCGTGCGCTTTGCCTGCTCCTGGCCGACCACGTACTGGGACAGAATGCGGTAGATTTCTTTTGGCTTCGGGACGCTGCCGATAGAAGAAAACTCTTCTTCCCGCTGCGTTTCGTCCCGGATCAGCTCTTTGCAGAGGTCCACGCATTCCAGGCAGACGCCGCCGTGGACACCTAAAATCAGCTTTTTGACCTGCTCGCGGCCCTTGCCGCAGAGCAGGCACCGGCTGTCGTTGCGCTCATTCCCAATTCTCGCCATGTGTGTCCCTTTTTGCCCCCACCCCCGTCGCTCCGCTCCGACCCCTGCACCCACTTCGTGGGAGAGGGGTAAGAATGCCTGGAGGGCTTTGTCTTAATCTTAACCCCTCTCTCATTCTGATGGGGGAGGGGTCGGTACGCAGTACCGGGGGTGGGGGTTCTTCCCTACCGGCTGAGTACGTTGTCTATGATGCCGTATTCGACGCCTTCTTCGGAAGTCATCCAGTAATCGCGGTCCATGTCGCGGGAGACCTGCGAAAACTCACGGCCGCTGTTGTCGGCGATGATGGAAGTCAAACGCTCGACAAACGACATGTGCAGGCGCATGGAGATTTCCATGTCTTTGGGCGTTCCCTGGTACGCGCCGCTGCCCTGATGGATCATAATACGCGAGTTTGGCAGCGCGGACCGCTTGCCTTTCGTGCCGCCCGAGAGCAGCACCGCGCCCATCGAGGCCGCCATGCCGACGCAGGTTGTCGCAATGTCCGGCTTGATGTGGCGCATCGTGTCATAGATCGCTAGGCCTGCCATCACGTCGCCGCCGGGCGAGTTGATATAAACTTCAATATCTTTGTCCGGGTCTTCTTTTTCCAAAAACAAAAATTGGGCGACAACGATATTTGCCATCGCGGGGTGAATCTGGTCGCCGATGAAGACAATCCGGTCTTTCATCAGGCGTGACCAAAGATCGTAGGCCCGCTCGCCGCGCGGGCTTTGTTCAATAACTGTAGGTATCCAGGTCATTCCGCACCACCTTCTTCGATTACATCTGCTGCATCGTCGGCAGCGTCATTGATGACTTCCGTGTCGGCTTCAGGACTGTTTGCGGTGATGACCTTCTCTTCCATTATGGCCGATCCCCGCAGAAAGTCCAGGACTTTTTTCGCCTGCGCCCGGTTCCGTAGCGCTTCCATGCCGTTGTTTGTTTCCAACATCGCCCGGACGGCGGCGGGTGAAGTCCGCTCCTCCGTGGCCCGCTCGGCAAGCGCCGCTTCGACATCGCTGTCCGTCAGCAGCAGGCTCTCGGCGTCCGCGACTTTGCCCAGTAACAGGCCGATTTCAATGCGCTTTTTCGCGCCTTCGGTGAACTCATACACAAGCTGCTCGCGGGTCTTGCCCACCTGCTGCAAGTAATCCTCCAGCTCCGTGCCCTGACGCTCAAGCTGGGCCAGAAGCGCCTTGACTTCATCGTCCACTTCCGCTTCGACCAGAACCGGCGGGTACTTGATTGTCGAGCCGGCAATGATCTGGTCAATCAGCCTGCTGTCCGCTTCGCTGTCGGCATTGGCGACCAGCGACTTCTCCATGTCGGACTTCAGCGCGGAACGAAACTCTTCCACTGTCTGGAAGCGGCCATTGGACAGTTTCTGGGCCAGCTCGTCATTTAGCTCCGGGACTTGCTTCTCGTGAATCTCGTTGATCTTAACCGTGAACTCCGCTTCCTCATTGGCAAGCTCGGTATCCGGGTAAGTTTCGGGATAAGTCAGCGTGAAGGTCTTTTCTTCCTCTTTCGCCATGCCGACCAGAGCGTCGTCGAAGCCCGGAATATTGTCTGCGCCGATCTCGATCATCGTGGGCCGGACTTCGGCGGCTTCGGGCCGAATATCTACCAGGGCGGATAAATCCGCAACGACTAAGTCACCCATCTGTACCGGGCGCTCGACGACCGGGTACTCGGCGGCCCGCTCGCGCATCCGCTGCATTTGCGCTTCGACATTTTCGTCGTTCAGCTCATACTTATTTTTCTCCACCGTCAGGCCGGTATACGGCCCAAGCTCCACTTCCGGGCGCAGGGGGATGATCGCCTTGAAGATGAACGGCTTTTCGGCGAACTCAAGCTGCATCAGCTCCAGCTTCGGCTGGGCGAACGGCTCAATTTCCTCTTGCTCCAGCGCTTCGGCATAGGCCGGCTCGACCAGAAGCTCGGCCGTGCGCTGGCGAACATCGGTTTCGGGAACGCGCTGCTTGACAAAGTTCAGCGGCGCTTTGCCTTTGCGGAAGCCGGGAACGCTGACATATTTCGAGTATTCGCGGTACGCGCGGTCTACGGCTTGGGCGACTTTGCCCGTTTCCACTTCAATCGTGAGGGCGACTTGACACGGGTCAAGCGGCTCTTTGGTCACCTGCATAATTGGGTGCTGCTCCTGTGTGCGTTGTATTCGGTGTGCGTTTTCGCATAATTGGCTCGCATAATTGTTTACGGACAAGATGGGGAAAACGGGGTTTTAATGACCGTGAGTGTACCCTGCCGCGCGGGGCATTGTCAACGCGATAATCACTCTCGCCCCTTGACGGCCTGCCGGCAATTCGGCTAATATAAATTGCGGAACGCGGCTGGTCTTTGCGGCGTATTCCCTGTTGAACTTGAATCACTAGAAGGTCTATCTCAATGACACTTTTCGCGTCCAAAACGGCTCAAATCACAGCGCTGCTGGCTCCGGTGGCCGCGCTGTCCGTGCTGGCGGGGATGCTGACAGGCGGCGCTCCGAAGGCTATTCCCGTGCGGGCGGAGGCTCCGGCGCAAGTCGCGGCGGCACACAAGGCGACGGTGTATGTGTTCCTGTCAACGCAGTGCATGGTCTCCAAAGTCTATGCGCCCCGGCTGAATGCGCTGGCGCGGGATTATGGCAAGCGCGGCGTGGCGGTAATCGGCGTCTTCTCGAACATTCAGGAAGGGCAGGTGGAAGTGGCGGCGTTCGCGAAAAGTCATGCGTTTGCGTTCCCGACCGTGTGGGACGGCGATGCGTCACTGGCCGCAAAGTACGGCGCGACCATGACGCCGCAGGCGTTTGTCGTGAATGCATCGGGGCAGACCGTGTATCAGGGCCGGATTGACGACAACACGGACACGACACTCGTGCATCACCATGACTTAGCAGCAGCGCTTGACGCCGTGCTTGCCGGAAAGCAGGTGCTGCATCCGAAGCTTGCCGCGTTCGGCTGCGTTCTGCGCCGTCCGGCAGAGCATATCGCATCATCGCAGATCACCTACGCTCACGATGTCGCGCCGATTTTGGCCCGCAACTGCGAGACCTGCCACCGGGCCGGGCAGATCGGGCCGATGCCGCTGACGAACTATGTTCAGGCCGCTGCCTGGCGCACGGACATCAAGCGCTGGACCTCGGACCGCCAGATGCCGCCGTGGAAGGCCGATCCCGGCGCGGGCGACTTCCAGGACAGTCGGCGCTTATCCAGCCACGATGTTGCGACACTCGCTAAGTGGGCCGACGCCGGTGCGCCGGAAGGCGATCCGAAAGATCTGCCCGCGCCGCCGCATTTTCGGGACGGCTGGCCGCTAGGCCAGCCGGATCTGGTGCTTCAGCCGAGCCGCCCGTACCATTTGGAGGCGGACGGTTCCGACGTCTACCGCTGCTACGTCATCCCAACCAACTTCACCCATGACCGCTATGTGTCCGCGGTGGACGTTCAGCCAGGCAACCGGGCCGTAGTCCATCATGTCATCGCGTTCATTGACGGCTCCGGCGCATCAGCGAATCTGGACGGCCACGAAAAAGAACCGGGCTACACCAGCTTTGGCGGCGTCGGCTTCACGCCTACCGGCTCGCTTGGCGGCTGGGCACCGGGCATGACCGCCCACACTCTGCCCGACGGCGTCGCCACGGAAGTCCCTGCCGGAGCGCGTATCGTCTTACAGGTGCATTACCATAAAGACGGCAAGCCCGAGACAGACTTCTCGCGCATCGGCCTGTACTTCGCCAAGACCGAAGTCCAGAAGACCCTGCATATCATCCCGGTCATCCACGGCCTGGACATCCCCGCCGGGGATAGCCACTATACCGTCTCAACGCTGGGCGTCCCGTCTCCCGTTGACTTCCATCTGCTGGCTGTGACGCCCCACATGCACCTCTTAGGCCGGGCCATGAAGCTGACCGCAATCCTGCCGGGCGGACAGAAAGTGCCGCTGATTTCCGTCTCCGACTGGGACTTCAACTGGCAGGCGACTTACTTCTACAAGAAGCCGATTGCTTTCCCCAAAGGCACCCGCGTCGAGATGACCGCAACTTACGACAACTCGGTCCACAACCCAAAAAACCCTAACTCGCCGCCGAAGACAACCACCTGGGGTGAGCAGACCACCGACGAAATGTGCATCGCGTTCCTGCATTACACGCTCGACCGCGAACACCTCGCCGTCCGCGATCAACCGTCAACGTCTAAAGTGGCGACGAGATGACCTACCTCCTTGCTTCGCAGGGTCCTCCCTAAAGGGAAGATTGGGACACTATTTGTAGGGGCACCGCTCGCTGCGCCCTTCTCTATCCTATTCTTCACTCTCTTGTCAGGGAACAGTTTATGGGCGTTGACATGAGCGGATGGGTGGAAGTTAAAGATGCCAACAAATATGGTGGCGTCATTTCTCCTGCTGGACAGCGTTGGCACGGCGTCATCCAGACTAACTATATCATCGGCAGAGATTTGGATATGTTTGGGATGCTGTTCGGGATCGAAAACTTTACGAATCTGCCGCCGGTCGCCGGTGTTCGCGGCCTGCCGCTGGATATCTCCCACGAAGCAAAAAGAGTCTAGGGAATTGGGAAACATTTGCCCAAAGCTGGATCACCTGGGAAGAAATCAAAGCGATTTCGTGGGACGATGAAGCAGTAGAGCAAAGCCGCCCCGAATGAAGGCGACGTAATTGAAGAAGGCCGCACCTGGGGAGACGACAAGGGCGTCGTTTGGAAGGCGAGCGCATTTCCCGCCGCGAAGTGTTTAGTAAAAACCGCCAGTGGCGTCTTCTTCTTGATCTTATGGAACGCCTCGCCCAAGACTACGGCGACGAATACGTCCGCCTCGTCGCCTGGTTCGACCGATAACGTCGTCACTCCTAATCCTTCCTTTAGGAAGGACCACGCGAAGCAGTGCGGTAGGTCAGCCGCCACACCGGCCCACGCGGGCTTTCCCAAGCCAGTACCCGTACATAGGGTGCAAGTAGCATCTTCAAGTCTGCATCAGTTAAATGGTGCCTCGCGGCAAGCGCGGCCAGCGTCTTGGCGTTGTGGGTGGGAACAGCTTCGTCTAAAGCATAAACAGCGTGACCGGAGGCAAGCGTACTGTCAATCCCAGACTGGGCAAGCGAAAGTGCGGCGGCTTTGTCGTCGCGCTTTTTTGTGAGCAGGCCGTGCAGGGAAATCACGTCCCGGTCGGCGAAGTAGGGCAGAGCGACTTCGCAGGGGCCGCCGTCGCCGGCACCTGCCACCAAGACCCTGTCGCCGGGCCGGGTATGCGCCCGGACGTCGGCGGCGATGCGGCGGAACGGGTCGGACAACGGCGACAAGTGGGGCAGAATGCCGACTTGTAAGTTTAGAACGGCATACAGTGCGATCCAAATCCCCACCAGCCAGTTCGCAGTTCGGCCTCGCTGACGCGCCCGGTAATGCGCGAGCGTCAGTGCCAGCAGGAGGCTGGTAGGAACTAAAACCGGCACCCAGAAGACGAAATAGCCCGGCGACCAAACCGTGAAGAACGCGGCGTACACGACGATCCAGAGGGTCAGCACGACGACCAGGCTGCGGTTGTGGGAGCGCCAGAGCTGGGGCAGCGCGGCGAAAACCGCATAGGCCGCGCCAAGCCAGCCCAGCACGGACAGGCTATACAGGCCAAGCTGGAGCGGCGGCAGATGCGGGCTAAGCGTGAATGTGCTGGGCCGGCTGCCCGGCTCCACAAAGCCTGCATGGCGGAAGGCATAGAAGTCGCTGCCCAAGTTGTGCAGGACGCGAAAATCCCACCACCAGCCAAGCTCCGAGTATTCGCTGGTCCAGGCGTGGAACGCGGCCAGAGAATGCAGGTGCAGCACCAGAACGCCGACAACCAGGTAAGGCAGGGCAGCAGTCCCGGCCCAAGCGGCAAGGTAGACAAGGGCCAACTCAACGCGCTGTTTTCGCACAGCATCCGGCGGCGCGAGAGGGTCAAAGTCGGCAAAAAGCACTCCGGTCAGGCCGACTACAACAAACAGGCCCGCGCTTTCGTGGAAGAGCACTGCGCTGCCGGCGAGCAGCCCGGTCAAGGCCGCAAGCGCCGGGCGCGGCGCGGTCATCAGGCGGGCCAGTGCTGAGAATGCCGCCAGCATCAGGAAAATGCTCGGCATGTTGACTCGGCCATCGGTCGCGCAAATCCAGTACCCGAACGACAGCGCGAGGCCCAGCGAAATCAGAACCGGCAGTCCGCGTGACCGCTGAAGCAGACGGCGCAGGGTGAGATAATAAAGCGAAACACCGGCAGCGCCCAGCACGGCGTTCAGGCTTTGCAGTACCGGCAACGAGCCGCCGGAATAGCCGCAGACGCGGGCCACTTTCCACAACACATAGCCGAACGCATTGAAGAGGAGATGATGCGGGTGGAATAGCCAGTGCGGATCGCCGGTGCGGGGATAAAGATGCGCGATCTGATTGGCATACGAAACAGCGTCAAATGTGTTCGCGGCAGTGCGGGTTGCCCAGTAAAGGGTAAGTGTGCCGAGAAACAACAGCACTGCCGGAACAGCAGGCTGGGACAGCGTTCTCGGCCAAACTTCCCGACGTAAGTCCTGCTCTGATGCCCGCGTGTCGGTTGCCATGGTCGGTCTTTCTGCTCGGGCAAAGATCAAAATCTAAAGATTAGAGTGCGTGGACGACAAGCGAGGCGGGATAAGCGGAGCCGTTCAGCAGCAGAGTCCGAACCGAGATCGTTCGGTCTTCACCCGGCTGAAGGCGAACGCGCGTGACTTCCTCTTCGGCAGGGGGCGGCATCGGCGCGAATTGCAGCAGGGGACGACCCGGAACCTCGAACACACCAGCGGCAAGGCCGGCCTCAGGCGAGAACAAGACGCTTACAATACGCGGCTGGGCGGTTGGATTGCTGAGATGCAGTGTGATAAAGTAGCTGACGCCGTAGTTGCCCCAGAGCGTTTGTGTCCCGGCGGCGTTTCGCAACGATTCCGCGTTGCCGAGCCGCAGGTAAGCCCACTTGCCGCCGACGGTGTAGGAAGAAAGGAGCGACACGCGCGGCGCACCGAAGACATAGGGAGATGTTCCCTGGATTGCCCCCGGCGTCAGTGACGCCGCGGGTGCGGATACGAGACGTGACTTATCGCCTGGCGTCTGCGCGACCGATTCCGCGAGGTTCAGTGGGGAGGACGCGAGGGTTTCCCGGTCATCATCCGCCGCCACCGTCAGCGAAAGCGTCCCGTCGGGACCGCCGATTTGCCGCACTTCTAAAATGCCGCTCACAGTCAGCAGCGGCGCGAATGCCTGCACAGCCAATGGAACGCGCGAATGCGGCGGCACTTGCAGCACCAAGCCAGTGCCGCTGTCCAGCGCCTTCAGGAATGCCGCGCCGGCTTTTTGACCGATGGCAACCGTGTCTACTTCCGGCTGTGCGACGCCGTCCATAAGATAAACGAAGACTGTTTTGTCGCCGGCATTGACCACGTCCGAATGAAAGATCAGCGGCTTGCCGCTGCTGTTCTGGTGATGATAGTCCAGGCGAATCGGACGCCCCGGCGACAGCGGCGCAGTAAAGAGCTTGATGCTGCCATGCACCTGCTCGGGATTGTTGGAGTAGTACAGCGCGAATGCCGGCGTCGCCGGAAGCGGCTGGTTGATGACGGTGATACGCGGGGCTGCGATCACCGGCAGTAAGCCCGTTCCCGCAACCCGCACTTCTACGCGGCGGGTGAGCGACCGGCCCGGCGGCAGGGACACCGCCGCTTTCGGGGTTTGCAGCAGCCGGACCTGCGCTCCGGGCGTTGCATTTAGGGCAAGCTTCAGACCGACATAAAGGGCGGTCTGGACCAGGCCGGACGGTGCAGTCGGCAGCCCGGTGACGCGCACCGTTACCTGCGGCGCGACAAACGCGGCGTATTTGCGAACGGAGATGCCGATTGGCAGGACGCTATCTCCGGCATGAACGTCTACCTGCGCCGTGCCCGCACCGATCCCGCACACGACTAACTGCCGATGCGCGGCATCGTAAGACGTTGTGATGACACGGCTGTCGCCGCCGGACACCGAAATGTCCTCAGCGCGGGCCGCCCCGCCAATCAGTACCGTCTGGACACTGCCAAACGGCAGCACAAACTGGCGCGGGGAAGCGGAAAGCGCTGGCTCCGCCAGCAGGCGCTTCAGGCTTGCCGCCCAAAGCTGCGCCAGATGCCGCGCCGTTTGGTGCTGCGCCCGCGCCTCCTGCGGCGTCGCCGAAAGCAGTTCCTGCCCCCGGCCCGTGACTATCCAGCCCTGCCGCCCCAGCGAAACTGCGGTGACCTCACCCGCCGACAAGCCCGCTTCAGTGAGGTCCACAAGCCTCTGCTTAACCCCGAGCGCCCGTGCTACTGGACCAATCCCACCAGCCGACGTATGCAGCGTCGCGACCGGCTGGTCATTGACGCTGACAAGACCTATAATCCCATGCTTCCCGGTGTAGGTCTTCGCGCCAATCCGCGCTGGAAACGGTGCCGCTTTGACAGAAGCTGCAGTGAACAGAAGAATGAAAAAAAGTGCGGCGGCTCGGACCGGCAGTGTCCGAGGTGAATGGGTGACGTACAAAAAAAGCTCTCCTCTTGGCCCAAAGATTATAGGCGTTTTCGGGCGTCAAAGTCAAGCAAAAAGAGGCAGGCAAGAATCGCGGCGTGTGGTATGAAATTGCAGCGTGTGGTATGATAAGCGTGATGAACCCAGAACCCACTCGCCAAGCTCAGCTTGAAGCGTTCCTCGCCCGCAAGAAGCAGTCGGAAGACCCGCCCCGCACCGCTGTCATCGGCGGCGGCCCGCTCGGCCTCGAAGCTGCCCTCTATGCGTCCCGCCTGGGGCACACTGTCTTTCTGTTTGAGCGTGAGCCGGAGATCGCGCCGGATGTCCGTGCGTGGGCGCACGTGACCATGTTCACCGATTGGAGTCAGAACCGCAGCCTCTTGGGAGAGCTGGCCCTGCGCGAAGCCGCCGATGCCAAGCAGCGGCCGCTCGGCAAGCTTCCTGCCCCTAGCCTGCACCCTACCGGCGAGCGCTTTTTAGAACAGTACCTCCAGCCGTTAGCGTCTGCGCTCGGCGCTGCCGTCCACTTGGACACCCGCGTGACGGCGATTGGCCGCTCCTATATGTTCCCGGACGAGCATCAGACTCAGCCCGAAAAGCGCTCCGCCCGCCGCTTCCGCCTGATGACCCGCACCCCGCGCGATGAGCGCGTCTTTGCGGCGGATTACGTCATTGACGCCAGCGGCATGACCCATACCCCGCGCTGGGCCGGGGCCGGGGGCCTGCCCGCGATGGGCGAGATGGGAGCCTTTCGCCAGATTTTCCACCAGATCCCTGACGTCACGGGCCGCGACCGCATCCACTTTTTAGGCAAGCGCGTTCTCCTCATCGGCGACGGCCCCTCCGCCGCCACAACCGCCGCCGCTCTGGCCGAAGTCGTTGCCCTCGACCCAACTACGTCCGTCCTCTGGGCCACGCCGTCACGAACCGCGCTGCCGCTGCAAATTATCCCGAACGACCCGCTCATCCGCCGCGATACGCTGCTGAAAAAAGCCAACCTGCTCGTAGAGACCCCTCACGCCGGCTTCACTTACAGCCCGACCACTCAGGTCGAAGCGCTCCAATACTCGCTCGCCCATGCCCGGTTCCAGGTCACACTGCAAGTCAACCACGAAACCAAGCGCATGACGATGGACGCCGTCGTCGCCAATGTCGGCTACCGCCGCGATGTCACCACCTTCGACAAGTCCCTGCACCCGCAAGAGCCTGACCTCTATGCGATTGGCGAGAAAACGCTCCCGCCCGGCGACTTCCTGCTGACGCAAGGCCGCGCCCAAATCCAGGCCATCTTCCGCCAGATTACAAAGCAGCCCGACCTAGACCTCTACGCCGACGCCGAAAAGGCGCTTGCGCTCCGGCAGGACAGCCTTGACGTGTAGAGGCCATTCGGACCATGCGTTAAAACGCACGGCTATTCAGCAAGGGCGCTAAGAAGATACCGCTCCGCGGCACTCGGAACAATCTGATCGTGCCTTGTCTTAACCCCGCGAAGCGGTGTTTTGTAGCGTCCGCGCTGATTAGCCGTGCCATTTATGGCATGGTTTACTCAGCATCTAATAGACCACGTTGATAGGCTTCTGCGGCTTCTGGAAATCCGCCAGTGGTGCTAGAAAAATAATATCGGGGCGAGATATGCCGGCGTCTGGTCTGCCCAAAGCGATGCTGTTAGGGTCCATCCAGCCTGGAACCTCCACCTGCTCATGCTGTCCCATTCTCCACTGACCGGTATGCTCTATGACTTTGCCGGTCTTGTCGCCTATATCCTGCTGATAGGTTCCGTCACGCCAAAGTTGAATGCTCTCCGTCACTCTGTTGGGGTAGGAGGCACGGTAAGTACCAAGCACCGTAGTATGCTGGGCGCATCCCGAAAAACAAGCTAGGACAAAAGGCACCATGACAAATACGTCGGTTCTCATAACATCCTCATGTTTCTGCTATATTTTGCAGGGCAGGGGCAAGCCCTGCCCCTACGGAAAGTAAGAGATTTAGCGGCTGCGAGTTCCGCCGGGGGTGCGCTGGCCGTCCTGGTGCTGGTGACTGGTGCGGGCGGCTTTGGCGCGGGCGGCGCGGGCTTCGGTTTTGGCGTGCTTGCCCTGGACGGCTTCGGCGGGGCAGTAGATGTGGCAGCCGTTGTGCTTCATCACGACGGCGACGATGTCTGGGTCGGACCCCGTGGCGGCGGCGAGGAGGCTGACGAACTCGGCGGGGTCGGCGGTATTTCCGGCAAAGAGGCCGTAGTGCATGGGGATGACTTCGCGCGGAGCGATCTGGGCGGCGAGTTTTGCGGCCTGGGCGGCGTCCATATTGCCCATGCGTCCGTTGATGGGGACGAGCAGGACTTCGGGGCCGTATTCCTCCACGGCGGCGGCAAGGCTGTCGCTGTACTCGGTGTCGCCGGTGATGTAAACGGAGGCGGTATCGGTGCTGGGACCGTCATTCGAGAACTCGAAAACGAAGCCGACGCTGTCTTCGGAGTGTTGGGCGTTTACCACATGCACGGCGAAGTTAGGAAACTCCAGGGACTGGCCGGGCATGGCGGTCGTGATCTGACTTGCGGGAACGCCGAGCTTGGTCAAATGGCGGCAGGCGGACGGCGAGCAAATGACCGGAGCATCCGGGTTCATCTGGGCGATGACCGGCGCGGTCTGCGGGTCTAAATGGTCAATGTGATCGTGGGTCAGGAAGAGATAGTCTAGGCGAACGTCTTTCGGGCGCACCGGAATGTCTACGAGTCGGGCGGCGTTGCCGTCACTGTTTGCGCTGTCCGAGAGGTAGGGGTCCACGACAATGACATCGCCGCTGTGGGCTTTAAACGCAAACCCGCCCTGGCCGAGCCACTGAATGGCGACCCGGCCCGCTTCGACTTTTGACTTGATTAAACGCTCCATTTGTGAAACCTCCGAAAATGATTGTTCGAAAAGAGTTGACTGCCGGTACTATTGGCGTTCGCGCAGTACAACTCCTGCGTAACTTTTCCTGTTGGTGTTTTGGCTTTACACTTTGGCGCGATTGTGCTACAATGCGGTTGTGGCTTGGGCCGGAATGACGCAGACAGGAACGGCGCGGGTACAGTCAGACGTTGTCTCGCGTGCCGCGGAGATGGCCGCGCTGGAACCGGAGTGGCGTCTGCTCGCGTCTCAGTGTTCGGCGGCAACGGTGTTTCAGACGTTTGAATGGAACGCGGCCTGGTGGAAGCACTTCGGCAGACAGCCGGGGCGGCGTCTTCGGGTGGTGACGTTCCGTGACCCGAGCGGGACGCTGATCGGCCTGGCCCCGCTGATGACTTCGTTCTGGTACGCGACCCTGCTGCGGCGGCTGTCGTTCCTCGGCACCGGCACGTCCGACTATTTAGATGTCTTGGTTGCGCCGGGTTGGGAACCGGAAGTCGCCCAAAGCCTGTATAGTTATCTGGCGTCTGCCGGCGGCTGGCAAATCGCCGACTTCCAGCAGCTCCGGGAGGGCAGTCTGCTCCGGCAGTGTTTGCCGTCGGCTGAGAGTTGTCTGCGGGTGCGGGACGTGCCGGGGGAAGCCTGCCCATTTCTGCCGCTGCCGCCGGCGTGGGACGCGCTGCTTCAGGGTTTAGGCAAGAAAACCCGTGCGAACGTCGGCTATTACAGCCGTGCGCTGCAAAAAGTGTACGCTGTCGAGATCGGGCCGGTCACAGACGCAGCAGCGCTGGACGGGGAGCTGACGCGGCTGTTCGAGCTGCACGGACGCCGCTGGAACCAGCGCTGGCTGCCGGGGGTGTTTGCCGGGAAACGGGTTCAAGCGTTTCATCGGGACGTGGCCCGGCGGCTGCTGGGGCAGGGCTGGCTGCGGCTGTTCACACTGCGGCTGGACGGCGAAACGCAGGCGTCGCTGTACTGCTTTCGGTACGGGAACCGCCTGTGCTATTATCAGGGCGGCTTCGAGCCGACACTGGCCCGGCTCAGTTTAGGCACGGTGCTGACGGCACGGGCGATGCAGGCGGCTATTCAGGAAGAGTGCCAGGTCTTTGATTTCCTGCGCGGCGATGAGCCGTACAAAGCAAAGTGGACCAGCCGCTCTCAGGAAAACCTACGGCGCTTAGTGACCCGTTCGCGGACGCCGTGGACACTTGTGGCGGAGCAGGCGCAAGCGGTGGAAACGCAGGTGGAGCAGCGGGGCAAAGCCTGGATGCGCCGCAAGAAGAACCCGTGATTAATCTATGATCCGCCGCTTCTTAACGCGGGTACTGATGCTGATTTTGATTGCCGCTTGCGGATACAACTGGCTTCAAGTGCAGCAGTTGCAGCAGCAAGTTACGCAGCTTCAAGCCCGGCAAAATGTTGCTTTGCCGAAGCAGGTAATTGTTAAGAGACACACGCCGGAGGCGCGAGGAAGCCTCTCCATCCTGCAAAGCCGGTGGAAACATCTGCGAAACCAGGCCAACGCTTTTCGTTCAACCAGCAAGAAGGTCTTCCATGAAATTATCTAAAAAATTGTTATCTCAAACCCGCTTAACTCTGGCTGCCGGCGCGGCAGTCGGCGTAGCGCTTGCCAGCGCCGGCTGTCAGTCCGGTCAGATCCACAACAACGTAATGAACACCGAGCAGGAGAACGCGCTCGGACGCGAATATGCGTCTGAGATCGACTCTCAGGCGAAGTTTGTCATGGATGGCAAAACGAACCGCCGTGTTCTGGACATTGCCACGCCGATTTTTGCTCAGGCCCAAAAAGAAGCCCCTGACGTCTCTTTTCGTATTCGGGTGATTGACAGCCCGGAAGTCAATGCGTTTTCCATTCCCGGCGGCTATGTGTATATCTATCGCGGTTTGATGGACAAAATCGGGCCGGATGACGATGCGCTGGCCTGCATTATTGGGCATGAATCAGCCCATGTCGTGCGCCGCCACGTTGTCAAGTCCATCTCCGACTCGGAAAACAAGGGCTTTCTGGTTGACCTCATCTCGGTGTTAAGCCGCTCCAACGCCGTCAGCCAGGTCGGCGGCACACTGTTCGAGCTGGACCAGCTTCATTACAGCCGCGCCGCCGAGTTTGAGGCGGACCGCTGGGGCGAGCGGTTTGCCTACAATGCGGGTTATGACCCGACCGGCATGGTCCGCACCTTCCAGATATTCGACAAGATGGAAGATGGGCATAACGACGCGCCAAGCTACGCTTTAGACCACCCGATTAACTCGAACCGTATCCTGCGCGTCGAAGAGCAGCTTCGCGAGCTGCGGGCCGACCACGGCACGTATGTTTCCGAAGCTTACGACCCGAATGGAGACAGGGTTGCGGCCAAAGAACACGACATAGACTATCACCTGCTGGTGCTGTCTACCAACATTCCGGCCCCCAATCCAGACACGGCCGCAAAAACGCAGCCGGCAGTCAAGCCGACGGTCATTACGGAAAACCATCAGTGAGTCGGTCGCCCTCCCCACATCTGCTGGCGTCATCCAGCCTCGGTTCCCGCAGTCCGAGGCCGGTCGTGACAGTCGCCGCGATTATTCCGGCTTACAATGAAGAGCACCGGATCGCCGCCGTCCTGGCAACAGTTACAGCCGTGGCAATGGTCGGAAGCGTCATTGTCGTCAATGACGGTTCGACAGATGGAACCCAGGCCGCCGCTCAGTCTATTCCGGGAGTAAAAGTCCTGACACTTCCTGAAAATGGCGGCAAGGGCGGCGCAATGCGGGCCGGGGCGCTGCACGCTCAGGCCGATGTCCTGCTGTTCTTTGATGCCGATTTGATTGGCCTCAAGCCCCGCCATGTAGAAGACCTGCTGGCTCCGGTCTGCGCCGGAGAGGCGACCATGACTATGGGCATCTTCCGGGGCGGGCGACTCTGGACCGATATGGCCCAGTTCTTCGCGCCTGCGATCACGGGGCAGCGGGCCATCCGGCGCGACGTCTTTCTGCAAATCCCTGATTTGGAAAAAGTCGGCTATGGGATCGAGCTGGCAATCAATGACTACGTTCACCGGCAGGGATTAGTCCGGCGCGACGTTACCCTACGCGGCGTGACGCACCCGATGAAAGAAGAAAAGCTGGGCTGGGTCAAAGGCGCAGCGTCGCGAATGCAGATGTACCGGCAGATGCTTAGATTTCGGATGTCGCTGCGGAAGACGCCGAAATCCAGCACGAAGCGTCGGCACCAGAAGACAAAGCCGGGAAGCAACTAGATTGCTTCCCGGCCTTTTTCTTGCCCACAGAATTCAGCGGCTGAAGTCGAGCGCAGGCGTCCATTTGTAGTTGCTCAGGAACGTGGGGTCTTTGTGCGCCATGCCGTTCTCGTACACAACGCGGTAGAAGCTGGCCTTGTAGTGCCGCTCGCCGAGGCGCTCGTAATGGTCTACAAGCCGCACTTTGCGGCCCGGCACGGCAGCGCCGAACAAAGACACAATGGCATGAGAGCGGGTCGTTTTGTAGGACACAAAGACCGGGGCCTGCGTGTCGTTCTGGAACTTGAAGTCCTTCTGGCCGTAGTAGACCGTCGCGTCCCGGCCCGGATCGGCATAGGGAATGGTGCGGACATGCTGGCGGCGCTCGACAATCTTCAGGTCGGCCAGCATGACGGCATTGAACAGCGTTGTCGCAACCTGGCACATGCCGCCGCCCTGCTGCACTTCCATTTTGCCGTCCACAAAGACGTGTCCCTGTCCGAAGCCTCTCGCCGCCGTCCGCTCCCCGACAACTTGATTGACCGAGAACACGCCGCCCGGCGGCACAACTGTCCCGTCAATGATCTGAATTGCCAGCCGAACCGTCTGGGTCCGGCCTTCGTCGCCGGGGTTGAAGCGGGTCACAAAGTAGCCGATGCGGGAATTGATGCCCTTCACAGCGGCGGTTGTGATTTGCGCTTTCTTCGCTTTAATCGGCAAGATTATATGCAGAACGCCAGGGTTGGCCGTGATTGCTTTTTGGATCGTGTCTACGGCAGCGCTGACATCCAGGACGCCGCCGTCGTAGCCCGGCACGACATGGGCGGGAACTTCGCCCATGCCGTTGTCACTGCCGCCGATATTGCCGACAACTACTTTGGCGTCTTTTGGGTGGCGTTTCACATAGGGCGCGATGCTTGCGAGGTAACTGCGAAGCGCGGCGCGGTCCACAGCAAACTTGAAGGAGCCGGCGCCGCTGGTGTCGGAGCCGGAGGCGTAGCGAACACCTAGCTTCTTGCGGGTCGGATGCCACGTCTGGCGTCCATCACCCAGCCGCAGGCGGACATTCAGGCGGCCGCTTGCCGTGGGGGCGGGAGAGTGATGAGCCGTTTTGCGAGATGGAGCGGGTGACGGTGCTTGGTCTGGCGACTGAGCCGGGGCGGGCGCTTGATCCGGCGTTTGCGCGGATAGGGGTAACACCAGCAGGCCGGCGGCGAACGCGGCGGCGGAAAAAAGCAAGCCTCGGTTCAGGCGAAGCATAAAATAGAATTCCTTTCGTACCCAACCGGGCAGGCACTGACGCAGTGTGGTTTGGAAGTTATTTTACCCGATGGGTAGGGGAAAGACGGCAGGAGGACAAACAAATTGCTTGTCCTCCTGTTATTTGTTCCCCTGCGCTGAGGCCTTACTTGCCGGCGGGCTGCTCGGCGAGATGCAGCACAAGCGGCTGCTTGCGGAGGGTGACGACCTGGGCGTACTGGGCTTTCGCGGCGGCGTAATCGGCCGGCATGATTTCGCCGGGGTGAGAGGTCACGACAAGATGTACGGTAACGACGCTGCCGGTCTGCGTGACGGTCTGGTCGTAGTCGCCGAGCGGCATCTTCTCGTGCAGGTCGTCCGGTTTGTCTTCCAGCGTGTAGCCGGCGGGAAGCGTGACGATGAGATCCTCAACGGCCTGCCCAACTTTGTCTTCGTAGATGGGGAAGACGCGCGAGTCGCGGTCATACGGAGCGCTCGACATGCTCTTGCCGTCAATGATCAGCAGGTGGCCGGTGCGGGTCGCCCACAGCGGCGCGTGGTAAGTCAGGCCGATGGCAACAGGCTGGTCCCGGTCGGCAAGCGGCGACAGCGAATAATCCAGCAGCGAGGCCGTCGGGCTGAACCCGCTGACCATGTTCTGGAAGCCGGGCTTGAGCTGGGACGCTTCCAGGCCACGAAACGAGAGCCGAGCACCGAGGCCGTTGTCGCCGCTGAGGCTCATGGTTGTCCTGCATTCCGCGCTGCCATCGGCGTGCAGGTCCGCCGTAGTAGTCGTGGTCTCGCTGTTCTGCTCCGGCGTACCCACCGGGATGACCTCAAAGCTGCCGGTGCCATTGCGAATCACAAAGGCATCCACGCCCCGGTCTCCGCCGGGGATGGCCCCGAAGGGACACATCGCGGCGGTCGAATCGAACCAGTATGGCTTGCCGTCAATATCGGCCCGGACAATTGCGTGGTTAAAGAACGACGGCGCGGCAAGGTAGCTCTCCACCGGTCGCGTGCTGCCCGCGCCAAGCAGCACCGGCCAGGCGGCCTTGATGCCCGCTTCATGCAGCATGGTCAGCAGCAGAGTTGCCATGTCCTTGCAATCGCCGTACCGGTTACGGCAGACATCGGCGGCGGGGTGGGGCTGGAACGCGGACAATCCCAGTTCCAGGGCAACATACCGGGTCTGCCCTTCCACCCAGTAGTAGATGGCCCGCGCCTTGTCGGTGTCGGTCGTCTTGCCGGCGGTCAGCGTTTTGACGGTGTCTTTGATTTCCGGCGACACAGCCATCTGCCCGGCGGCGAGGCCCTGATACCAATGGGCGATGACCTGCCACGACGGAATGGTCGAGATTTCGACAGACGGCAGGAACGTATAAGCCGGCGGCATCAGCGGCTCCGGGATGATCGTGCCGAGGTCCGTCATCTTCCAAACATAGGTTTTGCGCGCACCGTCTGCCGACGGCGTGACCGTTGCCGTCATTGCCGAGGCGTTTCGCGGCAGCGTGTTGATCTTCATGGAAGCCGGCGCGGTCAAAGTCATCTTGCTCAGCGCAACCGGGTCAACTCCGTCCCGGAAGCTCCAAGTCTCGCTGTACTGGTTCGGCAGAAACGATTTGTGGGTCGTGCGGGTGTAGACATAGTCAATAATGACGCCGTCTTCCACGCCCGGCATGGAAATACCTGTGACTTTGGCGTCATCATACATGGCAAACTCCGAGTACGGAGCGCTGGTGTGGATGTCGCCTCCGGCAGCCGCTAGAACCGTGCCGTTCGGCTTGATTGTCCGGGCGTGGACGTTGGTGATCTTCTCAGTCCCAGCGTCAAACGGAATAGTAATTTCCGCTTTGTCGTGCGCCCGCTGGTTGAAAATCTTGAACGTCTCGTGCGTCACGTCAACGCTTGTCCCGTCGCTGTTGACTTTGACCGTGCTTTCATCGCGCAGCGTGATCGCCGCCGCGTCTGGAAACGCCGCTGCGGCAGGAGCCGATTTCAGAAGCGCGGCAGCGGACACATCAAATGGGAGTGGCAGTGCGGGTTTCACTGCGGCCTGCGCGGCAAAGGGAGAAAGACAAGTGGCGGCGAGTGCGCCAAGCAGAAGCGGACGGTGTGGCATAAAATGTCCTTTGATAATATCCATAAGCTATTATTCCATACGACGGGCCGGGCGCGAATGTTACAAGAACCCACCCCGGTTCGCTAAGGCTCGCCACCCCTCCCTGTCAGGGTTGGGATGAGGAAAAGGACAAAGCGACAGGGGCGCTATTTACCGCTCTCTATGTCCCCATCCAAAGCCCCTCCCTAGCAGGGAGGGGTGGCGAGCTTTAGCGAACCGGGGTGGGTTCCTAATGTCCCCCTCCACCGCCGGCAGGCGCTTTTTTGGGCTTCCGCAGCAGGAACACGGCGGGAACGGCAAAAACAAACGTCAGGCCTAGCAGAAGGAACGCATCGTTATAAGACATTGTCGCAGCCTGCGCCATGACCGTGCCGTTCAGTGCATGCAGCGCCATGTCATGCGCGTCGGAGAGGCTCCTGCCGTTTGAGACAAAATTTGCTGTTGCTCCAGCAATGCGCTGGTCATACAAAGGATTTCCTGAGTAGAAGTTGGTCACCAAATTTACCCGATGATAGGCTTCCTGATTGTAAATGTAGGTGTTCAGAAACGCGATGCCGAATGAGCCGCCAAGCTGCCGGGACAAGTTGATCAGGCCCGACGCCTGCTGGACTTCCTGGGGCTTCAAAGACGCAAACACGACGCCGTTCAGCGTTGAGAACAGGAAGCCGAGGCCGAAGCCGCGAACAATCAGGGCCAGGCGCGTATCCGGCTCACCAGACGCTGTGCTGAGGTGTCCAAGCTGCCACATAGAAACCATAAAAATGAGCATGCCGAAGATAATCAGCACCCGAGGGTCAACCGGACGGCTCGGTAGGCTGTTGATCCGCCCGCAAAGCATGGCGGCAACGGCGGTGGCAAGACCGCCCGGCAGCAGCACCAGACCTGTGGCCGTTGGAGTGAATCCCAAGATGTTCTGCGTAAACTGTGGGAAGATGAAAAGTCCGCCGTAAAGGCCGAAGCCGAGCGCCAAGAAAAGTACCAGCCCCGCTGAAAGGTCCTTGTTCTTCAGTACCTTGAAATCTACCACCGGCGCTTTGTTGCGCGGCGACAGTTCCCACGCCAGCATGGCGGACAGGCTGACGAACGCCAGAATGGAAAGACGGGTAATCGCAACGCTGCTGAACCAGTCGTCCTGCTGGCCTTCCTCTAAAACATACTGCAAGGAGCCGAGGCCGACGGTCAGAAGGGCGATGCCGGCGAGGTCAATTTTGCCGGCCTTCTGGCCGCCCGGCGCATCGTGCAGATAAGTCCCGACCAAAAACGCCGATACTAAACCAATGGGGATATTGACGAAGAAGACCCAGGGCCAGTTGTAATTGTCGGTAATATATCCGCCTACCAGCGGCCCCAGAGTGGGAGCGACGACAATACCCAGAATAAAAAGTGTCTGGACCAGCCCCTGCTGCTCCTTCGGGAAGATCTGCCGCAGTGTCGCCTGCGCCGTAGACAGAAGAGCCGCCCCGCCCGCGCCCTGCAAAATACGCCAGAAGACAAGCTCGATCAGCGTCTTGGACGTGCCGCAGAAGAACGACGCCATAATGAAGAGGCCAATGGAAAAGACGAGGTAGCGCTTTCGGCCAAACCGCTGCCCGAGCCAGGCCGTCATCGGCAGCACAATCACATTGGAAAGAATGTAGCCGGTGGAAACCCAGGCGATTTCTTCCACGGTCGCGTTGAGGTTGCCGGCCATCTGGGGCAGGGCGACGTTGATGATGGTTGTGTCCAGCACCTCCATGATTGCCGCTGTGATGAGGCCGACTAATATAATCCAGCGATGCGGGTTCAGCACCCCCGCCGCGGCTGCCGCACCGGCACCGCCGGGGTTACCCCCGCCGCCTGAGTTGCCGCCGCCCCCGGAGCCGTTACCGTCTTTGCCGGAAGGCGCGAGCGGGCGGCGGCCACGATGGTCTAAAACTTGCGTAGACATGAAGACGTTCCCATTTCCAATGGTGGTATCAAGTAAAACCGGCAGGGGAAATTCCCCTGCCGGATGAAGGCGAGATGCACGGAGTTAGTTTTTATGCTGCCCGGTGCTGGTGTCAATCGTTGCTGTGACGGACCCACCCTGCCGCAGATTGGCAATGTCGGCTGCCGTGGCAAACTTCTTGTCCTCGCCCTGCCTCGCGGGGCGGAACTCGATCCGAACCGGAATGCGCTGAACAACTTTGGTGAAGTTGCCGGTGGCATTGTCCGGCGGCAGCAGCGCGTTTGTCGCGCCGGTGGCTTCATTGATGCTCTGGACGTAGCCATGGAAGATGAGGCCGGGGAATTCATCCACTTCCACTTCGACCGACTCGTTAGGCATGACGTTCCGAAGCTGAGTTTCCTTGAAGTTCGCGGTCACATAAGTGTAGTCACCTTGCGTAATCGTGATAATGGTCTGGCCCGGCGACAAAGACGCGCCGATGTTGACGGCTTTCTTGACAACCGTGCCGTTGTTCGGTGCATACAAGTTAGTATCGCCTTCAATAATCCGCGCGTTCTGGAGCTGGGCCAAAGCCGACTTGACGTTGGCTCGCGCGGTTATGATCTCCGCCTGCCGCAGCCTCACCTGCGTGTTGCCGGCCTTCGCTGTGGATAGGTCTGCCTGGGCGCTGGCGTTCTGTCCGAAGTTGTTGGCGACGTTGGACTGCTGAATCGGGATTTGCCGGATGTTAGCCTGTGCAACACCGAGGCCGGCTCGGGAGACATCCACGTTCTGGTGTGCGGCTTCCGCTGCCCGCTGGGCTGCGCGAAGCTGGTCCCGAGTCTGAGCGACGGTGGAGCGGGCGCTGTCTACCTGGGAATGCGCCTGGGACGCCTGAAAGCGGGCGCTGTCAAGCTGGGACGCGGCATTGACTGTTGCGGCATGCGCCACGTCGTACTGCTGCTGGGTGACTGCCTGCTGGCTGACGAGCTTTGCATAGCGGGCTTCATCGGTCTTGTCTCGGTCAAACGTCGCCTGGGTGCCGGCAATCTGGGCATCTGCGGAGTCGGCGGCACGCTGGGCGGTACGGACATTCTGAAGCTGAGTGGCGACTGCGGAACGCGCCGTCTGCGCCTGGGCATCATACTGAAGCGCCTGAGCCTGGGCCTGGGTCACCTGAGCCTCCGCTTGATTGACCTGGTTCAAGACCTGGTTGCGGCTGAGCAGTACCTGCTGCTGAGAACCGGCCGTTTTGGCCTGCTGGGCGACAAGCTCGGCCTGCGCCTTGCGGATGTTGGCCGTGGTGGCTTCCTGCTGGTACGCGAGGTTCTGCTCGGCCTGCGGGAGCTGGCTGAGGGCGGATTGGTAAGCCGCCTGGGCCTGAGCGAGCGATGCCTGCTGGCCGCTGTCTTCGATGCGTCCGATAAGCTGGCCCTTCTTAACGGGGCTGCCTTCGTCCACCGTCAGCGAGTTCAGTGTGCCGCTGATAATCGGGCTGACGTTGACTAAGTTGCCTGTCACATAGGCATCATCCGTGCTGGCATGGTTCTGGGCATAGTTGTAGTAAGAGATGCCGTAGATGATCGCCGCGATCAAAACGGCGAGCGCGATCCCGGCAGTAATAATCCGGCGCAGCGGGCTAACCGGCTTCTTTTCCGGCGGCTGGTCAGCACCTTTTTGTCCGTCCTTCTGATCTTCTTTTTTGGGTTCTTCTTTTTTCTCAGCGTACTTGCTGCCGTCATGGGCGTGCGGCGGCTCGACGCTGGTGGCGGGATACTTGGCGGCACCGGGCGCATGGCCGTTGGTGCCGTTGGCACCCTCCGGCTTGCCGCCGCCCTGGGATTGTCCTTGTGTTTTCTGCTGCGGATCGTCTGCCATGGTTGTGCCTTCCTCTAAAGCTGATGTTACTGAGTTTGCGGTGCGCCGATTGAGTTTTGGAACTGGGCGCGGGCGACAAGATAATTATAAACGGCGTCTACTTGATTGTTTTCCGATTGGACAAGCGCGGACTGGGAATCGGTGACTTCTAAATAAGTGCCGACTTGGCCCTGATACCGAAGCTCGGCAAGCTGCCGGGCCGCCACCGCCGACTGCAAAGCCGCGTTTGCCGCGCCGATTTGCTGGGCCGCCGTGACAAGGTTCAAATAAGACTGCCGGACATCCAGCGCCACATCCGAGCGGGTGGACGCAAGGCTGGTTTGCGCGTTTTCCGTGCTCAGACGCGCCTCCTGCACTCGGTCACGGGTCACGCCGCCGTCATACAGCGGAATGTTCAAGTTCGCCGTGATCTGAGCCGTCCGCTTGCGGACAAATTGGAAGTTCGTATCAGGATAGTAATCCCCGGCGGCGGTCAAACTAAACGTCGGCTCTAAACCGGCCCGCGCCAGCTTGACGCCGGTCTGGACGACGCGAACATTCACCTGCGCCTGCAAAATCTCCGGCCGCTGCTGGTTTGCGTATTGAAGCGCGTTTTGGATGTTGATGGCGGCGACTTCCTGGGGCGCATTCGGCAGCGGCGGGGCCGCTTTTGCGTCGGGTGCGCCCACCTGGCTGAAGTCCGTCACCGGCTGGGCGATGGAGACCCCGGCGGCATCCTGCAAAAGCACCGGAGCGTTCAGCGCCCGCCCGACCAGATCATTGAAGCTGGTCAGCGCGACGCCATAATTGTTTTCCGCCGTCGCCAAGTCCTGCTCGGCGGTAGCCACTTGGGTCTGGGCACGCAGAACATCAATGCGCTGGCCGACGCCCGCCCCGTTCAGGTTTGTGGCGTCCGTGAGCTGCCGCTGGGCGTTTGACAGCGCGGCATTTGAGACATCCACCTGATGCTGGGCGCGAAGCGTGTTAAAGTAAATCGTCTGCGCCCGCAAGATACGCGCATTGCGGACTGAGCTAAGGATAAACTCATCGGCTAGGCTTTGCAGCCGCAGTTGATCCGTAGCGGCGCGTATCTGCCCGGTCAGGTCAAGCCGGTCTGTGACGTCAAGCTGGAGAATCTCATCGTGCGTTCCCGTGACGAGAATTGGCGGACCGCCGCCAAGAGCAATTTGCGTCTTCTGGTCGAAGCGCGTTGCCTGCCCGCTGGCGTTGACGTTGGGACGGCCTGCGGCGGCGGCTTCATCAGCCCGCTTGCGGTCTATCTCAACGTTTCGCGTGGCGACTTCAACGTCTGCACTGCTCCGCAAACTGGCCTGGATTGTCTGGGCCAGATTGAACACTCGCGGCCCGGCGCTGGCTCCGGGCAGCGGCAGGCTGCCCTGGTTGCCGGAGTTCCCGGCGGCGCTTTGCGAGGAGCCTACGCCGCCGTTGCCGTTTGACCCGTTACTACCAACACCGGTTGTCCCATTGCCGTTTGTTCCGTTACTATTGGTTCCGTTACTATTGGTTCCGTTGCTGTTAGCGCCATTCCCGTTTGTGCCGTTGGCGTTGTTTCCATTCCCGTTTGTGCCGTTGCCAGTGGTCCCCGTGCCATTCGTTCCGTTTCCTGCCGTCCCATTTGCCCCAGTTCCCACGCCGTTCGCGCCGGCACCAGCTCCGTTGCCACTGCCTGCTCCAGCGCCTGCATTCGCCCCGTTTGCGTTGCCGTTGGCCGCGCCGACACCTCCTCCGGCCCCGTTGCCTCCTGCACCGACGCCTCCCCCGGCACCATTCGCCGCTGCGCCTGCGCCGTTACCGTTTCCTCCCGCACCATTGCCGTTCCCGGTGCCTCCGGCGGCCTGGCCGATCCAAATGTAGCCCGGCGTGAGCGCGTCAGCGGCAAATGCGGGATGTGCCGTTACTAAAACTGCGCCGACGGCGGCCGCGCGTTTTGTCCATGTTCGTTTCATAGTTTGCGAAGTCATATTTTGCGAAGTCCTCGTACCGTCAAAGCCACTATTTCGGCGATCTCTGCGGCAATCTCCTCTGAGCCGTATACGCACGGGTAGGGCGGCATTAAGCCGGTCGTCATCGTCTTTAGAGTACGCGCCGCGCTCAGCGTATCTGGCACGTCGAAAACGCCAAGCCGGTTGCCTTCCTCCAGAACTCCAGCCAGCATTTCATACTCCCGCTCCGTGAGGGGCTGAATGTGCTTGCGGATGTGCGGCTTGATGGCGACGATCATCTCCTGCATCGCCGGCGACTGCTGGCAGCTTTGGTAAACATTCAGAATAGGATACTGAAGCATTTCCGTCAGCTTTTGGACCGCAGACTTCTGCGGGTCTTTCGCAATGGCTTCAATCTGAAGCAGTCCGCGCTTTTTGTAGGCCGAGACAATCGCCAGCCCAATCTCTTCTTTGCCGTCAAAGTAGAGATAGACTGTGCCTTTGCCGACCCCGGCGTCTGACGCAATTTCATCAATTGTCGTCTTCTTGAAGCCGTAGTGCCAGAGCCGCTGCTCGGCCGCATCTAGTATTTTTTGCCGCACATCCCCGTGCCGTGTCATCTTGTGAGTCCCTATTACTGAACGAATGACTAGAATGTTATTCTGGTCATGTTATACCACGCAAACGCCGTTTTTAGTCCAAGCGTTCCCCATTGTTTGAAAGAAAAGAAGAAAGTTTTAGGAAAGTTCGCGGGAGCGGTCGGCGGCGGCTTGAACGGCGTCAATCAGGGCGGTGCGGATGCCGGCACGTTCGAGGACATGAAGGGCGGCAATTGTGGTGCCGCCGGGGGTGGTGACATTGTCTTTAAGCTGAGCGGGGTGCTGGTCGGAGGAAAGGACCATCTGGGCCGCGCCCATCACGGTCTGGGCGGCGAGAAGACGGGCGGTATCGCGGGTCAGACCTTCTTTGACGCCGCCGTCAGCCAGCGCTTCGATCATCAGATAGACATACGCGGGGCCGGAGCCGGACAGGCCGGTGACGGCGTCCAAAAGCCGCTCGGGGACTTCCACCGACAGGCCGACCGAGGCAAACAGGCTTTGAGCAAGCCCTAAATGCTCCTCAGTTGCCGATGCGCCCCGGCAAACAGCAGTCGCGCCGCAGCCGACGAGGCAGGGGGTGTTCGGCATCGTGCGGATGACGGGAATGCCGGGAGGCAGCAGCGCCTCCATTGTCGCCAGACGAATGCCGGCGGCAATGGAAATGACAAGCTGCTGCGGGGAAACTGACGGCGCGATGTGTGATAGAACTTCCGCGACCATCGGCGGCTTGACGGCGATGAGGATTAAGTCGGCGTTAGCGATGGCGGACGCGGCCGAGTCCGCCGCAACTGCGCCGGGTCCAAGCGTCGCCGCCAGCGCGATTGCTTTGGCTTCATGCGTATCAAAGAGCCGCAGGTGAGCGCCCGGCATCGCGCCGGCCTGGACCAGCCCGCGGGCAAGCGCCCCGCCCATCATGCCGGTGCCGAGAACCGCAAGTGTTTTATCGCGCAGCATAGGATTGGACGCTAATCGCGGTCATAGGCGGCGGCGCGAACACCCGTGACCGGCTTGTCTTCAATGTCAATGATGACAGAAGAGGGCGTAAACAGATAGACCTGCTCGCCGATCTTTTCTACGCTGCCGTCAAGCGCATAAGTCGCGCCATTCAAAAAATCAATAATGCGCTCGCTCATGTCGTGAGTTGTCTGCTCCAGATTGACAATCTGCTGCTGACCGTCTTTGAGGCCATCGGCGGCGCGGCGGGCATCGTCAAAGGTCTGGATGGCCCGGCGAACGGTGATATGTGTCTGACGTGCCTGGTCCATACGCAGGGTCGTTCCTCGCCGCAGCGGGCTGTACGAGCCGCCGCTGGCGCGTGTCGAGGTTGGGGCCGGCTGGGGCTGCGGATGCTGCTCCACCACGACTTCCTCGTGTTCGTACTCGTCTTCGTCATGGCCCCGGAAATGGCTTAAAATGCGCCCGATGACGCCGCCACCCTGGGCCGGAGCGTTGTCATATTCTTCTGCTTCTGCCTGATTCATCGTGCTGCCAAGCCTCCTGTCGTCAATAAGTAAAAGATTCTGTTCGAAGATTATCGCGCTCCAAAAATCGCCGTGCCGACGCGCACTAAAGTCGCGCCTTCTTCAATCGCGGTCCCAAAATCGCCGCTCATGCCCATCGAAAGGATCTGCCGGTTTGCAGCGGGAAGCTGATCAAACAGCCGCTTCAGCTCTTGAAAGTAGGGGCGCGGGTCCGTGCCGTTCGGCGCGATCCCCATCAGACCTTGCAGCGAGAGGTTCGGAAGCGCGGCGATCTCTGCCGCTGCGTCCAGCGTCTTCTCCGGCGGCAGACCGGTCTTGGTTTCTTCGTCGCCCAGATGCACTTGCAGCAGAATCGCCTGCGGCTCGCCCTCAGCCTGCCGGTTCAGTGCCGCCGCGAGCTTGACGCTGTCCACGCTTTGGATCAAGTCAAACAGCGAGACCGCGAGCTTGGCCTTATTGCTTTGCAGGTGTCCTAAAAGATGCCACGAGCCGCCCGGAACTTGCCCCCGCTTTTCTTCGGCTTCCTGCACATAGTTCTCGCCGACGTCTGTTACGCCTGCCGCCAGAGCGTCTAAAACCGCAGACGGCGGCTTCTTCTTCGTGACGGCAACCAGCGTCACTTCATCAGGGCTGCGCCCGGCTCGCGCCGAGGCTTTCGCGATCTTCTCCCGCACCCGCGCGATGTTGTCAGCGATCTCGGTCATTGAAGCGGCACAGCTTCATCACGCGCCCCGCGCCGGCCCAGCGGCTTGCGGTCGCCGGTCTCAATATAATAGACCCGCTCGGCGATGTTCGTGGCATGGTCGGCGATCCGCTCCAAATACACCACGGCCAGCAGCAGGTACGACGCCGGAAAGATGCGCGTCGGCTGGTCTTGGGTCAGTTCCAGCAGCTCCTCGCGCAGCTTTTTGAACGCCGCATCGGCGTGGTCGTCATCCTCGCAGACTTGAATTGCCAGCGCCAGATCATGCCGGACCAGGCTTTGCAGGCTTTGATGCAGCATTGTCCGGGCCATCTGGGCCAGCGGGCCGATGTCTACCAGCGGCGCTTTGAGATAAAACTCCTGGGTCAGCTTGCGGGCGATCTTGGCGATGTCTACTGCATGGTCACCGATGCGCTCTAAATCGGTGATGACTTTGAGGGCGCTTTCGATCTGACGCAGATCACGGGCCATCGGCTGCTGAAGCGCCAGAAGCCGGATGCACTGGGCCTCGATCTTCCGGTCCATCTCGTCTACCAGGTCATCTTTCGCCAGAACGGCTTCCGCCAGAAGGGCATCGCTTTGCTGGGCCGCTTCCACGGCCTGCTCGAGCATGTCTCCCGTCAACGCGCCCATTTGCAGCAGCTCCTGCTCCAAAGCCGCGAGTTCTTCGTGAAAGCTGTGCCGTACACTCAGCATTGTGTTTTACTCATTGCTTTTTATTCCGACCCAATCTCACTTTTTTGGATTATAGCACAGTTGTTGCTATTTGACAAGCAATTGGAAAGTTTTTTTGTCTATATCTATGCCATAATTTGCTAGATTGCCACTAAATGTAGCGGCGAAGTCTTGGAGAACCCCATGCGATTTGGCATTTGCGCCTCTTTGGCAGAATTGGAAGCCGTCACTGCCGCCGGATACAATTACATCGAGCTTCCCGTCAGCGCCTTGCTTCAGCCGGAGCAACCGGAAGTAGGCGTCATGCCGCCTTTAATCGCGCGGCTTGCTGCGTCTCGGCTAAAGCCGGAAACTTTCAATCTTCTGCTGCCGGGGGATCTAAAAGTAGTCGGCCCGAAAACCGATCCCGAGCGGCAGAGTCGCTATTTGGAGGCGGCCTTCCGGCGGGCAAAGCTGCTCGGCGGCGAGATTGCGGTGTTCGGCAGCGGCGGAGCGCGGCGTATTCCCGAAGGCTGGCCGGAGGCAGAAGCGAGCCGCCAGATGTTAGCATTTTTGGGCCGCGCCGGGGAAGCGGCGCAGCGGCACGGCATGGCGGTGGCAATCGAGCCGCTGAACAGCGCGGAATGCAACTTCATCAGCAGCGTGGACGAGGCTTCGGCACTGGTGGCGAAAGCTGACCATCCCGCTGTGGGTGTTCTGAGCGACCTTTACCATGTCGCGCACGACGGCCAGAGCTACGATGAGACGCGCGATGCCGCGCGTTGGCTGCTTCACGTCCATGTCGCAGGCATGGGGCGACGCGCACCCACTGCCGAAGACCATGAGTTTCTGGTGGGTTATTTCGCTGTTCTTAAAGGGCGCGGCTATACGGGGCGCATCAGTGTTGAAGCGAGGTGGGAAGATTTGGGAGCGCAGGCCGCGGACGCCCTGCGAGTTCTGAAGCGTGCCTGGGAAGCGGCTTAACCCTTTGGGGGCCGGCAGCAAGCGGCGACCGGCGCAAACGACCGGCGATGGATCGGGCAGGGGCCATGTTCCGCCAGCGCCGCCAGATGCCTGGCAGAGCCGTAGCCTTTGTGGCCGGCAAACCCGTACTCAGGATAAACCGTGTCATAGGCGCACATCAGCCGGTCCCGCGCGACTTTCGCGACAACAGACGCTGCTGCAATGCTGACGCTCCGCGAGTCGCCCTGCACTAATGCCTGCGTCTCGGCGCAGGGGAAGCCGCGCACCGGCAGGCCGTCAAGGAGGACAAAGTCGGGGGGAGGAGCAATCTGAGCATAGGCGAGGCGCATAGCCTCGTGCGTGGCTTGGAGGATGTTGATCCGGTCAATCACTTCCGGCTCGACGCTGCCAATCCCAACGGCAACGGCTTCGGCGCGAATGCGGGCTTCGGCGCGTTCCCGCTGCCGCTCCGACAGCTTCTTGGAGTCGTTGATGCCTGTGAGGTCAAAGCCGGTGGGTAGAATGACGCAGGCCGCCAGCACCGGACCGGCCAGCGGCCCGCGCCCGACTTCATCCACGCCGGCCACCCGCGCAAAACCCGCCTGACGCGCGGCGTTCTCGTGCTGCCACAAGTCAATGACCTCGGTCAATGAACCGATCCCATGCGCGAAGGCGGCCAGAACACAAACTGGGCTTTTCCGACGACGCGGCGTTCGGCCAAAGTCCCCCAGTAAGTCCCGTCGCTGCTGTCGTTGCGGTTGTCGCCCATCATCAGGTAGCGGCCGATGTGGATCGCTTCGGTCGGATGCGCCCAATCCGCCTGAAACTGCGCGGGGGAAATCGGCTGGGCTTGCAGCAGGTCCACATTCTGGTAGACTGTGTCGTCTAAAACGCCGTGCGCCTGCTTGAGCGGCTGCCCCTGCCACATCTTCAGGTCATAATCGGGGTCTTCCGCCGTGAACGGCTCTTCCAGCTTCTGCCCGTTCCGAAGAACATAGCCCGGCTTGATGCGAACGGCGGCATGGGGCATTCCGGTCAAGATTGCAGCGAGCTGGGAAGAAGGCACCAGACGCCCATCAGCAAGGACGCCGTCGCCGACGAACTTGACGTGATGATCCGCCTGGCTGACATAGCCTGCGCTCTGAGCGGCCGGGCCGAACTCGCCCGCGCGGGCCAGCGCCTGGCGCACGTCGGCATGGTTGTGGGGCTGACCATTGGTATAGACTACTCCGCCGACGACTTCAATGCGGTCCCCCGGCAGACCGATGAGGCGCTTGATAAAGTCAGAGTCCGGCGCAAGGCCATCGGGTACGGTGGCTTCCGGCGGAGCAAGAAACACAGTTACATCGCCTTGCTGCGGCTTATGAAACCGATAGCCGAGCTTGTTGACCATGATCCGGTCTTTAGTGTCATCGTTACCGAGCAGAGTCGGCTCCATCGAAGCGGACGGAATAAAAAACGCCTGCATCACGAAAGGCCGGAAAATCAAGAGGCAAACTGTCACGGCGATCAGACCTGTTTCCGCAGTCTCGGCCCAGGCGTGGGCGGTCTGTGACCGGGAGCGCAGCAGCACGAAGCGCAGCAAGGACAGCCCGGCGACAAGGCCAAGTATCCAAAGGATGTTTAAGTTGCCCAGCGTTTCCGACAAGCTGGCAGCGGAGGGCGGCATCAGCGAATCACCCCAATCAATGAATAATCCCAATGCGGGACAGCGGCCAGAAGACAAGCTGCGCCTTCCCGACCAGTCGGTGAGCATCCAGCGGCCCCCAGTTGGTGCCGTCGTTGCTGTCATTGCGGTTGTCACCCATCATCAGGTACTCGCCGGCAGGCAGCGGCTCGGTCGGCAGCCTGACTGCCGCGGCATACTCGGACGGCGTGATGCCTGGCCGCCCGGCAAGCTTGTAGCCCTCCTGATCGTGTTTTAGCGGCTCGCCCTGGTAGATCTTCATGTCGTAGTCGGGGTCTTCCGCGATAAACGGCTCATCCAGCTTTTCACCGTTACGAATGACGTACCCAGGACTGATAGTTACAGGCAGATCTTTCTGGCTGGTGCAAATCTCAGCCAGGCGCTCTTTCGAGATCAGCTTGGTGTGATGGGCGTTATCGGAGACTTCCACGCCGTCCGGCACATACTTGACATGGCAGTCGGCTTGGAGCTGCGACTCGTCGCTGACATCCGCCAGCGCTTCCGAGCCGCATTCGTTCGCCTCAGTCAGCTTTTCCCGGATTTCTTTGTGACTGTACGGGGTGCCATTGATGGTCAGACGCCCGCCGACCACTTCCAGCCGGTCGCCGGGCAGGCCGATCAGCCGCTTGATAAACTCCGGGTTGCCTTCCATCGCAGCAGGCGGCGCGAGAAATACCACCACATCGTCGTGGTGCGGCGAATGCAGGCGGTAATCAAACTTGTTGACCAGAATGCGGTCGCCGGAGTTGTCTTTGCCAAGCAGCGTCGGCTCCATGGACGGGGAGGGGATAAAAAAGGCTTGCAGCACAAAAGGCCGAATAATCAGAAACACTAACGCGACCGCGATCATGCCGGATTCTAAAATCTCGGAAACCGAACGGGCCGTGTCGGATTTGGAATACACAAACGCCAGCCGAACTAAAGACAGGCCGGCGATAATGGCGAGTATCCAGAGAATGTTGAGGTTCGCCAGCGTTTCGGTCCATTGGGCCGTGAGAGGCTGATCGGCTTGAGGCGGCATAAAAGTTTCCCAGAAAATGCACGACAGATGAAATCTGCAAAAAATAAAGTCGCCGGGAGGTTCCGGCGACTGTGGTTACGCGAACTAAGGGGCTAGAAGTTCCGCTTCTCTTTAACGCGGGCCGCTTTGCCGACCTTGCTGCGAAGATAATACAGCTTGGCACGCCGGACCAGGCCGCGCCGGGTCACTTCAATTCTGTCAATGCGTGGGGAGTGGATCAAGAACGTGCGCTCGACGCCGTAGCCGTTTGAGATCTTGCGGACCATAAACGCCGACCGGGACAGGCCTTGTTTGCGGAAGATAACGGTTCCCTCAAAGATCTGGATGCGCTCTTTGCCGCCTTCGACAACTTTGACATGGACGCGCACGGTGTCGCCCGGCCCGAAGTCCGGGACGTTTTCTTTGCGCTGGGCTTTTTCAATTTCCTGAATCAGTGGATGCATTTTCGGTTTCCTCTTCTCCAAGCTGCTCGTTTAGTTTATCAAGCAGCTTTTGGTCGGACTTGGACGGCACGAATTGCGCCCAGAGGTCGGGCCGACGCTCCTGCGTGCGGCGGAACTGCTCCTTGCGTCGCCACTTGGCGATCTCGGCATGGTGGCCGGAGAGCAGAACATCGGGAACACGCCAGCCCCGATACTCGGGCGGGCGCGTATAATGCGGATACTCCAAAAGCCCTTCAGAGAACGTGTCGTCTTCCGCGGACTCGACGCTTCCAAGAACGCCGCTTTGGAGCCGCGTCACGGCATCTATGATGATCAATGCCGGCAACTCACCGCCGGTCAGAACGTAATCGCCGACAGAAACCTCATCGGTTGCGAGATGCTGCCGGACGCGCTCGTCAAAACCTTCGTAATGCCCGCACAGCAGCACGAGATGCGGACACCGCGCCAGTTCCTGCGCTTTGGCCTGGTTGAAAGTCTTTCCCTGCGGCGTCAGCAGAACCCTTCGGGCTTCTTGAAAGGACGGCAGGCTTTCCACCGCGTCAAACAGCGGGCCAGGCCGCATGACCATCCCCGCGCCGCCGCCGTAAGGTGTTTCGTCCGTAGAACGGTGAACGCCGGGCGCGTAATCACGCAGGTTATGGACGTGTATCTCGACTAGGCCGGCCTCGCGGGCGCGTTTCAGGATACTGAAGCCGAGCGCCGACTCGATCATCTCCGGGAATATGGTAATGACGTCAATCCGCATCAGGCTTTACTGTCGGGTCATCTATTAGCCCAGGCACATCGCGGACGACAATCTTCCGCGCTTCCAAATCTATGTCTATGATATAGTCACCGGCAACCGGGATCATCGCGCCGCCGTCCGTCACATAGACGTCATGCGCGGGCGAACTCAAGACATCGGACAGCTTGCCGAACGACCGGCCGGTGTCCGCGACAACGTCCAGACCCAGAAGCTGATCCACATAATACTCGCCTTCCGGCAGCTCCGCCCGCTCGTTTTCCTTGATGAACACGGAGCAGCCCAGCAGCGCCTCCGCGCCGTTTCGGTCCGTGAGGTCTTTAAAGCGAGCGATCCAAAAGCCCTTCGGCTGCTTACGCATTCCAATCAGCGTCAGGTCGGTTTGAAGGCCGTCACTTGCCCGTGTCAGACGCACCACGCGCCCAATCTTCAGCGAGCGCACGGCGGCATCGGAAGTAGAGTCAGCGTCGGACGCGCCAATCAGCCGCAGACGCAGGCTGCCGCTGACGCCGTGCGCTCCGGCAACTTCCGCCGCAAGGACTGTGTATTCGTTTGAATCTGCAACCGTCATAGTAACAAGTGCTTACGCGACAATCTCGACGTACACTTTCTTTTTAGCTTTCATCGCAACGGCCTTTGTGACCGTCCGAAGCGCATTGGCAATGCGTCCCTGCTTGCCGATGACTTTTCCCAGATCGCCGGGCGCGACATGAACTTCGTAAGTGGTCGATTCTTCGCCGGGAATCTCTGTAACGGTCACATGCTCAGGTTCATCTACCAGTTCCTTGACGAGATACTCAATCATGGGTTTCAACGTACTGCTCCTACTACTTTACCCGGCAGGGCAAAAGCCTTAATGCTGCCGGGGCCGTGCTGATTTTAGTGCTGTAAATGAGAACTTAAGACGCCGGAGCGTCGGCGGGGACTTCGGTGGAAATTGTTGCGGTGGGGGCTTTGCCAGCGGCAATTTTGTCGTAAACACCTTGCTTCTTCAGAAGCGCCTGGGCGGTGTCGGACGGCTGTGCGCCGCAGCCGAGCCAGTAGGCTGCCCGGTCGTCGTTGATCTTTAGCTCAATCGGCTCGACGCAGGGGTTGTAGTATCCCAATGTTTCAATAAAGCGGCCATCACGGGCGCGGCGGCTGTCGGCGACCACCATGCGGTAGAACGGGCGCTTCTTGGCTCCCATGCGGCGAAGTCGGATTTTGACGGACATTGCTTGGCTCTTTTCTTCAGTAGTGATTTTCGTTGTTCGGATCAGGTCTTGTAAACAAGGGAACGTACCGCGTCCTGCGGAAGACAGAACGAAACACGTTCCCTTACGGTTGTCATTGGTGGTTAATTGCGCCCGAACGGCAGCTTGAAGTTTGGCGGCGGCTTGCGCTTGTTCTTCTTGGAGCTGTTCTTGTTGCTGCCACTGTGCCGCCCGCCTATTCCGGCAAGCGAGGGCGGCATCCCGCCGCCTTCCATGTTGGTCAAGCCGCGCATCATCTTCTTCATTTGCTCGAACTGGGTCAGCAGGCGGTTGACATCCTGAACCGTGCGCCCGCTACCCGCCGCAATGCGCCGCCGCCGACTGCCGTTGATGGTGCCGGGTTCACGCCGCTCGCCGGGGGTCATGGACAAAATCATGCCTTCGATTTGGGCCAGATGGCTTTCGTCAATCTGCGGCATATTCTTCAAAGCCTCGGAGCCGCCGAGGCCCGGAATAAGCTTCAAAATCTGGTCCAGCGGCCCGAGCTTTCGCATCTGGCGCATCTGGTCTAAATAGTCTTCAAAGTCAAACTTGTTGGCCCGGAACTTCTTTTCCAGTTCCGCCACTTTTTTCTGGTCAATCGCTTCTTCGGCCCGCTCAATCAGCGTCAGCACGTCGCCCATGCCAAGAATGCGCGAGGCCATCCGGTCCGGGTAGAAGATTTCTAGTGCATCCATCTTCTCGCCGACACCGACAAACTTGATCGGCAGACCTGTGACGCCTTTAATAGACAGCGCCGCGCCGCCGCGCGTGTCGCCGTCGAGCTTCGTCAAAATAAAGCCGGTGACGCCGAGCCGCTCGTTGAAGCCCTGGGCAACATTAACGGCTTCTTGGCCGGTCATCGCGTCCACGACCAGCAAAATCTCGGTCGGCGCAGCCTGCGCTTTGACACGCTCCAGCTCCTGCATCAGCGCTTCGTCAATCTGGAGCCGGCCTGCCGTGTCTAAGATGACAACGTCATAGCCCTTGCGTGTGGCTTCGGCGACGCCTTCGCGGGCGATTTGCTCGGGCTTCGCGCCGTCCAGCGTGAACACCGGCGTTTGAACCGACTCCCCGACGACTTGAAGCTGCTTGATGGCGGCAGGCCGGTAAATGTCGCCGGCCACCAGCATCGGGTTCCGGCCCTGCTTCTTCAGCATCCGGGCCAGCTTGCCAGCGTGGGTCGTCTTACCCGCGCCCTGCAAGCCGCAGAGCATGATGACGGTAGGGGCCTTCGGCGCAGACAGGAGCGGCGACTGCTCGCCGCCCAAGAGGCCAGTCAGTTCCTCGTCTACAATCTTGATGACCTGCTGCGCGGGGTGCAGGCCTTCCAGCACTTCAACGCCAACGGCACGCTCGCGGACGCGGGCCGTGAAGTCTTTCACGACCTTGAAGTTGACGTCGGCTTCCAGCAGGCCAAGACGCACCTCGCGCATGGCTTCCGCGACGTCCGCTTCCGTCAGCGGGCCTTTCGTGCGAAGCCGCTTGAAGACGTCCTGTAATTTGTCGCTCAGGCTCTCAAACATAAACAAAAAATCTTGAACGATAACTTGGGAGTGTCTGCAAGTGTGAACAACAGAAGCCGTTTGCACAGACGCGATTCACAGTATACATCCCCGCTTCGAGAAAAGTCAAGAGAACGCCGGGGAAAACCGGCAAAACCGCTAGAGAAATCCGCGTAGTCTGTCAATAATAAGGGCAGGCCGCTTGGAGAGATCAGATGCCACACGGCGACGGTTTCCGCAAAAACGGGTATAGACACAGCATCAGCGTATTCTAAGACGAGTGCCTGTGAACAGAAAAGGACCACCCCCATGCCGGGACAGATACGACCGACCCTCAGCCGCAAAAATGTCAAGCTCTGCGACCTCTGCGGTACGCTCAATCTTGACCTCAACAAAGAATGCTGGACCTGCCGCTGGCACGGCGGCTTCAGCCTCGACGAACAAACAATTGCTTTCGCCTGGCAGCGGCTTGAAACTCGCTATGAGGAAGTCCGCATCGAACACGTCACGGCCCGGCGCACGTTCCAAATTGGCGACTTCGGCGCGGCGCGTCCCGCGTCCTTCCCGCAGCGGATCGCTGCGTCGGCGTCAGCCTTCTGGCAGCGTCTCCTGGGCCGCCACGCTCTGCGCCAGGCCCAGCGCCAGGCCCGCCAGCACTCCCAGATGCCTTCGCCGCCGGACCAGCTCAGCATTTAGCTCTCGATAGTTAGTTTACGAAATTTAGCTTGCGATCCGCAGCCAGTCATGGAACAAGTAATACATGCGGTCAATCAGCAGGGCCATTCGGGTCATAATGGTTGAGCCGAAGATCGCGCCAAACGCAAACATGAGAATCCAACGTCCGAACCGGGCCGTTCCACGAACGGCCCGGTTTTGCTGTTCAAACGCGAAAAAGAAGTAGAACAGCACAGACACCAAGATTATGAGGAACAGGGCATTGTTCAGGACAAACGAAATCTGGTGCAGCAGAACATGGTTTTCGCCGGGAACAGTCGGCGGCGGCACCAGCGGCTTGAAGCTTTTGGTGACCTGCGGCATGAACCGCTGGGAAAAGTCCCGAAAAATCGTCCCGGCGGTCAGGCCGAAGAAGACGCCGAAGATCAGGCGGCTCATCCAGGCAAAGCGCTGGGTGTAGATGCCGTAGAACATCAAGCCGAGCGGCACGGTCAAAATCAAGGGCCACTGGCCGTCATGGACCATCGGGTCCCAGAACTGCGGCTTGAGGATCTGACTGATCGTAATGTAAACATCGTAGCCGAGCGCAAGGCCCAAAAAGATATGCTCAAACAAGCGGTAAAACTTGTTTTCCTTGAACACCAATGACAAAATGGCGACCGTGCTGAGGGCACCGAACAGCAGGGTGGGGTTGAAGATGTGGCGCAGGTAATCAGAGAGCTGCGGGGTCATCGGGCGGCCCTCCGCTCTGCGGCCCGGCCCGCGAAATAGCCGATGTTGCCAATCGCGATCAGCCCGATAATCAGCGCGTACACCAAAGACAAAGCGCTGGTGGCGCGGGTTCCATTCGCCGATGTGCCAAGCAGGAACTCGTAGTCTCCTGCGCCCTTCACCCCAGTCAGCATGCCGGCAATCTGCCCTGAATCAAGATACGGGTAATAAGTTGGAGCGCCGACAGCAGTGGTCGCCAGCAAAAACGGCACCGGCTTTGGCCCCTGCCGCAGACCGCCCAACCCCAGCCAGGTTTCGGCGGAGGCTGACGGCGTGACTTCCACCACCGCGCTGATGTCCTGGATGCTGTTGATGCCCTTCATCACCGGCATCCCGGCTAAAGGCGTTCCATGCCGGTCTTTCTTGAGAGTGCCGGGAATGTTGGTCGCCATCGCCTGGACTGTCTGCGAAAACACGCTTTGAGGCTTGTAGCCGAAATTGACATAATCGCGCCCTTCCAGATACCCGTATTTCGGGCCGAGGTTGTTGACGATACTTTGAACGAGAGTATTGTTTTGCGGATCAAATGACAGAATGGCAAACCGCAGGTGACGCCTCATGACATGCAGCAAAACAGCCTGCGTCTGCCACTGATTTTCTCCGCGTGTTCCGGGCGACCACCAGCCGTCAATAATTACCATGCCTCCTGGGGGAACCTGAGACATGGTGTCATAGAAATCCTGAGACTGCTTGCTCGGAATAATCGGCACATTAAACTTCCGGTCAAACAAAGGGATCAGAATAAACACGATCAAGAGGGCGTAAATCCATCGCCGATCAATCGTTTGTAATTGCTGCCAAAATTTAGGGTCCATAATCGCTTAAAGTTCCTGGTCAAAGTAGGCGCTGCGCTCAAGACTCAGCCAGAGGCGCAGGGAAGTGGCAAGCAGGCCCACCGTCAGGCCAAACAAAATGCCGCGCTGGGCCGGGGCGTTGACCTGCATCAGAAGCCACTGGGCGACATTCTCAATGCGGAAGTTGGACCACGGGTTGTCGGGCGCTTTCGGAATCCAGTTTGTCAGCACGGTTCCAAAGTAAACAGCGCCCAGCATCACAATCAGTGCCGCTGCCATGAGGAGCGTCGCTTCCAGAGAACGGATTCGGAAGGCCCGGTACGCCGCAGACGCGATATAGAACGCAATCATGGAGAATGTCGCCGCGCCCAAGTTTACCAAGCCGCCTTTAAAAAGGAAGTTGAACACATCGGTGGAAGTTACGCCGGACCCGAGAACGCGCAGGTGAGGAGCATAATCGTTGAGCAGGCCGAACACAAGCATCAGGACGAACATCACGATCAGCACGACGCTGTTGCCCCAGCCGGGCCGCTGCCGGGCGACCGCCCGCGTGTGAAGCTGAAGCAAGGAGATGACGCCGACGCCGATCGCGAATGCCCCGATAACCGTAGAGATGCTGGCCACGCTGTCCTGGTAGGGCGTCAGTGGATTTTTACCGTTCGTGACCGGCCAAAAGAACTCTGCAACGTAGTACAAGCCGGCCAGGAACGTGAAGAACGCGATAATGCCGCGCCGGGAGCGCCGGGGCGCAAGCTGAAGGGCAGCCAGCACGGCGACCACAAACAGGAAGCCGCCCGCCAGCTTGCCGAAGTATGCCGGACTATGTCCCGGCATCGGCGCAAAAAAATCATGCAGCGCAGAAAGCAAATCGGCTCCTCGGAGATTGGAATAAAAATTAGGATTTCAGCAGATGTGTCACAAAGTCGAGCCAGTGGGGAACCGTGTGATGATGCAGAAGGTAGCCCGCCCCCCAGGTGGCCGCAGCAGCGCTGAGCAGCACCACCGCCAGCAGGATCAGCTTGCAGTAGTCCTGAGCGACAATGCTGCCCAAAAGAGTGCGGTTTCGAGACAAATACGCGGATGCGGCATAAAACTCATCGCCGATAATCACATAGTCGCAGGCCGTGATCAGGAACGGGATTTGGTTTGTTTCGGTAGTTCCTGCCACCTGCACCGCGCCGATCTGCTGGCCGGTCTCCGCGAAGATAAGAGACTCCGCGAAGAACAACCCGAACAAAAACGAAGCTGCCGGCTTTTCGCGATTGAGGATGCCGGCGACGCCCGACGCATAGGCGAACTGCTGGCTGGTTAAGTAGCGCACGTCACCATCGTCAAACAGCTCCGGTCGTCCCATATCGGAGTAAGCATCGCGGATCGTCTCTTGCGCCACGCCGTTGAAGACTGGGTCGGCAGTCGGCAGAATGCTCCGGTTGCCGAACCGGGCCACCGCCCGTGCGATGTAGCCGAAGATAGAAAGCGCCTGGAGGTTTTCTATTTGCAGCCCCTGCGGACCGGGGATCATCAGCACCGGACGGCCCATCTCCGTCGCCCGGCCCACGGCTTCATCAATGGCATTCAGGCCGGGAATGCGGCGGATGGTCGGCACTTTGCCTGCCTGCGCCGTGAGTACCTTGTAGATGATAATCACTGCCAGCACGACGACCAGGCCGCTGACCCACCAGTTATCGCTTGCATGCTGCATTTACGTCTCCCTCTCGGCAAACTCATTTTTCTCGGCAGACGCAGCCTCGTAGATGCGGTCAATCAGCAGCCGCACGTTCTGCGGCTGTTCCAAAATCTTTTGCAGCCGCTGGACGCCGTGGATGCCGTCCGGCAGCCAGGGAGCTATAAAAGGCGAAAACGCGACCAGTCCCTGACCGGCAATATGGCTGAGGGGGGCACCTGACTCTAAAAACAACGCTGCGGGAACTTCCAGACGCCACTTGTGAATAACCGAGACGATCTTGCCGAAGAGCTGGTCCCGATCTTCGTCGGAAACCGGCGCGTCCCAATCGAAGCTCAGCAGGCCGAATGACTTAAGCATTTGGCGATGTCTCCTGCCGGAAGCGGCGCACGGCTGCAATCACGGCGTCGCGGTTGTGGTCGTCAAATCGCAGAAAGACGCCGCGCAGGGACTCAAACCGGGAGTTCTTTTCCTTTAGCGGACTGAGCTTGATGCCGTCCTCCGTCAGATACGCATGGCGCACGTCAGGCCACCGGATTTCAAGCGAGGTCAGGCCGTGTCGCACGGCAGCCGACTGCGGTGTCAGGGTATAGCGCACGGGGAAAACAAATTCCGACAGTGAAAAAAGAAGCGCCAGCACCGGGGCCAGGCTGAGCCAAAGCGAGTGGAACACGCACAACCCGAGCACAAAGACCGCCAGCAGTACCGCCCCAAGCTGGGCCGGACGCTTCGGCTGCCGCGTGATCAGATGTACCGACCAGGAAAAAACGCTCTCTTCCGCACTCACTTCCATAGGTCCGTTTCTGCTTAAGACTGCTTCCAAGAGGATTTCCCATTATATCGGCCTCGCACCGCATTTGTCAAGGCGTACCGGGCCAAAACCGGGTCTTGTCTCGCCCGACATTTTCGGGTATGATACGCCCATGCCCCTGCTGGACATACAGAGTTGCACCAAACAGTTCGGCGGCCTCACCGCCGTCAACGGGTTCACGCTGTCTTTGGAAGTCGGCGAGCTTGTCGGGCTGATTGGCCCGAACGGCGCAGGGAAAACGACGGCGTTTAATTTGCTGACCGGCGTGTACGCGCCGACTTCCGGGACGATCACATTTAACGGCGTGTCTTTAGCGGGCTTGAAGCCGTACCAGATCGCCGCCGCCGGCCTGTCCCGGACATTCCAGAATATCCGCTTGTTTCCAACGCTCACGGTTCTCGACAATGTTCGCACTGCCGGACACATGCACTACCGGCCCAGCTTGTGGGACGCCGTCTGGCGCGGTCCGCGCTTTGCCGCCGCCGAGACGACAACTCTAGACGAGGCCCGCGATCTGCTGAACCGTTTTGGCCTGCTGCGCTATGAGAACGAGTTCGCCCGCAATCTAGCGTATGGTGAGCAGCGCAGATTAGAGATTGCGCGGGCACTTGCGACAAAGCCTAAGCTGCTCCTTCTCGACGAGCCTGCCGCCGGGATGAACCCACAGGAAAAGAACGATTTGATGCAGCAGATCGAGAGCCTCCGCACGGATTTCGGATTGACCATACTGCTCATTGAACACGATATGAAGGTCGTCATGGGCATTTGCCGCCGGATTTTGGTCTTGGACTACGGCCAGATTATCGCGCGGGGGACGCCCACCGAGATCCGCGAGAACCCAAAAGTCGTTGAAGCGTATCTCGGGGAAGCGGACGCCGCGCAGGGCGTCGCCTGATGCTGACGCTTGACAACGTACAGGTCTCCTACGGCGCGATCCGCGCTCTGCAGTCTGTCTCGCTTCAGATCAACGCGGGCGAGATTGTAACGCTGATCGGCGCGAACGGCGCGGGAAAAAGCACAACGCTGCGGGCGATTTCCGGCCTTGTTCCGGCGAACGCTGGACGCATCGTCATGGAAGGCAAAGATATTACGCTCTTGCCCGCAGACAAGATTGTCAAGCTCGGCATCGGCCATTCCCCGGAAGGCCGCCGCGTGTTTGCCAACATGACGGTCCGTGAGAACTTGGAATTGGGTGCCTATACGCGCTCCGACCGTGCCGGCATCAAACAAGACTTTGACCGCGCTTTGTCGCTGTTTCCGCGCCTTCAGGAGCGCATCGGCCAGAACGCCGGAACGCTTTCAGGCGGCGAGCAGCAGATGCTGGCGATGGGCCGCGCCCTGATGGCCCGCCCGAAGCTGCTGCTTTTGGATGAGCCGTCGCTCGGTTTAGCCCCGTTCCTGGTCCGCGACATCTTTCAGATTATCCGGGACATCAACGCCCAGGGAACGACGGTGCTGCTGGTCGAGCAGAATGCCCACATGGCGCTCGGCGTCGCCCACCGGGGCTACGTTTTGGAGACCGGCAGCATCGTGATGGCGGATGAAGCCAAAGCACTGCTGGCAAACGACGCCGTCAAGAAGGCTTATTTGGGGGAGTAGGGAGCAGCAAGGACGCGAGGGAATGAATTCCTCTCGCTACCCAGAGTCGTCCTTCGGACGCAGAAATAGCACACGGAATCGGTCTCTGTCCTGCCTCTTTCGTCCGAAGGACGACGTTCCGTAGCGAGAGGAGTTCACTCCCTCGCGTCTTGGCCTTTTACACTCTATGAAACGAACTTCTTTATACGAAACCCATGTCGCTGCCGGTGCAACGCTCGTTCCGTTTGCAGGCTGGGAGATGCCTGTCTCCTACGCCGGCACCGTAGCCGAAGTCGCCGCCACGCGCACGTCTGCCGGCCTTTTCGATGTCTCGCACATGGGCGAAGTCACGGTCCAGGGCGACGGCGCGTTTGACTTCGTGCAGTCCGTCACGACAAACGATGTGTCCAAGCTCGTCCCCGGCAAGGCCCAATACTCGCTGCTGCTCAACGAGAGTGGGGGAATTGTTGACGACATCATTGTCTACTGTCTAGGCAGAAACGACTATATGATCGTTCTCAACGCCGGCTGCAAAGACAATGACTGGGCGTGGCTGCAAGCGCAGGCAGAGGGCAAGCAAGACGTCAGCCTCAAGGATATTAGCGACCTCAACGCATTGATCGCGGTGCAGGGGCCAGAAGCGGTGGGGATTGCTGCGTCACTGGCGGTGGACAGCACAGTCAGCGATTTGAAGCGCTTCCACTTCGCCTTAACGAAACTCCGCGTTCCGAATGCCCCACAGGGAGCATTATTCTCACGTACCGGGTATACAGGCGAAGACGGCTTTGAGATACTCTGCGGCTGGAAAGATGCGCCCGCGCTTTGGGATGCGCTCGTTGATGCCGGAGCTGCTCCCGCCGGTCTTGGTGCCCGTGATGTTCTGCGTCTGGAAGCCGCGTATTCCTTGTACGGACACGAACTGGACGCGCAGACCGGCCCGCAGGAATCCGGTGTTGGGTGGGCCGTTAAGATGAAAAAAGGCGACTTTGTAGGACGCGCCGCACTTCAAGAAAAGCAGCCGGCGCAGCAGCTTGTCGGGCTGCAAATGGACGCGCGGGCTATCCCGCGCGAACACTACGCTGTTTCCGATGCCGAAGGCCGGGTGATCGGTGAAACCACCAGTGGCACCTGGTCACCCACCGTCAAAGCGGGAATAGCGATGGCACGGGTTGATCTCAGTGCCACTGCTCCCGGTACGCCCGTCTTTGTAGACATTCGCGGTCGTCAAGCACCCGCAACAGTTACAAAGCTGCCGTTCTACCGAAATGGCGTCTGACAGATAGCGAGCAAAAAGAGAGGTCCCTTATGCCTGAGCCGACAGATTTGAAGTACGCAAAAACCCACGAATGGGTTCGCATTGAAGGGGAGAGCGCCACAGTCGGCATCAGCCAGCACGCGCAGGAAGAGCTAGGAGACGTGGCGCTTGTCCTGCTCCCGGAAGTCGGACGCATGGTGCAGCGCGGCGAGAAGTTTGGCGAGATTGAAAGCATCAAAGCCGTTTCTGATTTGTACGCGCCGATCAGCGGCGAAGTCACGGAAGTGAACGAAACGCTATCGGATGCGCCCGAGAAAGTGAACGACGCGCCCTACGGTGACGGCTGGATGCTCAAAATCAAAATGAGCCAGCCCAACGATGCTGACCTGCTGCTGGACAGCGCCGATTACGAAGCCCTGCTTTAATAACTAGTTCAGGAAAAATTGCATGTCCTATATTCCTAATACAGATGCCGACCGGGCCGAAATGCTGTCCGCTATTGGTGTTGGCTCTCTCGACGATTTGTTCACGCCGATCCCTAAGCACCTGCAGTACAATCAAGAGCTGAACATCCCCCCACGGATGGACCAGATCACGCTGGCGAAGCACTTGAACAAGCTGGCGGCGAAGAATGTTCATGCGGAAGCGTACCCGTGTTTTCTCGGCGCAGGCATCTACGACCATTATGTCCCGCCGACCGTCGCCGCGATCACAGGCCGCTCGGAGTTTTACACGTCCTATACACCGTACCAGCCGGAAGTCAGTCAGGGAATGCTGCAAAGCATCTTCGAGTTCCAAACCCTGCTCTGCCAGCTTCTCGCGATGGACGTTGCCAACGCCTCTATGTATGACGCGGCGACCGCGATGGCCGAAGCCGCGATCATGGCCGCCGAACTGACTGGCCGCAAGCGTGTCACCGTCCTGAACTCCGTGCATCCCTCGTACCGGCAGGTGCTGGAAACGTACCTGCGGCACATGAATATCGGTATTGATGTCGCGGTGAACGCCGAAACGCTGCAAGCGACCGACGAAACGGCGGCTGTCATTGTCCAGCACCCAAACTTCTTTGGTACGCTGGAAGACATGGAGCGACTGGGGCAGGAAGCCCATGCCAAAGGCGCACTGCTGATCGCCTGCGTGGACCCAATTTCGCTGGGTTTGCTGACGCCGCCGGGCGAGTATGACGCCGATATTGTCGTGGGTGAAGGCCAGGCGCTTGGCTGCCCGATGGGCTACGGCGGCCCGCTGCTCGGCTTTTTTGCCTGCAAAGCCAAGTTCATGCGCCGCCTGCCGGGCCGCATTGTCGGGCAGACCACCGACGGCGACGGCAAGCGGGCGTTTGTAATGACTCTGCGGACCCGCGAGCAGGACATCCGGCGCGAGCGTGCTACCAGCAACATCTGCACCAATGTCGCGCTCTTCGCTCTGGCCGCAACCGTGTATATGGCAACGATGGGCCGGAAGGGATTGACGCAGGTTGCCGAGCTTTGCATCCAGAAGACCCACTATGCCGCGTCCGAGATCGCCCATCTGCCCGGCTACTCGCTGGCGTTCCCGGAGCAGCCGTTCTTTAAAGAGTTTGTCGTTCAGACGCCGGGCGGTCCCGCCGAAATCAACGAAAAGCTGATGGAGCAGGGGATCATTGGCGGCTTTGCGCTGAATGAGCTGTATCCTGAACTCGGTAATGCCATGCTGATCTGCGTCACGGAGCAGCGCACCAAAGAAGAGATTGACGCTCTCGTTTCCGCATTAGGAAAAATCAACTAGAAAGCTTTGTTATGCTAGAAACTCCCGAACCATTACTGTTTGAGCTGAGCCGGCCTGGACGCCTCGGCATTGAGCTTCCCGGCTGCGATGTTCCGATGCAGTCCCTGGAAACACTGCTTCCCGAAGGCGCTCGCCGCCGAGATCTGCCCCTGCCGGAGCTGTCGGAACCGGAATTAATCCGGCACTTCACGCATCTGTCCCAGCGCAATTACTCGACAGACTCCGGGTTTTACCCGCTGGGTTCGTGCACGATGAAGTACAACCCGAAGCTCAATGAAGAGATTGCCCGGCTGCCGGGGTTCGCCCGCGTCCATCCCGAGCTGCCCGACACTGCCGTGCAGGGAACCCTGGAAGTGCTGCATACGATGCAGGGCATTCTCGCTGAGATCGGCGGCATGGACACCGTGAGCCTTCAGCCCGCTGCCGGCGCTCACGGCGAGCTGCTCGGCCTGATGCTGATCAAAGCCTATCACGATGACCACGGCCAGGGGCAGCGGGACACGATTCTTGTCCCGGAAGCCGCCCACGGCACCAACCCGGCGTCGGCAGCCCGGTGCGGCTACAAGACCGTCACGGTCAAATCGGATGAACGAGGCCGCGTGGATTTAGCGCATCTGAAAACACTGCTGGGCGATCACGTTGCCGGCCTCATGCTGACCAATCCAAATACGCTGGGCTTGTTTGAAGACAACATTGCCGAAATCTGCGATTTGATCCACAAGACCGGCGGCCTGATCTACTGCGATGGCGCGAACATGAACGCACTCGTGGGCCGGGCACGGCCCGGCGACATGGGCTTCGACGTGATGCACTTCAACCTGCACAAGACGTTTTCGTCGCCGCATGGGGGTGGGGGACCCGGCTCCGGCCCGGTCGGCATCAAGAAAATTCTAGAGCCGTACCTGCCGGTTCCGCAGGTCATCCAGACCGAAGCCGGCTACCGTATGGACTACGACCGGCCAAAGTCCATCGGCAAGATCCACGGCTACTACGGGTCTTTCTTGTGCATCCTCCGCTCCTACGCTTTCATTATGTATTATGGGCGCGAGCGTCTGGCGCAGGTTTCGGAGAACGCGGTTTTGAACGCAAACTATATCCGGGTCCAGCTTCAGGATTCGTTTGATGTCGCATTCAGCGAGATTTGCATGCATGAATGCGTCTTTACGGCCAAGCGGCAAAAGAAGACCCACGGCATTAATGCGCTGGAAATCGCCAAGCGCTTGATGGACTTCGGCTACCACCCGCCGACAATCTACTTCCCGCTAATTGTCCCGGAAGCGCTGATGATCGAGCCGACCGAGACCGAAAGCAAGGAGACGCTCGACCAGTTTATCGAAGCCATGCGCCAGATTGCGAGGGACATCGAAGAAAATCCCGAAGTCGTGAAGTCTGCGCCGCACACGACGCCGGTTCGCCGGCTTGATGAAGCGACCGCCGCCCGTCAGCCCTGCCTTTGCTGGACTGGACCGTCTAAGTAGATGCACTGGAATGAGTAAATGCACTGGAAATGGCAGGTAGATGCGGAGCCAGGCGAGCCGGAGCAGAACATGGCCGAAGATTCGGCTCTGCTTGCCGCGCTCGGCAGCAGTGGCGGGACGCCAACGGTGCGCGTCTACACTTGGAGTAGAAAATCGGTCAGCATCGGACGTTTGCAGAGCGAAGAGGCCGTCCGCAGGCTGTACCCGGACCTGCCTCTCGCGCGAAGGCCAACGGGTGGGCGAGCGGTTGTGCACGGAGAAGATCTGACTATCACTGTGGCGCTCCCGCTGGATTGCCTGCCGCCGGAATGCCGTTCGGTCCTGGCCTCCCATGAACTCCTAGTAGACCCGGTTAAAGCTGCTCTGACTGCCTGCGGCCTAACGGTCTGTTATGGCGGCTGCCCCATTCGCAGCCAGCGGGACATCGTGAACTGCTTTGACTTGGCGGCCTCTTGTGATTTAATTGACGGTCATACGGGAACAAAGCTCGTCGGGAGCGCTCAGCGCCGCGAAGGAAACGCACTGCTTCAGCAGATGTCTCTGAGCCTTGCGCTCTTACCTGACCGCGCTGCTTTTTTGTCGTACCTACGCGAGTGCTTCGGCCGGACATTTTCAGCTTACCAGATTTCAACGCGTTCGATTTAATAGAAGCACGATTCACGGTATAATGAGGTGAAGAGAGCGAGGACTGTTCGCCATGGCACGCAAAATACTGACCTGCGACGATGAAAAGCACATTGTTCGCTTGATCCAGGTAAACCTGGAGCGGCAGGGATACGAAGTAATTACGGCTTTTAACGGGGCAGAATGTCTGGCAAAGGTCAAAGAAGACCGGCCGGATTTAATTGTCCTGGACGTAATGATGCCCGAGATGACCGGCTTTGAGGTCTTAGACATTCTGAAGAAGGACCCGGAAACAGAGAACATCCCCGTTATTATGCTAACCGCTCGCGCTCAGGACTCTGATGTTCTGCGCGGCTGGCAATCAGGCGTGGAATGCTATCTAACCAAGCCGTTCAACCCGATGGAACTGATTGCTTTTGTGAAGCGCATTTTCTCTATGGAAGAGGGCGTCGCAGATGAAAAACGGTACACACTTTAACAGGTTGACTTCAGCGAACAGCAGTCAAGTTGACGGCTCGCAGGACGACGCAGCATCTTATTATCCGTATAAGTCCCAACCAGATCAGGTTTTTGCGGATGAAGCCGCTCAAATCCATAGGACCTTTGTTGTGTTTTTGTCCCTCAGTATTACTTGTGCGGCGGTGACGCTTGTGACCGGCAGCTACGCAGCGTGGCTGTCCCGGCACCAGGCAGCGCGGCAGGCCCTTACGGATGTGAACGATATTTTGAGATCGTGCCAATCGCGTATGAGCCAGCTCGAGGCCGATTTGCAGCGCCTTCCAAATCGCCAGGGATAGCCAAAGTAATATAGGGATAGCCAAAGGTAGTATATAGACAACTGCTTGTAGATGGAGCCTTTAGCACTCTGGTAAAGGCCCTTCTCATACGTATAAATTTGGTTCCGATAATGAATAATAAGGGACTTAGGCGTGAGTGCTTGCTTGATTTCGTCTGAAATAAGGTAGAAGGAAACATACGTTTTGTGTATCTGTCAAGGAAGAAGTATGACCAATAAACCCGCTGCAAACGATCCTGAAGAAATCCGCCGAAAACTTCTATTGTCGACGCGCAAAGGTCGAAAAGCTGTTATAGCTGTTGGAGGCACTACTGTTCGCCTTATTGATGTAGCTGCATACCGGCGATACATTGATCGTAGCAATAATATCGCCGTTTTTAAACGCTTGCAATTCGTAGACGGAAAGGCTTGTTGTACTGCATGTGGTTGGCAGCCCCCGATATTTCTCACTGATCGACATAAACGAACGTTTTTGGCAGTACATCACCTATTGCCGGTTTCGGATGGAAGTCTGGATGATGTCGGTAACTTGATTATTCTATGCCCCAACTGCCATTCTTTAGCTGATTATCTTCCAAGCATCATTGTGTTGCCCTACGGGGAAGAGCATCGGTCTGCCTTGATCGACCACCTTCGGTTATTAAATAATGACCCGGAAGAATGGCAACGGCAGTATAACTCTTGGAAAACCTGTCAAAAGAGAAAAGCCGTCTATTCACTGCGCGATGCGGACTCCAACTATGACGGTGTGCTGGAAGTATTCTTATTGAGGTAACAGTGAGCATCCAGAAATGAAACAACGTTCTGACTACTAAATAGCCTCTAGTATGTTACGCGAGGTGTATACAATGCCCGTCAAACTAACAAAAATCTAAACGCTCAGAAGCTAAAAGCCGGTTAAAAAGCCCAACGCAAGAAGCACTGGGCTGAAGGTTATATCTGTCTAATGTCGGAAGTGACGCTGTCCCGTCAGGACCATCGCCGCGCCATATTGATCGGCAATGGCGATGGCGTCATTATCTTTCTTGGAGCCGCCTGGCTGGATGATTGCTGTCACACCGGCTTGCAAGGCAGCTTCCGGGCCATCAGGGAATGGGAAGAACGCATCCGAGGCTAGCACAGCGCCTTTTGCTTTTTCGCCTGCCTGAGATACCGCAAGCCGTACACTTTGGACCCGGTTCATCTGGCCCGCTCCGACGCCGACAAGCTGCTTGTCTTTCACCAGCACAATGGCATTGGACTTGACGTGCTTGACGAGCTTCCAGGCCAGCATCAAATCCGACATCTCTTCCGGGGTTGCTTGCCGCTCGGAGGCGGTTTCCGTGTCACTTGGCCCAATCATCGCCGTATCTTGATTCTGAACTAGCAGTCCGCCACTAATGCGCTTGTAGTCATACCCCTGTCCTGAAGGTGTAGTCATTTCTGGTGATTGCAACACGATCAGTTCTTGACACCATTTCTTTCTTGTCGTCAGGATAGTAAGCGCATCCGCCTCGTAGTCAGGCGCTATGATAGCATCGAACTTACTCCCGCTAGTAATAGCGTTAGCCGTTGCCACATCAACTACTTTATTAACAGCCAGAATGCCGCCAAAAGCAGAAATTGGATCGCTTTCACGCGCTTTTTGGAATGCTTCGGCCAGAGTTCCCGCGATGGCTGCGCCGCAAGGATTCGTGTGTTTTACGATAGCCGCCGCAGGTGTGCCTTGATCTGAAAACTCAGCGACGATGTTGTACGCTGCGTTCAAGTCGTAGATATTGTTGAAGGACAGCTCTTTGCCGTGCAGCTTCTCCGCCGAAGCAAGGCCACCGCCTGCTCCTGGCTCTCGGTAGACTGTGGCTTTCTGATGCGGGTTTTCGCCGTAGCGCAAATCCTGAACTTTTGTGAACGACAGCGTCAGAAGATCGGGGAACCCCTGCCCTGCCTCCGCAACCTCAGTTTCTTCGGGCAGATGTGCCGTCAGGTAGTTAGTGATGGTCGCATCATAAGCAGCCGTATGAGCATAAGCCTGGGCAGCCAATCGGGACCGCGTCGCTTGTAATAGACTTCCGTCACTCCGCTGAAGTTCACTCAGGATCACAGAATAGTCACTGGGAGACACCACAACAGCCACGGAAGCATGATTTTTGGCGGCGGAGCGGATCATAGACGGGCCGCCGATGTCTATGTTCTCCACGGCTTCTTCGCGTGTCACGCCAGGCCGGGCGATTGTCTCCGCGAAAGGGTACAGATTGACAACAACCAGATCAATGGGAATGATGTCATGCGCGGCAATTGTCTCCATATGTTCCGGCTTGGACCGGTCAGCCAGCAGTGCCCCGTGAACCGCCGGGTGGAGAGTTTTGACGCGCCCGTCCAGCATCTCCGGGAAGTGCGTGATATCCGAAATGCCCAAAATCGGCAGGCCGGCTTCCAGCAGGCTTTTCGCGGTGCCGCCGGTGGATACCAGCTCGATGCCGAGGTCGTTTAAGCCTCGCGCAAACTCAACAAGTCCTGTTTTGTCGGAAACGCTTAAAAGCGCTCGCTTGATTTTTGCCATCTTCTTTATCCTTTCGTGACACGGTGCTTCAAAACAAAAACGCCTGAGCAGCCCCAGCGCGGATGTGTTGGGTGCCCAGGCGAACGGCTTTTCCGGGTCAGCGCTTCCTCGGGGTTGCTCCCCGTAAACGCCAGTCACACTGCCCTAAAGTTTTACGAACAGATTATAGCACAGAAGGAGGATTTTTGTTGTTTGTGCCGAATATTATTCCAGTGAGAGTTTTTGACGCCGATGTCCTTTCAACTCGTGTCCTCTTTCGACCATGTTCTTTTAAGGAGATGCTCCCTGTGACCGGCAGCCTCAAGATACGTACAACGCTTAGCCATCCCGCAATTCCGTCCAGCCGCTACCTCGAGGACCCACTTCATGCGCTGCTTGAAATTCAGCCGGAAGCAACGCTGTCAAGTTCGCGCCCTCCGCTGAACCTGGTTCTCGTGGTAGACGCCTCTGCCAGCATGCACCATTTTCAGTTGTCTGATGAGGAGCGCGAATACTGGATGGGCGTTGCCATCTCCCGCGATGAGCTGGAACGCGGCGAAGCAGATGATTCCGAAGCCATGTACTGGACCGGGCAGACCCTCTCCGAGATGCATACCCTCGCCAACACACCGATGGCTCAGGTCACGGAAGCGATCAAAAATCTGCTGATCACGCTGCGTCCTACCGATCAAGTCGCGGTAATCGCATTTGCAGACCGCCCCCACACAGTTTTCAATCAGCAGGACTGGGCAAACTTCCCTGATGGCTGCCTTCAGCAAATGGACATGCTTCAGGAGCGCCGCCTGCCGGTGGACATCGGCACCGGAACCTGCATGGCGGACGCGCTGACACAGGCACTGCAGTTTATCAGCCAGAACTCGCTCTCGCATGGCATCAACCGCCTCCTTGTCATCTCCGACGGCATTGTTCAGGACCAGAGTGCGACACTGAAATCCATCACGCAGATCGAAGCCCAGGGATACGCAATCACGACAATCGGCGTCAGTGACGAGTTTGATGAGGAATTTCTGACCCGCGTTGCCGATAACTCGCGCGGGGAATATTACTACGCCGCCGACATCACGGAGATCACAGAGCGGCTTTCGCAGGAGATGACCACACTGGAAACAACCAGCGTGACAGATCTCTACATCGCCGTCCGAGGGCTTGACGGCGCTGTTGTGCAGGACATCTTTTTGGTCCGCCCGGCCATGACTATGTTCGATGAAATCCATACGGAGGAGGGGTGGCTCCGGGCGAAAGTCGGTGGCGTTTCCAGTACCGCACCGGTTGGTGTGATGGTCCAAATCGCCCCGCCGCTCTTGCCTGCAGGCGAACGTGCCATCGTCGAGACCCTCCTGACCTGGAACAGTCTTGACAGTGCAAACACTGCCGTTCCTGGCAACGACCGCTCGCTGATTACAGCAAACTTCACCGATGACCCGCAGGCTCTCAGCGAAACAAACGCGGAAGTGCAGGATTTGGTAGACCGCTACACCGTCTACAAATATGAGCGTGAAGCTCAGCGTGCTCAGGACAAAGGGGATTTGGAAACAGCGCGGGAAAAACTGGGCGCTGCTACGCGCCAGCTTCACAGGCTCGGAGAAGACGCGCTGGCCCAAGAAATGGAAGGCCAGCTTGCTGATCTAGGTGACGAAACAACAAACCCCTCGCGCGTCAAGCGCATCAAGGCCACTACACGGCGTTTGGGAAGCGTACCTCTTGCGGAAACTCACGCAGAATAAATCAAGTTATGATTGACTGGCAGCTTGGAATGCAGGCCTTCCATGAAGGACGGATGCGGGAAGCGGTAGACCGCCTGCAGGCGGCTCTCGGCGAGAACGAACTTGCCGTGGCGCAATCTGTCCGCTACGAGACGTGTGCTTACCTCGGGGCAGCCTTGTATGCATTGGGTTTGCCAGGAGAAGCCCTGACGGCGTTTGAACAGGCGGTCCAGTTCTCCCCTACGGCCGCGCCCCCCGATGACCTGCTGATGAACCTTGCCCATGCGTATCTGGCCGCCGGACGGCGCGGTGCGGCGCATGAGACGTTGCGCTTTTTACTGACGCAAACTCCCGGCCATATCGCTGCTGGGATGCTGGCAGCACGTCTGGACGAAACCCCCGACGACTCCGCTGTCTCCGGCGCTGTTTTAGGCGCGTCTCCAGAGACGGCAGAAAACTACATCCGCACACTGACGTTCTCGCAGCCGGTCTCCGGCGGCTATGCCCCTGCCGAGGTTCACGAAGCGCTTAGTCAGCTTCAAAGGCTGATCACTACGCTAATTTATGATCTGCGGGAAGCCGAAGCCCGAGGCGTGCAAAACGAGATGGAAATCTTACGCTACCGGCAAATGGAGGACGCTGTCGTCGAGAACATGATGCAGTTTCAGGCCACGCCGCATCAATCTGAGCCGCAGAAGCAGGCAGACGAAAAAAAGGACCTCACGCCGATTGAGATCCTTTTTCGCCAGAAGCCGTAACTGATTTATTTTCCGAATATGCGGCGCGACAAGTTAGTCTGCAGGATGTTCTCCGGGTCCATCTGCTGCTTGAGTGCAAAGAACCGAGCCGCTCGGTCTGCACCAACCGCTTCTGCCGCCGAAAACTGGTGCAGCGCACTGTCTTTGGCAAAGTAGAACCGTCCCCCTGCATCCAGAACAATTCGATCCATCTCGGCAGCCAGACTCAGCAGGCCACCGCGCTTCTCTGGCCGGACCGCAAAATCCAGCGCCAGCGAATAGCCGTCAACCGCATGTGTCATCAAGAAGTCGTCCGGCCGGTGCCGCTTGAAGACCCCTAAATATGGCACTAAGCCATACTCCTGGGCCAGCGTCAACTGGCGCGAGAAGACTGCCTGGGCATGCTCCTTCGGTACAAAGCTCTGATACTGGATCAGGCCGCCAGGCTGGTACGCTTTCTTCCAGTTCGGCACATAATCTAAAAGAAACGCGAAGCCGGCATGAGACTGCTGATGCACATGGCCGTCGCCAAGCTTCGTGGAAGCCAGGTACTTAGCCGCGTTGGTCAGCCGCACTCCCGGATCGTTGACAAGCAGCTTCATAAACCGCCACATCAACGACTTGGGAAAGACCCCTAGAATGCTGTCCGGCAGCTCCTGGTTCTCCACCCGCAGCGTTTGTGCCGGATGAGGGTCTTCGCCGGGCTTCAGGTAATTTGCCTGATGCACCTGCCCGCGCCCCAAAGCATCCCCTGATGCAAAGCAGTCAATCCAGCCGACGAGATAATCCGATTGCGGCAAACGCTGCTCGAACACCTGAAACAGATGGTCAAAGTTCTGGATGCCAATTGGCGTGACGTTCAAAAGCCCGGAATAGACTTTCTTAAGCTGTAAGACCAGCCTGCTCATCACGCCCAGCATTCCAAAGCCGCCAATCGCACCGTAAAACAGTTCTGAGTTCTGAGTGCGCGAGCAAAGCAGCGTATCGCCTGACGGCGTGATCAGGTCAAACTCCAAAATGCTGTCGCCAATCGGCCCGACTTTGAAGTTGTTCTTGCCGTGGATGTTCATGGCCGCCGCGCCGCCGAGCGTTGGAAACATCGTTCCTGAAACGACATTGGGCCACCAGCCGTCTTCAATCGTGTACTGCCAGAGCTGCTGAATTGTCACGCCCGGCTCGACAACGATGATTCCCGTCTGCGGGTCCCAGTTCAGGATGCGCCGCATCCGTGTCAGGTCCAGCAGAATGTTCTCCGAGTTCAGCGAAGCGTCGCCATACGAGCGGCCCGCGCCGCGCATCCCCACCGAGCGCCCGGCGCGACGCGCCTGGTCAAAAACGGCGCAAATCTCGTCGGCGTTCACCGGGCGCGAGACATAGCTCATGGCGGACGACGCCATCCCCCACCCTTCGACGCGCTCCATTGTCTTGCTGGTCATGGATTTTAGTTTCTAAAAGCTGAAATTGCTAGATGTTTAAGTACTTGAAGATTGGGGCGGGGATCGCACGAATGACGCCCATGATCGGCTTCCACTTCGCAGGGACATACGCGACCCGCACTTTGTCTTTCGCGGCCGCGAGTATCTCAGCGGCGGCTTGATCCGCTTCAATCATGCCCGGCATGGACAGACCCGCCGTCATCGGCGTCTTGACCGGACCAGGCTTAATCGTAACGACAAATGCGCCCTTGCGCTCGATCCGGTTCCGCAGCGATTCCAAGTACGCATTGAATGCCGCTTTAGTCGCGCCGTACACGGGATTGCCGCGCCGGCCACGATCTCCGGCAACACTCGAAATGCCGACAATCGTGCCATGTTTGGCCGTCTCAAACCGGGGTGCGGCTTCATTGAGCCAGGCGACTGCTCCGGTGAAATTGGCAGCAATCGTTCCCACATCTTTCGTGGTATCGTATTCGCCCGGCCCGACCGGCGGCATGATGCCCGCCGCATAGATAATCAGATCTAAGCCCCCCAGGTCCTGCGTGATGCGGGCAAACAAGGCTGGCACGGCTTGAGTGTCCGTCACGTCATGAACATAAAACCGGGCATCCGTTTCGCCGGCCAGAGCGCGGAGCTTGTCTTCGCGCCGGGCTACCAGCGCCACCTTGCTGCCGTCATGGGCCAGAGCGCGGGCCAGCGCTTCGCCTATTCCCGAAGAAGCTCCAACGACAATTGCACGTTTCCAGGTTGTCATAGTTAGATGTGCCTCGCAGCCCAGAGGACGCCGTTATGGAGTACCTGCTTGACACTCTCGTTTAAATACGTCGGGTAAATCTCGTGGCCGGGCCGGAAGTAAAAGACTCGCCCTGCCCCTTCGCCTCGGCTCGCGCCCTTGCCGCCGCCGGACGTGAACTCCGGGTCAATGCCCTCGCCTACTGTGGTGACAAAACTTGGGAAATACTCGCCGCCCAGCGGGAAGTAAGACTGAAAGATGACCGCCTGGGGCGGCGGCACGCCAAACGGCGCTCCGTACATTTCTTCCGCCGGCAGCACAAAGCCGCTAACGCCCTGCGCGATAGGATGATTCGGCGCACAAACTGTGATTTCCTCAGTGTCTGCTGGGTTCTCGGTCTCGCGCCAGCCGCCGTACAGATGGCCGGTGCAGTCCAAAATCTTTCGGAACGGCTTGGAATAATGCGCCGAATGCAATGCAATGAAGCCTAATCCGCGATGGACAGCGGCTTTGATTAGATCCGCTTTTTCGTCGGCCAGCTCATCATGCCGGGCATGGCCCCACCAAACAAGAACATCAGCACCCGACAAGGCTTCTTCGGTAATGCCCTGCTCCGGGTCGTCTAGGTTCGCAGTTGTTGCCGTGATCGCGCCGCCGCCAAGCACATTCAGCCCTTCGGCAATTGCGCCGTTAATCGAGAGCGGGTAAACCGATTTCGGCGCATGGACGGGCGCTTCGTCCCACACCAGAACGCGCACTGGGTCATCTGCCATAATTGGCGTCTCCTTCAAGGGTCTTAGACATTCTAGATACGGGAATATCTCCGGGAAATCGCAGCGCCGCTTCGCCTTCTTCTGTATAGCCACCAGAAAGGTAAAAGCGGCGGGCTGTCTCGGTGCTGGTCAGCGTACATCGGGTATTACCGCACTCCCTCGCACGGGATTCCAGAGCGTACATGATGTCCCGGCTGATCCCTCGGAACCGTGCTTCCGGCGCGACATAGTTCAAGCCTATTTCGCCTGCGTCGGTCACCAGCCCGACACCGAGTATCACGGCATCGTCTATTGCTACCAGCACAAAATTACCTGGCGTCGCAATCCAGGAAGCAACATGCTCAGGGGTCTTGTTGCGAAGCCATCGCCCGAGGATTGCCGAGTCGTTCCGGTGGTCAAGGACGCAAAGCTCCAAGATCGAGCGCTTCAGCACGTCGCAAATCTCTGAAGCATCTTCGGCGACAGCGTCTCTCACCATCATATTCTCACAGCGACAACTACTCGCCGCCGGCACCGACGCCGGGTTCGGTCATTTGACGCGCATCCAGCAAAATATCTAACTGGTCCGGCGGCAGGATTCTCTCGGAGACGCACAAGTCGCGCACGGTGCGGCCTTCGTCTACGGCACGCTTGGCCAGCTTCGCGGCGGCATCGTAACCAATCACAGGAGCAAGGCTTGTCACCATGCTCATGGACCATTCGACCAGACTTTCCGCCCGTTCTTTGTTTGCCGTCAGTCCGAGCACAGCTTTTTCGGTGAACACGGAGACGGAACTAGCGAGAAACGTGATGCTTTCCAGCACGTTGCGGGCCATGACCGGCAGCATGACATTGAGGTCCAAGTTCCCGTGCGTATTGGCAACTGTCACTGTAACAGCGTTGCCAATCACCTGGGAGCAGACCATCATCAATTGTTCGCACATCACCGGGTTGACTTTGCCGGGCATGATGGATGACCCCGGCTGCACCGCCGGCAGCGAAAGTTCGCCCAGCCCGCAGCGCGGCCCGGACGACAGCCAGCGAATGTCGTTTGCGATCTTCAGCAGCGAGGTCGCCACGGTAGATAACTGGTTCGCCAGCTCAACCGCCGCGTCCTGGCTGCCCTGCGCCTCAAAGTGGTTCTCCGCTTCCACGAACGGCAAATCAAACCGCGCCGCAAGCTTTTGCGCGACCGCGCTTCCAAAGCCGACCGGTGAGTTGATGCCGGTGCCGACTGCCGTTCCGCCAATTGCAAGCTCCAAAAGCCGAGGCTGCACTGACTCCAGCCGGACAATGCTGAGGGCCACTTGCCGCGCCCAGCCGGAGGCTTCCTGGCCTAAGCGGATCGGTGTCGCGTCCATCAAATGCGTCCGGCCAATCTTGACAATGTCATCCCACTCTTTGGCTTTCGCTGAGAGCGCTTCGTGCAATGCTCGCAGGGCAGGAAAAAGATTGAAATAAAGCTCCGTCGCTGCGGCGACATGGAGCGCAGTCGGAATGACGTCGTTCGAGGACTGGCTCTTGTTGACATGGTCATTCGGATGCACCGGCGTCTTGGAGCCGATTACGCCCCCGGACAGCTCAATCGCACGGTTCGAGAGAACCTCATTCGTGTTCATGTTCGTAGACGTGCCGGAGCCGGTCTGGTAGATGTCCACGACAAACTGGCTGTCCAGCGTTCCGTTGATTGCTTCATCGGCAGCGGCGTAAATCAGTCTCGCCGTTTCTGGATCAAGCAGGCCCATCTCGACATTCACTTCGGCTGCCGCCCGCTTGATTGCGCCGAGGGCCTGAATAAACGGACGCGGGAACCGGACACCCGACACGGGGAAGTTTGCCACGGCCCGCGCCGTCTGTGCCCCATAGTAGGCATCCGAGGGGACTTCAAACTCGCCCATCGAGTCTTTTTCGGTACGTGTGTTAGTCATAAATCTGAATCAGCTACTTGCGTGTTTCTGTGGAAAGATGGTACGACAGCACGGCCAGTTCCTGCAAAAAAGAAACATTGCGAACGACAACGCGCTCCGGGACTTTCAGCAAAATCGGCGCAAAGTTCAAAATGACCCGGACGCCGGCGCTGATCGCTGTCTCGGCCACCGACTGAGCCACGGCCGCCGGGACACAGATAATCGCAATCCGGGCGCTAATGCGGGCGTTCACCTGGCGCAGCAGAGTCCCGTCTTGGATGATTAGGTTGCCCTGGGGACACCCGATCTTTGCCGGATCGTTGTCAAATGCCGCCGCGATGTGAAACTTATGTTCCCGCAAACCGGGATACCCAATCAGCGCACTTCCCAGATTGCCCGCGCCGATGACAATAATCGGCTGCATCTGGTCAATTTTCAGAATTTGCGCGATCCGGGATTGCAGCTCCACGACATTGTAGCCGACGCCGGGCTTGCCGAACTCCCCAAAATAGGACAAGTCCTTGCGAAACTGCGCCGCATTGATGCCGGTCTGCTTCTCAACGTCTGTGGAAGAAATCGTTTCCACGCGCGAGGCTTCCAGGTCAATCAAGTAGCGCAGGTAGGTCGCAAGCCGTTCCAGCGTCGGAATAGGAACTTTGGGAATGCTGCTGTTCACGAAGTCTTTCTTTTCTGAGGAGTTACCCTTTACAAGCAGCGCTTGTGAAATTCCTCACAGTCATTATACTGCGGACAGAACACAGCGTCAACCCCTCATAGCTAGGCTCGGATGTTCGCCGTGGAAGACCACCAGAGATTGGAAAAAGAGGACTCTGCCTGGGCGTCGCTCAGCGCCGCGCCGGCGGCGGCGTCTGCCTGTACCGAGGCGCTGGAAGCATCTCCAATAAACGCCAGAGCCGCGCTTGACTGCCCATTGCCCGACTGTCCGCTGTTTGAAACGAGGAGGCAGCGGGCTGTGTAGGTCGTGACAGTCGGCTCCGGCCCGGCAGCTTTGAGCACCTGGAGCGCGTCGCGGGCGATCTGAGCCTGTGATAATCCAGGCGATAGCGGCAGGCCAAAGGTAACTGTCATACGCCCGGTACGCGGGTCTGCCTGCACCTCGTAAACAGCAACCCCCAGTCGGCTCAAATCCTGTGAAGCCTGAAGCGCCGTCAGCAGAGACTGCTCTGAAGGGTCATGGGCCGGAGCGGCATCCGGGTCCGTCGGCAGTGTTCCTGCGCGGGGCGGCACCACGACCGGCTTGACAACGACATCTCCCCCGAGACCCAGAACAGTCAGTGACCCGGCGCGGCGGGCCGCCCGGAACGCAAGCGAGACAATCAGAACGAGGGCCACCGCCGCCGCAATCGCCCCGCAGCGCAGGGCAAGCTCTGGGTCACGCAGGAAGCGCGGCAAACTGCGCCCAGCAGCCGGCCTACTCTCTGAAAATTTTGGCGTACCTGCACTCACCGAGAGGCGGCTTGGTCCTGGGCGTATGTCTTCCCGCTGCCGCAGCCGGTCCAGCTTGACAATGTCGGCGGGACTGTCCGGGTTCGCATCGAGAGCCATGCGATACCACTGGGCGGCATCGTCATACCGGCCTTGATTTTCGTAGATGTCGCCCAGCAGACTGTTCGCCGAAGAGCTGTCCGGAGCCAGCCGCAGGGCGGCCATGCAGGCCTCGGCGGCTTCCTCCCAGTGCCCGCGCACCCGCAGCAGATTGGCTTGGGCCAGCAGGGCATACACGTCGCGTGACAGCGCACCTTCTTCCTGCGGAGAAGTCTGGGTGCTTTGCCCGCCGTGCAGCTCTTCGCCTGCTTGCCGCTCTTTACCTGCCAGTTGATCCAAATCCGCCCTCTCCGCGCTCTACTTTGTCTGCTTCCGCCAGCGCAAGCGTGTCTATTTCTGCCCAAACAACGCGCATCACCGGCGCGACCACAAGCTGCGCGATGCGCTCTCCCCTCTGAATGCAAACCGGCTGCTGGCCGAAGTTAATTAAAACCACTTTGATCGTACCGGTGTAATCGGAGTCAATTGTTCCCGGCGAGTTCAGCAGTGTTACACCCTGACGCCAGGCTAGGCCGCTGCGAGGCCGCACTTGGCCTTCATATCCTGTCGGCAGTGCAAGGCGGATGCCGGTGGAAACAAGTGCCCGCTCGCCGGGCAGAAGTGTCAGCGCCGACTCAACAGCCGCCCGCAGGTCCAGGCCCGCCGCCCCGCTGGTAGCATAGAAAGGAAGCGGCAAGTCGAGTGCATCAGGATCACGCTGTATGGAAATGTTCACAGTTAAGAAGCACCGTTAAGAAGCACCGTTAAGAAGTGCGGTGAATCGGCAGCGTGACAATAAACGTCGTTCCGCGGCCAATCTCGCTTTCTGGGATGACTGTTCCGCCGTGGCCTTCCACAAGCGCTTTCACCAGGGCGAGACCAATTCCCGTGCCGCCGACCTCGCGGCTGTCACGGTTGTCTACGCGGTAGAAGTTGTCAAAAATGCGAGGAAGATGCTCACGCGAGATTCCAATGCCTTCATCGGAAACACGCACCACAATAGAGGTCGGTCTGCTTTGGCTTACTTCGCCTGTCACCTGCACCCTGCCGCCGTTCGGCGAATACTTAATCGCGTTGTTGACCAGGTTGGTCAGGATTTGCTCGATTTTGTCCGGATCGGCATCAATCAGGGGAAAGCTGACCGGAAAGTCCAGCGTCAGCACATGATCTTTGGCGTAGGAACGCTGGGCCGCCAGCACTTTTTCCGCCAGCGCCGCCACATCTACTTTCTCCCACTGCATCTGCATCGCGCTGCCCTGCTCAATGCGCGAGATGTTCAGCAGGTTGTCAACCAGACGTGTGAGCCGGTCGCACTCCGCGTCAACAATTCCGTAGAACTCGCGCCGGGTCGCGTCATCAAAATAGCCTTCGTCATCGTGAAGCAGCGTTGAAATGAAGCCTTTGATGCTGGTCAGCGGCGTTCGCAGCTCATGCGAGACCGTCGAAATAAACGCCGTTTTCATCTGCTCGACACCGCGTATCTCGGTAATATCGTTGAAAATCGCAACAATTCCCGCCGGCTCGCCGTTGTCATCGCGCACCGTCGCGCACTGCACCTGATAAATCCGCTCACGGAACTGATCTTCCGGCGCGGCCTCGGGGTTTGCGAACGTGACCTCTTCAGCCACTTCCGCGTGCTCGGAGGAAAGCGCACGGTTAATAATGGAGCGGACGCGGGCATCCGCGACGACGCGCTCAAACGGCAGATCAATCACGGGAACGCTGGGCGCAATGCCAAGAATGGCACGGGCGGACGGGTTGACTTGGACTAAACGCCCATTGTTGCCGACCATCAACAGGCCCGCATACAGGCTGTCAATCGTGTGCAGCAGTTCCTGCTTCTCTTGAACGACCTCTCGGTACATCTGCGCGGAGGCAATGACCGCCGCCCCCTGCCGGGCAAGCTGCTCCAGCAGCCGCACATCTTCCTCGCCAAATGTCCCGCCGTACTTCTTGTTGAAAACGTGCAGGACGCCGATCGTGGTTCGGTCAAAGACACGGTTGTCATCGTCACGCTTCTCGACAATCAGCGGCACCGAGACGGCGTTGCGGATGCCAAGCCGCATCAGGCCTTCGGAAGCCGCACGCGGGTCAAGCTGCGTGTCATAGGTGATGAAAGAAGTCGTGGTCTGAAAAACGTGGTTGGAGACGCCTTCTTCGCTCACGGGCCGCTCCAGCGAAAGAAGCTCTTCCCGGCTGAAGCCCAGGGCGGGCGGGGCGGCGTAAAGCACCGACGTGCTGGCGTCGTGCAGCAGAAAAACACATTTTTCCGCTTGAAGTATCTTGCCGATCCGGTCCACCAGCCGTTTCAGGATATGCTCGAACTCGCCCGGAGACGGCGTCGGCATCGCTGGGGGCGGCGGAACATCCGGCGGTAGAACAGTCGTAGGTCGGACATTGCCGGCACCGGCGGAGTTGAGCGGCATATTCTGCGACATTGTGAGCGGCGAACCTCAAAAGATTATAGCACGGGGTTTGCCTGCGCGTCAATGCACAATGCACTGTCAAATAAGCGGGTTATGTGGGCGGGTTATGGCAGCAGAAGACGCCCGCAGTTCTCGCAGGTCTGGATTTGCGCCAGCTCCTTGACCGTCTTGATCAGCGCCGAAGACAGCTTCATGCGGCAGCCGCCGCAGGTATCGCCCTCGATTTTGGCGATGCCGACGCCCGCCGACTTCCCCCGGATGGCATCATAGCGTTTCAAAGCCGCAGCATCTTCCGCTCGCGCCGCGGCTGCTTCCCGCTGCTGGCCCAGAGACGTCAGCTCTAACGCTAGAGCATCGTGACGGGACCGGTACGCCGCCAGCACTTCTGTCCGGTGCCCTTCCGCTGTGTGCGCCTGCGCTTCAGCGACACTTGAAGCCGCCTGCGCCTGCTCCACTTCCTCCATGAGCGCGAGTATCCGTCCATCTAAATCCGATTGCTGCCGGCCCAGCGCGTCAATCTCTTTTTCAATGTTGGCAAGCTCACGGGCATTCGTCACCGTGCCTTGATACAGTTTTTGCCGGTAGCTTTTGCGCTTCGTTTCGACGGTTTCCAGCTTCAGCTCGCTGTCTTTCAGGTCTCCCGCCAGTTTATGCAGCGCGTCTCGCTTCTGCTTGGACGCCGCATTCGCAGCCTCCGCGGCGGCGGAGGCTTCCGTGCCGTTGTCCAGACCCGCTTGTGACCGCCTGGCCCGGACTATGAGTGTGTCTATTTCCTGAACGGCATACAACGCCGTGAGTGTGTCCCGAACGCTTGGCATAGAAAATGGCTCCTCTAAGCTGATTCTAACAGAATTGGGCTACGGTGTCAAATCAGGTACAATAGGCTTAGGAACAACAAACGTATGGCGAAAGCGCAAACTAAATATGTCTGTCGCCACTGCGGGTACGAAAGCGCGAAGTGGCTCGGCAAATGTCCTGCCTGCGACGAATGGGGGACACTGGAAGAAACCGTCACGCTTGCGCCGTCAAGGGCTTCTGGTACCCGCTCCGCCGCCCCGCCCGCCTTTGTCGGCCAGAACAAGCCCCAGCGCCTCGGCGATGTCCCCTCCCCGGCTCAGGAAGGCCGCATCCACAGCGGCATCGGTGAGTTTGACCGCGTACTGGGCGGCGGCATCGTCCGCGGCGCCCTCACCCTCATCGGCGGCGATCCCGGAATTGGGAAATGCCTGGCCGGGTCGGAGCGCGTTTTTGATCCGTCCACAGGTGCTTATCTTCCGATCACGGAATGGACTAATACTTGCCACCCGGTGCTTGCTTTGCAGGAAGCGACGCAGCGGTTGGCTTCGTCTTCTGTCAGCCAATTCCATTCCCATGGAACGAAAGCGATTGTCGAGGTCACGACACGGCTTGGCAAAACTCTTCGCTGCACACCGTCGCATCCGGTGCTGACGCCAGACGGCTGGATGCCTGTTAGTGAGTTGCTGCCAGGTACGCGCATCGCCTCTCCGCGCTCCCTGCCCTTCTTCGGATCTAAGCCTTTAGAAGAGGAAGCCGTGCGGCTTCTTGCTTACATTCTGTCGGACGGTTCCGCGCAGTCTTCTGTGGCCGTGACCAGTGTGCTGCCTGAAGTTGAGGCTGACCTGCATCGTTTGGCGGATCATTTTGGAATGACTTTGCGTGTCTATTCAAAACCAGGAAGCCGAGCAAAGCAGTTGCGACTTACTCTGCCGCTTGGCTCACGCGCGGAAGCGAGAACAAAGTTCCAAGAAGCGCTCGTCAGCCTGCGTAATCTTCGCGGCATCTCCTGGATGGCGTTGGCGCGTGAAATCGGAGAACCGCATTCCCGCCTCCGAACCTGGTATGTCAGCGACTGCGTTCCCTCTGCGAGCGTCCTCGTTCGTCTCGCGGCAGCACTAGAGGCTGACGTCGCCGAACTCGCGCCTGACGCTGTTCAAGCCGCTTCCATAACCTCACCAGTCGCACGACTATTAGAGGAGCATGGTGTGCGTCAATTGCGAGCGAGGACGAAAGCGGTTCCGGCGGCAGTGTTCTGTCTGCCCAAGCCTCAGCTCGCCATGTTCCTGAAGGTATTGTTTTCCTGTGATGGCTCGGTTTACCTCGCTAATGCGGCAACGCCGGGCTTGTCGTACTCCACCATCAGCCGCCGTTTAGCTCAGGATGTGCAGCATCTTTTGCTGCGCTTCGGGTTCGTTGCAAAGCTCAGGACAAAGAAAAGCGTTATTAACAATGCGCCCTATATCGCCTACGAAATACAGATGCTGGGGCAGGAAGTAAAACGCTTTTTACAGGAAATCGGCATCTGGGGACGCGCTGACGCCAAGCAGAAAATCGCGGCGCTGCCGATGCCTGCTTCCGCATCAACGCATTGGGACACGATCTCGCCTTCTGTTTGCTTCTGGGACAAACTAGCCGAGGCGGCTCAGGGAGCCTCTTTTCCGCAAATCTCGCAGGTTGCAGGGGTCATGGTTCGTAATCGCCGTCACGACCGGCCATTGTGCCGCAGGACAGTCATCGCGCTGGCAGACGCTTACCCAAGCCGTTACCTCCGAAGCCTTGTAGACAACGACATCTACTGGGATGAAATCAGCAGTGTTATCCCGGCAGGCGAGGAGCCGGTTTACGATATTTCCGTTCCCGACGGAGCAAACTTTGTTGCCAGCGATTTGATCGTTCACAACTCCACGATGTTGACTCAAGTGGCCGGATACGCGGCGATGCGCGGCGACAAGACGCTGTATGTGTCCGGCGAAGAGTCAGCGACGCAGATCAAGCTGCGGGCGGAGCGGCTTGGCATCACCGGCGGCGAGCTGCTGCTGCATAACGAAACCGATGTCACGCAGATCACGGCTGCTATTCAGGCGGAGCGTCCGGTGTTCGCAATCATTGACAGCATCCAGACTATGCAGCACCCAGAAATCGAGTCGGCGGCGGGCAGCGTCTCCCAGGTCCGGGCCGCGACCGCGCATCTGGCCCAGGTCGCTAAAGGCGAAGGCATCCCGATCTTCTTGGTAGGGCACGTCACCAAAGAAGGAACTCTTGCCGGGCCGCGTGTTCTCGAACACATGGTAGACACAGTGCTGACATTTGAGGGCGATAAAAACTACATGTACCGTGTTCTGCGGGCGGTCAAGAATCGGTTTGGATCCACCGACGAGCTTGGCCTATTCGAGATGCACGAGGAAGGGCTGGTGGAAGTGCCGAACCCCTCGGAGATGCTGCTAGCCGAGCGCACCCATAACACTGCGGGATCGGCGGTTTTAGCAACGGTGGAAGGTACGCGCCCAATGCTGATTGAAGTGCAGGCGCTGGTTGCGCCCTCCTACCTTTCCAACCCCCGCCGGACTGTCTCCGGGGTTGACACCAATCGCGTCAATCTCATCTTGGCGGTGCTGGAAAAGCGTGTCGGCATGGGGCTTGCCAGCCAGGACGTGTTCGTCAACCTTGCGGGCGGCGTTCGGGTCGAGGAGCCGGCGTCGGACCTGGCCGTCGCCGTTGCTGTCGCGTCCAATTTTCAGGAGCGGCCGATTGACCCTACAACCATCTTTGCCGGTGAAGTCGGACTTGGCGGGGAAGTTCGCGCGGTCGGTCACATGGAGCTGCGCCTGAAAGAAGCGGCCCGAATGGGCTTTAAGCAGGCCATTGTCTGCTCCCGCAACAAAGCCAGCCTGCGTCATCTGCCGGACATCAAAGTGGTTGGCGTCGAAACCGTCCGTCAGGCGCTTGACGCTGCGTTATCCCGGACATGAGGGTCTTTTTCTGCCTTTGGCTTTTAGGCGGCCTGCTGTCGAGCGCTTATGCTGGCCCGCCTGCCCTTGTCGTCATCCTGCTGCCGGGCAGCCTGCACGAGTGGCAGAGCGCTGACGCTCCGCACCTGCACTCTCTGATGCAGACCGGCGCGATCGCCGTGATGAACACCCGCACGGCGCACCAAGTAGGAAAAGAGGAGCGGGAGTCGCCTGCAAGCGCCCTGCTGACACTCGGAGCCGGGTCGCGGGCGGCAGGAACCGGCAGCGCCGCGAGCTTTATGCCGGCTGGGGCAATGCCAACGGGAACGGCAATGCCAACGGGAACGGCAATGCCTGCTGGCACGTTGTTTGAGAGGCGCACCGGCCTGGTGCCGGAGCTAGGTCAATCCGTCTGCGTGGACTGGCCGGCGGTCGTTAGGGCAAACACCGATCTTGGCTACGATCTGCATCTCGGCAGCCTGTCAGACACGCTCACGGCGCATGGGTTTTGCGTTGAAGCAGGCGGCGGTCAGAACGCCGCCTGGGTTGCGGCAAGCAGCAACGGAACTGTGCAGCACGCCTCACAGTTGCGGGCCGCACCGGGCCTTTGTTTGATTTGGGATGCGGGCACAAACATTGCAGCGGCTGATGCTTGTATCGGAACTGCTGCCGCTCAGACTGCCGCGCTTGGCGGGCGGCTAATTGTCGTTTCTCCTTATGCTTTAGACGCTGGCTATGCCCGGAACGAGCGCCTGACGCCGGTTCTTCTGTGGGGGAAAGATGTTCCTGCGGGGCTGCTGACGTCCTCGTCTACGCGGCGGCCTGGCCTGGTGACGAACACCGATTTTGCGCCTTCCATCGCGTCCTATTTCGGCATTGCACGCTCCGAGTTCCGCCCCCTACCTTTTGGGTTTGGATGGTCAGCAAAAGCTTCAAGCGGGGGCATCTCGGAAGCGGCGCAGATCAGCCGCAATGCCGTTCAGCAGGCCCAGGGAATGCGCCTGCTGCCGTATCTGGCTGTTGTTCTTGGTCTCTTTTTGCTTGCGGCGACTGCTGGGAACAAGCGCGGACTTTTGCCGGACGCTCTTTCTTTTGTTCCACTGGCGGCGCTGACGGCGGTGCTGCTTGCCGTTTCTACGCTGTCGTTCTGGGTACTGCTCCCCTGTGTGCTTGGGTTGAGTGTCCTACTCACGCGCACTCTCGGAAGCAGCCGCGCCAGCGCATTGCTGGCTGCCGGTGTACTTCTGACACTGGTCGGCGATATGCTGACCGGCAGCCACCTGATGCAGTGCAGCCTGCTGGGATATTCGGCGAGCGAGGGCGCACGCTACTACGGCATCGGCAATGAAGCCATGGGCTTGCTGCTCGGTGCGGCACTGACGGTGGCCGCCCAGTTCTGGGCGGCAGGCAAAGCGGCACAGCTCTTTTTGACTGTCCTGATGGGAGGAATTGTTCTGCTCCTCGGCTCAGCAGGCGCGAAGGCAGGCGGCGTGCTGGTTTCTTTAGCAGTGTTCGGAACTTATTTGTTCGCCGTCTCAGGCCGCCGCTTGACGGGCCGCATTGCTGCCCTGCTGGGCGCTGCTGCGCTGGTGGGCATTCTGCTTGCCGCGCTAGGCGATGCGTTTCTCATGCCTGCTCACACGCACTCGCATATCGGAGAAGCTGTTCGGCGCATCGCGTCAGGCGGTCCTAGCGAAGCGGAAGATATTGTTCGGCGCAAGCTGGCAGTAGAAGGCCGGCTTGCTTACCATAGCGCGTGGGCCGTCCTGCTCTGGTGCGGCATTTTTTGCACTGCGTTCTTATGGAAGAAAACACCGCTGCTGCAAACGCAGGCCGCTCTGCGCTCCGCAGGCATGGTCGGCGTTCTGACTTGTCTGCTGCTGAATGATGCAGGCGTTGTCGCAGCCGCCATCTTCACCGCGGCTCTTTGGGGCGAGGCGGCAAAAATCCCGGCTCAGAAAATCTGAGCCGGGATATGATCTAGCAGAACGGCGTACCTACTACTGGGTCGGCGCATTGCCTGCGCCAGTGGCGGGTGCCGCCCCTGGTGCCGGGGCCGGAGCATTCGGGTCCGGCGCTGCCGGTGCAGGAGCATTCGGGTCCGGCGCTGCCGGTGCAGGAGCGGCCGGCGCGGGAGCCGCGTTTGGATCGGGCGCAGCGGGCGGCGTGGGCGGCGTCGCATTCATTGGGGCCGGAGCGGGCGCGGCAGGCGGGGTCGTGGTATCAGCCGGCGGTGTAGCCGGAGCAGACGTGTCCACCGGCGGCATCAGCACCTGGTTGATGATATGGATCGTGCCGTTGCTGGCCTGAATGTCAGCTTTGGTCACTGTCGCGCCGTTGACCAGCAACCGGCCTTTTTTGCCTTTGGTCACCTGAAGCGTCGCGCCTTCTACAGTCGGGGGCGAAGTCGGCGAAGTCATCGCCATCGCGTCCGACGCCATGATATTGGCCGGAATGACGTGGTATGTCAGCACCTGCTTCAGCTTGGCGGGGTCCGCGAGTAGAGCATCGAGCTGGCCCGCAGGCAACTTCGCGAACGCTTTGTTATCTGGGGCGAATACGGTAAACGGTCCCGCACCCTTCAGCGTTTCCACTAAACCGGCAACCTGCAGCGCTTTAACTAGAGTTGTCAGGTTCTTCGCCGCCATTGCTGTGTCGACGATATCGAGGGTAGGCGTAGCGGAGGAAGTCGTGGACAAGGCCGGTGTGGAGGCAGGCGGCGTCGTAGAAGCCACTGGGGGGGGCGGTGTGGACGGGCTGCTCATCGGCATCGGCATCGCGCTGCTGTCCTTGCCCAGCGAGTTGGCATACTTGGAGAGTGCATCGTAGTCCGAAATCTGCTGCTTTTCTTTGTCTACATCATAGACATCATTAAGCTTCAGGTTGTACTCTGTTGCAATTGCGGGAAAAGTCTCGCCTCGCTCGACCATGCCGGCAACCATGTCAAAGGAGAAGCCGGTTTCTTTGCTGATCTTGACGATGGTAGCAATTTCTGTGTCGGACAGCCCGCGTGCCCGCGTCTGCTCCAAGTTCGTCGCATCAAAGACGCGGTTGTTCAGGACTTTGTAGTCTGTCGGCAGAGTAGAGGGGTCCACAGACGTAGAAGACCCACTGGACATACCCGATGACATCGGCATCGGGGCAGTCGAGCCGGAAGTGCTGGGGGTGGGTGTGCTTGAACCAGGAGTGCTGGGAGCAGGTGTGCTTGCATCAGGAGTGTTTCCCGGCGGTGGTACGGTTGTGCCGGGAGCATCCGTCGTGGTTGGGTTCGTTGCAGGCGGAGTGGCCGCAGGCGGAGTGACCGCAGGTGGGGCACCCGCCTGTGCGAACGTGCTAGGCGCGGCGGCCGCGAGCATGGCAGCTACGGCGCTAGCAAGCGCCCAGCGATGCAGATTGTTTCGAGTGGACATGGGTGGGAAAGCTCCTTTTTACAAAAACCGCTCTCAGGTCCGCCAGTGCGGCCGAGACTGACATCGGTTAAGTTCTGCCTCGTTATACCTCTGAACAGGCCAGAACAAAACATCACGCTGCCTGCTAAAAAAAATATTTACAGAAACGTACCTAAGATTATGTCAATCCGCAGTTATTTAACCCGGTATCTTGGCGAAAACGGCTCTCTCAAACGCGCGATGCCCGGCTTTGTTCCGCGTCCGCAGCAGCAGACTGTCGCCGCCGCCATTGAAGCGGCGATGGCTACGCCTGGCGGGATTGCTCTGGTGGAAGCGGGCACCGGCGTCGGCAAAACCCTCGCATATCTGCTCCCGGCGCTTCAGCACGCCCGCCCCAACTGCCGCATCGTCATCTCGACCCACACCCTAGCGCTCCAAAGCCAGCTCGCCGAAAAAGACGTGCCACTGGCTCAATCAGTTTGGAAGAAGCCGGTAGAAGCAGCAGTCGTCAAAGGCCGCGGCAACTACTTGTGCCTGCAGGACATGGACGCAGCCCGAAGCGATCTGTGGACCGTCGGCGACCCACAGTTTATGCAGATTGCCAAATGGAGCCATACTTCGGGGTCCGGCGATGTGGCCGAATTAGATTTTACTTACCCGAACTGGTCAGAGATCCGGGCTAATCCTGATACCTGCAAGCAGCAAGAGTGCCGGTTTTTTGACCGCTGCTTCTATTACCGAATGCGCCGGGAAGCGCAGGAAGCCGAGATACTGCTGGTCAACCATGCGCTATTTCTCAGTGACCTTGCCGTGCGCCGCTCCGGAGAACCCGACGCCAAGCTGCTGCCCGACTATGACTTTGTTGTCTTCGACGAAGCCCACCATCTGGAAACCGCCGCCGCGGCGGCCTTTGGGATCGCGTTTTCGTCGGCCCGCCTGCCGGCGCTCATGGACAAGCTGCGCCGGACTGCCCGGTCTCTGGACATGAACCTGGAACGCCTCAAAGCCATTGAAAACAGCTCGCAGGCGCTGTTTGAGCCGTTCCTGCACGGCGGGCGGCCTGAGTTTGTCGTTTCCGACATTCTGCGCGGGGAGCCGGCGCTGCAATCCGCCCGCGCTCAAGCCGCCGCGATTGGAACGCTTCTTGATTCCACCGCCACGGAGCTTCTGAAGCAGGACACCGGCGGTCAGCCGGCCCTCAAAGACCGCGTGGACGGCCTGCGCCGCCAGTGTGTCCGGGCCAAAGAAGAGCTGACACTTGCGTTCGGCGGCGATGACGCAAACTTTGTCCGCTGGGGGTCGCTCGGACGGCAGCGGCGCGGCCCGTCGGCGACCATCAACTGGACGCCGGTGTCTGTCGCGCCCATCTTGCAGGCCGCGCTCTGGAAACAGCCGCGCCCGGTCGGCGCGGCGCTGATTTCCGCAACGCTGTCTACCGACGGCGGCTTCGGCTATGTCCGCCACCGCCTCGGCATCAGCGACGCCGACCCGCAGGTGACGGAGACCATTGTCGGCTCACCGTTTGACTATCCCCAGAACTGCCTGCTCTACCTGCCGCGCCACCTGCCGATGCCATCTGATGACCCCGGCTATGCGTATGATGCCGCCAGTGAAATGCTGGCGCTGCTGGAGGCCTCTAAAGGCGGCGCGTTTCTGCTGTTCACGTCGTACCGGGCGATGAACGCCGCGTATGACCAGATTACCCAGTCGGAGCTGCCCTACCCTCTGCTGCGCCAGGGAGAGATGCCGAACCCGCGCCTGATCCAGACGTTTAAAGAAGAAAAGAACGCCGTGCTGTTCGGCACCCAGTCGTTCTGGGAAGGCGTAGACATTCCCGGCGCGGATCTGCGTTTGGTCATTATTGACCGCCTGCCTTTCGCCGTTCCTGACAGCCCGCTGCACAAGGCCCGCGTGGACGAAATCACGGCGTCCGGCGGGGACTGGTTCAACGACTTTGCGCTGCCCCAGGCCCAGCTTCGCTTGAAGCAAGGCTTCGGGCGTCTCATCCGCACCAGCCGGGACCGGGGCGTGGTCGCGATCCTGGACACACGCTTAGTTCGCAAGACCTACGGCCAGCGGTTTCTTCAGTTTTTGCCGCCTGCCCGCCGCGTTTACGACCTTGCCGAAGTGGAGACATTCTATCAAGAGCAGGAGTCCGCGCTCCCTATCGCGAAATAGCTTCTGAGAGAAACAGTTTGAGAAAAGTTACCTAAGAAGGAGTCACCCTACTATGGCATTTGAAGTCCCCGCGCTGCCCTACGCCTACGATGCTTTAGAGCCGCACATTGACGAAACGACGATGCACCTGCACCATGACAAGCACCATCAGGCGTATGTCACCAACCTGAACGCCGCGATTGAGAAGCATCCCGAGCTTTCGAGCAAGTCACCCGAAGACCTGATCAAAGACCTGAACGCTATTCCCGAAGACATCCGCGCCGCAGTCCGCAACAACGGCGGCGGCCATGTCAACCACACCATGTTCTGGGAGATCATGGGACCCGGCGGCGGCGAGCCGACCGGCGCACTTCTGGAGGCCATCAACTCGGCCTTCGGCAGCGTGGACGCGATGAAAGCCGCCGTCAACGACGCCGGTGTCAAGCGCTTCGGCAGCGGCTGGACCTGGCTGGTCAAGAGCGCCGACGGTGTGCTCTCTGTCATCAGCACTGCAAACCAGGACAACCCCATGAGCGAAGGCCACACCCCGATTTTAGGCAATGATGTCTGGGAACATGCCTACTACCTGAAGTACAACAACCGCCGCCCAGAATACTTAGCCGCCTGGTGGAATACCGTCAACTGGGATGCCGTTGCCAAGCGCTTCGCAAGCTAGTGTGAGAACAAGTCAAAAAAAGCCCTCGGCAGACGCCGAGGGCTTTTTTCGCTGCCACTATCGCTTCTTTATGTTCCCGGTGCATATACCTCCATGCTGAACAGCGAGACGCCATACTTTGTCGCTCGCTTTGTTGTGTATAAACGGACAAACCGGGCGGTAACCGGCGCGAAGTGGATCGTCTCAGGGTCGCCGGTGCCGTTTTGAGTCGCGTAAACATCCCTGTAGCTCTTGCCGTCCTGACTTACCTGGATGGAATACGCGCTGGCGTAGGCATCTTCCCAGAGCAGCCTGACGTGGTCAATCGTGACGGACTTGCCGAGATCAATCGCGACCCACTGCGGGTCAGCAAATAAAGAACTCCAGCGCGTGGTGTCGTCGCCATCGTTGATAGCCTCTGCCGGCGTGTCCGCCTCCTGCACCGAAGAGGCGGTCACAGGGCGCTTGTAGGCAAGGTCATGGATGCTTCGCGCCGGCGGCAACGGCTCATCGCCGAGCAGTGGGATCGGCTCGGTATAGGTCGCGGCCAGGCGCAGACTGGCCCGCTGCCGGATGTCGCGAGACGACACGCCGACTTCAATCTCATAACGCCCGGCATCGGCCTTCCACTGCCTGCCGGGAACGTCGCAGTAGGCGAAGTCTCGCGGGCGCAGCGTCATCATCACGGTTTTGGTCTGCCCCGGCAGCAGGTCCACTTTGCCGAAGCCTTTCAGCTCGCGCAGCGGCTTATCAATCTTGGGCGTTGGGTCATGGACATACATCTCGGTGACTTCCGCGCCTTCACGCTGCCCAGTGTTGGTGACGTCAACGCGGACGCTGACTGTGCTACTAAGACCCATCCGAGGCTGGGATAGCCGCAGATGCGAGTAGCGAAACGTCGTGTATGACAGGCCGTAGCCGAACGGGAACAGCGGCGCGATCTTCTGTTTGTCAAAGTGGCGGTAGCCGACATAAATGCCCTCGGCATAGGTGACTTGCCCGTTTTTGCCGGGAAAATTGCCGTACTCCGGATAATCTTCCCGCCGGGCCGCGAGCGTCGCCGGCAGCTTGCCGCTCGGGTTGATGTCGCCAAACAGCAAAGACGCAATCGCATGGCCGCCTTCCTGTCCCGGAAACCAGGCTTCGACCAGGCCCGGCACCTGGCGCAGCCAGGGCATTGAGACAGGCGTTCCATTGTTCAGGACAACGAATGTCTTCGGGTTTGCGGCGACAACGGCTTGGATCAGCTTGTCTTGAAAGCCGGGAAGCGCGAGCGAAGGCCGGTCGCCGCCCTCCCCTTCCGTGCCTGCAGTTGTGACAAAGACCACAGCGACATCGGATTTACGGGCCGCCTCCGTGGCCTCTGTGAACGAAGAAGCGCCGGGTGGCACCCACCGAAATCGAAGCGACGCATCCCCGGCCGCCTGGAAGTATTCAATCCGCAGGCTATGCGGCTGCCCCGCTTCCAGGGGCACTTCCACAGTCTGCGTCGTTTCCGCACCCTCGAACCAGTGATCTACGAGCGGCTTGCCGTCCAAGAACAGCCGGTAGCCGTCGTCGCCTGTCAGCGCCAGCGTGTAGCGTCCAGTCACCGAGGCCGTCAGCGTCCCGGTCCAGCGAACACTGAAGTTCGTGCGCGGCACGTTGGCTGCGGACGGGTCATGCGACCAGTCAAATTGAAGCTGAGCGTCGGTACGGACCAATGCCGGCTGCCCTTCCAGATTTCGGTTCGTGAAATACTCGCCTCGCAAGCCTGGTCCTGTTCCCGTCCCAGGAGCCAGGACCGAGGCCGGGACAGGCACGCCGCTTTCCTGTCCGGCAGCATAGTTGACCGTAACCGCGCTGCCGACGCGCGTTTTGATGCCGTCAAGCGGCTGAATGGGATGGACCGGCGTGACCGTTGGGCTGCCTGCTGAGTCAAGCTGCATAGCAGTCGCCCCAGGCCCAATCACGGCGATGGACTTAATTGCTGCCGCGTTCAGCGGCAGAATGCCGCCGGCATTCTTCAGCAGCACTAGGCCGCCGCAGGCGGCTTGATACGCCAGTCGCTGATGCTCCGGCGAGTTGACAAGGCTATGGTCAGGCACTCGTGGCGTGTCCAACAGCCCGACCCGGAAGATTGTCCGCAGGATGCGCCGCACAGAATCGTCAATCTCCGCCTGCGTGATGCGCCCGAATCTCAGCGCGCGGGCGACTTTATCATGGGTCACATACGCGCCGCCCGGCATTTCTAAGTCGTTTCCGGCGGCGATCGTGCCGGCCGTTTCATGCACCGCGCCCCAGTCGGACATCACCAGGCCGTCCCAGTCCCAGCCCTGCTTCAGCACATCCGTCAGCAGGTATCGGTTGGCAGTGGCGTAGTAGCCGCCGACCCGGTTGTACGAGGCCATGACTGACCAGGCATGGCCTTCACGAATGCCCTGTTCAAACGCCGGCAAATAGATTTCGCGCAGCGCCCGCTCGCTCACGTTCACATTGACGCTCATGCGATCCACTTCTTCGTTGTTGCAGGCAAAATGCTTGAGGCAGGCGGCGCAGCCGGTACTTTGCATCCCCTCAATATAACCAACCGCGAGACGCCCCGCGAGAAACGGATCTTCGCTGAAGTATTCCGAGTTGCGCCCGCCCAGCGGCGAGCGCTGGATATTCACCCCAGGCCCCAGCAGAACTTGTACCCCTGTGCCTTTGTTCAGCGCTTCTTCGCCAATTGCCTGGCCGACTTGCCGCACTAAATCCGGGTCCCAGGAAGAGGCCATGACAACGCTTGCCGGGAACTGCGTTGCGGGACCCTGGGTGCTGCCCGCCCCGCCCCGAACGCCTTCCCCGGCATCCGCCATGCTCATGGCGGGAACGCCAAGCCGGGGCAGCGGCTGGGTCGTAAACCCGGTGCCGCTCAGAAAGCCAAGCTTTTCATCCTGTGTCATCCGGCTAAACAGGTCATTGACCCGCGCTTCCAGCGGCACTCTCGCGTCTTTGTAGACTGGAACGGTCTGAGCATAACAAGGCGGTAAGGCTGATAATATAGCAAAAATTGCGAATGTAGCCGCGACAGTGGAGAGTTTCTGTGACATAGTTTCCTTCATAAACGAAGACAGCCCGACCAATTGGTCGAGCTGCCTTTTTGCCTTGAAGCAATTTGATCAACGTGCGGAAGCCAGCTTTGTCTGGCCCAGTTCCCAGGTATGCTCCCAGGGACGCTGCGCCAGTTCTTCGTAGCGACCGGAGTAAGGCTCCATCTTCCAGCCCATAAAGGCCCAGCCGACGTAGTTGCCGACATCCCAGATTTTCTCAGACGGCAACTGGCCCTTAAACTGCGGCATCGCGCTTCCGGGAATGCCGTACAGAACAACGTAGTAGATGTCGCCGTTTGAGATGGAAGAAACTTCGTTCTTGCGGTAATCGTAGTGGTAGCCCGGCTGGCCGCCCTGCGTGCTGGCACCCGACGCTTGGATGAGCGTGAAGTCCATCGGCGGCGGGTTCAGGTACGGCTTGGACGGGCCGCGCCCGTCGCCGTGCTCGCCGTGGCAGCCCGCGCAGTAAGCGATATAAAGAACGCGCCCACGCTCGACGGAGCCTTCGGTGACAGGTTCCGGGTTCGGCATGACCAGCCACGAGCTTGGAATCGTCGAGTTCAGGTACGCGACGTTCTCACCGGGACCTTTCTGATAATACTTGGTAAGATTGACCTTCAAGTCCCGCTGCTGGTTAGCCCGCTTGATTCCCATTTTGCCGCCAAGGCACTGGATATAGGCGATCAAGTTGGTGCGGTCCACACCCTGGATATAGCTGTAAGACGGCATGAACGACTGCGGGCGTGTGTAGCGCGGGTTCTGGAAATGCGCCCAGTGCCAGTCGTCCGGGTGGTAACCGGCCTCGTGCGACAAATCCGGCCCATTGCGGTGTTCGCCGACACTGTGCGGCGAGTCGTAAGCGTAATCGCCCGGCTGCGACGCCAGACCGCTGCCCATGCCCCAGTCCATCGGGCGGGCATCTTGAGAGTGACAGTACACGCAGCCGTTCTGCAAATAAATCTCGCGCCCTTTCAGTTCTTGAGAACTGTACTGGTGGGCATTCGGCGAAGGCCCAGGACGAAAAACCTGGGTCGGCAGGATTGCCATCACGACGACCCAGCTAAACATCACAAATATCGAGCCGAACAGAATTGTCAGCGGAGTCATTTTCATGGACGGAAACTTCTAATCTAATCAACAACGGCAACGCGGTCATCAAACTCTGTGGACGGAGCGCCGATTTCCTGCAAACCGGCGATGCCGAGATTGCGCTTCTCAGCAGCGCTTGGCATCTTCTGTTTGATTGTCATATAAAGGTTAATCCCCTGCATGATGACCGCAATCATGTACATGCCGCCGAACACGGTGCGGAGCAGGAAGTACGGCTTGACGACTGGATACGCTTTGACAACCTGCTCGCCGAGCGTTGTCCATGCGCTCGCCTGGGCCAGCCCCGCCGCTGTCAGCGCCCAGAAGTAGCCGTTGACGCCAATCACCATCAGCCAGAACTGGAAGTCCGCCAAGTTGCGGCTCCATAGCGGCTTGCGGACAATCTGCGGCACCATGTACAGCATGGTCGCCGACGAGATAAACGCAAACGCACCCAGGAACGCCAGATGCGAGTGCGCGATGACCCACTGCGTAAAGTGAACAAAACGGTTCACCGACATCAGAGCCTGGACTGACCCCTGGAACGAAACGGCCAGGTAGAAAAACGAGCCGGTCATCACAAACCGCAGTGGAATGTTTTCCAGCATCTGGCCCCACTGCCCGCGCATGGTCATAAAGATGTTCACGCTAAACGAAAACACTGGGATAATCAGACCGATCGAGCCGATAATCGAAATGACTTTCAGCCAGTTTGGGATCGGCGCTTGCAGCAGGTGATGCTGCCCGGTGTTGGAGTACAGCAGCGCGATGGACCAGAAGCCGACCAGAGACATGAGGTGCGAATACAGCGGGCGGCGTGACAGCTTCGGCACAAGGTAATATACCAGCGCGATGCCGCCCGTCGTGATAAACAGACCGAACAGGTTGTGCCCATAGAACCAGTTCCAAACAGCGTCATTGAGGCCAATCAGCGAGGAGGTTCGCTGGAACTGCGTCACGCCGTCAGGTATGTTGGACGCATTGTTGCTCCACAAAATGTGCTTTTGTCCACCCGAGTCTAGGTACGTGGTGAACGGGTGCCACATGACATGGCCGATGAAGTACATCATCGCGACCCACACCAGCGAGCCGCCGATGTACCAGAGCGAGACGTAAATCTTCGGCTCGCGCCGCGCCGCGATTGTCTGGAAGATGATCACCGCGTTTACGCCCATCAGCGCCAGCACCGGCCAGTCCACCCACCACGGAAACTCCGCGTATTCTTTTCCCGTCGTGTCTCCGTTCAGAATTGCGCCGAGGCCAAGAAACACGAACAAGTTCCAGAAGAACAGCAGCAGGTTCGCCGCCCGGTTCGACCGCAGCGGCGTCTTGCAGAGGCGCGGCACGATAAAGTACCAGCCGCCGAACATCCCTGCCGAGAAGATGCCGAACAGGCCCGCCGAAATGTGGGCCGGGCGCAGGCGGCTAAAGGTAAGCTGCGGGATGCCGGCGAAGATATCGGGCGTCGTCAGCTCATTCGACATGATGAAGCCGAAGATCGTCGTCAGGATAATCCAGCCCGCACCGCTCAGCAGCCCATGCAGGGCCGCCGAGTCCGGGCGGTCTAGGTTTTCCCAGAACGCGGCCAGCTTCGACGATTTTCCCGTCGTGCGGGGCGGCCCGGAGCCGTTGGAATCCGAAGGAAGGAGTGATGTAATGGACATGGCGGGCGAGGCTTCCTAAGTCAAAACCGTAGCAAGAAAAACATGACAGGAAAGAGTTTGGGAAAGACGGTCATCGTTTCCCCGCCTCTATTATACTCAAACTTTCCGCAAAACAGAAGTCTTTACAGAAGTCTTTATACCTTCAATAAAATAAAGTTAGGTATGATAAAGAATATGAGTCTCATTCGCCTGCACAATGTCACCCTGAAGTTCGAGCAGCAGTTAATTTTACGCTCCGTCTTCTTTCGCCTCCAGTCCGGCGAGCGGGTCGGCCTGATTGGCCGGAACGGCACCGGCAAGACATCGGTACTGAAGCTGATACTGGGGCAGATCGCGCCGACGGAAGGGACTGTCGAGTTCGAGCCGGGCCTGAAGATCGGCTACTTTTCGCAGTTTTCGTCGCTCGACGGCACACTGTCCGTTCAGCAAGTTTTAGAAGCACTCTTCGCGGACTTCCAGCGTCTTGAGGCGGAACTGGCCGAAGTCGCGGCACAACTGGAGACTGTCGAAGATGCGGACGAGATGGAGCGCCTGCTGGAACGGCAGTCGGCGGCGCTTGACGAAATGAACCGGCGCGAAGGCTGGGAGTATCCCCGGCTGATTGACACCGTGCTGACGAAGCTCGGCTTCACGGCGGAGCATCGGGAGCGGTCCATTGACCAGCTCTCGGGCGGCTGGCGCAACCGGGCGGCGCTGGCGAAGATCCTGCTGGAAGAGCCAGACGTCCTGCTGCTGGACGAGCCGACAAACTTTCTGGATGTGGCAGGTCTTGCCTGGCTGGAAGGCTGGCTGTCCCAGTTCACCGGCGGGCTTCTGCTGATCTCCCATGACCGGCAGTTTTTGGACGGCGTCGTCACGCGCATCGTCGAAGCCGAGAACTATGGCTTTCACGAGTACGAGGGCCGCTTCAGCCAGTATGTCCGCGAAAAGCAGTTCCGATTAAAGACTTTGGAGCGGCAGTTTTTGCATGAAGAAGAGCTGCTGACGTTTGAAGCCGAGGCCATCACCGACCGCGACGAAGCCCGGCGCAATCCGACCCCAAATTTGCAGCGCAAGCTGGCGGATTTGAAGAAGCGCCGCGAGCCGCGCCCGGTAGACGTTTTGGTGTCTTCGCTTTACGGCAGCCTGCGCGTTCCCGACAAGCTGGCCTACGCCGAGCATCTGGCCAAAGCCTACGGCGGCCAGGTGTTGTTTCAAGACGTTTCATTTGAGATCGAAAAAGGCGAGCGGCTGGCAATTGTCGGGGCGAACGGCAGCGGAAAATCGTCACTGCTGCGGCTGGTCACCCGCGCCGAGGAGCCGGACAGCGGCAAGATGGTCTGGGAGCGCGGCGTGACGTTCGCCGACTTCAACCAGACGTTTGCAGGATTGGATTTGACCGACACTGTCACTCATGCTGTCAATACCAGCGGCGGGACCGGTTCTCTGGCATTCACCGCTGCCCGAAAGCAGATCAGCAAGTTCCTGACGCTGCTGCAGTTCTCGGAGGCAGACATGAGCCGCAAAATCGGCACACTTTCCGGGGGCCAGCGGGCGCGTGTCGCCCTTGCCATGTGCCTGCTGTCTGAAGCGCAGGTGCTGATTTTAGACGAGCCGACAAACCATCTGGATCTTGCCAGCACCCAGGTGATGGAACGGGCGCTGGTGCATTTCCCCGGCGCAGTTGTTGTCGTCAGCCATGACCGGTTCTTTCTGGACAAAGTCGCCACGCGCCTGCTTGTGTTTGGTTCCGGCGGCAGTGTCACGCCGTTCAGCGGCAACTGGACCCAGTGGCAGGCTAAACAGTGATTGAAAGAGGATGCCGGGGTTGTGGAAAACCCCGGCAAAGAAGCGTCTTTCAGACGAAGATGAGGACAGCAAATGTTAGGCTTCTCCATGTCCGAAGGACACAATCCTGCCGGGGTTTTCTACAACCCCGGCATTTTCAGACACTAACCAGCAAGAAATCTCAAAATCGTGCAGGATATAGTTAGGCGCATCTGGAACCTAACATCAGAGATAAACTCAGGAGGCATACTCAGCTCGTGGCAAAGACAATTAAAGTTGGAATCATCGGCACCGGCGGCATCGCCGGCGGCAAGCACATGCCCGCTCTTGCGAAAATCGAAGGCGTGGAAATGGTTGCGTTCTGCGACATTCTTGAAACTAAAGCGTTGGCGGCGGCGGCTAAGTACGGCACCCCGGACGCAGAAGTCTACTCAGACTACACGGAGCTTTTGAAAGACGGCGACATTGAAGTCATTCACGTTTTGACCCCCAACGATTCCCATGCCGAAATTAGTATTGCGGCGCTAGAAGCTGGCAAGCATGTCATGTGCGAAAAGCCGATGGCGAAGAAGGCGTCGGACGCCAAAATGATGCTGGAAGCCGCCCGGCGCACCGGCAAAAAGTTGACCATCGGCTACCAGAACCGGCAGACGCCGGAAGCGGCGTACCTCAAAAAAGTCTGCGACGCCGGAGACCTCGGCGAGATTTACTACACCAAAGCGCTCGCCATCCGCCGCCGCGCCGTCCCGACCTGGGGCGTCTTTCTGGACGGCGACAAGCAGGGCGGCGGCTCGCTGATTGACATCGGCACACACTCGCTCGACCTTTCACTCTGGATGATGAACAATTACAAGCCAAAGTCGGTCATGGGAGCCACCTACCACAAGCTGGCGGGAACCGAAAACGCGGCCAATGCCTGGGGACCCTGGGACCCGGCGAAGTTCACGGTCGAGGAAGCGGCGTTCGGCTTCATCACCATGGAAAACGGCGCGACGATCAACCTGGAAGCCTGCTGGGCCATCAACCTTGTAGAGACCGCCGAGGCACAGTGCGTTCTTGCCGGCACAAAAGCCGGCGCGGACTTCAAGGGCGGCCTGCGGATTAACGGCGAGCGCTTCTCGACGCTGTACCTGAACCAGATCCAGACTTCCAACAGCGGCGTTGCGTTCTACGATGGTAAGTCCAGCGATCCCGCCTATGAAGAAGCGCTTTCCTGGATTAACGCCGTTCGCAACGATACCGACCCGGTTGTTCTGCCGGAGCAGGCACTCGTCGTCTCGCAGATTCTGGAAGCGATCTACGAGTCCGCAGCCACCGGCAAAGCCGTCTACTTCGACAACTAACCTGACACTTCATCACTTTGGGACAGAAGACGACTGTCTTCTGTCCCATAGCCCAGCCGCACTTCTTCTCATCCACCCATGAAAAATTCTCCCCGTATTGCCGCCGTCGTCTTTGCCTTTTGCCTGCTTTGCTGCTTTGCGCCTCGTGCTCACGCCTTCGGCTGGCCCAACAGCAACGACAGCATTTTTCCGCCGCAGCCTGCCGCAAAGCCGTATATCAACTTTGACTCACGCGGATTCATTATTCATGGCAAGCGCACATTTATTGTCGCGGGCGAGCTGCAATACCCCCGGACGCCGCGGGCGATGTGGCGGGACCGGCTGCTGCGGATCAAGCGAGCCGGCTACAACACAGTCCAAACATATGTGTTCTGGAACTACCATGAGCCGGTCGAAGGCAAGTTCGAGTTCACCGGCGAGAAAGACTTAAACGCTTACTTGCAGCTCATCCACTCGCTCGGGCTGTACGCCATTGTTCGCATGGGTCCCTACGACAACGCCGAATGGGACACCGGCGGCCTGCCGGTCTGGCTGCGCTTTAGGCCCGGCCTGCGTCCGATGTCCGACAATGCCCAGTTCTACCACGCCGTCACGCCCTACTTCAATAAGCTGATTCCGATCTTGGCGCAGAACCAGATCAGCCGTGGCGGGCCGATCCTGATGGTGCAGATGGAAAACGAGCATGTCATGCCCGGTGGCGTCGGCGGCGGCACGGACATTCCAAACCCCTACTACAAATGGTTCTACGCCAAGATGCGGACCATGGGAATGCAGGTGCCGCTGTTCTTCAGCGGCCTGAACCACAGTGAGCGTCCGGCAGGCGATTCGCCGTTTGACACGTCCAGTCGAACGTCTCCCTGGTATAGCAGCGAGTTCTGGACAGGCTGGCTGGACCGCTACGGTTACGACGAAGGACGGACGCAGGAGCTAGAGCGGGAAACCTGGAAAGTGATCGCCTACGGCGGCGCGGGCTATACCCACTACACGATGGCAGGCGGCACGAACTTCGACACCTGGAACAACAACGAAGTCGCCTCCTCCTACGACTTCGGCTCACCCATCGGCCAGGCCGGGGACATACGTCCCTCGTACTATCTTTGTAAAAAGGCTGCCCTGTTCGCGACTAGTTTCGGCGACCTTCTGGCAAGCTCCCTTGCCACAGACGACGGCGATGGCTTAAGCCTTACCGACGGCGGTATCCAGGTTTCAGGCCGCAAAGGCCATGCCGGGGAAATCGCGTTCCTTTACAACCGCACCGGCGGCCCGATCGCGACCCAAATCAAAGTTGACGGCGCAGCCTACCCAGCCGCCGGGCCGATCAGCATTGCCTCGGGAGAGTTCGTGCCGATTGTTCGCCATTACCCGCTTGCGCCGGGCGTTCAGCTTTCGATTGCAGCCGCTCGCCTGCTCGGGATTGCCCGCACAGGTGCGCTGACCACGCTAGTCGTCTATGGCAGCCCCGGTGAGCCGGTGGAGCTGCACTTCGCCGCCGCTCATGCTCATGCCGCCGGCGCAGGCATGACGATCTCGGCGGCTGGCCCGGTTCTGCGGACTACGATCCCCCGCGCAACGCCGCGCCTGAGCAGCTTCCTCTCCGGCAGACAGTCCGTGCGTGTCCTGACCATGCCGACTGTGATGGCCGACCGAACCTGGTTCCTGGAAAACGGCGGCCTGATTGCCTGCGGTCCGGAATATGTCGGCGAAGTCCAGCAGACAAGCACCGGGGCGGTTCGGCTGGCGACCGAGCAGAACGGCCTCTATGCACCGCCTCCTACCCTGCCCTGCCTGCTGTATCTCCCGAGCGCCACCAAGGCCCCGCTGCCACTTGTTCCCGCGCCTGTACCCGGCGCAAAGGCTTCTGCCGTTCCGCCGGCGCTTGGACCCTGGAAGGCAGACTACGCCGTGCCGCAGGCCCAGCCCGGCTACGCAGACGCCACTTGGAAAGCCAGCCGGGAACCGCTGCCGATGGGCGCGGACGGTGACTACGGCGCGTATGCGTGGTATCGGTCCAAAGTTTCCGTTCCGACCGCCGGCACCTATCAGCTTAATCTCAGCAACGCCGACGACTGGGTAAGCTGCTTCGTCAACGGCCATCACACCACAAGCGCGGATGTCCGGACTGCGCCGTGTACTTTTCCGGTGACCCTGCGGGCCGGCACAAACACTGTCGCGTTCCTGACCGGTCATTACGGGCGCAACAAGCTGTTCAACTACTATGACTCACTGGAAATCATTGATGCCAAAGGAATTATCGGCAAGGTCATGCTCACCCAGGCCGGCGGCAGCCAGCAGCAGCTCAATGCTTTTCGGTGGCAGGCAGACGATCAGGCTCCGAGCGACGCCGCGCAGAAATCTGCGCCTGGACTCGACACTTCCGGCGCAGATTGGCAGGACGCTTCCACTTCTACCGACGTTTTCGGAGGCCGCATCGGCTGGGCCTGGTTCCGAACGACCCTGCCGAATGTTCCCGGCCCCCACCGCCGCTTGTTCTTTCAGAGCATTGACGACAACGGCATTGTCTACCTGAACGGCAAGCAAGTCGCGATTGACGTCACTCTGAACTCCAACTCGACCGTCCCGCTTGATGCAGCCTGGCGCGAGGGCGGCCCGAACATCCTGACGGTCGCCGTCCAAAACACGGGCGGACCGGGTGGACTCACCGGCGAAGTCCGGCTGGATTCGGGTTTGCCGGATGGGCCTGCTGTCGAGGGCTGGAAGATGCGCGGCGGCCTGTCTTATCCAGCCTACACTGCGCCCAACTGGAAGCCGTACACGGGCGTGAACTCAGGCATTCCGACATTCTACCACGCCGTTTTCTCATCAGTGCCGCCGGGTTTGAGCGGCCCCCACCCAATCCTTCGGATTACCACTGCCGGACTGTCGCATGGTTTTGTCTGGCTGAACCGCAGGAACCTGGGCCGCTACCCGGAAGTATCACCGGTAAATGGGATTTATCTGCCCGAGTCGCTGCTCAAGTCGGGGAGAAATGACCTGGTGATTTTCGATGAAGAAGGCAGCAGCCCGGCGTCAGCGAAAATTATTGTGGAGACGGTAGCTAGTCGTACTGACCGCGTTTTGACCACACAGACCCACTAAGCCCCCGCCTTCAATTATGGGTGAGCAGGAGAAGAACTTGTAGGGGCAGGCCTCCGTGCCTGCCCTTCTTGTTCTGTGCCTGCCCTTCTTGTTCTGTGCCTGCCCTTCTTGTTCTGTGCCTGCCCTTCTGCTCCCCCATGATTGGGGGCGGGGGGATCCTAATCACCATTAATTTCAGTCGGCGCAAGCTTGCGTGCCTCAAACCCCGAGGGTGGGACGAAGGTTTCAGAACCCCCTTCCCCCGCTTCCGGGGCTGGCTTGTGGACGCAGGGAAAATCTTTCTCCACGTAATAGCGCAGCGTCGTCGGCTCGGTCATCTCAAAGTAAACGCCTTCCGTTTCAGGATCAGCGAGTTTGGCACGGTCAGCTTCCGAGAGGGACAAATAGAGGTCGTGCTGGTCTGAGGCCAGCATGGTCTCGGCGTCGCTTGGCCGCAGGGTCACATTCCAGAATTGCATTCCAGGAAACGCAATGCCTTCATGCACGGCTTCGCCCTGAGTAACCGCCTGAAACTCCGCCGGCGTAATTCGCAGGCGGATGCTGTTCCGGTTCCAGCGGACTTTCACGATTTCGCTCCCTTTTCTCCGGTCGCAAGTCGGGCTAGATCGGGGTCATCGGCGGACGGCTTGCCGGCAGCGATGAAGACTGTGCGGAGCATGTAGCCACCCACGAGGCTGGCAATGCCGGCAGCGATAGACAGTCCGCGCTTGGCTTTTTTTGGAACCGGCAGGTGATTGAGAAGTTCCGGCACGATTATTCCAAGACCAATAGCCCCACCTAAATACTCGTTCTTGAACTTGCCTTTCGTCACTGGCTCTGCCAGCTTGCCCGCAACCGACAGGAACCCGGCATGAGCGATGGCTTCCGTGACATGGGCCAGAGTCTCCACTTTGCCGAGCGCTTCCGTAGCAGGCCCCTCTTGCCCAGTCACCTCCAGCGCCAGCCTCACCGCGCCGGACCCGGCTGCGACCGCGCTTGCGCTGAACAGCGCTCCGATCCAGGTGTTGCGGCTCCAAATCGGCGTAGACGTTGTAGACAGCAAAATGCCCGTATAACCCGCCAGCAGCAGCCCCAGCGGGATGCCTGCCACGTCGGCGACAACGCCTGCCGTTTCGTCCACCACCTTCGCTCCGCCTGCCAGCGGCGCGTCTTTACGCAGGAAACGCAGGAACTCGCGCAAAGCGGCAATCCCGCCCATCAGCGTATAGACCGACAGCGTCCAACTCCCCAGGTTCATCGGCGACTTCGGCTTCCAAATCCGCAGCATGTGGTGAAAGCGGGAACGATCACCCAAATCCCAGATCAAAAGCGGGGCGCAGGGCAGCGCGGCGAGAGCCGCGATGAGCGTTCCTGCCTGCGTGACGGGCCGGAGCTTGCCGCGCCCAAACCGATCCGACAGCCGGGCGATGCTGAACGCGCTCGATGACATGCCGCCGAGAAAGAAGTAAATGCCGACTTCTTTGGTCCAGACCGGCGACTGCAGCAGGCTGATGTCATAGTAGGCCGGATCGCCGTTGTCTTTGTCGCCGGTGCTTTTCTTGCTTTTAGTGCCGCTCTCGGAGAACCCTTCGGTGAATGGCTTCTGCTTCGGCGTGAAGTCGGTCAGCTTGTCCGGCAGCGTGTCAAATGCTTTTTTGTCTGGCGCAATGCCACTGGCCGTGTTCCAGCGCCCGCGTGTTTCAGTTCCACTTGTCGTTCCGCTTGTTCCGACGACATCAAAATCAGGCATCTGCGGCCCCCTTCGACAAAAACAGCCCGGCCAGCGCCGTCAGCGCAAGGCCTGTCAGGAGGCTTGCCGCGTAGCGCTTGCCCTGATGGTGCAGCGGCTGGGGCGGACGCTCCGGCAGGTTATAGCGGTTCGGATGGTCTTCCAGCAGGAAGAACGAGTTCAGCGTGCCGTAGCCGGGCAGCGAGTCCTCGTCCGCTCCGTACAGGAATGCCGACGTATTGCCCTGTGCGTGAAGTTTCTCCACCCGCTCGCGGGCATGTTCGCGCAGTTTGTCAACCGGGCCAAACTGAATGGACGCCGTCGGGCAGGACTTCGCGCAGGCGGGCGTCTCGCCGATGGTCTGCCGGTCGTAGCAGAGCGTACATTTATGGGCATGCCCATCTTCCGACGACCGCGCGATCACGCCGAACGGACACGCCGAAACGCAGTAGCCGCAGCCGTTGCAGATGTCCGCCTGCACATAGACATTGCCATACTCGTTGTAGATGAGTGACCCTGTGGGGCAGGACTGGACGCAGGGCGCGTCTTCACAGTGCTTGCAGACATCGCTCATCATCAGCCAGCGGCTGCTGGTCTCGCCGATCTGCTCCTGGAACGCCACATGCCGCCACGTTGTCGCTGAGAGATGCTCGGTGTTGTCGTAGCTTTTCGCTGTGAAATTGTAGCCGTCCGACGGCAACTGGTTCCACTGCTTGCAGGCCACTTCGCAGGCCTTGCAGCCGATGCAGAGGCTGGTATCGGTGAAAAATCCCATCTGGTCCTGCCCGTCTGCGCCTGGGCTGGGCACTTCCGTCCGTTGCGGCGGAAACGCATTGGTCAGGCTTTTGACCATGTCTGCGCGGAGCATTTCTAGTTGAATCATGGTTTTGCTTTCAGAGAATGCCCCCACCCCCAGCCCCTCCCCCGCAGCGGGAGAGGGGAGCAAGAAGCAGGACACTTATGTCTTGTCTGGCTCCCCTCTCCCGTTCTGACGGGGGAGGGGCTGGGGGCTATCTGTCTATCTTGTCTCCGGCCCATCTTTTCGCAGCGATTTTTCCAAATGGCCTTCGGGCTGTGCGCCGGCGGCGGTATTGGGAACCGGCTCGCGGCTGGCCCAGCGATGCTCGGGCTTCGTCGGGGCCTTTGGCTGGTCCGGCAGGCGTCCGGCACGAACGCGGCAGGCGAAGACTTTCGCCTCGTGCATGGTGACATTTGGGTCGGCGACAAGCGATGTCAGGTCGTTTGCGCTGCTGCCGACAATCTCCCCGGCAAAGCCCCACTGGAACGGGATGCCGACTTGATGGACCGGCCTGCCGTCAATGACCATCGGTTTGATGCGCTTTGTCACCATCGCCCGCGCTTCGATCGCCGCGCGTTTAGATTCGCAGATCATCCAGCCGCCATGCTCAATGCCATGCTCGGCGGCAAGCTCCGGGCTGATTTCAATGAACATCGCCGGCATCAGCTCGTTCAGCCAGGAGTTGAAGCGCGACATTGGGCCGCTCAGATAATGCTCGGTCAGGCGGAACGTGCAGCCGACGACAGGGAAGTCGTTTTCCGGGTAACGGGCCAATTGGTTGCCCGGCAGGTCCTCAAAGTAGCGCGTCGTGGGGTTGTCCTGCGTCGCGTTGTACAGCAGGTTTTTCACCGGCGACTCGACCGGCTCGTAGTGCGCCGGCAGCGGCGCGTCTTTTGTGCCGCCCGGCGCGAACAGCCAGGCCAGGCCGTCCGGATGCATAATAAACGGCTGGTCGCCGCCGATGGCCTTCATGCCGACAGCGTCTTTGGGCGCACGGTACGACGGGTCTTTGTCTACTTCGAAGTCCGGCTCATCGTAGCCATCCCATTTCTTCTCTTCTTTGTTCCAGAAGATCAGCTTCTTGCGCTCAGACCACGGATTGCCTTCCGGGTCAGCGGAGGCCCGGTTGTACAGGACGTGCCGGTTGTGCGGCCAGGTGTAGCCCCACTTCGGGTCAAGCGGATTGTCCGGGGTGCGGACGCGGTCACGGGCACGGTTGACGTCCGGCGCGGGCGTGACACCAGAATAAATCCAGCAGCCGCAGGCCGTGGTGCCGTCGTCTTTGCACTCGTTGAAGCCCGAAAGCAGCTTGAACTTGCCGGTTGCCGGGTCCACTTCCGTCGTGTGGTAGCCGTTGATTTCCTGAAGCACTTTCAGAGTATCCGGCTCGCCTTCCACCTTGCTGAGCGTACCGTCGGGCAGGCGTGGGTGCTCGTCGTATTCGTAGTCCCACGTCAAATGCAGCAGGGGCTGGTCTTTCGGAGCGACTGACCCTTCGTACAGCTTCTTGAGCCGCTTGCCCAAGTTGTACAGGAACCAGAGGTCCGAGCGGCAGTCATCCGGCGGGTCTAGGGCTTTGTCGTGCCACTGGATGAGGCGCTGGGTGTTGGTCAGGGTCCCTTCTTTTTCCGGCGACGAGGCCGCCGGGATAAAGAAAACTTCCGTGGCAACCTGCTCCGGCGGCGGCCCAGTCGGGTCGTTCTTCCAGAACACGGCGCTTTCTGTCTCGAACCAGTCCGCGACAACCAGCCACTTCAGGTTACGCAGGCCCTCGCGGACGACCTTGGCGTTGACCGAGCCTGCCGCCGGGTTTTGCCCGAACAGGAAGTAGCCGTCAAAGTCGCCTTTCGCCATGCGCTGGAACGCCAGGATCATCGAATAATCGTCGTCGAGGCGCGGCAGCCAGTTGTAGCAGAAGTCATTGGCTTTTGTCGCCGCTTCGCCGTAATAGGCTTTCAAGAGGCTGACCATAAACTCCTTGAAGTTAGACCAGTAGCCGGTCGGCAGCCCTTCGTACTTGACGTAGTCATCAAGCGTGTCATGCGTCGGGTCGGCAGTCGGCTGGGGCAGATAGCCGGGCAGCAAGTCATACAGCGTCGGGATGTCCGTAGACCCCTGAATGCTGGCGTGACCGCGCAGGGCCATGATGCTGCCGCCGGGCCGGCCCATGTTGCCGAGCAAAGTCTGCAAAATGCTGGCCGTGCGGATAATCTGGACGCCGGTCGTGTGCATGGTCCAGCCGACAGCATAGCAGATGGCGCTGGTGCGCTCACGCCCGGAGTTATCGCAAAGCGTTTTTGCGACCTCTACAATCTGCTCCGGTGTGCAGCCGCAGATTTCGGCGGCTTTTTCGGGCGTGTAGCGCTCGAAGTGACGCCGCAGAAGCTGCATCACGCAGTTCGGGTCTTGCAGCGTTTCATCGCGCTGAATATATCCGGCCTTGTCCGTCGCCGAATTGGTTTGCGGCGAATTGTGGGTGCTGGCTCCGCCTTCGATGCCATGTCCATGCAGGCCATTAGAATTGGCCGACATCTTGCCCTGCTGGTTATCGCCCTTGTCTTCCCTAGCACCGCCGCCTTCCGGCTGCTTGTAGCTCCAGTGGCCCGCCGTCGGGTCGTAAGCGCGTGCCTCAGCGTTGTAGCCGCTGAACAGGCCGTCCAGCGCTTCGGTGTCCTGGAACTGCGGGTCAATAATCGTAGAGGCGTTGGAGTATGCCATCACATACTCTTTGAACCAGCGCTCGTTCGTCAGGACATAGTTGACCAGAGCGCCTAAAAACGCAATATCGGAGCCGGCACGGATTTGAACGTGCTGGTCTGCCATCGCCGACGTGCGCGTGTAGCGGGGGTCCACATGAATGAGCTTCGCGCCGTTGGCTTTAGCCTTCATCGGCCAGCGGAAGCCGACCGGATGCGCCTCGGCCATGTTGGAACCCATGATCAAGATGGCGTCGCTATTTTGAAGATCCTGCTGATAAGAAGTGGCCGCGCCGCGGCCGAATGTCGCGCCCAGACCGGGCACGGAAGCAGAATGTCAAATGCGAGCCTGGTTCTCGACGGAAAGTACGCCTAGCCCCGCCGTGAACAGCTTCTTGATCAAATAGTTTTCTTCGTTGTCCAGCGTCGCACCGCCGAGCGTCCCAATGTTGCGAACGGCATTGATCGTCCGTCCGTCATCGTCTTTGTCGGTCCAGCCATGCTCGCGGGCCTCATAGACTTTTTGCGCGATCCGCTCCATCGCCCACTCCAGCGGCTTTTCTTCCCATTCGGTCGCGTAGGGAGCGCGGTACAGAACATGCTTGACCCGGTTCGGGTTCCGGGCAAGCTGAAAGACATTCGCGCCTTTGGGGCAAAGCGTACCTTCATTGATCGGCGAGTGCGGGTTGCCCTCAATGTCAATGATCTGGCCGCCTTTGGTGTAGATGTGCTGGCCGCAGCCGACCGCGCAGTACGGGCAGACGCTTTCGGTGACGGTTGCGCCGTCAATGCGGGCGTTTTTGGTAAGAGTTTGGCGACTGAATGGCTGCGCTTCACGCTTCGCCGCCGCTTTTCCGCCGCTTTTTTGGAACAAGGGCAGGTTGAACATGCTGTGATACCTCTTCTTCACGTACAGGAACAGGATACAAAGTAATTACGGGGATGGCAGGAACTCGTTCCCGTTTCTACCCGCGTTTTCCTGCCGGTTAATCCAACAGCGCGAAAAATAAACGGGTATCATAGTGCCATGTCTGCACAACCCTTGCCCTACTACACGATTGAGCAATACGCCGAATTGGAAGAAGGCGCTCCATACAAAAGCGAGTTTATCGCGGGCCGTATTTACGCCATGTCAGGCGGTACGCCCAGCCATAGCTTAATTGCGGGGAACATCATTCTTGAACTTGGCAATAAACTCAAAGGTGGTCCCTGTAAGGTCTATACCAGCGACTTGCGCGTTGGGATTATGCCGATAGATGTGGAAGCCTACCCGGATGTCACCATTGTCTGTGGGGAGCCACGCATAAATCCCTTTGACAAAAACAGCATTATCAACCCTTCGGTGGTCTTTGAGGTGCTATCGCCGTCTACCGAGCGGTATGACCGGGGCGAAAAGTGGGAGCATTATCAGCGGCTGGATTTCCTGCAAGAATATCTGCTGGTCTCTCAGCACAAGCCGAAAATCGAGCATTATGTCCGTCAGGGCGACAGCACCTGGGTTTTCAAGTCTACCGAGGGACTGGACGCAGCAGTCACAATACTTGGCGCATCTTTGTCACTGGCCGAAGTTTACGACAAAATTACGTTTCCTGACGTGGAACCGCCGCGAGAACAAACTCATGCCGAATGAAGAAAACGACACTTATTCCATCAGCACCGCGTCTGAAGGTGAGGGTTCTGCGGGAACAGCCTCCGCTGGAGCCGCATCAGTCGGTTCACTGGCGGCAGGAAGTTTCGCGCTCGGCGCACTAGCGATGGACGCATTCGCATTCGGCGCGGCAGCCGTAGGCGCACTGGCGATTGGCCGCTTGTTCATCGGCAAATCCCATATCAAAGCGCTGGCAATTGACGAACTGACTGTGCGGCGGCTTATCGTTAAAGAACTAGAAGCCGAGGTCACAAATAGCAGCAAAGTATGATGCCGTTGTCATCGGTGCGGGGCCGAACGGCCTGGCGGCGGCAATCAAAGTCGCCCAGGCAGGCCATTCGGTTCTAGTGGTGGAAGCCGCCGACACGCCCGGCGGTGGGTGCCGAACCCAAGAGCTGACGCTGCCGGGATACAAGCATGACGTCGGCTCGGCGATCCATCCCCTCGGTTACGGCTCGCCGTACTTTCAGACGCTGGGCTTGGAGAAGTACGGCCTGGAATGGATACACCCGGAGGCGGCGCTGGCGCATCCGTTTGATGACGGCCCGCCTGCCCTGATGTATCAGTCGGTGGAAGCGACAGCGGCGACACTCGGAGCCGACGCCGACAATTACCGTAAACTCATGGCCCCGCTGGTTCCCAACTGGGCGGAGCTGTCTGTCACCCTGCGGGAGCCGCTGCGCCTAGCTCGCTACCCGTTCGGGCTGGCCCGCTTTGGCCTGAAAGCCATGCTGTCGTCCCAAATGCTGACGGAAGCCGCGTTCACGGGAGGCCGCGCCAAAGGCTTCTTTTCCGGCATGGCAGCCCATTCCATGCTGCCGCTGACACAGTCGCCGAGCGGCGCGTTCGGCATGGCGCTGGGACTTGCCGGTCATGCCGTCGGCTGGCCGTTCCCGCGCGGCGGCTCGCAGCGCATTGCGGACGCTCTGGTCGCGCATCTCAAATCGCTGGGCGGGGAAGTGGAGACTAATCACCGGGTCGAGACGCTGGCCGAGCTGCCCCCATCGCGCTTGGTGTTCGGCGACATCACCCCAAAGCAGCTTGTGCAGATCGGCGGCGACACGCTGCCGTCCGGCTACCGCAGGCAGCTTGAGCATTACCGCTACGGCATGGGCGCATTTAAGCTGGACTGGGCCTTAGACGGCCCGATCCCCTGGAAGTCGCCGGAAGTGGCAAAAGCGGGAACCGTGCATCTCGGCGGAACCCGTGCCGAGCTGACCGCCTCGGAACACGCCGCGTCGCACGGCGAGATTTGCGACTGTCCGTACATCCTGCTTGCCCAGCAAAGCCTGTTTGACTCCACCCGCGCCCCGGAAGGCAAGCACACGGTATGGGCCTACTGCCATGTCCCAAACGGCAGTACGGTAGATATGACCGAGCGCATTGAAAACCAGATTGAACGGTTCGCGCCGGGCTTCAAGGACCGCATTCTTGCCAAGAACGTCCTGGACCCGGCGGCGCTGGAGCGGTACAGCGCCAACTACATCGGCGGCGACATCAACGGCGGCGTCCAGGACTGGGCGCAGCTTTTCACCCGTCCCGTCCCCCGCTGGACCCCGTGGTCCACGCCCGTTCCCGGCCTCTACCTCTGCTCGTCGTCCACCCCCCCCGGCGGCGGCGTCCACGGCATGTGCGGCTACTACGCCGCAATGGCTGGTCTGGCATGGCTGAAGGGAACTCACCCCGGCACAAGTGCCGACCCTCCTGAAACGGGAAGGTGAAGAGTTAGGAGAAAACAATCGTGCAAAACGGGATGCTTGTTGTTTGTGTCACTGATAAGGAAAATCAGTGCCGAGCAGTGTTTGAGGTAAAAGACCGGAAGCAAGCGACAGCAGTGAGAAGGTTGCTTTATTTTCTTCTTCCGTATGACTGCCACTCTAGCGTTGCTACTTGGGTCGAAACCAAGCAGCATTATGTCGAGCGAGCAGCGACAACTTCTCAACAAACATGCTTGCCTCTAGCCCCAATTAAATGGTGGTAGTGGCTCAAATTAGCCTGAGCTTCTTCGGTTGATGCTTGGTCGGTTGGTTGTACTCGTGCAGGAACAAGCGCAGGCAGTTGTCGTGCATTTCGTCCGTCTTCGAGAACGAAAGCGTCCGGCGC